>Ga0256867_10001184_pt1 | contig 10832 bp, 12 predicted proteins | sample RVTome_15_FD_185939 | JGI IMG/M metagenome (GOLD analysis project Ga0256867, IMG submission 185939) | Soil microbial communities from uranium-contaminated site in the Upper Colorado River Basin, Wyoming, United States - RVT150D86 (HiSeq) ... | reverse complement strand
GTCATCTCCCCTCCGTAGATCTTGACCCTCTCCTGGATGCCCAGGAGGCCATGGCCCTGCCCATCGTCGACGGTGGCCCCATTCCCATCGTCGAGCACCTCGATCTGCAGGGCGCGTGATGCGTAACGCACCGTTACCTCCGCCTTACCGGCCCCGGAATGCTTCAGCGAGTTGGTGAGGCCCTCCTGGATTATCCGATAGGCGGAGAGGTCGATGGCCCGAGGCAAAGGGATCGGCTCTCCCTCGTTGTGCAGCCGAACCTCGAGCCCGGCGAGTCGGACCTTGCCCACCAGGGCATCGAGTCGGTCGAGGCCGGGTTGTGGAGACCGATCTGCTACGTCGTCGTCCTGCGTCTCGCTGAGGAGATGGCGCATCTCGGTGAGCGCCCCTCGACCTACGTCCTCCACGGTGCGAAGCGCCTCCCGGTCCTCGGACAGCGAGTCGGGAAGCCGGTGCCTCACTGCCCCAACCTGGAGGACCATCACACTCACTGCATGTGCCACGATGTCGTGGAGTTCACGGGTGATCCGGGCTCGCTCCTCGGCTACGGCGACCCGCGCCGCCGACTCTCGCTCTCGCTCCGCTACCGAGGCGCGCTCCTCCGCTCGTTCGGCTTGCTCCGCTCGGGACCGCAATGCGACGCCGGCAAGCCAAGCGACGGTGAAGGTGGCGGGGATAGTGACGAAGTCGGCCCCGGTCTGCCCGGGATCGTTCGAAACCACGACGGCGGCCCCACTGATGACCACTGCCAGGCCGATTCTCGATCGCACAGGATCGTTCAGGTTCCCGAGCAGGTAGGCGGCGGCAACGCCGGCTACATAGATTGTGAAACTGGATGCGACGAACGTCCCGTCGACGAAGGAGTACGCCGCCCCGAGCACCCATACGATCACCGGTGCGGCGAAGGGGAACCATCGACGGGCAAACAGTGGAAGCACCAGGAGGACCACAGCCGCCGCCTCCACCCCCGGGCCGACTGGCGACTGCCCCGGTGCCCGCCCGATCTCTTCGGACACACCCTGGGCCGCCAGCAGGACGAGGGCCAGGTCGAACCCGAAACGTCGCAGGAAGAGTCCTGTTCGCTGCACAGAGGCAAGGTAACTCAAGCTGTTCGACACCGCCTCCTACGGAGGTATGAGTGTCGATCGTCGTCGGGTTGGAGCCTGAAAGGGCCCATCTGACGATGTCTCCGATGTCGGGGACTCGTACGTTCGGATCGTCTGATGCCTAAACGTGAGGAGGTCGAGATGGCACAGGACATTCGAAATCGCCCTGAGAGCCGGGAGGACCGACGTGCGGAGGCACGGCCGATAGCGCAGTACTCGGTGGGCAGGATCCTTGCGACCTGGGCGGCGGCCACCGTCCCGATGGGCGTTCTGGCTTGGTTGGTCGCACCCCGTGTGGCCACCGTGGTGGACGGCCCTGCTCCCCTGGTTCAGGCGCTGCTGGCGCTGCTCACCATCGGCCTTGCCTGGCAGTTCGTCCTGGTTGTGCTGCTCGTGTGGTGGGAACAACGGAGTCTGAGATGGAGTGTCCTCAGAGAGGCTCTCTGGTTGCGGCGCCCTACGAGCCCACGTACCGGGCGGGTCGGCGGCCGAGTCTGGCTGGTCCTCATCCCTCTGGCGGTGCTGTTCTACGCCGAGGGACTCATCCCGAACCTCCCACATCAGGCGGGCCGCGACTTTGGTCTGTTCCTCGGATCGGAGGCCGGGGAGGCCTTCTTCCATGGAGCCTGGGGTTGGTATGGCGTGCTGATCGTCATGTGGATCTTCAATACCGTCCTCGGCGAGGAGCTCTTGTTCCGCGGGTTGCTCCTTCCTCGGATGAACGGGGCCTTCGGCCGGGCGGACTGGCTGGTCAATGGCGTCCTGTTCGCCGCCTACCACGTGCACATGCCGTGGGCGATTCCAGGAATCCTGGCCGATGCCTTTGTCCTCGCCTACCCGACCAAACGATATCGGAGCGCATGGATCGGGATCGCGGTCCACTCGGCGCAGAGCATCTTCCTGGCAGCGATCGTGCTCACCGTTGTGATCTGAGGACACCGTCGGTTCGACGGCCCGCCCTCGGTCTCGGTCACCTCCTGAGACCGGGGGCGAGCTGTGTGGGCGACACCTCCGTGGCCGCAGACTTCGGTGATAGCGTGCTCCCGCCTCAGGGAAGGATCAGAGGAGGGATGAACGACAGGCAACGGGTGTTTTTCGACTGGGCGCTCGACACCCTGCTCTACCTCGTCGTGCTCGGGTTCTTCAGCGAATACACGAGCGGCGTCAACGTCGACTCGTTCTCCACGATCTTCTTCGCCTCCCTCGTCTTGTACGCCCTCACCTACGCCACCTTTGGACTCAAGAGACATGTCGGCGCATGGTTCCGAATCGGCCTGGCGGCTCACACCGGATTGCCCATGGTCTGAGCGTTTGGGCAATCCTCTTCTTCTCGAAGTTCGTCTTTCTGGAGGTACTCGACTTGGCCTTCGGAGACGCGGTGGAATTCGCCAGTTTCGTCTGGCTGATGATCGTCCTGGTCGTGGTGGTTGTGCTCCGCAGAGTCCTCGACCTCATTACGAGCGTCTCGGTGACGCGGTTGAACCGGAAGGTCGAGCGCGATAGGCGAACAGCCGCCCATCTACTGCCCGGCCCGATGAGTTAGCCTCTCCTCCGGCGATGGGGCTCGCCAGAACCGCCGGCAGGCTGATGGCTCCTACTCGATTCATGTGAGCAATGGCCCCATCACCTCCCTCCTCCCGGTCTTCGGCTTCGGTCTTCCGCCACATCGACTGGGCGGCGCTGGGAGCGGTCGCGGGTGGCGGCCTGATCGGCTCCGCCGCCCGAACCGGCGTGACGATGTGGGTGCCGACGCCACAGGGAAGCTTTCCGACCGCGGTTCTCGTCGTGAACCTGACCGGCTCGTTTCTACTCGGCTTGTACGTGGCCCGACGCGAGCGCGCCATCACCGGACGGCGGTCACTTCAGTTCTGGGCGATCGGGGTCCTCGGTTCGTTCACCACCTTCTCGGCGTTCGGCTTCGATGTCGTCCGGCTCACGACGGCGGGGCGCCTCCTGGCTGCCGGCTCCTATGTGGCCGTCTCGGTGCTCGGGGGCCTCGCTCTCGTGTTGGCGGGATCACGGATCGGGGCTGCGATCAAGTGAGCTTCCTCGTGGTCTCGGTTGCCGGCGCGATTGGCGCGATATGCCGTTACCTCGTCTCCGGATGGGCACAACGAGCCGTCCGAGTGGACTTCCCCACGGGCACGCTGATCGTCAATCTCTTCGGTGCCCTTGGTTTGGGGCTGCTCGTTGGAGCAGGCACTCCGCAATCGACCCTCACGCTCACGGTGGCGGGGTTTCTCAGCGGGTTCACCACCTTCTCCACTTGGATGATCGAGACCATCCGTCTCGGCCCCCGGTCGCTCAGAGCCCTGTTGAACCTGACCCTCAGCCTGGTCGGTGGTGTCGCCGCCGCCGCAATCGGCTTTACGCTCACCAACTGAAAGAGGCCAACCATGGAAGAACAAGATGCCCGTCTGCTTCGCATCTTCATCGGCGAATCGGACAACCATCACGGACGGCCCCTCTATCAGGCGATCGTGGAAGTGCTGCGACAGAAGGGGCTTGCCGGGGCGACGGTTCTCCGTGGCATCGAGGGCTTTGGCAAGTCGAGTCGTCTCCACACTGCCCACATCCTCCGGCTATCCGAGGATTTGCCCATCGTCATCGAATGTGTCGACACCAACGACAAGATCGAAGCCATCCTCCCCACCCTCGACGACATGATCGGCGACGGCCTCGTCACCCTGGAACGGGTCGAGGTGAGGGTCTACCGAGCCAACCAGAAGTAGTCCTGTGGGTCGTTGGGGGTTGGCGGCAACAAAGGCTATAGCCGGCGATACGATGAATGGCCGCTCCATACCTGTCACCCCCCACGTCCGGTCTCATAGTGATTTTTCCGGCGTCTTACAGATCTCGAAAAATTGTGAGCTTCCCTGCCGCCCGCAACACAAACTGAACCCAATGGAGGAACCAACGTCATGCGCCCGTATCGCTATCTGGTAGCGCTCGTCGCTCTGGCCGTCATGACCCTCTCGACCGTCGCGGTCGCCCAAGAGGAGCCGACGGAGCCCGTGCCACAAACGCTCACGATCAGTTCGCCTTACCCGCGGGTCGCCGTCGAGGGGGGGGACCAGGCGAGTTTCGACCTGCTGGTAACGGCTCCCGCGCCCACTGAGGTCGGACTGGACGTGACCCAAGTCCCCGACGGCTGGACGGCAACCTTCCGCGGCGGCGGGTTCGAGGTCGATGGGGTCACCGCCGGCACCACTGCGCCGGAACTGACCCTCGACCTGAATGTCCCGGTCGATGCGGCCGACGGCACCTACGACATCGACGTGACCGCCACCGGCGGCGGGACCACGGCCGAGCTCGCCCTTCAGGTGCGTGTGTCGGCCCAGGCCGGGGGTGAGGTGACGCTGATGCCCGACTTCCCCGGGCTCCGGGTTCCCGCGGGTGAGGCAGCAACTTTCACCGTGGAGCTGCGCAACGACACCCCGACAGACCTGCAATTCGAGTTGGCCGCCGCCGGGCCGGCAGGATGGGAGGTGACCGCAGAGCCCGCCTCCGAACCGCAAGCCGCCACGATCCAGGTGGATTCCGGGTCGTCGACGAACATCAATGTCGAGGCCACCTCGCCGCCACGCGCCGAGGCGAGCCAGTACACGATCTCGGTGCAGGCGACGTCCCCGGAGACCCAGGTGCAAGCGGAGATGGTCGTGGAGGTCGTGGGCTCGTTCTCCCTGGACCTGACGACGGTCGACCAGCGGCTGAGCGCCGAAGTCAGTGCCGACGGCTCGAGTGAGATCCAGCTGGTCGTGTCCAATACCGGGACCGCCCCCGTCTCGGCAGTTGAGATGTCGGCCTCGCCACCTAGCGGTTGGGAGGTCGGCTTTGGCGAGCCGGTCATCGCCGAGCTGGGAGCCGGACAGTCGGTCAACGTGGTGGCCACCGTGACGCCGTCCGACGAGGCGATCGCCGGCGACTACGTGATCACCTTCTCCGCTATCAGCGAACAGGCAAGCAGCGAGATCGACATCCGCACCACGGTCAACCCCTCGGCCCTATGGGGTTTCATCGGGATTGCCCTCATCGCGCTGACGCTGGCCGGATTGGCCTGGGTGTTCCGCCGCTTCGGGAGGAGATGACGGTGGCGACTGCCATCCACACCGCGGGGCTGACCAAGCGCTACGAGGAGACGACGGTCGTCGACCGTCTCGATCTCGACATCGCAACCGGTGAGGTCTTTGGCCTCCTCGGGCCCAACGGCGCAGGCAAGACGACCACCATCCTGATGCTCTTGGGGCTGACCGAGCCCTCGGCGGGGTCGATGGAGGTGCTCGGGATGGACCCGCGTCGTCATCCCCTCGAGGTCAAGCGACGGGTGGGGTATCTCCCCGACGCGGTCGGCTTCTACGACAACCTCACCGGTCGGCAGAACCTCCGGTTCACGGCCCGCCTCAACCAGATCGAGGACATGGAGCACCGGATCGAGGGCCTGCTCGACGAGGTGGGTTTGGGCTCCGCTGCCGACCGGCCGGCCGGCGAGTACTCCCGGGGCATGAAGCAACGGCTCGGTCTCGCCGACGCTCTGGTCAAGGACCCGTCGATACTCATCCTCGACGAGCCCACCACGGCCATCGACCCCGAAGGCGTCGCCGAGATCCTCGACCAGATCCGGTCGCTCGCAGTGGAAAAGGACGTCACCGTCCTGCTCTCCAGTCACCTGCTCAACCAGGTTCAGTCGGTCTGCGACCGGGTGGCGATCTTCGTCGCCGGCTCGGTGGTGGCCCAGGGGACTCCTCATCAGCTGGCCGCGGAGCAGGTCGGTCACGCCCGGGTGGAGTTCCGCTTTGGGGGTCGGGCCGATGAGGGCCGGCGCCGGCTGGAGGCGATGGACACGGTGGCCGACGTCATCCACGGGAAGGTGCCGGATTCGTGGATCGCCAGTCTCGACATCGGGACACTCCCGGAGACGGTGCGCGACCTCGTCGCCGAAGGCGCCGAAGTCACCGGTGTGCGGCGTGTCGATGAAGACCTGGACGCGATCTACCGGAGATACTTCGAGAACAAGGAGGTAGCGGTATGACGACTGCGGATGCCACGACACCCCCGCCCATGGAAGAGGCCACGGTCGAATCGGGTCGAGGGGGATGGCGGGTGGTCGCGGCCAAGGAGCTCGCCGATCATCTCTACTCCGGTCGGTTTGTCGTGTTGCTCGCACTCATGGGGATCGCCACCGCGGCAGCCGTGTTCGCCGCCTCCGGGGGCATACGCGACGTCGCCCCCGACGCGGATGGCATCACCGCCCTCTTTCTCAAGTTGTTCACCGTCACGACCGATCCGGTCCCGTTCCCGCTCATCATCTTCGTCAGCTTCTTCGGGCCGTTGCTGGGGATCATGTTCGGGTTCGACTCGGTCAACGGCGAGAGGGCCCAGGGCACCCTGCCCCGCCTCCTCTCCCAGCCGATACACCGCGACGAGGTCATCCTCGGCAAGTTCGTCGCCGGAATCTCCGTGATCGCCATCATGCTCACGGCTCTGGTGGTCTTCGTTGCCGGCATCGGGATCTTCCGGCTCGGTGTGACCCCCTCGGTCAGTGAGGTGTCGCGGCTCCTGGTCTGGCTGGTGTTCGCAGTGGTCTATGTCGCCTTCTGGCAGGCCCTGTCCACTCTGGTCTCGGTGCGGACGACCCGTGCGGCCACATCGGCTCTGATCCCAGTGGGGGTTTGGCTGGTTCTCGCCCTCTTTGGAGGGTTTATCTTCGGGGCGTTGGCCGACGTGATCAGCCCCGACGACGGGTCCGCGGCCGGGCTGGTCGCCAACGCCAGGACCGAGCATGCGCTCTCCCAGGTGTCGCCGATAACCCTCTTCCGCGAGGGATCGACCGTCCTGCTCGACCCGGAGGTGAGGTCCACCGGCCTGCTCACCCTCGAGCAGATCGACCGCGCCATAGTCTCCGAGCTGAACCTGACCCAGAGTCTGGGCGTGATCTGGCCCCAGATGGTCGTCCTCGTGGCGATGACCGCAGCCTTGTTCGCCCTGGCCTATGTGTCTTTCATGCGCCAGGAGGTGAGGGCCTGAGGCTCAAGTGTCAACCTCGAGCCTGTATCCCATTCCCGGCTCGGTGATGAAGTATCTGGGGAGACTCGGCTCAGGCTCGAGCTTGCGCCGGATCTGAGCCATGAAAACCCTGAGGTAGTTGGTCTCCTGCCCATAGTCGGGTCCCCAGACCGCCTTGAGCAGTTGGACCTGAGTGATGAGCTTGCCCGGATGGGCGGCCAACACCTCGACAATGCCCCACTCGGTGGGGGTGAGACGGATCTCAGAGCCCTCCGGTGTGGTCACCCTTTTGGCGGAGAGGTCGATGGTGAAGTCCTCAGTACGCAGGTGAGGAGCCGAGTCGTCGTTGCGCGACGAGCGACGGAGAGCGGCGCGCAGCCGTGCGACCAGCTCCCCCATCCCGAAGGGCTTGGTGACATAGTCGTCGGCCCCGGCTTCGAGTGCCGTGATCTTCTCGCGTTCCCCCTCGCGCACGGACAGGACGATGATCGGGACCTGGGTCCAGCCCCGCAAGCCCCGGATCACCTCGACACCATCCATCCCGGGGAGACCCAGGTCGAGGATGACGGCATCCGGCCGCAGTTCGGCGGCGCGACGTAGGGCCTCGGGGCCGTTGCCTGCGGCCGACACGTCGAATCCCAACGCCTCCAAGTTGAGTGTCAAGGCCCGCAAGATCTGACTCTCGTCGTCGACTACCAGCACGCGGCCGGCGTCAGCTTTGGTCATCGTCTGCGGCCACGGTCGACGCGGCCAGCGGCAGGGTCTCGAAGCCTATGACCATCGTGGTGCCCCCACCTGGGGTGTCTTCGATGGTCAAGCTGTTCCCCATGGCGTCGACAAACCCCCGGGCGACGGCCAACCCGAGCCCAACCCCACTTCCGTTGGCAGAGTCCCCGAACCTCTGGAACGGCTGGAAGATCGTCTCGTGGACGTCCGGGTGGATCCCTGGGCCGCGGTCGATGATGCGCAGGTCGATTCGCCCCGCCACCTCCCCGGCAGTGACGACCACCGGTGTGTCCGGGCTGGACCAGGCGAGGGCGTTCTCGACGAGGTTGGCTACCACCCTTTCGAGAAGGGCGGGGTCGGTTTCCACAGGCGGCAGACGTTCCGGGATATCCACCCGCACCAGGGAGGCGGCGGGCTTGAGCCCGGTTAGCGCCGCCGAGACGACCTCCTCGAGCCCCACCATCACGGAGAACACCGGCACGGCGCCGAGCTGGATCCGACTGGCGTCGAGGAGCCGGCCCACCAGCCGGTTCAGGTGCTCGGTCTCGGCGAGGATCGTGCGCAGGAATACTTTCGTGTCGGCGTCGGACCACGAGACGCCGGTCTCGAGAAGGCTGGTTACCGAAGCCTTGATCGTGGCCAGGGGGGTCCGCAAGTCATGGGATACCGCGTCGAGCAAGGCGGTGCGCAAGCGGTCGGTCTCCACTAGCGCCCCGGCGGCGGCAGCTTGGGTCTCCAACCGCTCACGATCGAGGGCCTGGGCCATCTGAGCCGCGAAGGCACGGAGGACGCGGCGATCGTCCCCGGTGAGGTTTCCTCCACTCAGTGCCAGGACGGAGTCGTCGGTTAGCGGGATCACCTCATCTGCCTGATCGGGATCCGTTATCTCGGATACACCCACGGTCGCAATTGGCTCCCATCCCTCTCCGGTCTTGCGGAGGACCGCCGCCGCGCTCATGGCGAAGACGTCCCGGATGCGCGTGGTGAGACCCGAGGCGGACTGATCGGGGGGGTCGTGTTGCGACGTCGTCGATGCAGCCAGGGCGTCGGTCTGCGCCCGGGCCTTGCGGGCTTCGGCGCTGCGTCGTGTTGCGTTGCCCACCAGCAACCCCACCGCAGAGGCGACGACCAGGAACGCGAACAAGGCGAAGAGATGGCCGGCGTCGGAGATCTTCCAGGTCAGGAAGGGCGGAGTGAAATACCAGTTGGCGAGGAGGAATCCAGCGATCGCGCTGACCACGGCCGGTAGAGCCCCACCCAGCGTCCCGACTCCCACGGCAATGAGGAGATACACGAGAAGGACGTTCTCGAGAGCCATCCGGTCCTCGAGCGAGAGGAGGAGGATTGTTGTCGCCGGAAGGACGGCCGCTGCCAGGAGCCAGGCGAGCAGGACCCGCTTCGTGCTCAGCGCGCTGATCCGGCGTCGGGGCCGGATTCCCGCAGTTCGAGCCGATTCGTATGAGATCACACTCACCTCGATCTTCCCCGAGTTTCGGATCACAGCAGCGACGGTGGCGTCGGTCCACCACTCCCTCATTCGTGATCGGTGGGGGGCACCAATGAAGACCCGGGTGGCATTCTCGGCACTGGCGAACGCGAGGAGGGTCCCGGCCGTGCCTTCACCGACGACTTCGTGGTAGACACCGCCCAGGCTCTCGAGGAGCTCTCTCTGAGTCCCGATCGGGGCTCTCCGATCCTCAGATCCGGATGAGCGTCGGATGAAAACGCCAATCAGATCGGCCCGGGTGCGCAGGGAGCTCCGCGCCGCCCGACGTACGACGACCTCACCACCCTCCTCACCCGAAAGCCACACGACGATGCGTTCCTTGGTCGGCCAGGGGTCCTCGATCCCGTGCAAGGCGCGATAACGGACCAGGTCTTCGTCGACCCGGTCGGCGGCCCAAGAAAGGGTGAGCTCGCGCAGGGCCGAGAGGTTGCCGGGGCGAAAGTAGTTGGCGAGCTTGGCGTCCAGTTGTTCGGCCGGATAGATCTTTCCCGCGTGGAGTCTCTCCCTGAGACGTTCCTCGGCCAGATCGACGACCTCGATCTCCGCGGTCTGTCTGAGCACCTCGTCGGCGATGGTCGCCGGCTCGCGGACACCGGTTATCTCGAACACCACATCGTTGAGCGACGCGAGGTTCTGGATGTTCAGCGTCGTCAGGACGTCGATCCCGCCGGTCAGTAGTGATTCCACCTGAGCCCATCTCGTTGGCTCTGAGGAGTCGAGACCGTTGGCAAGGGTGAGCTCGTCGACCAAGACGACGTCGGGATGCCGTGCCAAGAGGGTGCCCAACGCCAGCGTCCGAGTGTCCCCGGGCGCCCGTTCCAGGCCCGCGGCACGAGCCACGATGTCGCTGCGTCCCTTGTCGTCGAGGGAGGCGACGACCACGTCCTGGCCCTCCTCGCGGAGGCGGTGACCCTCTTCGAGCATGGCAAAGGTCTTGCCCACGCCCGGAGCCGCGCCGAGAAAGACACGGAGCGTGCCTCGCTTCATGAGGTAAAGCTAACCAGGTCATGGAGCTGCGCTCCATCGTCATCGTCAGGGCGCCATCAAGATCACATCTCCGGGCGCTAAGACCGTGTCAAGATGGGCCTACTAAGCCGGTCGTCGTTCTAGACCAGGTGCATGGATAGTTCGACAGTGTGTCGCACCGGCCTACCGGGACGAGAGGGGGAGCCACGACCGCGAAGGACCTGACCGTTGGGCTCCGCTACCGGGTTGGCGGTGTGCTCCACGAGTATCTGGGCGTGGCGAGCCTGCCCCATGGTGGCGGGCTGGCACATGTCTTCCTACGCAATGAGTGGCGGCCATACACCGTCGGGCAGCACCCACTGACATTGGTACATGAGGACGAGGTCGCCGAAACGGTGGAGAAATCGCGGATAGGAGGTATCGGTGCGCATCGTCATCGCTGGATGCGGTCGCGTTGGGAGTGACCTTGCCCTCACCCTGTCGGAGGAGGGGCACGACGTATCTGTGATAGACAGTCGCCCCGG
>Ga0256867_10001182_pt1 | contig 10843 bp, 8 predicted proteins | sample RVTome_15_FD_185939 | JGI IMG/M metagenome (GOLD analysis project Ga0256867, IMG submission 185939) | Soil microbial communities from uranium-contaminated site in the Upper Colorado River Basin, Wyoming, United States - RVT150D86 (HiSeq) ... | reverse complement strand
GGCTGCTTGCTGATTCTGCATCCCGTCGCTGCTCTAGCGCCTCAGCTATTGCAAGCAGGCGCTGAGTGGCTTCAACGATCGGATAGTCGATAAACTGGCCGTCGAGCTGCATGGTGGCCACGCTCTCGGCTTGGTCAAATGCATCAACGACACGGGTGGTAAAGACGATTTCGGCAGCCTGACGCTCCGCATTAAGCCTCTCGCCTCTTGCAGATCGATCTACACACCATCGTACCATGCTTCGAGACTTGCTTGACGGCCGTCATTTTGACACAATGCAGCGCGTCGGTCTATTTTGTCCGGCCACTTACAAGATGAAGAACTGATTTCGGGGGAGCAACGATGCGCGAAAATCCCGCCAAGCGCAAATTACGAAACGGCGAGGTCGTGACCGTAGTGTCGGGCCACGCCGATGCGGATATGATCGATTTTCTCGGGCCATTGGGCTTGGATGGCGTCTGGCTCGAAGGCGAGCATGGACCATTGAGCTGGCAACAAATTGGCGATATGTCGCGCGCCTGCGATCTGTGGGGTATGACCTCAGTGACGCGCATTGTGAACCATGACCCGGGTGTGATCATGCGCACCTTCGATCGCGGCAGCCAGGGCGTGGTAGTGCCGCACGTCAGCACGCGCGATGCCGCTGAACGAGTGGTACAGGCGGCCAAATACGCCCCGATCGGCAAGCGTGGGATGTACGGAGGACGACAATCATATGGGGCGACGGACTACTTTCAGCGCGCCAATGATGAAACGCTGGTCGTAATCCTGATCGAAGAGAAGCAGGCGTTGGACAATCTAGCCGAGATCCTGATGGTGGATCATATTGATGTCTTTTTTGTTGCGCCGTCGGATTTGGCACAGACTATGGGGCACATTGGCAATCACACCCATCCCGAGGTACAAACGGCGATCGACCAGGCACTGGCGCAGATCATTGCGGCGGGGAAGACGGCCGGCACTCTGGCGAACGATGCCAATATTGAAAAGTACGTTGCGGCTGGCGTACGCTTTTTTCTCACTCCTTGGACCAACTGGGTGATGCAAGGCGCGAAAGCCTATCTCAACAAGGTGGCGGCTGCAGCAGGCCGTTAACCCCGAATTTTTGCTTCCACATGGGGCTATTGGGGGGTAAATTTGACGTCGCCGGTAGTCGGATCGAGGGCAACACTGACGCGGCCTTCCAGCACGTCGAGCAATTCCTGACCGACGAGAGAGCCGCGCCAGCCTTCCAGGAGGGGGCTGTTAGATATGGCGAGTCGGCCCTGCCGGTACCGGCGCACCAGGCTTTCCAAATCATTGCGGTTGGCGACGGTGGAGACCGGTAGTTTTTCCCGGGCGCACAGGGCCTTCAGGCAGGCATCCAAAAATCTTACCATGACTTTTTCGGTTTGCGTTTGACGGTGTCCGCGCATGGGTTGGGGACGCTCGTGTTCCGCCACGGCCAGGCCACGTTCGACCATGCTGAGCAAATCCTCGGCGGAGCGTTCCAGTACCCGTGACGACAGGCCGCGAAGCCGTTGGAGATCGCTTAACGTGCGCGGGGCTTTGCGCGCGATGTCAACCAATTGTTCGTCGTGCAAGATTGTCCCGGGCGGTTTGTCGCGTTCCCGCGCTTCGCGATCCCGCCAGTCCGCTAGCTCCCTTAGGATGGCCAGTCCAACCGGCGAGAGATTATTGCCGCGGCGGATGCGGCGAAACAGGGTGCGAGGGTCACGCTGATAGCGCTCAATCGTTTCAAACTTGCGAAACTCCTCGGTGGCCCAATGCGTTCGGTTCATGCTGTGCAGGCGCGAAGCGAGAATCGCGTGCAAGCTCGGCAGATAGCGAACATCGTTCAGCGCATACTCGATTTGGGAGTCGCTGAGGGGGCGTTGCAACCAGGCCGAATAGCTTTCCTCTTTGGACAAGCTGACCCCGATCAGACGCTCAACCAAATTGCCGTAGGCCAACTGTTCGCCAAGCCCGACCATGGCGGCAGCGATTTGCGTATCGAAAATGCGAGCTGGTGCGGTGCCGGAGCGCCAATACAGGACTTCCATGTCTTGTGAGGCGGCATGCAGAATCTTGAGCGTATGCGGGGAGGCGACCAGATCGAGCAGGGGGGAGATATCCTCAACTTCGAGCGGGTCGATAATGGCGCACTGATCCCCCACGGCAATTTGAATCAACGCGAGCTTCGGAATGTAGGAGTGTTCGCGGATGAATTCAACGTCGAGAGCCAGTTGCCCAGCGGCTTCAGCTTGTTGACAGAGATGGCGCAGCGGAGCTGCAGTGCGAATATACATAGAGCCCTTACTTACGTGATCAGGTCTGGTGTCGGCTCATCAGGCACAGCGCTCGTCTCGGGAAGCGTTGGTCTCAAAATGGGAGGTAACGCGACCGATGGACGTGCGACGGGACGCAAGCGGCATGCGGCTTTGGCATGCTCCATCAGTCTAAGGATAACATCTTGTGAGCCAAAGGAATAGCTCTTATGTCGAGGCGGGTTCATCAGCCACTGTTTGCCCTAACGCCGGATAGAACTCGACGGCAAGCTCTGGGGCTGAGGTTGGGTATGCTGTGGCTATTATGGGTGACGGTGCCCGCTTGCGCCTTGGACAGCGCCCGCGATCATCTGCAGCGAGGATATGACCAGTTACTACAAGCGCGCCGGTCAACTGCAGGAGAGAAGCGGGATCAGATTCTTGCCAACGCCGTTAAGGCCTTTAACAAAGCGTATGAGATAGCCGGACGGCAGACCAAGATACAGACGCTTAATGGCGCTGCACAAGCCTATCTTTTGATGCAACGCGCACCGGCGCGGTTCCCGTTTTTATGGAGCGCATCTCCGCTGTCACGGGCGCAAAAAAATTTGCAACATGTGCTAGCGCTGGAGCCGGATAACGCCGTAGCACACTTGCTGATGGGGCTTTTATTTGGGCAGCAGGCGCAAACGGATTACCCTCAACGTGGAGCGCATCGCCAGCGCAGTGACGCGCACTGGCGCCGTGCGGCTCAGCTTGGCTTGCCCCTGCAACCCCCGTCGAGCGACCCGGGGAAATCGGCTTTGCGTCCGCCCTCTACAGCGATGCCGCCGTTTGCCATACACGATGTCATTTTAGCCTTGCAACAGGTGGACACCGAGGGGAGAGGGCGTTGGCAAGACGTGCTCCTGATCTATCGGCCTGCTGTGGAGGCCGACCGCTGTTATGGCTGGGTGATGCGCAGCAACCGGGTGTATCCGCTCATGACGAATCGCTCCACCGGTGTTTTGGCTCCGGTTGGTCGGCTTGATGCGCTCCGAATTGACGCCGACGCAGCGGGATGGCCCCGCATTAGCGTTACTTGGCAGCGCGGTGACCGCCCAGTCAAGACGCAATTCGTGTGGGATGGTGCCGGCTTTGCCGCTGCTACAGATGATGCGAACGGGTCGTGATGTCGGGCTGTGCTATAATCCTTGCCTTAATCTGATTACCTGATAAGGAGTGCGGAATGGCGAGGTTATCGATTGGATTTAACTGGCAAGGAGCCATGGATTACGATGCCGCATGTGCCCGAGTCCGCCTGGCGGATGAGGCCGGTGTCGACACGGTGTGGGTGCCGGAAGCATGGGGGCGCGATTGCTTTACCATCTTGGCGCTGTTTGCCCGCGACACCCAGCGCATTCAACTCGGCACGGGCATTGTCAATACCTATTCCCGGACGCCCGCCGCCTTGGCGCAGCACTTTGCCACCCTCGATGAGATGTCGAACGGGCGCATGATTATCGGCCTCGGGACGAGTGGCCATCGCGTGATCGAGCATTGGCACGGCGTGCCGTTTCAGCCGTCGCTCACCCGGCTGCGCGAATACGTGGAGATTCTGCGCATTATTTTTTCAGGTGAACCGCTGAAATACGATGGCAAAGTGTTCAACTTGCAACGCGGATTCCGGCTGCGTTTTCAGCCCGTGCGCTCCGCAATCCCAATTTATATTGCGTCGCTGACCCCGAAGAGTGTCGCCCAGACAGCCGCCATTGCCGATGGCTGGATGCCCGTTCTCATCCCGCTGCCGCAACTCGGCGGAGAAATCGCTAAATTCCGTCAGATGGTACGAGATGCAGAGCGTGATCCGCATAGCGTTACCGTGCGCTCGCCAGGGGCGGTGACGGTGACGCAAGACGTTGAAAAATCGCGTTATGAGAGCAAGGCTCACGTGGCGTTTTACACCACCAATATGGGTGATTTTTATCGCGAACAACTGACCCGGCTGGGCTATGAGGACGAGGTGCGCAGCATCCGTCATGCCTGGGATGAAGGGGGACGTGCGGCGGGTACAGAGGCTGTACCCGATGCGTTGGTCGAGAGCATTCACTTTGCCGGTCCGGTGGAAGCCTGCGTCGAGCGCATTGCCGCGTTGGAAGAAGCGGGCGTCGATATGGTGTCGGTGAATGTAGATAGCGAAGAGCCCAACGAGACGGCTAACATTTTGCGTAAGCTCTGCAGTTAGGGCGATTTTTGCGATCGACCCTATTGATCGAAACAGGTATCCGGTTGAAGTTGCAGGCCGCTGGCTGTGTGTACCGGATCGTAGGGACGATCGAGATATTCGAGCCGGGCTCGCAACATCCGCCCTTCAGCGAACCGCGTGGCGCTGAAGGGCGAGATATCGACTGTGGTGGCGCGTCCCTGGGTGGCGAGTTCGGCCAGGGCGATTCCCACGGCGGGCGAAATTTTAAAGCCGGTGCCACTGAAGCCTGTGCCGATGTAGAGGCCACGGATCTCCGGAGCCTGGTCGATAATCAATTTGCCATCCGGGGTCACTGTATAACATCCAGCGTAGCCCCGGCGCATCCCGGCGTGCTGCATGGCGGGAACGCGCTGCGCCATGCGCGCTGCCCCGGCTATTTGGTGGTCTTCATCCACTGCATCACGATAGGCATCGGGATCGACATGATCTTCTCCCGGGCCGTATCCGACTAAGGTCAAACCCTCCGAATCGGGGCGGAAGTACAGCGATCCCGGCGCAATATAAGTGCGGGAAGCCGGCAATTCGGGTGGGCGTTCAAGAATCATAATTTGATGCCGCGAGGGAACCAGAGGCAAATCGACGCCGATGCGCCGCAAGAGAGGACCCGACCAAGGACCGGCGGTGGAAATGACCAGAGTCGTGGAAATAGCGCCCGCGCTCGTTTCCACGCCTTGAATCGTATCGCCCTGTACCCTGAATCCAGTCACGGTGACCCCCTGTTGTAAGGTGGCGCCGCCTCGCCGTGCTGCTTCCATAAATGCATTGGCCGTGCTGTAGCCATCGGCATAACCGGAATCGGGCTCATACGCGGCTACTTCCACGTCATGGACCGCCGTATCCGGATCCAGAGCCTGCAGGTCAGCACCGGAAATCAATTGGGTGTTAATGCCCACACTCTGCAAGCGCTCGACGTTCTGCCGCAACAAGTGCGTCTTATCCGGGTCGACCAGCCGAAAAAATCCGGTTTTGGTAAACCCGCAGCTACCTCCCACGCGGTCCTGCCATTCTTTGAACCATTGCAATGAGGTGAGGGCAAGCCGGGCTTCCGGCAAAAACGTGTAATGCATGCGAACCAGAGCCGATGATTTGCCACTTGACCCCGCCGCGACAGACTGTTTTTCCAGAACGACAACCCGCTTGACACCCCGTTGCACGAGTTGAAACGCTGTGCTTGTGCCCATGACGCCTGCGCCAATGATGATTGCATCCGCCGTCTGTTGCATGGTGTGATCCTTTTTCGTGCAGGGTGTACGCCGTGGGCTAAAACCGGCACGGCTGAGACTCATAGCTTGCCTATTGTGAGCCTGGAACTCGGTGTAGAGCAAGGGGGAATTGCCCACTGAGGGTGGTGGAAGCGCGGTTTCTAGCCTGCCGAGAGGCTGAGGGGCACACTTCTCGGCAGGCGGGCACCAGAGAGGATTAGGGCAGGGTGCGCCAAGCTTGCCGACCGCGGCTGCTAGAGCCAGGATTTTCCGTGGTGGTGAACACATTGCCTGAGGAGCCGCTGGTGTATTTCATCTCTATCTCACCCGTCCAGAGAATGGCGGGCGTGGAAAGAATGCCCTCCGGGGAGGGAAGTCCGCTGGGGGCGACGAGAATCTCCTCTCCGTTCTCGCTGATGGTGACCCGGTCGGCGTCGTCAAAGTCTTGGTCACCATCGCGGTCGAAGGGAGGGAAGTCCAGCCGCCCGCCGGTAAAGGCGTTGAGCTCCATTAGCCATCCCGTGCCGTTGTTTTCACATATCTGCACATTTGGGATGAGGGTTACAAAGATGATGCGGTCGTTGCGCAAGATCGAGCGGCTGACCGAGCGTTCGCCAGCTAGGGGTAAATCGATATACCAACCCTGGTGAGTCGTCCAGTCGATGGGATTGTTACTGGTGACGCGAAGCGTTGAGACAATGTCAGTAACCGTTTGGGCCAACAAGCTTGTGCGTTGGACTATGGCGGTAGAGTCAGGCTGATCCCAAACGGCATAGAAGGCCTGGGTGGGGATTCCAGTGGTTACATTGTCCGCTTGTTCGAGGTATTTGCCAGTGCCAAAATAGACCAGGAGACCATTGGGATCAGTCGGGTGGATTCCCACTTCCGGCCGCGTCGTAATCGGTTGGGAGATGGTCGCCTCGAACAGCTTTTGCGCTCCCAGCGTTTTCCATTGCATAGGATCCGGATCGCGCACGTCGAATTTCCACAAGTTGCCGTTCAGATCACCGGCATAGATAAGATCCGCGGTGTAATCGCCATCAATGTCGACGACAGCCGGTGTGGCCAAGCCGTTCGGCGTATCTTCAGAACCCTCATTGGTATCAATCTTGATGTAGTCGCTGTTGGGGGTCCAGACGCCATCGAGGCCGCCGTCGAGAAAGAGAATATAGAGCCCCGCATGGCCGTTGGTGCTGGGAGAGGCATCTGCCTCGGTGTTGTTGTACCCGTTACCGATTACCGCTGCCCATTTGCCATTTGCCATGCGCACGATGGAAGGTTGGCTAAAGGTGTATCCCAAATCGGCATGGTCGGCATCGGTAAATTCCCATAAGACGGTGTCGGCGGCGCTGCCCGCGGCCTCTGAGAAAAGAGCTGGATTGGTAACGTCCAACGCAAAAACCCCTTGACCGCCGCTGCGCAAGCCACTCACTAATACGGAGCGCCAACAAGTTGTGCCCGCCCTGCAGCGCGAACTGCCAAATGCGCCATAGGCATCGCCGACAGTGGGTGTTCCATCCACATAATACCGATGCACGAAGGCGGGATCGGTAAGCTTGTTGAGGTGGGCAAAGACGGCATGCGGCACGTACGCGATCTCTTCATCGCCGCTGTTGGCGTTGAAGCCGTGTAACATGCCATCATTGGCTCCGATATAAACAATAGGTGTGCGGGCCTCGTAGGTGGCGCGAAACGTATCGTAGCCCGGACCAATCTCGTCGGAGAACAGAGGCCGCCCCACGTAATAGGGGGCTGAATGCACAAAGTCGCCAAGCACATGGCTGCGGATGCGATAATTGTTATTCGCGCCTTCGTGGGTGTCGTCCCCGCGCAAGTAGTCCAAACGAGCGGCGCCTTGTCCATCGGGTGTGCCCGACGAGTTTTGCTCTAACAGCGTTTTCATCGCTGGAGATAACGATCCCCAGCGAAAGGCAATGCCCGACCCGCTGGCATCGTCGTAGGTGAGGATTCTGCGGTCGAGGTAGGTTTGGTTGTCAAGCTGCGTTTGAGCGTTCCACGCGTCTTCTTGCAGCGACCCATCTGTAGGGTTGATTGGCTTGGCTAGGAGCTGACCGGTCCAGTCGCCGCTGGTGAACTTCGTTTGGTAAAGTGTCGAGTTCGCGTGCAATGATGAGGCATCCAAACTCACGGAGGCGAGTGAGCTGGCCTGCCCTAAGATCTGGACGAACGCGGTTTGCAAGGCGGCGAGCAATTCTGTGGAATTTTCGGCCGTGAGGAAAAGGCCACCGCCGTTGTTCGCAGTGTCCTGCATGAGGGGATCATGCATCACCTGATCATCGGCAAACCCGATAGTGTAGGTGATGATGTTATTCGCTACCTCCGCGCCATTTGCGTCGTCCAGGTCAGGTCGTAGGTCCATTTCGTATAGAGCTTTGGCGACGTCATCCAGATAATCACTCCCGCTCGTGTTATAGGTGCGATTGGGCTTTTTATCGTGGTCATTGCAGGCTGGACTGGCGTTGATACAATCCCCATCATAGTCTTGCAAACCACTACTGCTGCTGATGTCCTGGTCGTTATTAGGGCGTCCATCGCTGAGCAAGATCGCGAAGTTCTGTTGACAGAAATGTTGGATCGGAGAATGTGGCGTCACGCCGCTGGCATACTGGGGCTGATGGTCGAAGACGGTGTAAGCGTTGAGCGTCGTTTGCCGGGCTGAATTGCCAGGATGGAGAATGAGGGGGTTGTTAAAGCCTTGCACGAAATATCGGCCGATATCTTGCAGTGACTCGGCCAGCGGGGTGTTGCCATCCGGGATGAGGGCGTCGATGACATTCTTCACTGCCGTCCTATGGGTAGGGGTGAGATCTTCGACCCCGATATTGATCGTGGCCGCGTGATCCCCATTGAATGAGGCAATGCCGACGCGCACGTTGTTCAGAGTATCAACCAGGCTTTTAGACGCGATTTGAGCGATGTCAATGCGCCGCGACGAGCCCGGTTTTGACCGCGCTTCGCTTCCCCAGTTGGTCGGGGCGCTGCCGAAATACCAGTTCAAGTAGTTGCCGGTGAATTGGCCGTAACTATACCCGCCGGAAGATTTCGTATTGTCTCCATTGTTGGCATACAGCAGGGCAGAATAGCTTTGCGCCAGATCGAAACACCGTTTTGCAAACCCATTTGGGCCGGGCGCATCGACCGTGCCCCAGTCGTAATGTGTGTTACCGTATTTGATATAAGGACTGCCGCTGCTGCTCACCCATAGGTCGATGTTCTCCCCTGAAGCCAGGGTGATGCCTGCCGGGCAGGTAAAATAGGTCGTGTTGGCGTCGTAGGGCGGCTCCGGAACAATATTGTTCATCGAGCCGGAATCGTCGATCAAGAAGATAATATTGGGCGGCACCACCGTCGAGACTTCGAGAGGAACGTTGGTTAAATCTAAGGGCTCAGCATTTAGGTTGAGCCCTTGGCCTGTATACCACATAATGAGTCCGGCGATGAGTAGCATGTACCGATGCGGCTTAGGTATCATGGCATAGCTTCCTGTAGGTGACGGTATGTAGGTGACGATATGTTGATGGGCAGCTTCGTCAATGCCAGGTGTGGTCGGCCTCTGATCGGACAAGGACAGACGGATATCGTTTTCATAGAACGACCTCACCAGATCCGCCAGAATATTGCTCCGGGAATCGGCGTATGCGCCGCCGTTGAATGTGGCGTTGACATTTGCTCGTTTTCTTTACGCCTAGATTCTGACACACTCTTAGTCTCTTCCCTGCCGAGGTCTCTTATCATTCTATCCATCCCCGGCACGAAATGACCAATGGAGTGCAGTTAACGGCAATGGACTGCGTCTACCTGTGCCTATTGGTAAGATTATAGAGAGATACATAGGCGGAACGGCTTGGGAGAGGAGGATTGTGTATGGCGTTGTGGCGCTTAATGGCGTGTTTGGCCCATCCTGACGACGAGTGTTTTAGCATGGCGGGAATCTTAGCGTCGAGTACGGCACAAGGAGTTGCAGTAGAGTTGATTTGCGCCACGCGTGGTGAAGCGGGTGACATCCGCATGCCGGGCAGTGCCACGCCGGAAACCCTTGGCGATGTCCGACATCAGGAGTTGCGTGCGTCGTGCAACGTTCTGGGGATTGCCGAACCGATTATGCTTGGGTACCGGGACTCCGGGTGGGGAGACGCCCCGGCCCAGCGTCACCCGCAGGCGTTTGTCAAGGCGCCGGACCGCGACGTGGTGAGACAGTTGGTGGCGGAGTTCCGCCGCTTCCGACCCCACGTCATCCTCACATTCGAGCCGGGCGGGCTGACGGGCCATAAAGATCATATCGCCATGTCGAAACATGCGACGTTCGCCTACCAGGTCGCCGGCGACCCCCATGCGTTTCCCGAACAGCTACAAGAAGGTCTCGACGCATGGTCGCCACAACGGCTGTTGTATGTAGCCCGGCCGCAAGGGGCTCAACTGGAGCGGGCGCGACGGTTGCGCGAAGCGGGGGTCAATGTGCCGCTACCATCACCGGAAACATGGAGCCAAGGAGTGCCATTTGAGCAGATTCATCTGACTCTGGATGTATCGGAACAGTTGCCTACTAAGTTGGCCAGTTTGCACTGTCACCGCACGCAAGCATCGCCGGAGATGGACCATATTGATTGGTCACAAGGGGAACTTGCCGAGATGTATAGCACGGAATACCTCATCCAGGCCGATCCCCCCGTACCCGATGGAGCGACAATTGATCCCGATATTTTTGCTGGCCTAAACACTGAGTAATGGTTTTGAATTCCGTTTGTCAATCGGATCTTTTCAATACCTTATTTATTCCCGGCAGGGAGCATACGCTATCGGGGCGCCATGCGGAGAGCGCCGTCCAAACGGATGGTTTCGCCATTGAGCATGGGGCTTTCGATAATGTAACGGGCGAGAGAGGCAAACTCATCCGGTTGTCCCAGGCGCGGCGGGAAGGGGACGGAAGCACCTAGCGATTCTCGGGCGGGCTCCGGCAGCCCGGCGAGCATCGGGGTGTCGAAGATGCCGGGCGCGATCGTCACGACCCGAATTCCGAATGCAGCGAGTTCGCGGGCAATCGGCAAGGTCATGCCCACCACGCCTGCTTTAGAAGCGGCATAAGCGGGCTGGCCGATTTGGCCCTCAAAAGCGGCAATCGAGGCGGTGTT
>Ga0256867_10001181_pt1 | contig 10845 bp, 8 predicted proteins | sample RVTome_15_FD_185939 | JGI IMG/M metagenome (GOLD analysis project Ga0256867, IMG submission 185939) | Soil microbial communities from uranium-contaminated site in the Upper Colorado River Basin, Wyoming, United States - RVT150D86 (HiSeq) ... | reverse complement strand
TTCGGAGAGAATCCCATATGTGCGGACGAATCCGGGCACCGGGTCACTGGAGCCGGAAACCTCCGGTGAGTACACCCTCAAATAGGCCGCCTTGGTCATCGCTTCATCCTGGCACAGATCCCCGGCGATGCGCAGGGAGGTAGAAGGCAAGTAAGATTCTCCCACCGTCTCCTATTGAGATCACAGGAGGTCAGAACCTTGGGAGTATTCGACGCTGTAGCCAGCGAGGGCCACGAGCAGATCCTCTACGGCTACGACAAGGTATCTGGCCTTCGAACCATTATCGCCATCCACAGCACGGCTTTGGGTCCCGCCTTAGGCGGGACTCGCTTTTTTCCGTACGAATCGGAGACGGATGCCGTCAAGGACGTGCTTCGTCTCTCCACGGGCATGACGTACAAGGCCGCCGCCGCCGGGTTGGATCTGGGTGGGGGGAAGGCGGTGATCATCGGCGACCCTCGGACGTTGAAGTCCGAGAGGTTGTTTCGCGCCTACGGGCGGATCGTTGACTCGCTGCAAGGCCGCTACATCACCGCCGAGGATGTGGGAACGACCACCTACGACATGGACATGGTCCGACGCGAGACGAGATGGGCCCTCGGCAACTCGATAGCCCTGGGCGGCGCCGGGGACCCCTCGCCGGTCACGGCACGAGGGCTCTACGCGGCAACTCGGGCCGTCGCTCAGAAGCTGTGGGGAGACTCAGACCTCACCGGCAGGAGGTTCGCCGTGCAAGGCGTGGGCAAGGTGGGATCGGCATTCGTCCAGCTACTCGTCGAGGCGAGAGCCGAGGTCATCGCCACCGACAACTACGAGCCCACCCTTCAGGCCGCGGTGGACAACTACGGCGTCAAGCCGGTCGAGCTCGACGAGATCTACGACATCGACTGTGACTTCTTCTCTCCCTGCGCTCTGGGAGCGAGCCTCAACGAGAAGACCATCCCTCGGCTGAACTGCCACGCAGTGGTGGGGAGTGCCAACAACCAGCTCGCCACCGACCAAGACGCAGTGCGGCTGGCCGAGAGGGGCATCCTCTACGCACCCGACTTCGTGGTCAATGCCGGTGGCCTGATCAACGTCTACGACGAGCTCCATGGATACTCGAAGACTCGCGCATTGCACAGAGTGGACTCGATCTTCGACGCGACTCTCAAGATCCTCGACGCCGCCGAGGAACACGAGATCACCCCGAATGAGGCAGCCGTGCATGTGGCTGACGAGCGGATCAGGGACATCGGGGACCTTCGACGCTTCCGCCGGAGTGGAGACGATCGCAACTGATGGATGACGTAGGCGTTTCCCGGGAACACCAGAGTCTCGGGATGACCGATGCCCGGGTCGTCGAGATGTACCGGCTCATGCTGCTCACCCGTCGCATCGACGACCGCATGTGGGCGCTGCAAAGGCAGGGCCGGGCCGCATTCGTACTCGGGTCGTCCGGCCATGAGGCGATTCAGGTGGCGTCGGTGTTCGCCCTCGACACCGATCGGGACTGGGTCCTCCCCTATTACCGCGACATGGGTGTCGGCCTCGCCTGGGGATTCACTCCCTACGAAGTGTTCCTCGGTGTCTTCGCCAAGAGGGATGACCCCTCCTCGGGAGGTCGCCAACTCCCTTCACACTGGTCCGATCCCGACCGCAACGTCTTCTCGCAGTCGTCGGTCATCGGCACGCAGTTCCCCCATGCCGCGGGGATCGCGCATGGTCTCAAGCTGAAGGAGACCGGCGGAGTCGCAGTCGTGTACGGGGGCGAGGGGGCCACGTCGGAGGGCGACTGGCACGAGGCAATGAATTGGGCGGGCATCCACAAGCTCCCCCTCATCTGCGTGATCGAGAACAACCAGTACGCCATATCGGTGCCCACCGAGGAAGGAGTCGCGGGGAGGATCCACCAACGGGCCGCCGGCTACGGATTCCCCGGCCATCTCATCGACGGAAACGACCCGTTCGAGGTCCTGGCGACGATGAAAACAGCTGTTCAACGCGCGCGATCCGGGGAGGGGCCAACACTCATCGAGGCCGAGACGTACCGGTATTACGCCCACACCTCCGATGACAACGACACTCTCTATAGGAGCCGGGAAGAGGTGGAGGGGTGGCGCAAGAAGGATCCACTCGCCCGCCTCAAGATGTATCTCATCGAGAACCGCCTGCTCAGCGAGGCCGACGAAGAGCAGTTGGACGAAGATGTTGTCCGGGAACTGGCGGAGGCGGTCGAGAAGGCAGAGGGGGCGTCAAACCCCGATGAGCCCACCAGACACGTCTATGCCAGGGTGATCGAGCCGGGCCCGCCGTCGACCTCGGTCGAGGAGACGCCCCCGGGTGAGACGGTCAACTTGATCACCGCCATCAACCGCACCCTGCACGAGATCTTCGAGCAGCACGACGACGCGGTCCTCTTCGGAGAGGACGTAGCACGACGCAAAGGTGGGGTGTTCAAGGCGACCGAGGGGCTCACCGACCGATTCGGCGCGAGCCGCTGCTTCAACGCTCCGATCGCGGAGTCGTCGATCATCGGGTGCGCCATCGGCATGTCGGCAACCGGTTTCAAGGTCTTGCCGGAGATCCAGTTCGCCGACTACATCCACCCTGCCTTCAACCAGATCGTCTCCGAGGCCTCCCGGGTCAGCTACCGGTCGAATGGGAGATGGAACGTCCCCATCGTCATCCGCACCCCCTACGGAGCCGGCATCCACGGCGCCCAGTACCACTCACAATCGGTGGAGGCCTTCTATTCCCACGTTCCGGGGTTGAAAGTGGTGATTGCCTCGACACCCGCCGACGTGAAGGGGCTGTTGCATACCGCTGTCGAAGACCCGGACCCGGTGATGTTCCTCGAGCCGAAGAAGCTGTATCGGCTGGCCAAGGGGCCGTTCCCCGAAGGCGACTACAGGGTGCCGCTGGGCCGTGCCGCCATCAGACACGAAGGCTCCGACCTGACGATCATCGCCTACGGCGCGATGGCCCACTTCGCGATGCAGGCGGCACCGATGCTCGAAGAACTCGGCATCAGCCCCGAGGTGATCGACCTGCGCAGCCTCAAGCCACTCGACTGGCCGACCATCGAGGCCTCCGTGAGGAAGACATCGCGGGCGCTGGTGATGCACGAGGACAACGAGTTCGTCGGTTACGGCGCCGAGATCGCGGCACAGATCGCCGACAAGACATTCGAGTGGCTCGATGCGCCCGTGAAACGGTACGGGCTCCCCGACGTGCCACTGATGCCTTACGCCGGCTCGTTGGAGAACGCCCTCTACCCCACGGCGCAAACGATCGTCGAGCGCGCCCAGGAACTGGCCAAATACTGAGCATTCACCGTTCTGTGTCAATTCCTCCCCCTCAACCTTCTCTTCATTGACACAGAACGGTCAGGGGACGGTGATGGCGCCTCCGTCCGGCAGGCACCACGGGTCGAATCGACGTAGCGTTCCTTGCCAACCGATCAGGAGGTATCCGTGATATTCGACGTGTTCAGCGACCTGAACTGGCTGGCGGTGTTGATCGCCGCGGCCGCCTACTTCGTCCTCGGTGCGATCTGGTACTCGAACGTATTGTTCGGCAGGCAGTACCGCGCCGCATTGGGTCAGCCCGACGAGGCCGCCACGCCACCCGTTGCCGCACTGACCGTCAACTTCGTCGGTTGGTTCGTGGCAGCGATAGCACTCGGGCTGATCTCGTCTGCCATCGGCGCCGACTCGGTGTGGGACGGCGTCGTCCTCGGGCTGGTCGTAGCCGTCGGCTTCATCGCCACCGCACGGGTGGTCGATCAGTTCTACGGTGCCGGCAACCCCAAGCTGATGCCGATCAACGGACCGTACACCCTCATCGGCTACGCCCTCATGGGCGCAATCCTCGCCGCCATGTCGTAGAGGAAGCCGGGGATCAGGCAACGGCCGGGGCGGGCCTAACCTCGGCCGCCATGTCCCTGCAGTCACACCTGAGCGAGCTGGCGGGCAAGGCGTTCGCCGGTCTCGGTCTTCCGCCCGAGTTGGGTGAGGTCCTCCCTTCGCAGCGGCCCGAGCTGGCCCAGTTTCAGTGCAACGGGGCCATGGCAGCGGGCAAGCACGCAGGAAGGCCACCGCGCGACATCGCCGAAGAGATCGCTCGCACCCTGCTCGAGAGTGACGAGATCGCCAAGTGCGGCGTCGCCGGCCCTGGGTTCGTCAATATCGACGTGACCGATGAAGTCATCGCAGACTGGGCCAACACGACCGCCTCCGATCGGCGACACGGTCACTCCGCCGTCGACGACGTCAGGACCGTTCTCGTCGACTACGCGGGACCGAACGTCGCCAAGGCGATGCACGTAGGGCACCTGAGAGCAACCATCATCGGCGACTCACTGGCGCGGCTGTTTCGCTTTGCCGGCCATCGAGTGATTCGCGACCCCCACTTCGGCGATTGGGGCTTCCAAATGGGTCTGATGATCGCCACCATCCAAGAGCGTGGGCTGGATCCAGCAGAGATAACACTCGAAGACCTTCAAACGCTCTACCCCGAGGCTTCGGCGCGCGCCGAGGGAGACAAGGCCTTCGCCGATCTAGCCCGTACCACCACGGTGGCGCTCCAGCAAGGTGACGAGAAGGCGTTGTCGGTCTGGCAAAAGATGAAGGCAATCTCCGAGCAATCACAGCGTGATGACTTCGCCGCGCTGGGCGTCGAGTTCGACCTCTGGTACGGCGAATCCGACGTCGCCGACAGGCTCAACTCGCTGGTCGCTCAACTGAGGACGTCCCAGGTGGCGGAGATGTCGGATGGGGCGCTCATCATCAGGGTCGACGAGCCTGGCGACAACCGCGATTGGCCGCCCTTGATCCTGTTGTCATCCGCAGGGGGCTTCCTCTACTCGACCACCGACTTGGCCACGGTGCAGATGAGGGTCGACGAACTCGGGGTCGACCTGATGCTCTACGTGGTCGACCGTCGTCAGCAAGATCATCTCAACCAGGTGTTCCGGGCGGCCAGGAAGGCAGGCATAGCTCCCGAGTCGGTGAGCATGGAGCACATCGACTTCGGCACCATGAACGGCCCAGACGGCAAACCCTTCAAAACCCGCGAGGGTGGGGTGGTACGTCTCGCCGACGTCATCGACATGATCGAGACGGCTGCCCGCGAACGGCTCGACGAGGCACACATCGCCGAGGATTACCCCCCGGAAGAGAGAGAGCGGATCGCCGCCATGGTCGGAGTCGCCGCACTCAAGTTCGGGGACCTGATCAACAACAGGTCGTCCGACTACGTGTTCGACCTGGAGCGCTTCAGCTCGTTCGAGGGAAAGACCGGGCCATATGTCCAGTACGCCACGGTCCGCGTCAAGTCGATCCTCCGCCGCGTCAGGGACCAGGGCATGGAGCCGGGCACGGTCACCCCGCCTTCACGGGACGTCGAGCGCGACCTGATGCTGGCCCTGTTTCGCTTCCCGGAGGTCGTCGACCGTTCGATCGACCTGCGCGCCCCGAACCACCTGGCCGAGTACGGGCACAACCTGGCAGCTCAGTGGAATCGCTTCTATGACCAGTGCCACATCCTCACCGAGCGGGACCAGGAGCGACAGTCCTCGTGGATCTCCCTCGCCCGCTGGACCGAGTCGACGCTGGAGACGGTGCTCCAGCTCCTCGGCATCGAGGTCCCCGACCGGATGTGACGATGGGCTTCACCGTGCGCCTGGCGCGTCCCGATGACGTGGCACACATCGTCCCCTGGACGACCGACACGTTCGAATGGGGTGACTACGTACCCGATCGACTGCCGATCTGGCTCGATGACGATGCGTCGGCGGTCCTGGTGTGCTCCGATGAGGACGACCTTCCCCTGGCGGTGAGTCATGCGGTGATGCTGTCACCCAACGAGGGTTGGATCGAGGCAGCCAGAGTCCACCCCGATCACAGACGTGCCGGGATGGGCGTCGCCATGAATCGGGCCGGGGTCGAGTGGGCCCGCGACCGTGGTGGCCGGGTGATGCGACTGGCGACAGAGGCGTCGAACGAGGCGGCCCGTCTCCAGGTCACCAAGCTGGGCTACCGGAAGGTCTCCAGCTGGGTATACGCATCAATGAAGGTCGACCCGGGACATCGCGGTCACGAGCGCCATCGCTTGCGACCCGCACCCGGACCCGACGCCGAGGCGGCATGGCTGTCGTGGGTGGGCAGCGACCTGGCGCTGGGCGGCCGCGAGCTGATCGCCCTCGGTTGGCAATGGCGCACAGCCCGTCCCGTGGATGTGGTGTCGGCAGCATCCCGCGGGGAGTTCTTCCAATCGCCTGCCGGGTGGGTGATTGCAGACATGCCGCAGGAAGACTGGCTGCGAAGCCTGTGGGTAGCCACCGGCCCCGATGACATCCTCGGCCTTCTGGACGGGCTGATCGACCTGGCTGCATCCAGGGAAGCGACTGAGGTCACCATCAAGCTCCCCAATCTGCCCTGGACGGCCGAAGCCCTCACCCGTGTCGGGGGGACGCCCAAGGAGGTCCTCGTCTACTCGTTGGCGATCTAGTTCGAGCGGGCAGTGCTCATTAGGTGAGGATGGTCATCGAGGCCAGAGCCCAGACCAGGAACATCATCGGTATTTCGAGCAGCGCCAGGAACCGGTAGGTATCGGACGCCAAACGCAACCCCGCCACCAACGGCACGCCGATCAGGGGCATGGCGGTCATGGCGGCAACACTCACTGCACGGATCCCCTCGGCGCCCCGTATTACCGGCGAGGGCACCTCGGCGAGAAATCTGAACACGAATCGATAGACGAACAGGCCGATCAAGCCGCAGATGAATACTGCCAGCACCCGGCCTATGCCTACCTCCCACCACTCGAAGCCGGTCAGCCGCCGCCCGCGGCCCAGGGGGCCTTCGGCGGCCACACCGAGGCAGAAGAGCCCGACGACGGCCAGGACGATGGCGGAGATGAGTGTCGCACCGGTGCTCAACTCTTCGGCGAAGACATCGGCCAGGCCGAAGCCCTGGAGGAGCACGGCGACCGAGAGGCCTACGAGCAGTGAGCCCAGGACCATGAGGCCAACATCAGCCATGGTCCCGAAGGCACCGTAAGCCAGAATCGCGTACTTCTTGACCAGCTCGCCGGGCGATGCCGGGTTGCCGGCAGCCGCATCGGTCATGCGCTCCTCATCGGTCATCTGCCCTCCATAACGGCCTTGAGGTACCACTCGATCGGATGGCGGATATCCACTTCGCCTCTCAAGTAGCTACGTAGCTGCATCTCGCAACCAGGGTTGGCGGAGGCAACCATCTTCGCTCCTGACGAACGTACCTGATCGGCCTTCCGGATTCCCAATTGTTCCGACGCCTCGGGCTGCAGGACCGTGTAGAGGCCGGCGGCGCCACAGCAAAGGCCGACGTCGTCGATCTCTACCACCTCATAGCCGGCTGCCTCGAGTATGAGCCGTGGCTCGGCGATGACCCTCTGCGCATGACGCAGGTGGCAAGGGTCTTGAATGGCGATCTTCCCCCTCGAGCCGTCGAGCGTCGGCAGGAGACCCGCCTCGATGTCGCGAGCCACGGTGACGGTGATGTCCATCGTCGCCGATACGAAGCCGGGCCACTCGTATCCGGCCAGATGCGCAGAACAGCCGGCTGCAGTGGCCACCACGACATCGCAACCGCCGAATGCGTCGAAGTTCGACGTTGCATACGCTTTGGCGGCTTCGGCTTTGCCGTCGTGGGCGGCAAGGGCGCCGCAGCATGTCTGGTTCGTCGGCACCACCACGCGGTGACCCGCCATCTCCAGCAACTCGAGTGCCGCCCTGTTCACCGGTCGGAACCACTCGTCCTGGATGCATCCGGCCAGCAGGCCGACGATCCGGTCGGAGTCGGGCGGGCCGAATTCGCGTCCCAAGCTCGGCCGTCCCCGTCCCCTGAGGCGACGCAGACCCCTGGCCACCCGTCGGTAGCGGAGGGGCGCCAGCGCGGTGAGACCCAGGGCCTGTGCCACCAGGAGACCCAGCCCGGCAGCGCGCATCGTCACTCGTGACCCCAATGCCTTGCCCACCGACCACGACCGTTGCGACTGGCGACCCGGCACCTGAGCGGCGATCTCGGCTCGGGTGCCCTCCAGTGCCCGCCCGTATGGGACCAGACCGGGGCACACCGGCTCACATGCCCGACAACCCAGGCAGAAGTCGATGATCGAGGTGAAGGTCTCGTCGACTTCGACGACACCTTCGGCCACTGCCGACATCGCATGGAGACGCCCTCGGGGCGATGCGGTCTCCCTTCCGGTGAGGCGGAACGTCGGACACACCGGTAGGCACAGACCGCATTGCACACAAGCGTTGAGCTCTTCGGTGGTGGGGTGATGTTCAGTGACCCAGCCCATCACAGGCCTCCCGGCAGACGGCCCGGGTTTATCACCCGCCGGGGGTCGAACTGGGCGATGAGACGTCTCTGCTGGTCGAGGGCCGGTGGTGGTGATCCCCAGGGGTCGAAGAGGTCGGGGTCCCCGGCCGCAACGACCAGACTCCCACCGAGTGACTCTGCCCACTCTCTGAGGTCGGCTGCACCCTCGTGGTCCGCGGAGGCGGCCCGGATCTCGCCGACGCCCATCACGGCGACGTATGTCCAGCCATCGGGCACTCGGTCGACGGCTTCGCTCACCAACGCAGGCGGGATCCTCAGCGACCACCGCCACTCGCCGCTGGGGTCCTCCGGCCAATCGAGGCCGGGAACTGCGATGCCGCCAAGCCTGTCGAGGTGCGCCTCCACCTCGGCCTCGGTCCCCCAGGTGAACAGCTTGTGAGCCCCATTCACATCGAGAACGGCCAGGGGCCGAGCGACCAGCTGCGCCTCCTCGGGGTCATCGAGGGTCACGGTGGCCGATGAAGGAGGAGTCGGCCAGAGCTTCAGACAGACGCTGATGATCACGCCGAGGGAGCCGAAGGCGCCCACAGCCAGCCGATGAAGGTCGTAGCCGGTCACGTTCTTGACCACTCTGCCGCCACTGCGCACGGTGCGGCCGTCGCCGGTGATCATCGTCACCTCGAGAACTCTCTCTCTGATCCCAAAGAGCCGCCCACGACGCAGCGACGACATCCCCGCCGCGACGGACCCACCTATCGTCCCACCGGAGGGACGTTCCGACATCACCAGAGTCTGGTTTCGCTCGGCTAGCCGGGACTCGACGTCGGCTATCCGTGCTCCGGCGCCGACGACAATCGTCAGGTCATCGGGCTCCCATACCTCGATCTCTCCGAAGTGCTCCATGGAGACCACGAGATCAGGCGGTGGGGGTTTGCCAAAACCCGAGTGAGTCCCACCACCCCATACCTGGACCACCAGGTCCCTCTCGCTGGCGTGCCGCAGAATCAGGGCAAGATCCTTCTCCTCCCTGGGGGCGAGAGCCATCCCCGAGGTCGGCCCTCCCTCGATGCCGACCCCGAATCTGGCGATGTGGTGGGGGGTGTAGGTCACACCCAGACACCGTCCGGCATCTCACGTCTCACCCCGCCGTAGTCGAAGCACCGAGAGCCTTCCGGGAGGATCTTGGTCGGGTTGAAAACACCGGCCGGGTCCAAGACCTCTTTCAAACGAGCTTGAGCGTCTAGGTCCAGATCGGTGAAGTTCAACCGCATCATGTCCCGCTTCTCGATCCCGATCCCATGCTCTCCGCTGAGAGCTCCCCCCACGCTGAGGCAGAGGGCGACGATCTCATCACCTGCCCGGTGCACCCTCTCGTTCAATTCCTCGTCGGATGAGTCGAATGCGATCAGAGGGTGGAGATTCCCGTCGCCGGCATGGAAGACGTTGAGCATCGTGATGTCGTAGCGATCGGCGATCTCATATATCGCGCTCATCGTCTCGACCAGTCGGGTGCGGGGCACCACTGCATCGTGCAGGTAATAGTCAGGAGCGAGCTGGGCGATGGCCCCGAACGCCGACTTGCGACCGAGCCAGAGCAAGGCGCGTTCGCTCTCGGTGTCCGCCACCTGCACCCCATACGCCCCGTTTGAGAGGGCGATGCCAGAGATGACTTCGGCCTCTGAGATGACCCCCTCCGTCTCCCCCACCACTTCGGCCAACAGCACCGCCGCTGATTCCGTGGGCAGACCGGCTTTGAGCCAGTTCTCCACGACCTCACACATCCTGCGGTCCATCAGCTCGAGCGCGGCAGGCACCAGGCCCGCGGCGATGACATCAGAGACCGTCTTGGCTGCCGTCTCCACATCGGGGAAATCCATGAGCAGGGTCCTCACGTCGGGGTCGATGGGGAGGAGCCGGACCAAAGCCTTGGTGACGATTCCCAGGGTCCCCTCCGACCCCACGATCAGGCCTTTGAGATCGAGGCCGATCGGATCCGGCGCTTCGCCACCGAGCACGACAATTTCGCCACCGGCGAGCACCACCTCCATCCCGAGGACATGGCTGGTCGTGCTTCCCTCGGAGAGACAGTGCGGCCCCCCGGAGTTGTTGGCGACGTTGCCGCCAATGGTGCAGGCCGACTGGGACGACGGATCCGGCGCGAAGTAGAGGCCGTACGGCTTGGCGGCCTTCGACAGGTCGAGGTTGATGACGCCGGCGCCTACCCAGGCTGTCCGGTTGGCCGGGTCGATCTCGATGTCGGTCATTGCCGTCGTGACCATGACGATCCCCCCAGCGGTCGGGCTGGCGCCGGCTGCCAGCCCGGTGCCCGCACCCCGCGCCACGATCGGGACGCGATGCTTCTCGGCGATCTGCACGACACTCGACACCTCGGCCGCGTTCTCGGGGAACGCCACACAGGTGGGCCGACCCCGCATCAGCGACGCGTCCTTCGAGAAGAGGTGCAGTTCCACCGGCTCCTCGAGCACGTCCTCGGATCCGAGGACTGCCCGAAGCTCCGCCACGAGGCTCATGAGTT
>Ga0256867_10001178_pt1 | contig 10864 bp, 9 predicted proteins | sample RVTome_15_FD_185939 | JGI IMG/M metagenome (GOLD analysis project Ga0256867, IMG submission 185939) | Soil microbial communities from uranium-contaminated site in the Upper Colorado River Basin, Wyoming, United States - RVT150D86 (HiSeq) ... | reverse complement strand
AGCCTGGCCATGGAGCTTGGCGAACGCTTCGGCGTGCAGCTGAGCGAGGATGCCATCGGCCGGGTGACGACGCTGCGCGATCTGTTGGTCGAGGTCGACCATGCGGCGCGGGAGAGCGCCGGGAAGGCGACCGAGATCGGCGAGCTCAGCCCCGAGCAGGCGCGCTGGCTGCGGCCGCAGAGCATGCCGATCCGGGCACTGGCAGCGGTCCTGTATGCGCTCAACCTGATCATCATGCGCGGCCTGTTCCGGCTGCGCGTCGAGGGCCGCGAGCATCTGCCGCCCGAAGGCCCCTATCTGCTCGCGCCCAATCACGCGAGCTACCTCGACCCGTTCGTGATCGGGGCGGCGCTGTCGTGGTCGCAGCTCCGCCGGATCTACTGGGCCGGCTGGACCGGGCTGCTGTTCCGTGGCCCGCTGACCCGGCTGTTCAGCCGCGCCGCGCAGGTCCTGCCGGTCGATCCCGAGCGTGGCCTGACCTCCACTCTGCCGCTCGCCAAGGCGGCGCTCGAGCGGGGTCACGCGCTGTGCTGGTTCCCTGAGGGTGCCCGTTCGCCCGATGGCCGGCTGCATCGGTTCCTGCCCGGCGCGGGGCTGTTGATCGAGCGGACCGGCGTGCCGGCGGTGCCGGTCTTCATCGGCGGCAGCTTCGAGGCCTGGCCGCCGGGCCGCACCCTGCCGCGTCTCAGGCGGATTCTGGTCCGCTTCGGCCGCCCGATCGGGTTCGAGCGCGATGACTCGGTGCCCAACGGCGAGCGCCATCGCCAGATCGCGGACCAGCTGCACGATGCGGTCGCCGCCTTGGCCAAGGGTGATCGCGCGGTCCCCGACCGCTCGATTTGACGACCTCGCGCCGCCCCCCACATAGTAGGGCATCGCAGCCGCGTGCGCTGACGCGAGCGAAAGGTGCGCCGATGGCCGACATCCCCCCGCCCGAGTTCGCCGATTGGCAGGCGCTGGCCGAGCGCGAGACCCAGGGCCGGGCGGATCGGCTGGTCTGGGCGACGCCCGAGGGCATCGCGGTCAAGCCGCTCTATACCGCAGCAGACCTCGAGCGGCTCGAGACGCTCGGCGGGCTGCCCGGCCTGCCGCCCTATCTGCGCGGGCCGCGGGCGACCATGTATGCCCTGCGCCCGTGGACCATCCGCCAATACGCCGGCTTCTCGACCGCCGAGGAGTCCAACGCCTTCTACCGGCGCAACCTCGCCGCGGGCCAGACCGGCCTCTCGGTCGCCTTCGACCTCGCCACCCATCGCGGCTACGACAGCGACCATGAGCGGGTCGCGGGCGACGTCGGCAAGGCGGGCGTGGCGATCGACAGCGTCGAGGACATGAAGATCCTGTTCGAGGGCATCCCCCTCGATCGGGTGAGCGTCTCCATGACCATGAACGGCGCGGTGCTGCCGGTGCTCGCGTTCTACATCACGGCCGCCGAGGAGCAGGGCGCCCCGCCCGCCGCCCTCGCCGGCACGATCCAGAACGACATCCTCAAGGAGTTCATGGTCCGCAACACCTACATCTACCCGCCCGAGCCCTCGATGCGGATCGTTGCCGACGTGATCGGTTACGCCGCCCGGCACATGCCGCGCTTCAACCCGATCTCGATCTCCGGCTACCACATGCAGGAGGCGGGCGCGACCTGTGTCCAGGAGCTCGCCTTCACCCTCGCCGACGGCCTGGAATACGCCCGCGCGGCCAGCGCGCGCGGTCTCGCGATCGACGCCTTCGCGCCGCGGCTCTCGTTCTTCTTCTGCATCGGCATGAACTTCTTCATGGAGATCGCGAAATTGCGCGCGGCGCGCTTCCTCTGGGCGAAGCTGATCCAGCGCGAGTTCGCGCCGCAGGACCCGCGCTCCTTGATGCTGCGCACCCATTGCCAGACCAGCGGCGTCTCGCTGCAGGCGCTGGACGTCTACAACAACGTGGTCCGGACCACGATCGAGGCGCTGGCCGCGGTGCTCGGTGGCACCCAATCGCTGCACACCAACGCCTTCGACGAGGCGCTTGCCCTGCCGACCGACCTCTCCGCCCGGATCGCGCGCAACACCCAGCTGATCCTGGCCGAGGAGACCGGCGTCCGCCACGTGGTCGATCCGCTCGGCGGCAGCTACTACGTCGAGCGCCTGACCGCGAGCCTGGCCGCGGCGGCCGAAGCGCTGATCGGCGAGGTCGAGGCGATGGGCGGCATGACCAAGGCGATCGTCGCCGGCATGCCGAAGGCGCGGATCGAGGAGGCAGCGGCCCGGCGCCAGGCGGCGTGGGACAAGGGCGAGGAGACCGTGGTCGGGGTCAACAAATACCGGCCCGCCGAGGACCATCCGGTCGAGCTGCTCGACATCGATACCACAGCGGTGCGCGCGGCCCAGCTGAAGCGCCTGGCGGAGGTGCGGGCGAAGCGCGACGAGGCGCGCTGCCAGGCGGCGCTGGAGGCGCTTTCCGCCGGCGCGGCGGGCAATGCCAACCTGCTCGAGCTCGCTGTCGAGGCCGCCCGGACGCGGGCCACGCTCGGCGAGATCTCGTCCGCAATGGAGCGGGTGTTCGGGCGCTGGCGGGCCGAGGTGCGTGCGATCTCCGGCGTCTACGGCTCGGCGTTCCAGGAGGATGAGGACTTCGTGACCATTCAGCGCGAGATCGAGGCGTTCGCCGAGGCTGAAGGCCGCCGGCCGCGCCTCCTGGTCGCCAAGCTCGGCCAGGACGGCCACGACCGCGGCGCCAAGGTGATTGCCACGGCCTTCGCCGACATCGGCTTCGACGTCGACGTCGGCGCTTTGTTCCAGACGCCCGAGGAGGCGGCGCGCGAGGCGATCGAGAACGACGTCCACGTGATCGGGGTCAGCACGCTCGCCGCCGGCCACAAGGTGCTGGTGCCGGAGCTGATCGAGGCGCTCCGCCGCCAGGGGGGCGACGACATTCTCGTCGTCGTGGGCGGGGTGGTCCCGCCGGCCGATCGCCAGGCGCTCAAGGACGCGGGCGTCGCCGCGATCTATCCGCCCGGAACCAACATCCCGCAGGCCGCCCGCGAGATTCTCGAGCTGCTGCGTGCCCGCCACAAGGAGCGCGCGGCGTAGGTCCGGCGCGGTGCAGGATTTCGAGGGGTCGCTGAAGGGCGGGCAGGGGTGGTTGTGCGGGAGGTCGACTGGGCGCCGGCAGCGCCGGATCGGTGGTCCCAGGTCGAGCGGTTGTTTCGCTCTTGCGGCGACGCGCGTGGCTGCTGGTGCGGCTTCTGGTATCGCCCGAATCGGGAGTTCCGGGCCGGATGGGGCGAGGGCAACCGCCGGTTCTTCAAGGCCCTGGTCGAAGGTGGCATGGAGCCGGGCGTGATCGCCTGTCGTGACGGAGAGTCGGTCGCCTGGTGCGGGGTGGCGCCCCGGGCGAAGCAAGAGAGGCTGGCGCGCTCGCGCGTGCTGGCGCCGGTCGACGATGCGGCGGCCTCGTCGATCACCTGTTTCGTCGTCGCCAAAGAGCAGCGCCGGCAAGGTCTCATGCGGCCCTTGATCTCGGCCGCGGTGACCCATGCGAGCGCTTGCGGCGCGCGCATCGTCGAGGCCTATCCGATCGATCCGCAGCGCAAGCTGTCGTCCGCCGAGCTCTACCCGGGGACGCTCGCCGCTTTCCTGGATCTCGACTTCGAAGAGGTCGCGCGCTGCTCACCCCATCGCCCGATCGTTCGCCTCGAGCTGGAACACAACGATGGCTGAATTGCTCGTCAACATCGATGTCGCCGATCTCGAAACAGCCATCCGGTTCTATGGCGACGCATTCGGCCTGACCGTGGGGCGCCGCTTCGGCGCGTTCGGGGTCGAAATGCTCGGCGGGTCGTCGGCGCTCTACCTCCTGGCGAAGCCGGCGGGCAGCCAGGCCGTGCCAGCCTCGGATCAACGCCGCGACTACCGGCGCCACTGGACGCCGGTGCATCTGGACATCGTGGTGCCGGATATCGAAGTCGCGCTCGCGCGGGCGGAGCGGGCCGGAGCTGCCCGCGAGGGCGAGATCCAGACCCACCGGTGGGGCCGGATCGCGACGCTGGCGGATCCGTTCGGCCACGGCTTCTGCCTGATCGAGTTTCTCGGTCGCGGCTACGACGAGATCGCCGACCAGGACTCATAGCTGCACGGCAGTGCTCAGGCCGGCACGACGGCGGTGGTCTCGATCTCGACCTTGGCGCGGTCATCGATCAGGCCCTTGACCTCGACCACCGCCATCGCCGGATAGTGCTTGCCCATGAGCATGCGGTAGACCTCGCCGAGCTCGCGCGCGCGGGCGAGGTACTCGCGCCTGTCGGTGATGTACCAGGTCATGCGCGCGACGTTCTCCGGCCCGGCGCCCGCCTCGCGCAGCACGGCGAGCGTGTTTTCCAGCGTTTTCTCGAACTGTCGGACCAGGTCATCGGAGACCACGGCTCCGGTCGCATCCCAGCCGATCTGGCCGGCGACGAACACGAGCCGGCCTTCGGCCATGATCCCGTTTGCATAGCCGCGCGGGCGCGGCCAACCGGGCGGCTGCAGGACGCGCATCTCGGCTCAGGCAGCCGGAGCGGCGGCGCGCTCGGCTGCCATCTGGCGCAGCCGGAAGCGCTGCACCTTGCCGGTCTCGGTGCGCGGCAGGGCATCCAGGAACTCGACCGCCCGCGGGTACTTGTATGCAGCGATCCGCTGCTTGACAAACTCCTGCAACTCCTTGCCGAGCATGTCCGAGCGATCGATCCCCTGACGCGGCACGACGAACGCCTTGACGATCTGGCCGCGCACCGGATCGGGCGCGCCGACCACCGCGCACTCGGCGACCGCCTCGTGCTCGAGCAGCGCCTCTTCGACCTCCGGTCCAGCGATGTTGTAGCCGGCCGAGATGATCATGTCGTCGGTACGCGCCTGGAACCAGAAATAGCCGTCCTCGTCGACCTTGTAGGCATCGCCGGTGATATTCCAGCCGTCCCGCACGTATTCCTTCTGCCGCTCGTCGGCGAGATAGCGGCAGCCGGTCGGCCCGCGCACGGCGAGCCGGCCGATCTCGCCCGGCGGCAGCGGGCGCATCGCCTCGTCCACCACCATCGCCTGGTAGCCCGGGATCGGCCGTCCGGTCGCGCCCGGCCGGATCCCGTCGTCTGCCGCCGAGATGAAGATGTGCAGCATCTCGGTCGCGCCGATGCCGTCGATGATGCGCAAGCCCGTCTGCCGCTGCCAGGCCTCGAAGGTCAGCAGCGGCAGGGGCTCGCCGGCCGAGACGCACTTCTTCAGGCTCGAGATTTCGAACTCTCCCGCCTTGTCCAGCATCATCCGATAGGCGGTGGGCGAGGTGAAGCAGACGCTCGCCCTAAATTGCTGGATCGCCTGAAGCAGCACGTCGGGCGGCGCCGCCTCGAGCAGCACGGCGGATGCGCCGACGCGCATCGGAAAGGTCACCACGCCGCCGAGACCGAAGGTGAATCCGATCGGCGGGCTCCCGATGAACACGTCGTTCGCGGTGGGCCTGAGCGTCGAGCGCGGGAAGCAGTCGCAGATCGCCATGATGTCGCGGTGGAAGTGCATGGTGCCCTTGGGCCTGCCGGTGGTGCCCGAGGTGAACGCGATCAGCGCCGTGTCGTTCTTGGAGGTGGCAACATTGTCGAAATCGGGCGCCTGGCGCCGCATGCGCGCCTCGAGCTCGGCGGCGGCGCCCGGCGTCCCGGAGCCGTTGAAATAGCAGATCCGCTCGCACACCGGCGCCCGGGCGCGCGCCTGCTCCAGCTCCTCGCCAAGCCGCTCGTCGCACAGGGCAAGCCCGATCCGTGCCTTGTCCAGGATCACCGCGAGCTCGCGCGCGCGCAGCAGCGGCATGGTGGTGACCGCGATGCCGCCCGCCTTGAGCACGGCGAACCAGCAGGCGACCAGCATCGGATTGTTGGCCGCGCGCAGCAGCACCCGGTTGCCCGGCACGAGGCCGCAATCCTGGACGAGTACCCGCGCGATCCGATTTGCCCGCTCGAGGAGCTCACGGTAGGTCCAGCGCTCGTTCGGCGTGTAGAACACAGGCTTGTCGCCGAGGCCGCGCTCGAGCATGCGATCGAGCAGCTCCGTGGCGCAGTTCAGGCGCTCCGGATACTGCAGCTCCGGCAGATCGAAGCTGAAATCGGGCCAGAGCGCGCGCGGCGGCAGGTTGTCGCGCGCGAAGGTATCGAGGTGAGCCGTATAGGCTGACATGGTCCGCTCCTTCACGTAGCCCGGACGCACTGCCTCCCCCTTCATGGCGCCGTCTGCGCTCGCTCCTTGGCGTGAGCGGCGAGCGTCTGGCGCGCGATCACCACTTTCTGCACCTCCGAGGCGCCCTCGTAGATGCGCAGCGCCCGTATCTCACGATACAGCCGCTCCACCGGGTGGCCGGCGACCACGCCGAGCGCGCCGTGGATCTGCACCGCGTCGTCGATCACCCGCTGCGCGGCCTCGGTGGCGTACAGCTTGGCCATGGCGGCCTCGCGGGTGATGCGCTCGGCGCCCGTGTCCTTCGCCCAGGCGGCGCGGTAGACCAGGAGCGCCGCGGCATCGACCCTCAGCGCCATGTCGGCGAGCTTGGCCTGGATCATCTGCAAATCGGCGAGAGGTCCGCCGAACAGCTGCCGGCCGGTGGCGCGCCCGAGCGCCTCGTCCAGCGCCCGCCGGGCGAACCCGAGCGCCGCCGCGCCCACCGTCGGGCGGAACACATCCAGCGTCGCCATCGCGATCTTGAAGCCCTGGCCGGGCTCGCCCAGCAGCTGCGCACGCGGTATGCGGCAGTTCTCGAAGCTGAGCGTCGCGAGCGGGTGCGGCGCGATCAGCCGGGTGCGCTCGCCGATCTCGAGGCCGGGGGTGTCGGCATCGACGATGAACGCGGACAGACCCCTGGCGCCGGGCGCCTCGCCGGTGCGCGCGAGCACGACGTAAAAGTCGGCGATGCCGCCGTTCGAGATCCAGGTCTTGGCGCCGTCCAGGACGAAGCCGGCGCCATCGGGCTCGGCGGTGGTCGAAATGGCCGCCAGGTCGGAGCCGGCCTCGGCCTCGGAGAGCGCGAGCGCGGCGATCTTGCGGCCTTGGGCGACCGCCGGCAGATAGGCGCGGCGCTGGCCTTCGGTGCCGAACAGGGTGATCGCGCCGCTGCCGAGCCCCTGCATGGCGAAGGCGAAGTCGGCGAGAGCGGCGAAGCGCGCGAGCGTCTCCCGCACAAGGCACAAGGAGCGGACGTCCGGGCGCTCGTCCTTGCCGCCCCAGGCGGCCGGGACTGCGTGGCGCAACAGGCCGACCTCGGCCAGGCGCGCGACCAGCATCCGGCAGGTGGCATCCACGTCGGCGGCGTCCTCGCCCGGATCGGGCAGCGCGTCCGCGGCAAAGCGCTCGACCTCGTCGGCCAGCGCAAGGTGGCGCTCGTGGAAGAAGGGCCAATCGAGGTAGGTGCGATCGGGCATCGCGTTCAGTTGCCCTCGAACTCGGGCGACCGCTTCTCGACGAACGCCCGGTACGCGCGCCGGAAGTCCTCGGTCTGCATGCACAGCGCCTGGGCCTGGGCCTCGGCCTCGATCGCCGCCTCGATGCTCATGTCCCACTCCTGGTTGAGCATCGTCTTGGTCATCATATGGGCGAAGGTCGGCCCCGCGGCGAGCTTCGCGGCGACATCCAGCGCCTCGTCGAGCAGCCGCGCGCGCGGGCAGAGGCGATTGAAGAACCCCCACTGGTGGCCCTCCTCGGCGCTCATGGACCGGCCGGTGAACAGCAGTTCGGCCGCGCGCCCCTGGCCGATGATGCGCGGCAGCAGCGCGCACGCGCCCATGTCGCAGCCGGCGAGCCCGACGCGCACGAACAGAAACGCGGTCTTCGCCTCGGGCGTGCCGATGCGCAGGTCCGACGCGATCGCGAGACACGCGCCCGCGCCGACGCACACGCCGTCGATCGCCGCGACCACCGGCTGCGGGCAGGCGCGGATCGCCTTGACCACGTCGCCGGTCATGCGGGTGAACGCGAGCAGGCCCTTCATGTCGCGCCCGGTCAGCAGCGCGATGATCTCGAGCACGTCCCCGCCCGAACAGAAATTTTCCCCGGCCCCGGTCAGCACCACCGCCTTCACGTCCTCGCATTCCACCAGCGCGCGAAAGGTATCGCGCAGCTCGGCATACGATTCGAAGGTCAGCGGGTTCTTCTTCTCGGGTCGGTTCAGCGTCACGACCGCGACCTCGCCGCGCATCTCCCACAGGAAGTGCCGCGGCCGGAACTCGGCTCCCCTCATGGCGCCCTCCCCGCTTCCGCCTTGGCCTCGGCCCTGTGCTTGAGCTCGGCCAGCAGATCCGTCAGCGCATCGACCTCTTCGTCCGCAACGCTCCCAAGGAGCTGGTGGATCCAGCGCTCGTGCTCGCGTGCCATCTCTACAAAGGCGGCGCGTCCCTGCTCGGTCAGCGCGACGTAGCTGGTGCGCCGGTCGGAAGCGGGCGAGCGGCGGCAGACCAGCCCGGCACGCTTGAGGCCGGCGACGATCGAGGTGACGTTGCCGCCCGAGACCATGAGGCGGCGCGACAGCTCGCCCATGGTGAGCCCGTCCGGCGCGCGCTCCAGCGCCGCCATGAGGTCGAAGCGCGGCAGGGTGGTGGAGAAGCGCTGGCGCAGGAAGCGTCGCATCTCGCGCTCGATCACGCTGGTCGCGGCGTACAGGCGCAGCCACAGCCGAAGGCGCCGCTTGCTCTCCGCCTCAGGGCGATCGAGAACGCGGGCGAGCGCCATCACATCACCTCGCCGCCGGCGAGTGCGATCGCCTGCCCGGTGATCGCGTCCGTGCCCGGCGCGCACAGCCAGAGCACGGTCGCCGCCACCTCCTCCGGGCGGATCAGCCGGCCCTGCGGGTTCATCCTGACCAGCTCCGCCTCGGCTTCAGCCGCGCTGCGCCCGGTTTTCTCCACGATGTTGCTGATCGCACGGCGCGCCATCTCGGTGTCGGTGTAGCTCGGGCACACCGCGTTGACCGTGATGCCCCTGGTCGCCGTCTCCAGCGCCAGCGCGCGGGTCAGGCCGATGACGCCGTGCTTGGCCGCGCAGTACGCCGAGACGTAGGCGGCGCCTTTCACACCCGCGATGCTCGCGACGTTGACGATGCGCCCGAAGCCGGCCTCGAGCATGTCCGGCAGCGCCGCCCGGCTGCACAGGAACGTGCCGATCAGGTTGACATCCAGCAAGCGTCGGAACAGCTCGAGCGAGGTGCGGACCAGCGGCGCCGACTCCGCCGCCCCGGCGTTGTTGACCAGCACCGCTATCGGCCCGAAGGTCTGCCTGGCTTCGGCGAAGGCCGCGCCGACATTCCCTTCGTTGGTGACATCGCAGCGGATGGCTTGCGCCGTGCCCAGCATCGCCGCCTGATCCTGCAGCTGCGCCTGATTGCGGCCTATCAGGGTGAGCTTGGCGCCCTCGGCCGCCAACGCAGAGGCGATTGCCGCGCCGATCCCCCGGCCGCCGCCGGTGACCACCGCGTGCTGTCCATGCAGAGAGGTCATACTGCGATCGCCAGTTCGGCCGCGCGCTTGAGGTTGCGCAGGTACTGGTCGCGGCCGGAGAGATACTGCACCGGCCACTCGACTTGGTCGTAGCCCAGCTGAGCGGCGGCGTGGAGCGCCCAGTACGGGTCGGCGAGGTGCGGTCGCGCCAGGCAGCAGAGGTCGGCGCGCCCGGAGGCGATGATGCTGTTGACGTGATCGGGCTCGAAGATGTTGCCGACCGCCATGGTCGCGATGTCGGCCTCGTTGCGGATGCGGTCCGAGAACGGCGTCTGGAACATGCGGCCATAGATGGGCTTGGCCCGGATGCTGGTCTGCCCGGCGGACACGTCGATGATGTCGGCGCCCGCGCCCGCGAACGCCTTCGCGATCGCGACCGAATCCGCGCCGGTGATGCCGTCCTCGACCCAGTCGGTCGCCGAGATGCGCACCGACATGGGCTTGTGCTGGGGCCACACCGCGCGCATCGCGGCGAACACCTCGACCGGAAAGCGCAGGCGATTTTCCAGCACCCCGCCGTATTCGTCGTCGCGCCGGTTCATGAGCGGGGTGATGAACGCCGACAGCAGATAGCCGTGCGCGCAGTGCAGCTCGACCATGTCGAAGCCGCATTCCTCCGCCATTTCGGTCGCGCGCACGAAGGCGGCAAGCACCCGGTCGATGTCCGCGCGGGCCATCGGTCGCGGCACCTGGTTGTTTGCGGACCAGGGTACGGCCGAGGGCCCGATGACCTCCCAGTTGCCTTCGTCCAGCGGCTCGTCCATGCCCTCCCAGCCGAGCTTGGTCGAGCCCTTGGGGCCCGAGTGGCCGAGCTGCAGGCAAATCTTCGCTTCGGTGTGTTCGTGCACGAAGTCGACGATGCGCGTCCAGGCGAAGACGTGGTCGTCCTTGTACATGCCGGCGCAGCCGGGCGTGATCCGCCCATTGGCGCTGACGCAGGTCATCTCCGTGAACACGAGGCCAGCACCACCCTGAGCGCGGGTGCCGAGATGCACCAGGTGGAAGTCGCCGGCGACGCCGTCATCGGCCGAATACATCGCCATGGGCGAGACCGCGATGCGATTGGCGAGCTCCAGCTCGCGCAGGCGGAACGGCGTGAACATGGGCGGCACCGCCATCTGCACCGCGCGCCGGCTCGCTCGCTCGGCAAACCACTGCTCCATGCCCTCGAGCCACGTGCGATCGCGCAGGCGCAGATTCTCGTGGCTGACGCGCTGGCTCCGGGTCAGCAGCGCGTAGGCGAACTGCATCGGCTCGAAGCGGACATAGCGCGGGACGGCCTCGAACCATTCGGTCGAGTTGCGCGCCGCGCTCTGCAGCTTCAGCACCTCGACGCGGCGGGCCTCCTGATAGGCCTCGAGCGCCCCCTCGAGCTCGTGCCCGGCA
>Ga0256867_10001176_pt1 | contig 10879 bp, 12 predicted proteins | sample RVTome_15_FD_185939 | JGI IMG/M metagenome (GOLD analysis project Ga0256867, IMG submission 185939) | Soil microbial communities from uranium-contaminated site in the Upper Colorado River Basin, Wyoming, United States - RVT150D86 (HiSeq) ... | reverse complement strand
TGTCGCTCCCGCCCTCCTCGCTCACGCGCGCCCCGAAGCGGAGAAGGGCAGGGTGCGGCGAGATCTTTCCGGCGGCGAGCGACTCCCCCTGGCGGAACGTCGTCGCCCGCTCGAGGAGGCTCTGCGGGACGAACGAGAACACGTCGCCCACGTAGCCGAGGTCGGCGGTCGAGTTCATGCGCATGAGCAGGAGGTTGTCGCACTGGCCGAGCACGTTCTCGTGCACCTTCTGCGGCCGTTGCGTGGAGACGAGCAGGTAGAGGCCGAACTTCCGCCCCTCCCCGGCGATGCGGACCGCGTAATCGGTGGCGAGGGCGGTCAGCGGGTCGTCGGGCGCCGCCGGGCAGACGTTGTGGGCCTCGTCGACGACGATCAGTACGGGCGTGCGCTCGGCGCGCCGCTCCCAGAGCCGGGCGAGCACGCCCTGGGCGACGAGCGCCTGCTCCTCGCGCGTGCCCAGGGAGCCGAGGTCGACGACCAGGCAGCGGACGTCCGGATCGGCGGCGTCGCGGAGGATCGAGCCCTCGGCGCCCCGCGACCAGACCTGCCAGCGGAGCACGCCGAGGTTCATGGCCCGCTGCAGGAGCCGCTTGCCGTCCGGCGAGTCAGACGCGGCCAGCTCCTCCAGGCTCTCCGGCCGCCAGTGGTCGAGCGCCTGCGACAGGATCGCGTACTCCTCGCGGTCGCGGATCGGGTCGAGCCGGAGGACGGCCGCCTGCGCCGCCGGGTCGAGCTCCGGGAAGGCCAGCTGGAGCGGCGCGGTTCCGTCGGCCGCGCTCCGCACCTCGACCCGCGAGGCCCGGCCGCCGTAGCGGGAGGCGAGCTCGCCGTCCGCTCCGTCCCGCACCTGACCCAGGCGGACGAAGTCGGAGTTCGGGTCGAGGACGACGATGCGCAGGTCGGTCTCGAGCAGGAGGCGCTCCAGCACGAGGCCGAGCGAGTACGTCTTCCCCGAGCCGGACTGGCCGCAGAGGAAGGTGTGGCGGTCGAACCCGCCCGCGTCGAGGTCGAAGGGGACGCCGGGGGCGAGCACGAGCTCCCCCACCGCGAGCGTCGCCCGCCGGGGTCGCGTGCGCTCGAGCCACGCCCCGACCTCGTCCGGACTCGCCGGCCTGGCCGTGACGTCGTGGAACGAGGCCCCGTCGCCCTCGAGGACCACGCCCGCGCCCTCGGCGTAGCGGAGCAGCACGCTGCTCTGCGCCGACACCTCCTCGGCCAGCGAGACGGCCAGCTCCGGCCCTTCGCGGCTCGCCGACTCGAGCGTGATCACCTGGCCCAGCCGCGGCTCCCCGCCGTCCTCGAGGACGACGTAGCCGCCGGCCTGAAAGGCGAGGTCGTGGAGCGAGGCCTGGAACGTGAAGCGGCGCCCGTCCACGGAGGTGGCGAGCGGGACGACGCTCCGCTCGAGGTCGCGCCGCAGGCTCCGGTAGGTGTCGAGGCGCTCCTCGAGCCCGCCCGGCAGCCCGCTCATAGGCCATCCTTAGGCCTATGAGCGTGGGGAGGGTGTGTGACGCTCACGCGGTCTCCCGGCACTCGTCGATCGAGACGTCGAGGCCGGGCGCGCCCTCCTCGAGCTCCACGGTGCACGCGTCCTCGAGCACCTTGTAGCCGGTGACCACGCCCTCGCCGTGGGGCGTCGTGACGCGCCGGCCGACGCGCGGCGCGCGGTCCCGGAAGCTCTTGTAGAGAGGATGCTCGAAGGCGAGGCAGCAGCGCAGCCGCCCGCAGAGGCCGGTGATCCGCCCCGAGCTCATGGGCAGGTCCTGGTCCTTCGCCATGCGGAGCGTGATCGGCTGCTCGTGGGTCGGGTAGCGGCGCGAGCACTGGCCGTTGCCGCAGAGGCCGACGTCGCCGCAGAGCCGCGCGCACTCGCGCGGGCCGACCGAGCGCAGCTCGACGCGGCGGTGCAGCCGCTCGCGGAGGACGGACTGGAGCCTCGACGCGTCCGGCCGGTGCTCGGCCTCGTAGGAGAAGACGATGCGCGAGCCGTCGAAGACGAGCTCCGCGGCGACCGGCTTCAGCTCGACGCCCTGGTCGCGCACGAGCTGGCGAAAGACACGCATCGCCCGCTTCGCCTCCTCGCGGTTGGCCTCGAGCGTCTCGCGGTCGACGTCCGTCGCGCGGCGCACCACCTTCTTCAGCGGCGCGGCGGGCTCGTCGGCCAGCTCGTGCTTCGCCTGCACGACGCGCCCGAGCTCCTGGCCGCGCGAGGTCTGGCAGACGACCGTCTCGTTCCAGGCGAGCTCCAGCCCGCCCGGGTCGAACGAATAGACCTTCCCTCCGGGCGAGAACACGACCCCGACCGCGACCGTCATGGCTGAAGTGTGCCTCCCAGCTCGCGCCGGAGGCGGATGAAGAGCGCCTCGAGCGTGAGCCCCGGCTGGACGTTGAACTCGAACGAGCGCCAGACGTCCCGGACGGTCGCGGCCGCCTGCTCGGCGCCCGGCCCGCGCTCGGGAAGCCCGTCGGTCGCCAGCTCGGCGAGCCTGTCGGTGTTGAGGACCGCCCCTTCGGCCCCGGCGGCCACGACCATGAGGTCGCGGTACCAGCCCGTCAGGAGCTCGAGCGCGTCGAGGACCTCCTCCCGCTCGGCGCCGCGGCCCGCGCGCTTGCCGCGCTGCTCGGTCTCGCGCGGCGTCTCCGCCGGGAGCGGCTCCTGCTCGACGGCGGCGCGGACGCGCCCCGCCCGCTCCTGCGCGAGGTCGGTGACGGCGCGGGACGCCCGCCCGGGGTCGAAGGCCGGGTCGAGGTACACGGAGCGCGCCAGGTCGATGAGGCCGTCGCGCCGCTCGCCGGCGCTCGGGTCGAGCAGCCGCTCCGCGCGGTCGAGACGGCCCGCGGCGACCCGCGCGAGCGCGTCGAGCGGCTCGCCCTGGAGGCCGCGCGCGGAGAGGAACGCCTTGATCGCCCGCTGGGAGAGCCGCCGGAAGGGCACGAGCTGGCAGCGCGAGCGGATCGTCGGCGGCAGGAGCCCGAGCTCGTCCGCGACGAGCACGATCGTCGCGTACGGCGGCGGCTCCTCGAGGTCCTTGAGGAGCGCGTCGGCCGCGTCCTCGTTCAGCAGGTGGGCCCGGAGGACGAGGTAGATCCGCCGGTCGGCCTCGAACGGGCGCATGTGCAGGTCGCGGCGGAGGTCGCGGATCGGGTCGATGCGAATCTGGTCGCCGAGCGGCTCGAGCACGTAGAGGTCGGGGTGGATCCCGCGGGCGACGCGGTCGGGGTCGCCGAGGAGCTCGGCTGCGAAGGCCAGCGCGGCCCGGCGCTTCCCCACGCCGCGCGGGCCGTGGAAGAGGTACGCGTGCGCGGGCCCCTCCTTGAGGGCGGCGCGCAGGAGGCGCTTGGCCTCGTCCTGCTCAGGGAAGGTCTCGAAGCTGTCCACGGACGGTCTCGGCGATATCTTCGGCCTTTCCGTCCCCGGACACCACCACGACCCGCTTCGAGAAGACGCGCGCGATCTCGCGGTAGGCGCGGTCGACCTCCTCCGCGAACGCGGCGCCCTCGCTCTCGATGCGGTCGGGCTCCTCGGAGCGGCGCGCGGCCGCCTCGGCCGGAGGGAGGGCGAGCAGGAAGGTGCGGTCGGGCAGGAGCCCGCTCGTGGCCAGGAGGTTCAGCTCGAGGACGCGCTCGACCCCCAGGCCGCGCGCGACGCCCTGGTAGGCGAGGGACGAGTCGAGGTAGCGGTCGGAGACGACGTCGGCACCGCGCGCGAGCGCCGGCCGGATCACCTCGTCGACGAGCTGCGCCCGCGCCGCGGCGAAGAGGGCGGCCTCTGCCCACGGCGCCAGGCTCTTCCCGTGCAGCAGGAGCTCGCGGATCCGCTCGCCGGTCGTCGTCCCGCCGGGCTCCCGCGTGAGCACGACCTCGCGACCCTCCGACCGGAGCCGTTCGGCGAGGAGCCGCGCCTGCGTCGACTTTCCGGAGCCGTCCACTCCTTCGAAGGTCACGAACATGCGCCGGCCGTAGGATACGCCGGTGCGGGCGATCGTCACAGGGGGCGCGGGCTTCATCGGCTCGCACGTCGTCGACCTGCTCGTCGCGCGCGGCGACGAGGTCGTCGTCCTCGACGACCTCTCCCACGGGAGGCGGGAGAACGTCAACGCCGGCGCCCGGCTGGTCGTCGCGGACATCCGCGACCCCGAGGCGGTCGCCGGCGCGTTCGCCGAGGCGCGCCCGGACGCGTGCTTCCACCTGGCCGCGCAGGCCGACGTCCGCGTCTCCGTCCAGCGGCCCGACTTCGACGCGGACGTGAACGTGCTCGGCACGATCCGGCTACTCGAGGCCGCGCGCGAGCTCGGGACACGCATCGTCTTCGCCTCGACCGGCGGGGCCATCTACGGCGAGTGCTCCGAGCCGGCCACCGAGACGTCGCCGCGCCTCCCGCTCTCGCAGTACGGCACGTCCAAGCTGGCCGGGGAGGAGTACCTGGCGACGTACAACCGGCTCTACGGCAGCGAGCACACCGCGCTCCGCTACGGCAACGTCTACGGGCCGCGCCAGGACCCGCACGGGGAGGCGGGGGTCGTCGCCATCTTCCTGGGGCGGCTGGGCGCCGGCGAGGCGCCCCACATCTTCGGCGACGGGACGCAGCAGCGCGACTACGTCTACGCCGGCGACGTCGCCGCCGTCACCGTCGCCGCCGCCACCGGGCCGGCCGGCGTCTACAACGTCGGAACCGGCGTGGCCACGTCCGTGCTCGACCTCTTCGAGGCGTGCCGGCGCGCTGCCGGCGTCGACGTCGAGCCCGTCTTCGACCCGCCGCGCCTCGGGGAGCTGCAGCGGAGCGTCCTGGACGCGGGCCTGGCCGCCGGCGAGCTCGGCTTCGAGGCGCGCACCTCGTTCGCCGACGGGATCGCGGCCACGTGGGACTTCATGCAGAGCCGGTCCTAGGGCAAGAAGGAGAGGCGGGCCACGGGGCGAACTAGACCGGCCCGTGGATCATCGCGCAGACCTCACGGCAACTCCTCCCTGGCGCTCGGCCGCGTTCATCGCGGTGTCGGTCGCCACCGTCGAGCTCGTGATCCTGCTGATCGTCGGGATCTGGCTCTTCGGCAAGTTCTTCTCGGACGAGGTCAGCAAGGCGACCGACCCGACCACGGTCGCGCGCGTCGCCGTCGAGCGCGAGCTCAAGGAGCGCGGGCAGCTCCCGCAGCAGGCCGAGGCGAAGCCAGACGTCAAGCCGCTCCTCACGCGCCGCGAGGTCTCCGTGCTCGTCCTCAACGGCAACGGCGTCACCGGCGCGGCCTCCGACGCCGCCGCTCGGGTGCGCGCGGAGAAGTACCTGATCGCCGGCACCGGGAACGCCGCCAGCGCCGACTACCCGCGGTCGCTCGTCATGTTCCGCCCGGGCTTCGAGCGCGAGGCGCGCCGCCTAGGCAAGGATCTCGGAATCCGCCGGGTCGTTCCGCTCGACGGCATGCGTCCGCGCCAGCTCCAGGGCGCGCACGTCGCCCTGGTCATCGGCGGCTAGCAGGCCTCGCGCTAGATTTCTGGGGCATGGCCGAGCCCCTTCTGACCCGCGCCGCCGGGCGCGAGCACGTCGAGCGCACCCCCGTCTGGTTCATGCGCCAGGCCGGGCGGTCGCTGCCGGAGTACCGCGAGATCCGCGCGCGCCGCACCCTGTTCGAGATCTGCCGGCAGCCGGAGCTCTGCGCCGAGGTCACGCTGCAGCCGGTGCGCCGCCACGGCGTCGACGCGGCGATCATGTTCGCCGACATCATGCTCCCGGTCCTGGGGATGGGAATCGACGTCGAGCTCGTGGACGGCGTCGGCCCGGTGGTGGCCGAGCCCGTGCAGGCCCTCGCCGACGTCGAGCGCCTGCGCGTGCCCGACCCCGAGGAGTCCGTGCCGTTCCTCCTCGAGGCCGTCCGGCTCGTCCGGGCCGAGCTCGACGAAGACCGCGCCGTGATCGGCTTCGCCGGCGGGCCCTTCACCGTCGCCGGGTACCTGATCGAGGGAAAGCCGAGCCGCGACTTCGTGCGGACGAAGACCTGCATGTACCGCGCCCCCGAGGCCTGGCACGCGCTCATGGACAAGCTCGCAGACACCTTCGCGGCCTACGTCCGGGCGACCGTCGCCGCCGGCGCGGACGTCGTCCAGCTCTTCGACTCCTGGGTGGGCGCGCTCTCGGCGGCCGACTACCGGGAGTTCGTCGCCCCCTACTCCGCGCGCGTCCTCGCGGCCGTGGACGCGCCGACGATCCACTTCGGCACCGGCACCACGCACCTCCTGCGCGAGATGAAGGAGGCCGGCGGGGACGTCATCGGCCTGGACTGGCGGGTCCCGATCGACCGCTGCTGGGAGTCGCTGGGCTCCGGACGCGGCGTGCAGGGAAACCTCGACCCCGCCGTCCTGCTCGGGCCCTGGGAGCGCGTCGAGGACGCCACCGTCGCCGTCCTGGACGCCGTCGCGGGCCGGCGAGGGCACATCTTCAACCTGGGGCACGGCGTCCTCCCGCACACCGACCCGGCCGTCCTCGGCCGCCTCGTCGAGCTCGTGCACGAGCGCACCTCCGTCGAAGTCACCGCTTGACGGCCGCGGACACACGGACGGCGGTCATCCTCATGGCCTACGGGAGCCCGGAGCGCCCGGAGGACATTCCCGCCTACTTCTCGGACATCCGCGGCGGCCGCCCGGTGCGGCAGGAGGCCGTCGACGAGCTCGTGGAGCGCTACCGCCGGATCGGCGGCACCTCGCCGCTGAACCGCATCACGGAGGCGCAGCGCGCCGGCCTGGCGGCGGCGACCGGACTCCCGGTCTTCGTCGGGATGAAGCACTGGACGCCGTGGATCGCCGAGGCCGTCGAGGAGGCGCTGGCCGACGGCGCCGAGCGGCTCGTCGGGCTCGTCCTCGCTCCGCACTACTCCCGCATCTCGATCGGCGGCTACCGCGACCGGCTCGAGCAGGCGCTGGCCGGCCGCGCCGAGCTCGCCTTCGTGGAGAGCTGGCACGACCACGAGCCCTACGTCGAGATCCTCGCCGAGCGCGTCCGCGGCACCGACGCACACGTCGTCTTCACGGCCCACAGCCTCCCGGAGCGGATCCTCGCCGAGGGCGACCCCTACCGCGACCAGCTCCTCGAGACCTCCCGCCTGGTGGCGGAGCGGGCGGGCGTCTCGGACTGGTCGTTCGCCTTCCAGAGCGAGAGCCCGACCGGCGAGCCCTGGCTCGGGCCCGACATCCTCGTCGAGCTGGAGACGCTGCACGCGCGCGGCGTCCGCACGGTCCTGGTCGCGCCCGTCGGCTTCGTCTGCGACCACCTCGAGATCCTCTGGGACCTCGACGTCGAGGCGCGCGACAGGGCCGCCGAGCTCGGCCTCGAGCTCGACCGCATCGAGTCCCTGAACGCCGACCCCGCGTTCGTCCGCGCGCTTGCGGACCTCGTGGAGAAGGCTTCTGTTGCCGAAGCACGAATCGGAGAGTCCCATGAGTAGCACCACCCGCAGCTGTCCCGACTGGCCCGTCCTCCTGGAGGTCGCGCCCGACCTCCACTTCAAGCACTACACGCTGGGCGAGGCGCGGCTCCCGGCCGAGGTGATCGTCGGCCTCCCGGACATCCCCCTGGAGGCCGTGGCCATCTGCGCCGACCTCGAGCACAACGTCTACAACCCGAACCACACCGACGCGCGCGTCGCCGCCGCCCTCGCGGACAGCTACTGGTACTCGATCACCCAGTGGGCCCAGCAGGCGCCGCGGGCGTAGGAACCCGTCTCAGACCGAAGCCTTGTGCTGCCGGGCCGCGACAGCGAAGCGTCATTCTGAAACGAGTTCTAAGCTTCGGGCGTGGGCAAGGGCTACGCGGAAGGGCCCGCGGCCGAGGAGCGGTTCGCCGACCTCGAGCGCGCGGAGCGCGGAGCGGCCGAGGAGGCCGCGCCCGAGCGCGCCGCCGTCTACGGCTCGACCGAGGACGACCCCGAGCGCCACTTCCTCGGCTGGCTCGACGAGGTCGACCCGGACGAGCTCTTCGCCAGCGGCCGGGCGTGGGGCCTGAAGGTCGTCCGGCGCCGCGAGAGCTAGCGGCCGGACACCTGGGGTTTGGGTCAGGCGCGCTTGGCCCAGTAGACGTCGGTCCGGTAGGGGAGCGCGATCTCCTCGCGGCCGCGGGTCTCCGGGTCGGTCGCCAGGAGGGAGCGGACCTCGGCGAGCACCCGCTCGCGCTCGGACTCGGGCAGAACGGCCACGAAGCTGACGGAGGCGACACGCGCGACAACGCCGTTCGGGGGAAGCCGGTGGACGTGCCGGACCTCGGCGTGGCCGAGGCGGCCGAAGAGCGCCGTGCGCTCGAAGGCCTCGCGCCAGGCGCCGGAGCGATGCGTCGGGGCATCGCCGCGATGCGGCTCCATGATCTCCGAGAGCCGGGCGACCCACGGGACGGCCGTGTCACGAACGTTCCAGAGGAGCCCGATCCCGCCCCCGGGCTTGAGCACGCGGTGGATCTCGCGCAGTGCCTCGTCCCCGCGGAACCAGTGGAACGCCTGGCCGGCGCTGACGGCGTCGACCGTGGCGGAGCCGAGCGGGATCGCCTCGGCGGTGCCGGACAGGGCCGGCACGCCGGGAAGCGCTCGCTCCAGCACGGCCCGCATCTCGGGCACGGGCTCGACCGCGACCACGCTCGCCCCGGTCCCGACCAGGAGCGCCGTCAGCTTCCCGGTGCCGGCGGCGAGGTCGAGGACGGCGCGCCCGACGCCGAGATGGAGCTCCCGCGCGAGCCGCGCCACCGCCTTGGGCGGGTAGGTCGGCCGGCCCTCCTCGTACGCGGCGGCCGCGCCGGGGAATCCCCGCGCGGCCGCGTCGTGGAGGCCGGAGCCCATGGCTCCGAGGGTACTAGCGCCTAGTGCCCGCCGGACCCTTCCGGGTTGCCGACCTTCAGGAGGCCCACCTGGCCCATGTCCACGCTGGCGAAGGAGTGGGAGACGAAGGGGTAGAGCCCGGGCTCGTCGATCTTCACGTCGAAGACGGCACCGCCGCCCGCGGGGACGCCGACCGTCTGGACGCCGGTCTGGAACTGTGTCATGTCCTGGTTCACCCAGGCGCGGTCGAAGATCGTGCCGACGACGTGGAAGTCGGTGTCGAGGCTCGGGCCGGCGGCGACCACCCAGAAGCGGACGGTCTCGCCGGGATCCGCGGTCAGCGGATGCGCGACGTACTGGCCCGCGTACCCGTTCCACGTGACCCAGTCGGGCATGACCGCGTGCGCCTTCAGCTGGTCGTAGGTGGCCGGCTCCTCGATGCCCGGCGCGTTGAGGTACCACTCGCTCGAGACGAGGACGTACTCGCGGTCGGCCGCCGGCAGCGGCTTCTCGGCGGGCTCGACGACGATGGCGCCGTACATGCCGTTCGCGATGTGGGCCAGCACCGGCTTCGTCCCGCAGTGGTACATGAAGACGCCGGGGTCGGTGGCCTCGAACGTGTAGGTGATCGACTCGCCCGGGTCGACGTCGCGGAACGCCTTGTCGGGTGCGATCCGCGCGGCGTGGAAGTCGATCGAGTGGGGAATCGCGCCGCCGTTGGTCAGGGTGATCCGCACCTGCTGGCCCTCGCGGACGTGGATGGCGGGACCGGGGGCGCCGCCCTCGAAGCCCCAGGCGCTGTACTTCACGCCCGGTGCGATCTCGACGACGACGTCCTTGAGCGTGAGCTCGACGTCCACGACGTCGCCCTCCGGGACCGGTGACAGCTCGGCCGGGAACGGCTCATGGGCGGCCGCCAGCTCCTCGGCGTTCTCGGCGGTCTGCCCCGCGAAGCTGACGAGGCCGTCCGCGGCCGGGGCGGCGGCGTGGGCACTCGGCGCAGCGGCGCCGTCGGCGGCCGCTTCCGCGTCGTCCCTGGCCTTCTGCGCGACGTCGGCCGAGACGACCGCGGTGGTCGTGCCGACGAGCGCCGCGAGGCCGAGGAGCGCGACGAGAACGGCGATGGCGATGGTCTTCATCTCGGATCCCTCCCGATTTCTTCGATATCTACGAGGAGGATCGGAGAAATGTCCCCGGACGCCATCGGGGAACCACCGGCACCGAGGTTGCGGGTTTCCCGCAGACCTTCTCCGCCGCGACGCGGATGCCGGGCGAACCCGCTCACGCAAGAGTTCACGTTGACCCGAGACTCATTGGAGATACGTGGACACCAGCCGACATAGGGCGCTTGCCGAGCCGAGCCGAGCCCGCATCCTCGAGACGCTGACCGCCGCCGGCGAGCCACTCGACGCGACCGAGCTGGCGGAGCGTGTCGGCCTCCACCCGAACACCGTCCGCTGGCACCTGGGCGTGCTGGCCGAGGCGGGGCTCGTGACCTCGAGCCCCGAGCAGCGGACGCGTCCGGGCCGGCCGCGGATCGTCTTCGCGCCGACCGATGAGGCGCCGGCGGGCCGGCAGGACTACCGGCTCCTCGCCGCCATCCTCGCCGGGTCGCTCTCGGGCTCGCCCGACGGGCCCGCCACCGCCGAGCGGGCGGGGAACGCCTGGGGCCGCTACCTCGTCGAGCGGCCGCCGCCGCTCGCCCGCCTGAGCGCGGACGAGGCGGCCGACCAGGTCGTCCGCCTCCTCGACGAGCACGGCTTCGAGCCCGAGCGCGAGAATGGCGACGTCCTCATGCACCGCTGCCCGTTCCACGACCTCGCCGAGCAGCACGGAGACGTCGTCTGCGCGGTGCACCTCGGCCTCGTCCGCGGCGCGCTCACCGAGATCGGCGCGCCCGTCACGGTGACCAGGCTCGAGCCGTTCGTGGCGCCGGGCCTCTGCCGGGCCCGGATCGGCCGCGCCGACCTGTGATCATCCCCGCGTGGAGCCCGAGGAGCTGCGAGCGCGGCGCGCGGCCGCGCAGCATCTGAGCGAGCCCGCCGCCGGCGCACGCGAAGCAGTCGGTCGCCTCCTCGCGGTCCAGGCGCAGG
>Ga0256867_10001175_pt1 | contig 10882 bp, 10 predicted proteins | sample RVTome_15_FD_185939 | JGI IMG/M metagenome (GOLD analysis project Ga0256867, IMG submission 185939) | Soil microbial communities from uranium-contaminated site in the Upper Colorado River Basin, Wyoming, United States - RVT150D86 (HiSeq) ... | reverse complement strand
AGGTCCATGGGGGAAAAGTACCACGAGCTCCGCGAATTCCTTCGCGCGAGCCTACCCGCGGGCCTGGGAGAACAGCCCGCGGTACCGGTACAGGTAAATGACGAACGAGTAGACGGTGAGCACCGCCGCGATGGCCAGGCTCAGGGCCACGAACCGTCCGTGGAACTGATTCCACCATCGCGCCGCCGTGTCGCGCTCCCACCCCATCGGCCGGATCGCGTCCCGGAAGGCGAACCACGCGATCGCGCCGCCGATGAAGATGCTCTGAAACACGGTCTTGAGCTTCCCGGGGCCCTGCGCCGCGATCACGACGCCCCGCCGGGAGGCCCAGGCGCGGAAGGCGGTCATGGCGACCTCCCGGCCGATGAGCAGCAGCACGACCCAGAGCGGGATGCTCCCCCAGACTGGAATGCCGTAGTGCTCCTGGCGCTGTTGGGAGATGTACCAGATCGGGACCAGGGTCGCGACGAGCAGCAGCTTGTCGGCGAGGGGATCCAGCGTCTTGCCGAGATCGCTGACGAGGTTATGCCGCCGCGCGAGCTTCCCGTCGAGCACGTCGGACGCCGCCGCCGCGATGAACACGACGAAGCAGGCGACCTTGGGCCAGTAGCCGTCGATGAACGGCAGTGCCGCGATCACCGGGGTAATCGCAATCCGGGCGACGGTCAGGGTGTTCGGGAGAGTCCACATAGCCGACGGTGAGCAGTGAGCCGTGAGCGGTGAGCGGTGTTACCGCTTACCGCTCACCGCCTACCGCTCACCCCTAACCGAGGGTCTTCAGCACGAGCTTGCTCACGGCTCGTAAGGTATCGAACACGCCGTCCCCGCGCAGGGCCACGGCCTCGAAGTACGGCGCCCGCTCGATCCACATCCCGTCCATTTCCTGTACCAGCATCTCCCCGGGGCGATTGGGGTCGACCAGCGGCCGCTGGCGTCCCGCTTCCTCCACCGGCCAGCCGGGATTGAGGGCGTCCTGGAGCACCTGGACCGGCGCGGCATTCGGCAGGTCGCGCTTGTTGTACTGGATCACGAACGGCAGGCGGGTCAGGTCCAATCCGTGCTGCGCCATGTTGTCGTAGAGATTCTGCATCGACTCGATGTTCGCTTCCATCCGCTCGAGCTGGCTGTCGCCCACGTACACCACGCCGTCCACACCCTTGAGGATGAGCTTGCGGGAGGCGTTGTAATAGACCTGGCCCGGCACGGTGTAGAGGTGAAAGCGGGTCTTGAAGCCGCGGATGGTGCCGAGATCGACGGGAAGAAAGTCGAAGAACAGGGTGCGCTCGGTCTCGGTGGCGAGCGAGATCATCTTCCCTTTCGAGGCGGGAGCGACCTTCTCGTAGATATACTCGAGATTGGTCGTTTTCCCCCCAAGCCCGGGGCCGTAGTAGACCAGCTTGCAGTTGATCTCGCGTGACGCGTAGTTGATGAGCGACATGCCTCTCCCGGCGGTCAGCTCCCGAATAGTTTATCGATCTCGTCTTCCGCTTCGCCCACGAACCCTGTCTCCAAGCGGGCCGGGCTCTCGCCCCTCGCTTCCCGCGCGAACATCTCGGTGAAGATGGCGGTGAGGCGCTCCACCGTGGTCCGCACCCGCAGCTTCACCAGCCCGAGGGTGGTGCGGGTGTCGAAGATCACCACCAGAATCACCCGGCGGGCGACGTCGGCGAGGTACAGCGAATCCCGCTCGCCCTGGTGAAACAACGCGCCGAACTCGTTTTCCCCGAGCATCCGGGCCAGCTGATCGTTGGCACTGAAGTCGGCCGCGGTGAGCGACGCGAAGGCGACCGGATCGAAGCGCGGCTCCTCCCCCACCGTGGCGAGCATCTGCCCCGTCCGGTCGACCAGCAGCGCGGTGCGCGCGTTCGCCTCCCGGAGCAGCCCGTTGAGCAACGAGCCGATGCGGGAGGCGTCTTCTTCGCGGAACGACCAGCTCGAGGCGCCGCGCGTCATCCGAGAGCCTTCTCCAGGCTCCGGATCACCCGCCTGGCCCGGCGGCGCAGCGCCGGATGCCGCTCCCACGCCACGTAGTCGCGCAGCACGCGGACGTTTTCCGGAGTCGGCCGGCCGGCAATATATCCGAGCGCGGCGTGCCGGCGGATGGCGCGCCGGCTGAAGAGCGCCGCGCGGTGATGCCGGAGATACCGGTCCGCGAGCGCCGCCCCCGTCACCACGCCGAGCGCCGCGGCAAGCAGCACCGCCAGCGACCGTCGCACGGTCACGAAACCTCCTGGCGCGCTTCGAGGGCGTGGCTCAATGTCACTCCGTCGATGTATTCGAGATCACCGCCGACGGGAAGGCCGCGGGCGAGCCGCGTGACGCGCACGCCACGGCCTTCCAGCAGATGCTGAATGTAGGTGGCTGTCGCCTCCCCCTCCAGGGAGGGATTGGTCGCGAGGATGACCTCCCGAACGCCCCCCGCTCCCACCTGGCGCTCCAGCAGATCGAGCCGGAGCCCTTCTGGGCCCACGCCATCGAGCGGGGAGAGCCGGCCGCCCAGTACGACATACCGCCCGCGAAACGCCGTCGCGCGCTCCACCACCGCGACCGCCGACGGCTCCTCCACGACGCACAGCAGGGCGTCGTCGCGCCGCGGGTCGGTGCAAATGGCGCAGCGCTCCGCGTCGGTGAAGTTCCCGCACTGCGGGCAGCTGTGTACGCCGCTTGCGACGGCATCGAGCGTCTGGGCAAGACGCTCGGCCCGTTCGCGGGGTTGTTGGAGGAGGTGGTAGGTGAGACGCTGGGCGGTTTTCTGGCCGATACCCGGCAGCCTGGCAAGCTCCGCGACGAGGTCGTCGATGAGTCCCACCGGCGTTAGAGCGCCGCCCCCCCGAAGGGGGCGGAAGGGAGCTTGCGCATTTCCGCCTGTGCGAGGTCCGCCGCGCGCCGCTGCGCCTCGGCCACCGCGCCGAGGATCAGATCGGCGAGCAGCTCCGCGTCCCGGCTCTCGAATGCCAGGGGATCGATGCTGAGATCGCGAATCTGCCCGCGGCCATCGACGCGCACCTTCACCATGCCGGCCCCGGCGGTGACATCGATGGTGCGGTCCGCGAGCTCCGACTGGAGCTGCTGAAGCCGGCCCTGAACCTGCTGGCCGAGCTGGAATAGATGATGGAGATCCGCCATGACGTCCCGTCTGCTGTGACAGGAATCCCCGATCCACCCACGTCAGGAAGATCGGGGACCCTCGTCCACGATCTCCAAATCTAACGCATCGGCCGCGATGTCGAGGGCGGGGTCCAGCTTTCGGATCCGGGCCAGTTTCTCCGCGCGTAAATCGCTATCGTTCAATCGCTTATGCCGCGCCGGCTGGGCGGCGGACGGGGGCCCGACCGCCATCGTGATCCGCACCGGCACTCCCAGCGCGGCGGCGAGCACCTCCTCGACGAGACCGCGCTGCCGCGTGACGCCTTCGACGATCAGCGCCCGGTCAGGAGCCGCAGTCAACTGGAGCTCTCCCGCCTCGAACCCCGCCGGCGAGCTCGCGGCAAGCGCTTCCCCGGTGAGCACGCTTCGCTCCCGGACGAGAGCGACGAGGTCGGGCCACTGCGCGGTGATGGACTCGAGGGTCGCGACAGTCGGCCCGTTGGACGGTGAGGCAGCGGGGCGCGGCGTTGCGGCGGATTGACGATCCGGTGGTGTGGCGGTTCCAGGCACTGCGCCCGACGGCCTCTCCACCCGGCCGCCCGGCCGCCCTCCTGCCCCGCTGCCTCCTGACTCCTGCCGCCTGCCGCCTGACTCCTGATTCAGCACCGCTTCCAGATCCACGATCCGGTCCATCACGGTCCACCGGAGCAACAGCGTCTCCACCACCAGCCGAGCGCTCGCCGAGCGGCGAATCGAGCCTTCCGCTTCCGCGAGCAGGGAGAGCATCCGGATCACGTCTCCCGCTGCGAGCTTGCCGCGCGCCTTCTCTAGCGCAGCACGGATCGACTCGGTGAGGCCCTCCGGCTCGACGCCGGAATCCTTCATGAGGAAGGCCCGGAGCACGTCCGCGGCGCCGGTCATCACCTCGACCAGATCGGCGCCCTCGTTGACCAGGGCATCGATCAGCGGGAAGACGGCGGCCGTGTCGCGCTCGGCGGCCATGCGCAGGATCTCGGCATAGGCCTCGTCGCCGACGAGACCCAGCACCTGGCGCACGTCGCGGACGGTGACCGCGCCATCGCCGAACGAGAGGCACTGGTCGAGGACCGAGAGGGCATCGCGCATGCCGCCGTCGGCATACCGGGCGATCAGGGCGAGGGCGTCGTCCTCCGCGGCGAGCCCTTCGGCGGCCAGCACTTGCCGGAGCCGCTCGCGAATGGGACCGGGTCCGATCCGCCGGAAGTCGAATCGCTGAAGGCGCGACAGTACCGGCGCGGCGGTGGCGGCGATCTTCTGCGGCTCGGTGGTGGCGAAGACGAAGACGACGCCGGGAGGCGGCTCCTCGAGGATCTTGAGCAGCGCGTTCCATGCCTCGCGGGTGAGCATGTGGGCTTCGTCCACGATGTACACCTTGTGCCCGCCCTCCTGCGAGGCGGCGTACATCGCCCGCTCGCGCAGGTCCCGCGCGTCGTCCACGCCGCGATTCGAGGCCGCGTCGATTTCGACCACGTCGAGATTGGCGCCGCCGCTCCAGATCCGCTCGCAGCTCGGGCATTCCCCGCAGGGCTCGCCGATGGATTCCGGAGTTTTGCGCTCGCAATTGAGCGCCATGGCCAGGATCCGCGCGGCCGTGGTCTTGCCGGTGCCCCGCGGGCCCGTGAGCAGGTAGCCGTGACCGACGCGGTTCTTGGCCACAGCACCCCGGAGCGAGGCGGCGACGTGATCCTGCACCAGGAGCTCGGAGAAGCGCCTGGGTCGGTATTTGCGAGCGAGAGCGATCATGTGAGTGGCGATCGGAAAAGAAAGTGCCCCAGGCTCCCCGAAGCGACACCGGACATCGCTTAGCGCTGCTACCGGCAAGGTCCTGACGCGGTTCGCGCGCCAGCGCCCTTCGGACCTGGGGCGAGGGGAGTCTAAGGGGACCCCGGGCGAATTGGAAGCGGTGCCAGCGTCGCGCACTCCGGCGCCGGGCGTTTCCACGGTGCTGGCCTGCGGACCCTCGTCGCCCTCCTCCTCCGCGAAACGCACCTGATCGCCGACCTCCAATCGGTCGGAGCCGCTATGATTGAAAGCGGTCCGGACGGCATTATACTCTTTGCTTCCAATCTCGGGAGCGACGCCTGGCCACTCGAACCGACCTCGAATTCACCTATTCCCTGATCGATCGGATCTTCCGGTTGAGCCTTGGGGAGATGGCGGACTTCAGCGGAGCGAAGTACGACGGTGATTTCTCGCTGTCGCTCGAGGAGGCGCAGCGGCGCAAGCACGAGTACGTCGCCAGGAGTGTCCGCATCAGCGAAGGTCGCCGGGTGATCGACCTGGGATGTGGCTGGGGACCGATGCTCGGCTTTATCCGGAGCACCGGGGCCACAGGCATCGGGCTTACGCTGTCCTCCGCTCAAGCCGACGCGTGCCGCCGAAACGGGCTGGACGGGCGGCTGCAGGATGTCCGGACGCTCTCCGGTGACACCTTCGGCCCCTTCGATGCAGCGGTCAGCCTTGGCGCGTTCGAGCACTTCTGCTCGCCGGAAGAGTTCCAGGCGGGAGAGCAGGACACGGTCTACGCCGACTTGTTTTCCCGGGTGGCCGACGTGCTGCCGCGCGGCGGACGTTTCTTCCTGCAGACGATGGCCTTCGGCCGCAACATGATCCCGACGGACGAGGTCAGCGTCGATGCCCCGAGGGACTCCGACGCCTGGTATCTCGGCCTGATGAGCAAGCAGTTCCCCGGGTCGTGGCTTCCGTCCAGCAAGGAGCAGATCATCCGCACCGCCGGGCCGCATTTTCGGGTGGTGTCGGAGGAGAACGGGCGGCTCGACTACATCGAGACGATTCGGCAGTGGCGCAAGCGGTTCGCCGCGCCGAGCCCCAGGAAACTGCTGTATAAAGTCTCGCTCCTGCCCAGTTTTCTGACCAGCGAGGATTTCCGGCTGGCCTTCACCTCAGGCGTGAGCGCAAACAGCGTCTGTTTCGAGCGGGAGCTGCTCGATCACTGGCGCCTGGTCTTCGAGAAGACCTGAGACCACCAACCCTCACGGTGACTCGCCGGGCCGCAGAACCAGCACCGGCTTCTCCGCGCCCCGAACCACCTTATCCGCCACGCTCCCGACGATAGCGCGCTGGAGGCCCGCGGCACCGGCTGTGGTGAGCGCCATCAGATCGAAGTGCCCTTTCTGGAACAGCTCGAGCAGTTGCGTGGCAATGCCGGCGCCCACCACCACGCGCGTGGCGACCGACAGCCCCTCGGTCCGGAGCCGCGCGGCAACACCGTCGAGGTATTCCTGGGCTTCGGCGCGCTGCGCCTCGAGGCGTGCAGGATCACCGTACGCCGGCACGGGATAGCCCAGCATCAGCCCCGCGGGCTGCACGACATTGACCAGGGTCAGCTGCCCCTGATTCAGCCGGGCGAGGGCCTTGGCCGGCTCCAGAATCGCCTCGGATGCCGTCGAGAGATCCAGCGCCACCAGGATGTTCCGGTACGCGCAACCGTTCGTCGTTCGGCCGACGCCGTTGAGGGGCCGAATGAGCAGGACCGGCACCGTCGCGTGACGCATTACGTGGTCCGCCACGCTGCCGAGCCAGAAGCGGCTGAAGGCCCCTCGGCCATGCGTCGCCATCACGATCAGATCGGAGCGCGTTTGCTCCGCGGTCTTCATCAAGGCGGTCCGCGCCTCTCCGACGATGACCTCATAGGTCGGCGCCGTTCCGAGCAGATCCACGCCGGCAGAGAGACCGGCGAGGTACTCGAGCTCATGAGCCCGCTCCTCGGGGTCCTCCTTTTCCGACCAGGCCGGGACCATCGCCAGAATGGGCTCGTGGACCATCACCAGTCGCACCGATGCGTGCGCCTTGCGGGCCAGGTCCAGGGCCACGGGGAGCGCGGATTCGGAGAAGCGTGAGCCGTCGAGCGGCACGAGAATGGATCGGATCATGGCGTCCTCCTACGAGTTCGGCCGGAGCACCAGCACCGGCTGGGTGGCTTCCATGATGAGCCGCGTGGCTACGCTGCCCAGCACGGTGCGCTGGAGTCCGCCTCGCCCGTGGGTCGTCATGGCCACGAGATCGAAACTCCCATCCCGCAGGGTATCGAGCAGCCGACCGGCAATACCCGCCCCCTGCACCACCCGGGTCGCGAGGGAGAACCCTTCGCCGCGAAGCTCGGCGGCCAGCCGGTGGAGATGGCGCTGGGCCCGTTCGCATTCGCGCGCCATGAGGCCCGTTTCCATCGGCGCGACCAGCGGCGGGCTCGGAATCGCGAGATCGAAGGCGGGCTCCACGACGTGCGCCAGCGTCAGGTGCGCCTGGGTAGCCCGCGCCAACGACTTGACCGGCCCCAGAATCAGATCGGATGACTCGGAGAGATCGAGCGGCACCAGGATCTTTCGGAAGCCGGTGCCGGTCCCAATCCGCGATGGCCGGTCCGGCCGGACCAGAAGGATCGGGACCGTCACGTGCCGGACGAGGTAGTCCGCGACGCTCCCGCGCCAGAACCGGCCGATCGTACCGCGCCCGTGAGTCGCCATCACGACGAGGTCCGGCGGGCTCAGCATGATCCGCTCTGCCAGCGCCGGCCCGACCTCGCCTTCCACGGTTTCGTATTCGATTGCCTTGCCATAGGCGGGGAGGCAGTCGGCCATCTCCGCGAGGTAGGTCTGGGCCTTCTCACGGTTCCCCGGATCCTCCGGCACGTCCCAGCCCGACCCGCCGGCCGGGAGAAGCGCCGGCGCGGTCTGATGGGCCAGGAGCAGGCGCAGCTGGCTGTGGGCGGCCCGGGTCAGTCGGACGGCGAGTGGGAGGGCTGCCTCGGCGAAACGAGAGCCGTCGAGGGGAACGAGAATAGAGTGGATCACGGAGCCTCCCAGGTCAGAGTGCAATGGTACGCACTAACTTGGCGGGAGGCGGGTGAAGAACGGGTGAAGGGAGAATTAGAGAGACAGTCCTCAGTTCTCAGTCCTCAGTTCATCGAGCACCTGAGAACTGAGGACTGAGGACTGACCACTGAGGACTGAGGACTGAGGACTATCTTCCGGCCCCCATCAGCAACGCATTGTTGAACAGCCCCGCCGGCCCCCGCCAGAAGGCGCGGAAGAGGGGATCCTCCGCGAAGAGAATCACTTTCCCGCGCCCGACGTTTTCCACGGCGGCCCAGACGGCGCCGGTAAGCAGCCGCTCGGTGTTTCCGGGCCAGGTGAACCCGGAGAGGACCAGGTCCTTCCCGAGAAAGGACACCGGGTTGTCCCCGCGTTTCGAAGGACTGAAGAAACTGTTTCCGGAGACGAGCACAGGCAGGTGCTCGCGCGGATAGCCCCAGGTGAGCCAGTGGGTACGGTCCAGGGTCGCGCGGGCGATGAGGCCCGGAACCCCAACCACCCGGAGGCTGTCCGGCGCCGTCGGCGAGACGACGGGCGGCCCTGGCCGGGCGCTCGGCGAAAGGGTCGTATCCGCGGGCGTCGTCTTCTTCGCCGTATCCGCGCCCTCGCGCACGCCCACCTGCCCGACGGTCGTCAGCGCGAGCTCCTTGGCGGCGAGCGCATCGCGGGCCCCGCCGATCGCGATGATCGCGCCACCCTCCTGCACCCACCGTTTGATCCGGTCGGCATCTCCCATGCGGCGGAGCATCGTGTTCCCCGAGCCGTCGGGGAGAATCAGCACGTTGTAGTCGGCGAGATTGACCCGGCCAAGACTGGCGAGATCCACCGGCACCACGGGGTACTCGAGCTCGCGCTCGATGTAGTACCAGAGCGAGCCGAACGTCGTCTGCGCCACGCCGTCACCCGCGCCGAGCAGGATCTTGGGCGAGCGGAGCGGGCGCACCGATTCACTTCCCACCCCGACGCCAGTCTCCGTGAAGGCCGACTGCACCGCGATCACTTCGGCGCGGGCGCGCTCGGCCAGCGGGCGAATCCGGTCGTGCAGGGTGGCGGGGTTGCGCTGCACCCGGGCGAGATAGGTTCCGGCGGGCCAGGTTCGCCCCTCCGCACCGATCTCGCTCTCGGCGACTCCGACGGCAAAGCCCTCCTGCATGAGATAGAGCGCGAGCCGGGCACTGGTCTCCCGTCCTCCGGGAAAGAGATAAGCCGAGCGCGCCCGCCCGCTCACGGTGCCGGCGGGCAGCATCATCTCGAGCGTGACCGGCTCGCCCGTCACCGGGGCCACGTCTTCCGTCCACGCGGCATCGACGCCGTAGGTGAACGGCATCGCCCAGGCCGTGACGTCGTAGAACTCGTATCCCTCGGTGGCCGCCTGCTCCCCGCGCCGGCGGTTGCGCTCGAACCGGTCGAGCTGCCGCCGCACGAATACCGAGTCGAGGATAGCCCGCGGCTCGAGCACGGCCGTGGCCAGCCGGGCCTCCGGCTGGGCGAGATCGACGACGTAGCTCCCGGCCGGGAACGTCCGGCGGGCGGCCGCCCCGCCGAGGTAGTCGTGCGCCGCGGCGGACGAGACCGGCGCGGCAGCACGCGTCACTTCGACTCCGGCCCGGGTGAGCAGCTGCGCCACGCGGTGCGCGCGGGCCGGATCGCCGGCCGGGCTGATCACGACCCGCTTCATCGCCCGGGCCCGCGCGTCCGCGATACCGGTGGCGCGAAACTCGTAGTAGTCGCGCAGCCGCTCCTCTTTCCCCTCCGCCAGTGCGCCCAGCGTCGCGAGCGACGCGACGAAGTGGTGCGCGATCCCGTCGGTGAAGCTCGTCACGCTGCCGTCGCCCTTGCGAAGCCGGAGCTCGGGACCGCCGTCGGTCTCGAACGTCATGCCCGTGGCGCCCGAGAGTGACGGCCACATGTCGACGTAGCCGGGATAGAAAAAGTCGAAGATGTCGCGATTGTAGTACTGCCAGCCGTGCCGGTCGAACGCCGCGCCGTTCGCCTTCCCGAAGCGCTCCTCCCACTTCGACTGCCAGCCGCCGAGGTTGAGGTTCATCGGCCGCGCGGTGGGCGGGAAGAAATACTGATCCGTGGTGCTGTGGAGGTCGATCACCAGCTGCGGATACCACCGCCGCATCACGCCGAGCAACGCGCGGGTCTCGTTCTGGCTCTGGGCCACAAAGTCGCGGTTCATGTCGAACCGATAGTGGTTGAACCGCCCCCAGATGGCCCACGGCTCGGTCTGCTCGAGCGAGGCGGGGTCATCGCTCGCCACGGCCACCGAGTTGTTCCACGCCGCAAAGCGCTCATGGCCGTCGGGGTTCTGCGACGGGTTGAGGATGGTGATGACGTTCCGGAGGATCGCCAGCGTCGCCGGCTCGTCCGAGGCGAGGAGCTGATACGCGGTCTGCATCACCGCCTCGAAGCCCGCCGGCTCGTTCCCGTGAATCGAATGGGAGAGTATGGCCACCGCGGGGTTGCCCCGGGCGATCTCCCCCGCCTGCGCGGCCGTGGTTCTCCGGGGATCCGCCAGGGTGGCGAGGGCGGCCCTGAGCTCATCGAGCCGGGCCAGGTTCTCGGCCGCCGAGATGATCAGCACCCGCATGATCTTTCCCTCGGCGGTCGTCCCGATCACCTCGGTCCGCACCCGCTCCGGCGCCGCGGCGGTCAAGCGGTCGAGCACCTGCTGCTGCTCGTGATACATCGTGTGCCGGCTCCCCAGGACATGCCCCAGCAGGGAGTCCGGGCGGGGCACCGACGCGCGATACGGCCCGCGGCCGTACCAGTCGAACGGCTCCTGCGCCGCCAGCGGCGTCGCCATCAACAGCAAGAGAATCCACAGGAGATGATATGGATTACATGGATTGAGCATGGCGTTGCATGCGCGCTTGCTGGTCAATGTGGTCATAGGATTGTGGAGTTCGTTCTTTGGA
>Ga0256867_10001173_pt1 | contig 10886 bp, 10 predicted proteins | sample RVTome_15_FD_185939 | JGI IMG/M metagenome (GOLD analysis project Ga0256867, IMG submission 185939) | Soil microbial communities from uranium-contaminated site in the Upper Colorado River Basin, Wyoming, United States - RVT150D86 (HiSeq) ... | reverse complement strand
GAAAACGGCTTACCATGATCGGCAAACTCCGCAACCTTTGGTTTACCCTTCGTTCGAGTTTATGGTTTGTGCCGACCCTTATGGTCAGCAGCGCGATCGCCTTATCGTTTCTCACGATTTTGCTTGATGAGGCCATGCGCCTGATGTGGCTGCGTGATTTCGATTCCGTGTATAGCGGCGGCCCTGAAGGCGCGCGAGCCGTACTGGCCACGATCGCCGGCTCGATGATCGGGGTTACCGGTGTGGCCTTTTCGATTACCATCGTGACGTTGACGCTCGCCTCGTCACAATATGGTCCCCGCTTGCTGCGGAATTTCATGCGGGATTTGGGAAACCAAATCGTGCTCGGCACGTTTGTCGCGACGTTTGTCTATTGCTTGCTGATCTTACGCACGGTACGCGATGTCCAGGACGTGCAGTTTGTCCCCCACCTCTCGATCACGTGCGGACTTGTCCTCGCTCTCGTGAGTCTCGGCGCCTTGATCTATTTCATCCATCATGTGTCGGTTTCAATCCAAGCGGACACGGTGGTAGATTCGGTGAGTCACGATCTCCACAATGCTCTGCATCGTCTGTATCCGGAGGAAGTTGAGCAGGCCGTTGCCGATACCAAGTCGCTCACGCCTGAAAATATCGACAGCCTGCTCAGTGACACGGCCCGGCATGGACGCGCCGTCATGACGGATGACAGTGGCTACCTACAAGTCATCAACACGGCCCAACTCATGCAGATAGCGACGGCTCACGAATGCTTGATTCGTTTTGAATGCTGTCCTGGCGATTTTATCTCGCCGCACTACCCTCTCGCGACGGTATGGCCTGGGGTTCGAGTCGACGACGACCTGAGCGCTGCTCTGCATAACGCCTGCATTGTCGGCAGACAGCGCACCTACGAGCAAGACGCGAGATTTGCCTTCCACCAACTGGTGGAGATTGCCATCCGGGCCTTGTCTCCGGGCATCAACGATCCGTTTACAGCGGTTGCCTGTATTGAGCGCATTGGCGTGGGCCTTTGTCAACTGGCGCAGCGGCCGATCCCATCGATGTATCACTATGACAAAGACGGACAGCTACGCGTCATCGTGCCTATCCCCACCTTTGTTGATATCGTTCATAGCGTTTTGGATCCCATTCGCCAATACAGCCGCTCAAGCATCTCGGTCACCCTGCAATTGCTGCAGATGATCGCAGCGGTTGCGCCTCACATCTGCCGAGAGGCAGATCGGGAAGTACTCCTCCAGCAAGCCCTGATGATTAATCGAGGCTGCTTCGAGGGGTTACCGGAGGAGGCGGACCGGGAGCAGGTTGAAGCCAAGCTACCAAGCAGCGAGACGAGCGCTCCGCTCGTCAGCGATTCCAGCCTGATCGCTGCCTGACGGCCTGCGCTACTCTGACCACGTACTGGCGGATGCAATGGAATCCGGTTTGAAGTGCAGCGCCACATCGGTTTCCCGTACGGATTTTGGGGGCAAACCTTGCAGTGCCCAAGATGGTCCCGCCGCGAGTCTCCTTCACGGCGATGCACCCGCAATGGTGACATCCAACGCTTCGGACATCCCCTCGACGTGCCATTTGATGTCGAGAGCGGCGTCCGACGAACGCGCAATCGAGAGCCAATTACGCGCCGCCAGATAGCGCAAGTCTGTTTGAGGTAAGGACAGCATGGACATGCGAATGTCATCCATAATGGCGTACGGCCGGCGGCTGAGCCAATGGAGCAAACGCGCGACGAGGGGTGATGGAGCCGGATGCACGATACCAGATGAGATAAATTGATACAGGCGGGTAGGGCCGCGTTCGACGTATCCAAAAGCGCCCAGATGAATTTCGCCCGAGAGCAAGGTGACGGCGGTCCGTGTCTGTGCAGAGAAATCAAGCACCAATTGCACCAGACGACGCCACTCCTCTCGGTGTGCGTAACTTTGCCACTGATCGCGTAGATCATCCTGATACAACTGTTGCCGGGGAATCCAAAAGAGAAACCGCTCAAGTGGCCTTAAGGTGACATTCACCACTGGGACAGTAGACACAAAAAGCACATGTTCGCAGTCTCGTAGACGTTGCAACGCCTGCTCCATCCAATGCCAGCCAGCGTCGCTCATGACCTGGGTTTGCATGCGGGCGGAGCGCAGATCCGGGGCGATGACGCCCACGCGACCCATCGCGAAGGCCCAGCCAAAATGGCTGCCAATAGGGTCGCCAATTCCGGCGGGCAGCCTGTCAGGTCGGGCTCCAAGCTGGAACAGCGCAAAATGTTCTCGCGCTGCCGACCAAATGCCGCGATACACGGGACAATTCTGGAGCGCCTTGGGATGACTGCCCCAACCATCAAAAATATCGTGATCATCCCACATCATCACAGACGGAATCGAAGCGACAAGCGGTGCCAGTTCGGTCTGAGACCAAAGACGGCAATAACGCTGGAAATAGAAATCGGCTACGGCCTCAGCCGTCTCTGGCGGCATCGGGGCCACAAGCTGTGCTCGCCGGCTCAGTCGACGCCACGCTGCGAGTTCGGGGATGTCCTGCCAGACTCGGTCCGCATACATCTGGTCTCCACCTTGGATGAGCAGATGAAAGGGCGACCGGGCATGCTCGTCCGCCAGATTGCGCCAGCGTTCATTGCGGTTCGGGTCACCGAAAGCCGGGTCGTCATTCTCGCTGCCATTGCACGCCGTAAACGCGATGCGCAAGGGCTCGCTAGTGGGTGCGGAGAGAGCCCACGTGTGCGGGCCAATGGAATAGGCGCAGCGCGATTCGGAATCGCTGGCGGGTATCGCAAAGGTATAGCGCCACACCGTCAAGCCCAGACGCTTTCCGAGCCGCTCCGGCAGCGCTTTGTCGCCCTCACTGACGGTCAGCTCTGGCGGCATCAAATCTGAGGAAACGACGATAATAGCGGCGAGGTGACAGCGTTCCGCGGAGAGACCGCGAAAATAGAGTACTGGGCCCATGACGATGTCCACGAGATCCTCCACCGACGGACGGTTCAAAGCAGATTCACAATTTACCCAGGCGAGCTGCTCCCTGAGGCTCGGCCCATCACGGATTGGTGCATGCCCCACACAAGGTAGCTGCCAATCAAGAATGATGCCAGCATCGGTTCTCCACCGGACAGATTTTAACTCATTCTGAACTAGACAGCAGGGCTTCAAGTCGAAGTTGACAGCCCATTCCCTATTGACCCAAAATGGTGGCACAGAAGGTGTCGCTTCTCCAGATCGCATGCGGCTGCAAGGGTCACATGGGGAGAACCGTACTTGACGCCCTTAGAGAGACCCTTTACCCCTCCTGGTGCCAGCCTGCGCGATGACCACCTCGCCAGCAGATGCCGATGAGGATGTTCTGTGAGTGTCGTACTTCAGGTATCGGATACGCATTTTGGCACCGAACAGCCGCCCGTCATGGAGGCGCTGCTGCAGCTAGTGCGCCAACAGCCGCCCGACATCGTGGTGTTGTCAGGCGACATCACGCAGCGAGCGCGCCGCAGCCAGTTCCGTGCGGCTCGGGAATTCGTGACGCGATTGGCGGCTCCCGAGACGCTGGTACTCCCCGGCAATCACGATATCCCTCTGTTTAATATCCTCATGCGCATCTTCTGTCCGTATGCCAACCATCAACGGGCGTTTGGCGCAGAATTGGAGCCGGAGTTCGAGTCCGCCGACCTGCTGGTGCTCGGGGTCAACACCACCCGCGCGTCACGTCACAAGGATGGTGAGGTGTCGGCCGCTCAGATCGCTCGTGTGAGTCGGCGTCTGCGGGGCGCCAGAGCCGAGCAATTGCGCATTGTGGTCACCCATCAGCCGGTCCATGTCACGCGTCCCGAGGACGAGACCAACCTCCTGCATGGGCATCAAAAGGCAGTGTACGCGTGGGCTAGAGCGGGTGTAGATCTGATTTTAGGCGGCCACATTCATCTGCCGTACGTTCGTCCCCTGCGCGAGCGTTTTCGCGATCTCCCTCGCGGCGTCTGGGCCGTGCAAGCCGGCACCGCCGTGTCGTCACGCATCCGTGGCGGCATCCCGAATTCGGTCAATCTGATTCATTACGCGGCGTCTGAGAGATCGAGGCAATGTGTGATTAGCCGTTGGGATTATGATGAGACGGCCCAGCGTTTCGTCCTCGTCGACCAGAGCGACTTTCATCTCAGTGCATAGACGACATACTCTTGCGTCCAGCGCTCTCCCCTCGCCTGCTCTCCGTTGTTTCTCCTCGTCAATCGGCCTATGATACCGCTGACAGAGACCAATGCGTCATGAATCGTTGTCGAGGAGACCTGGCAATGGGTAAAACCGCGTATAATCCTGCTACGATGAACACTCCGTTTGGTATCTTTTCCAATGCCGCTCTGGCTGGACCGGGACAGCTCTATTTTATCTCCGGACAAGTCGCCGTCGACGCCGAGGGCAATCTCGTGGGCCAGGGCGATATCCGCGCCCAAACCCGCCAAGTGCTCGAGAATATCAAAGCCGCCCTAGAAGCCGTCAATGGCACGATGGATGATGTGGCGAGCGTTACCGTCTTTGTGATGAATATGGGCGACCTGGCCGCGATTCATGAAGTTCGCGCCGAGTATTGGCAGAGCAATTATCCCGCCAGCACGCTGGTGCAGGTGTCCGGGCTGACCCATCCGGAGTATCTGATCGAAATTAATGCGATTGCCATCGTGCCGTGAGGCCATACGACCTATGCCACGATCATTGCACGGTCGATAGTGATCAAGTCCGGGCCTGACTGAGCAAAATCGGCCCGGTTTTCCGACTGCTGATGCAGATAAGCAAGTCGCTGAGGTATGCGTCATCCTTGATAAGGCCTATTATTTTTCCTACGTGCTTTAGATTCAAGCAGATATGAAGTGTATTGCGTCCTTTAAGGGGATACTTTTGATGGTAATCTCTGAGACACAGACGTTTTCGCTCGTAGAATAGCCGCATATGTGCTATGATCACGGATATATGAGATAGCCTTGATGGCGCCCTTTTCTATTTTCTCAGATCCGACAGGACTGCCTTCTCTAAGTGAACTTCCTTTCTCCTTTCCTGAGCAATAGCAAAGTCTTCCCTTCACCGATATTTCATGTATCTCACAGAGGCTGTTGAGTCCGTCATCAACACGTGACGCATGCCATAGGAGGCGATGCGGCAAGGAGACCAGTGTGTCTACTAGCATTTATGTCGGGAATCTCCCATTCAGCGCGACTTCAGAAGCCATTCAGGAGCTTTTTAGCCCCTATGGGACGGTCGAAAACGTCAACCTAATCACCGACCGAGAAACGGGACGGCTGCGCGGCTTCGGGTTCGTAGAAATGTCGAGTGGCGCAAAAGAGGCAATCGCCGCCCTGCACGAGCAAGACCTTGACGGCAGGACGCTTACGGTCAACCTGGCGAAACCCCGTGAAGAGCGTCAGCGCCGGCCGCGCCAGTGGTAAACCCATATGCGCCATTAAGGTGAAGCGGCCATCTCCAACCCCCAAACGGCATAGGCGATGGGTGGCATTCTACAAGCGCGAGAAGACAGATGACTACGACGGCGCACGACTCTCAGGTCGCGTGCCGCATGGATCATGGGTAGCAGCCCAGAGGCATCGGCCTTCCACCTCGGTCATCAGACGGGGTACTTATACATGGAGTGATATCTCGATACATGTCATTTACAGAACTCGATTTACAACCGCCGATCCTGCACACCCTCGGCAAAATCGGCTATGATCACATGACGCCGATCCAGGAAATGGCCATCCCTCTCATTCTCGATGGGCACGACGTGGTGGGTCTGGCTGAAACGGGCTCGGGTAAGACCGGGGCCTGTGGCATTCCGCTGGTGCAGAAAACAGACCCCAACCTGAATGCTATTCAGGCGCTGATTCTGGTGCCGACTCGTGAGCTGGCCTCGCAGTATGTCGAGGAAGTAGCCCGCATTGCGCAGGATACGGAAGTGGTGCCCTTTGCCGTGTTCGGTGGCGTGAAGATGAGCCTGCAACAAGCCAAGCTGCACCATAAGGTGCATATTTTGGTGGCCACCCCAGGCCGGTTGCTCGACTTTATCTGGAATACCGATCTCAATCTCTCCCACGTCCGCACGTTGGTGCTGGATGAGGCGGACGAGATGCTGAACATGGGCTTTATCGAAGACGTCGAACTCATCATGTCGTGCTTGGTGCACGACCATCAGACGCTGCTGTTTTCAGCCACCATGCCCCCGGCGATCGATCGTCTGGCAGGCGCCTATCTCAAAGCGCCCGTGCGGATTGAACTGAACCGCACCCAGAAAGCGCCACCATCACTCCAGCATCATTTCCAGCACACGGGCCGCAACCGCTTGCCCGCTCTCATCGATTATCTGAGAACCGAAACCATCCAGCAGTCCATCATCTTCTGCAACTCGCGTCGCCAAGGCGGCCAACTGCTCACCGCGTTACAGGGAAAATTCCCCTCGCTGGCGTACATCCACGGCGGGCTGGAGCAGAGCCAAAGAGCCCTCATCTTCGATCGGTTTCGCCGCCAGAAAATCAAATTCATGGTCGCCACTGATGTGGCCGCCCGCGGTCTCGATTTCCGCCATGTGAGCCACGTGATCAACTACGATCCGCCGCTCAGCCACGAGGCCTACACGCACCGGACAGGCCGGGCCGGGCGCATGGGACGCTCGGGTATTGCCCTGACCTTGGTCACGGATCGAGACTTGCAACACCTGAACCAATTGCTGCGGATCAATCGTATCGAGCCGGTGTGGCGCGGTCGAGCGCCGGAACTGGCGCTACCGTCCAAAAGCCAGCAAGGCGTGAAGAGCAAACGCGTGAGCCGACGAAACACTTCGCGTCGGCGGAACCGTAAGGCCGCTCCGATACCGACATAACCGCACGATGGTGACCTTGAATTAAGCCATCTGATGCACTGCCCTCTGCACTCGTGCAACGGTCGCATCGGGGTAACTGTCCAAACACGATATGGGATGTCCTGGGGCGGCGTCCGTTTCTCTCTCCTTGGACACTTATGTTTAGTCCGCCGCCTCGCTCTCTCTGCTTTCCTGAGCGATAGTGAAGTTCTCTATTACATCGATATTTCGGGTGCTTTACAAGGGGCGTTTGTCTCGTCTTCCATCACGCTGTGTACGCCGTATGAGGCGATGTGGAAAGGAAATCGGTATGTCGACAGATATTTATGTTGATCATCTCCCATCCGATGTGACGACGGAGGAGATTCGAGAGCTCTTTTGCGCCTATGGCATCGTCGAACACATCAGTCTGATTAAGAACCGAGAGACGGGTTGTTTGTGTGGTTTTGGATTCGTGGCCATGCAGAGCGGCGCAAACGAGGCGATTGCTGCGCTCCATGACCGAGAACTCGGCGGGAGCCGTCTCAACGTCCAATACCCCGCGAAATTGCGGCAGCCCCCTTTACCCCGGTTACAACACGAGTGAGCTGTGAACCGCTTCAAACCGGCTCAGCATGAGCCAAGCGGTTACCCGCAGCGGGCAATACTAAAAGGAAACCATCATGGCGAACCATCCTCGGACAGCAGCCCCCCTGCAGGCTGTGCAATCCTACCTTGAGGCGGAATTTCCCGGGTGCGTGGAAGCGGCAATCGAGAATGTGATCGCCGTCTCCCATGCTGGCATCCGCCATCATATCGTCCTCCAGCCCGCATTTTTACAGCAGTGTCCCGATTATGCGTCTGCCTTGCGCGAGAGTGAACTCGCCGACTATATACGTGAAGCCCGGTCGCAACAAGGACGGCGCTTCCTCGTGATGTGGCACGAACGTACAACCCGGGTGCGCTCCGCGCCAGTATGAGACCACTTGGTCCAAGGCGCGCGAGTTGGCAGCAAGGTGGCAAGTCATGACTTTTTCTCCACCCGTCTTTTTTCTAGAGGAAGCAGCGAATATGAGACATGAAACCGAACCTACGGTGGCGAGTCAGCAGTATGCGGCGGCGTACGCCGCACACTATACCAAACGCGATTTGCCGTTGGCTCTTCAGCTTTACAAGAAGCTCATAGCCGCTCACCCAGGCGCTCAGGAAGCAGGTTACGCCCGGATGCAGGTTCAAAATATCGTCAACGCCGTGGTTCCCAAGCAGGAATTGCTGGACGCCCAAATCGCACTCGTCCTTGCCCACTTTGAGCACGATGGGCTACTGGATGTCGGGCCAATACCGGGGACGCAGTTCCTGGAAAAAAGCGGTTAGATCCAGTAGCAGAATCGCTGGCATGACGATTTTTTAGCACCTTTTTTCCCCGCGTCTACGACCGCACGCACCTGGAGGCGTACGGATGATGTCGCTGCTTCATGGGACTTTGTCAAATCAATCGAGTCTTTCCATCCTCTGGAGATAGATTGGACCGAAGCCCTGCTCAAGGTGACGGTTCACATCTCTTCGGAAGGCATCGAGTGTGTCTTGGACGTTAGATCGGAAATCCTGGTGAATCTGTTCGTATTGGGCATGCACACGGTTGAAGAGAGTTTGGACACATGCGCTGACTTCTTCAAGACGATCCGTGTGTGCTTTCGCCGAGCGTGACACGGCGTCTTTGAATACGGTCAACTCAGCCTCCAGGTAGTGCTTGAACACCGATTTCTGAAAGACATCAAGCGTGTCCCAGACACTGGATCTAAAATCCTCATGGATGTCTTCGTATTGCTTGCGCGCCCGCGCCAAGAGGATTTGAGTACGGAGACCCATCTCCCCGATACGGGTGCTCTGCGCGTTGGCGAATCGAGCCACGGTGCTCGTAAAGGTGTCGAGTTCGGAAGCCAAATACTGTTTGAAATCGTCAATCGCCACCTGTTGCTGGGTGATTTTTTCAAAATGATAGCCCATGATCGCCATGCGCACGGCATTCGGCAACATGTGGGGAAAGCGCCAGAGCACGCGTACTAAGAACCAGAGATAGCTGGGACCTTGCTGACGAGACAACAGTTGCCGCCAGATCGACTTCACGAAGGCCCGCATTTCCGTCTTGCGAATCCGCACGAGACGTTGCCGGGGCTTTAAATGTTCAAATAGAGTGAGACATCGGGCGAAGTAATGCTTCAACCCTGGGTCGTAAAGCTCTCTGAGTACTCGCTTGTACTCACGGATGAGTACCTCACGATCGAGTTCGGGGACAAAATTTAACTCGACGCTGACATTATTGCCGGAGGACTCGTGCAGCAATCGTCCTTCTTGCTCAAGGCGGTTGTAAAGATTCGTCTTTTTCACCGCCGTGAGGAGTCCGGTCATCGCTCGTGGAATTCCGGCCTGTTGGATAAAATCAATATGCGACTGGAATTCGGTGTCCTGATCCAGTCCAATGATAAATCCGGCGGTCACTTCAATGCCATGCGCCTGGATTTTTTGCACGGCGTGGAGCAAATATTCCCGCGCCGTTTGCTCCCGGCTCGTATTTTGCTTCTTCACCGTCATCTCAAGCGCCGCGTCATTCGGGCTCTCGATGCCGATGAACGTCATATTAAATCCGGCCTCGGCCATCGCGTCGAGCATGCCGGGGATGTCGACGAGATTGACACTCGTTTCGGTAAACAGCCCAAACGGGTAGTTTCGTTCTTTTTGCCACGCCGCGATCGCCGGTAAGAGACGCATGGCGTCACGTTTGTTCCCGATGAAATTGTCGTCCACGACGAAGACCGAATCCCGCCAGCCCAGCTCATAGAGGCGATCGAACTCGGCTAAAAATTGCGCCGTCGTTTTAGTACGAGGCACCCGCCCGAAGAGTTTCGTGATGTCACAGAACTCGCAGTCAAACGGGCAGCCTCTAGAAAACTGCACCGCCATCGTGTCGTAATCATCCAGACGGATGAGATCGTAGCGCGGCAACGGCGTTTGGGTGATGTCCGTCTGCACTTGGTTATTTTTCGTCCGGGGTCCCTCGTATACCTCCTTTGCAGTTCCATGCAGCAGGTCGGTCAGAAAATCCTGAAAAATATGCTCGACTTCACCGCCGATGAAGTGCGAAACGACACCGCCTGCTTCTTGTTTGATCTCCTCTTGATACGAGGTGGGGTGTGGCCCCCCGGCAATCACGGGAAGGTGTAATCGGTTACAGCGTCGGACCACCTCATAGAGCGATTGCTTCTGCACGATCATGGTGGACGTAAACACATAATCCGCCCACGCCAGGTCCGCGTCCGTTAACGATTCGACATTCATATCCACGACTTTGAGATGCCAGTCGCGTTCCGGGAACAGCGCCGCCACCGTCAATAAACCTAGCGGTGGCATCGCTGCCTTTTTCCCAACAAAATCTAGCGCGTAGGTGTATCCCCAATAGGATGGCGGAAACTCCGGGTACACCAGAAGAGCATTTTGCATGGCGGTGCATTCTCCAACGTATTCGATGTGACCGTATCATCCGGTGATGCAACACGGCTTGACTCTGCACGATTGCACAGGATGATATGACAATTCGCGCCCTCCCTCGCATAGGGAGAGTGTGGCACATGAGACCGTGTGGCACAAGCACCTATTCGCTTCTCCCGGCTGTCTCCGCCACTCAGTGCTATGTCTTTCGGCGCAACGCCCAGTATGAGAGGCCGTGGGTGCTGCGGGTGTTCAGTTCCTCTGTACAGTGGATGGCATGTTGCGTGATCTCCTGGAGAGAGCCGCGGCACCAGTCCTCACCCTCGGCTCCTTGCGGCACGGTGGATTTTTCTATCAACGGTGGAGATGTCCTGAAAGATCAGCGCTTCCGCCGCCCGCCAAGGAGCACCGTGATGCGGCGACCGCCATTGCCAGCGGCCACTTGTGCCCTGACCCGCCATACTAGGCGGGCAACGGCTTGAATTCAGCCTCAAGGAGTACAAGTCCCTTCATAATGAGATACTTGTCTCCTTTCAGATGCCGGGTTTGATTCACCTCGTCATTCACCATCAGGTTCACGGCAGCCT
>Ga0256867_10001172_pt1 | contig 10887 bp, 11 predicted proteins | sample RVTome_15_FD_185939 | JGI IMG/M metagenome (GOLD analysis project Ga0256867, IMG submission 185939) | Soil microbial communities from uranium-contaminated site in the Upper Colorado River Basin, Wyoming, United States - RVT150D86 (HiSeq) ... | reverse complement strand
TAGGATAAGGGCAGCAAGATTTATGCTAAAAATTTAGCACTCATCATCGTAGAGTGCTAACAAATTTAATATGGCTCCTGTTAATTGTCAAGCACCTGTCGAAGGTGACCCGTCGGTCCGTCTATTTGGGAGACGATGCATGACGACTGAGACCCCGGCGCGCCGGGCCATGTATGATCAGATTATGAGTCAACCGGCTCTGTTGCCCGAGGTGTGCGACCGGGCCGAGCCGCTGGTGCGGCAGGTTTTATCCCAATTACCCGCCGAGCAATGGCAAGCGCTTTACACCGCCGGTTGTGGCGATTCGTTCTACGCGGGATTGGCCTGTGAGCTGGCCTTTGCCCGGTTTGCCCGGCTGCCCATTAAAGCGTTGCCGTCCATGGCGTTTTCGCGCTATGAAGTGGCGAACTTGCCTCCGCATGCCGCCGTCTTCGGCATTTCCAATTCCGGCGCGGTGTCTCGCTCCATAGAAGCCGTCGCCATGGCCCGGGCTGCGGGCGCCTCTACGATCGCCGTCACCGGCCGCGAAGATAGTCCAATTGCACAGGAAGCCGAGGCGGTTCTGGCGCTTCCCATTGAGGCCATGGGCCGCTCGCCCGGCATTCGCTCGTATACGGTGCAATTGTTGACCTTGCTGTGCAGCGCCATCCAACTCGGTGAGATGCGGCAGGTGCTGTCCGCATCGGAGGCAGACGCCTGGCGTCAACGTCTGCGGCAGGTTGCCGCCGTTATGGAGGCAACGATCCGGGCCAACGACACCTTAACCCAGCAGGTCGCCGACCGCCTGCAGGAGCAGGAGCATTGGGTGTTCGTCGGCTCGGGGCCAGGCTATGCGACGGCGCTGTTTTGTGCCGCCAAATTAGTGGAAAGTTGCGGCGCTAATGCATGGGCGCAAGATGTTGAAGAATGGGCTCATATCCAATTTTTCAGCCGTCACGAACAAACCCCCACTTGTCTGATTGCACCGCCCGGACCCAGTGTCGAGCGGGCCTTGGAATTGGCGCCGTACGTCAAAGACGTGGGGCGGTATACGCTGGCCGTGGCGAGCGCCGAGCAGATATTGGATTCGATTCATGTCGACACGATTTTTCCCGTGCCGCAAGCTGTGCCCGAAGTCTTTTCGCCCCTGGTCTATTGTCTGGCGGGGGAACTGCTGGCGTATTATCTAGCGGAAGCATGGGAGACGCAGTTTTTTACCGCCACCCGGCGCGGCGTGTCGCCGGGGGGAGACCGCTTGCGCGGTAGTCAAGTGTTGCGGCATATCAACGACTTGTCGCATGCAGAATAAACGTTGGGTTGAGCGACGATGGCGACGGTATATGTGATTCAGATCTGGGTACATCACGGCGTGGGTACGCAAGGCTGGCGGTCGGTTGGCCGACGGGTTGGCGAGCACTATCGCTTTCCCACGCGTGAAGCGGCCCTCGAGGCCATGCGCCAACATTTCGGCAATTTACAAGAAGGTCACAGTGTTCGAGTGCATGCGATTGAAGAAGAGGAACCTGAGGAAAACGCCGGTTACCCGGGTGGCGCAGACGGATCCCAACGCCAATAGCGCGCTACGGTTCCCGCATCGACCCGCAGATCCGTGCCCGTGATCATTTCGGCATCGTCGGATGCGAGAAACACGGCGGCACGGGCGTAATGCCGTGGACTCGGCAACACCTGCAGCGGGGCGCCGCTTGCCGAATCGCCCACGAAACCGCGTCGCCGGGGACTGGCCGGTGCAGGTTGACGCCGTGCCACACCCCATGCGTTCGCCCGCTCATTGCCCTCGCTGGGATCGGTCGCGGTGGGGGTTAAACTATTGACCCGAATGCCGTGTTCCGCCAGCTCCATGGCCACCGAGCGGGTAAAGTTCAACAAGCCGCTCTTGCCCGTGCTATAACCCACATTCCACGGTTCGCCCTGATGTCCGGCGGTGGAAATGATATTGATGATATTGCCTTTGCGGCCCTGATCAATCATCGATTGGGCCACGTACTTGGTGCAGAGAAAAGCGCCGGTCAGCATGACATCGAGTTGCTGCCGCCACTCCGCTACGGGCATGTCGAGAACGCCTTTGGTGTTAAAAATCACGGCGTTGTTGACCAGAATATCGATGCCGCCGTAGACCTCTGTAGCGCGGGCGACCATGGCTTGCACTTGCGCTTCATCCGTCACGTCGCACGTCATACCGAGGGCGTCACCGCCTTGCCGTTGGATGTGGGCGGCGCACTGTTCGGCTTTGTCGGCTTGGGCATCGACACACACGAGCTTCGCCCCTTCCGCCGCCAACCCGAGGGCTATGCCGCCGCCGATATTCGGGCTGGTGCCAGTGATCAAAGCGACCTTGCCGTCGAGTTTCACCAGATTTCTCCTATTGGATTAGAGAATAATGCTCACTTTGCCATGGGGTTGCAGCGCTTCCAGGTCTAGGATGGCTTTGCGATGCCGAATTTTGAAGGCGCCCTCGCGGTGCACCAGGGTGTATTCGTAGCGGCCGATATACGTATCAATGTGGCCGGAACGCATGCGGTAGACGACGAAATTGGCGGTGACGCACAGTGTATCGCCTTCGACGCTGCGAATGCGCACATTGCTGATCATGCGCCGCGTGCGGGACGGCGGGTTTTCGGCCCAGGCCGATTTGCCGAGGAGTTGATCGACCCGCATGCGCAGACGATCGGCATTGTCGGCAATAATGAACAGGGTGTCTCGCGGGTTGCCGTCGGGCACATCGGTCGAGGGGACTTCGTAGGTGGCGTCTTCTGTGGTTAACGCGAGCCATTCCCGCAAGCGCCATTCGTCCAACAACGCCGCTTCTTCGTAGAGAAAATCTTCGATATCGGACCGGGTGATATGGGAAACCGTTGCTACCATCGTTGCAGTCTCCTGTCGTCTACACTGCGATAGGACGGCGCAGTGGCGTGGCGGCCGCTTGCGTCCGCAGCATGAGCGTATGCCACTGCCGCCAGAAGGCGCGCATTTGCAGTTCGTCAGTGACTTCGGGTTCGGCCCGCTTCATGCCGCGCGATAAATCATTCCACTCGATTTCACGGTTGAGATAGCCCAACTGACACGATTCCAAGGCTTCCACATCGTCCGGCGTGGCGTAGCCGCCCGGTCCGAGGAAGGTGAGAAAGTGATCCAGGCGAAGCGCCCGGTTCTGCGGGCTTTCATCACTCGGGGCCAGAGCCCAAGCATTGATTTCGAGGTAAGCCGGCGATACTGGAAAAAAGGTGCGGATGGTGATGGCCATGATGTCGTTGATGATCAGGTTAGGAAAAATCAGCAAATTGCGGCTGGTTTGAGTGATGCGGTAGGCCCATTCAACGCCAAATCGAGCTTCGTAGTCGCGTTGCATCTGTTCCAATTCGGCCCGTTTCGCTTCGCCAAATTCCGGCGACCAGCGAGCGATAGGGCGTCCCCAGATCGGTTCGCTTTGGATCACGGCATGGCCATTACCCAGGGCTTTGCCTCTGCCGCCGCGGCGTTTTCTGATGCGCGAGACGTCAACCCCGCTCTCGACCAGATAATCAAAATAGCGCTGGTGCGTAGTGCGGGCATGATAGCCATCCATACTGTTTTCAACTAGCAGCTTCCAGTTGGCGCGCATGCTGTACGCTTGCGTGCCGGTGACGACTTCCATACCGGCTTCGGACTGATCACAGACCAGATCGAGATATTCGCGGGCGCCGGCCAGATAATCGACAAGCGGTTCGATGGCTGCATTGAAGCTGATGAACACAAAGCCGCGATAGTCCTCAACCCGAGGCGGTGTGCCCAGACCTAAGGTACGTCTGTCGAACGCCTCGCTGTAGGCGTCATCGCCGGGAACGCCAATGAGATCACCCTGATTGTTAAAGGTCCAGGCGTGATAAAAGCACTGAAACGTATTGGCATTCCCCGAGGCTTCGCGGCAAACTTGCGCCCCGCGATGCGTGCAGGTATTGAGCAAGACGCGCACGGCGCCATCTGTGCCGCGCACGAGAATGACGGGCCGTCCGGCGACATGGCGGGCACGGAAATCACCCGGCTGGGGAATCTCGGAGGTATGTCCGGCGTAAATCCAGGTGGTTTCAAACACACGGCGTTGCTCGAGGGTCAGGATATCCGGCTCCGTGAACGCCTGGCGATGCACGCGAAATAGGCCATCTTTTTTGTTGTCGATGACTAGGTTAGCCAAGGCTTCGTGTTCCACCGCGTTTTCCTTTTGTGGTTAACGTTCTCCGTCGTATTCTGCCGATTGCACGAAGGTGTGTTGGAGGCGGTCCCAGCGAAATAATTTGGCCCCGGCAATATGATCGGATTGCGCGTCAATAACAATGTGGTCGACCGGATAGAGCGGCTCTGCCGTCTCATCCGGCTCACGGCCCAGTGCGGCTCGTGTATCTTCGGCCGAAAAATAGGCCCCGACGTCGGGATGGGAGTGATAAATAATTTTCACGGGCCGTGCGCTGTCCGTGCTTTCGAGCAAAAACCGCAAGTCTTTACCGCCGAGATAATAGGCTTCGCGAGCCGTGCGCGGGAAGCGCTCCGGATCCAAGTCATGATAGCGATTTTGCTCGTTGACGCAGCGCCGTACCTCATCCACGTGGTTCGATTCCCGCGGTCCGAGAAGAAAGCCGCAGCACTCTTCCGGATAGGTGTCGCGCGCATGGTTGTAGATGTCGGCCAGTACCTCGGCTGTCAGCTGGGGAAGACCTGCATCGGGTGACATCACGAATCTCCAAACCTCACGTCTCGAGTGATCAACACGGGGTCCGCTAAGCGAATCCACCGCAGGAGCGTCTTGTATAACCTAGCACTATACGTGCCCCCAAAAGTCAACGCAAGTCGGAAGCTGGCACATGGCCGCCGACTTGACCCTGAACGTACATATGCTATGCTGCGCTACGAGATAACCCGTGCGACACTGCTGCGCCCACTTGAGCCTGTCAACCTGATCCGTACTGTGCACGCTCGAGCCCAGTAGAGCCTTAAGGAGCTAGAATGGCCGCCAATCACTTCGATCAATTTGCCGGTACCGACAAGTATATTGTCTCTCCAGAACTGCGTGATGTGGTGAATGTGGCCATTGCCTTACAACGCCCGCTGGTGGTCAAAGGCGAGCCTGGCACGGGAAAAACGTTGCTGGCGCACAATATTGCCAAGGCGCTCAACAAAAAGTTGCTGGTTTGGAATATCAAATCGACCACCAAGGCCAAGGACGGTTTGTATGTATACGATACCGTGCAGCGCCTCAATGATGCGCGCTTTGGCGAGGGTAACGTGTCGGATGTCAAACACTACATCCGCATGGGTAGCCTGGGGCAGAGTTTTACTGCGGATGAACAGGTGGTGCTCTTGATTGACGAGGTCGATAAAGCGGATATTGAATTTCCCAACGACTTACTCAACGAGCTCGACGAGATGAATTTTCACGTCTTGGAAACAGACGAGCGGATTTCGGCCCGGCATCGCCCGATTGTCATCATCACGTCGAATTCCGAAAAAGAACTTCCAGACGCCTTTCTACGCCGCTGTGTCTTCCATTATATTGAATTTCCGGATCGGGACTTGATGACACAAATTGTCGGGGTGCACCATCCGGCCTTGGCGGATAGTTTGTTGCAACAGGCTTTGGAACGGTTCTACGAGTTGCGCAGCATTGAAACCTTGCGCAAAAAGCCGTCGACCTCGGAGCTCATCGATTGGCTCCAGGCGCTGGTAGCCGCCGGGGTGACCGCCGATCAGTTGGAAGATAAGCTCCCGTTTCTCGGGGTGTTAATGAAAAAGGAAACGGATGTTGAGACGTATATGAAGTGGGCGACGGCGGGCGCCAACACGTCTCGGCCGCGTTATTAAGTGCAGGGAGTGCGCTGCATGTTTATCGACTTTTTCTACACCCTCCGGCGTCATAAAGTTCCGGTGTCGATTACCGAATGGATGACCTTGATGCAGGCGTTGGGCCAGGGCTTTGCCCACTCGTCACTCGAGAGTTTTTACACCCTGGCGCGGGCCTTGCTGGTGAAAGATGTGGGGTATTACGACGCCTACGACCTGGCGTTTAAAGAAGCGTTTCAGGGCATTGCAACCCCGATGGAGATTCTAGATGAGATTTTATCCTGGTTGCAGGATCCGAAAGTTTTAGCCCATTTAACACCGGAGCAGCTTGCCTTATTGCCCAAACTCGATTTGGACGCCCTGCGTGAGCTGTTTGCCGAACGCCTGCGCGAGCAACAAGAGCGCCACGACGGCGGCAACCGCATGATTGGCACCGGCGGCACCTCCCCCTTTGGCAACCATGGCAAGAACCCAGCGGGTATTCGCCTCGATGGCGCAGGCGGGCAGCGGAGCGCCGTGCAAGTGGCGGAGGATCGCCGCTTCCAAAACTACCGCAATGACCGCACCCTCGATATTCGTCAAACCCAGATGGCGTTGAAAAAACTCCGGTATTTACAACGTCTTGGCAACGAGGAAGAATTGGATCTCGACGAGACAATTGACCAGACGTGCAAAAACGGCGGAGATATTGAGCTGGTCTTTGCGCCACCGCGGAAGAACAACGCCAAAGTGTTGTTACTCATGGATGCCGGCGGCTCGATGCTACCCTATACGACAGTGGTGGAACAACTCTTTTCTGCCGCGCATCAAATGACACATTTTAAGGATTTTCAGCATTATTATTTCCATAATTGTATCTATGAGCAGATTTACGCTAATATACGCATGAACAAAAAAGAGTCCACGCGTTCACTGTTGCAAACTCTGGACGCGGACTACAAAGTCATTTTAGTCGGCGATGCCTATATGGCCCCTGAAGAGCTGATCGACCCTGGCGGGGCGATCTACTATTATCACCACAACAGCACGCCGGGGATCGAGTGGCTGCGACGGATTCAGGCCCACTTCAAATCCTGCATCTGGCTCAATCCCATTCCCGCGCGCAATTGGAACCGCCCCAGCATTGAACTGGTGCGCAAGGTGTTTCCCATGTACGAACTCACGCTCGATGGGTTAGACCAGGGGACGAAACACCTGATCCGCAAGGTAGCGTAGGGTCCTGTCCACATAGACTGCCTCCGGAGAGATGGTTAAACGTGTGTCCAGGCACTTAGCATTTTCTCCCTCCGGCCGTTCTCGTGACCTCGCCATATGGGTTCCGTGTGTCACACGGCGATGGCCCGCGCGCCGCGCTAGTGCACCGGTGCGGCTGGGAGTTCTGTCCACCATGCGATGTGACTAAAGAGATGCAGCATGAAAAATTTTTTTGGTAAATGCGTACTGGTAACCGGTGGGGCTGGTTTTTTGGGTTCGCATTTGTGCGAGCGGCTGTTGGAGGCGGGGCAAGAAGTCCTGTGTGTGGATAATTTATATACCGGGCGGCGTGAGAATATCGTCCATTTGATGGAAAATAAAAGCTTTGAATTCATGCGTCACGATATTTGCATTCCGCTCTATGTGGAGGTGGATGAGATCTACAATCTCGCCTGTCCGGCTTCCCCGATTCACTATCAATTCGATCCGGTGCAGACCACTAAAACGTCGGTGCATGGCAGCATCAACATGCTGGGGTTGGCCAAACGGGTGAAAGCGAAAATCCTGCAAGCCTCGACGAGCGAGGTGTACGGCGACCCGATTGTGCACCCTCAGCCCGAGACCTACTGGGGGCATGTGAATCCGATCGGACTGCGCGCCTGCTACGATGAGGGCAAACGCTGTGCGGAAACGCTCTTTTTTGACTACCACCGCCAGCACAAATTGCGCATCAAGGTTGCCCGCGTCTTCAACACCTATGGCCCGCGTATGCATCCGAATGACGGACGGGTGGTGAGCAATTTTATCCTCCAGGCCCTGCAAGGCGAGAACCTCACGGTGTACGGCGATGGTAGTCAGACGCGCAGTTTTTGCTATGTCGACGACTTGATCGATGGGTTTGTCCGATTGATGCAGAGTCCGGATGACTTTACCGGGCCGGTGAACCTCGGCAATCCGGTTGAGATGACGATGCTGGAGTTGGCCGAAAAGGTGTTGGCCATCACCGGCTCGGCTTCCCGCATCGTCTACGAGCCGCTGCCCTCAGATGATCCGAACCAGCGCCGACCCGATATTACCAAGGCGAAGGAAGCGCTGGACTGGACGCCTCGGGTCGGTCTCGATGAGGGACTGGAGCGGACCGTCGCGTATTTTAAACAGTTTGTTCAGAGCTGAGGCTCCGGCTGTATTCCCACCACTTATCGAGTGGCGTTCGGCGCTACAGTGGATGCCTCCGATGGCAGCTCGCTCCCTGCCGGCTCTTCAGGCCCAGTGAGCGAATCGTTCGAACCGTCCGGCAGCGTGGCTAGACCGGCTGCATCTTTGTCCACGCCAGATGGATTGGTGAATTTGTCATTGAGATCCTGGACATAGCCATTGGCTTCGGCCAAGACGTTGGCAATCTGGCGGCGGGCTCGAGCGCCCCATCCGATCGGATGTTTCATGAAGATACTCCGCCAGAAACGGGTATTTTTGTGGAAGGCATGTAACAATCCCTCCACAAAATCTCGCTCGTGAAGATTCTGCAACTGCCGGTGCAGCCGGGTCATGATGCGTTTGGCTGCAAGGCGGCGCAAGCTAAAATGTGCCCAAATTGCCAGCGTAATGGCCACGCCGAGCGTGACGAGTGACCATACCGGTGAGCCGAGCAGGGCGCTCCAGCTATCCCATAGACCCCCCCACAGAGTCCAAACGATCAGGCCCAATAGGGCCAGACCAAAGACCGTACCATCGAGCCACAAAACGCGGCGGCGCCACTGCTGCAGCAACTCCTGCAACTTCGGCACAATGCGTTCCTCAATATCATGGGCCGCCTGTTCCAGGACCGCCACGACGCGATAGGCGCGATCCACGCCGACTTGACGCATGCGGGCGTGAATCTCGCCCAAATCGATATCGCGTTTCGACTCAAAACGTTGACGCAGATTGTCGTTTTCGATCGGGATGGCGGCGTCCGGGTTATAAATCCGGTAGAAGCGGCCCGCGGTGAGACCTTGTTGCGCCAGGGCTCGCTGCCAGGAGGCAATCACATCTTCCGGATTGTCCTCGCGTGCCGTGGTGTCGATTTGATTCAGAATGTAGAGAAACTTACTGGAATCGGGCCGGTTTATGGTCTGAGCGACGAGGTGTTCCAGCGTGTCGTGCATGGTGCCGGGTTCGGGATGCCGGGCGTCAAAAAAGACCAGGACCAGATCCGATAGATCGATGATGTGATTGGTGATGCGCAAGGTTGAGGTGCGTTGGGCATCCGCATCAAAGCCGGGCGAGTCGATGACGATTTTGCCGCGCACCTGTTCGCTCGGGCAGGTTTTGAGTTGCAGATACGCATCAATGCGGCGGCCTTCGCCTTCGGTCAGTTCCTCGATGGCCCGGCTCATCTGGTAAAACGGAAAGCGGGAGTCGGCATCGAGGGCCAGGCCGGGTAGAACGCGAACCTCGTTTTCTTTGCTAAAACACATGACGGTGAAGCGATCGTCTACCGCTTGATTGCCCGTGAGTTGCAGGGATTGCCCCAGGTAGTGATTGATAAACGTCGATTTCCCGGAGGAATACGTGCCTAAAATGGCAATCATCGGCCACCACGAAATGCGCGTGGCATACGATTCTTCCGGCTGTAGAAAGCCGAGCCGGCGGGACACCTTGTCCAGCTTGCGAAAGCTTGCTACGGCCCGTAATAAAATCGGATTTTCCTGCTCCAAATGGGCTTCTAAATTGTGTAGACGCTTTTCGAGCTGGGTTGACTTCGACATGTACCTTCCTTCCTCTCATCGACATCGATACCGAGGTTAGCTGTTGGGAAATACTACCAACCCCTCTCATAAATTACCACTGCTCTCGCCACGAAACGAGCGGTTTTCCACAGGATTCCGGTTGGCCGCTCGGCAACATGCGTTTGCGTGCGGCCTGATGGATCGTGATTTTTCCTCTGGGTCATACCCGATTTTGAATGCCCTGGTTAAACGAGATTTAGAAGGTGTTTGCAAGGATACAGTGCTGCCATCGCTCTATTCAAGTTTAGCTTGTTATCGACCGATACAGGCCAACTTATCTATACATTTCTTATGTTGTGTACCGTCTTTGCGCCATAGAATCTGGGGTTTAGGGACGTGATTGAGGTGACAGTCTGGAAAAATGAGGACTTGAGTCGAATGGTCAATGTGCGTCTGGACGGCAGAATTTTCCTGCCTCTACTTGGTGAGCTGCAGGCCGCCGGACTGAAGGCAGTTTGGTCGCGGGCAAGCAGAACAATATTTTACGCAAACCGGGCGATATCATTATTGTTATCTGACGGGCTGGTTAATCTTGTGTCATCGTGCTTTAGAGGTAGTCGCAAGCCAGCATATTCGTTATGATATCGAACAAACCACATCTCACGCGCAGGCGCGATGCAAACGCCTATCAAAGACAGGAGGAACAAAACGATGACGACACCCGCACAAGCAGCCGAGCTCATTAGCCCCTATGGTGGGGAGCTGGTTAATTTGATCGTGCCGGACGAAGCCCAGGACGATCTCAAAGCTTACGCCAATCAGCTCCCCTCCATCCAGCTATCAGAACGCGCTGCCTGCGATTTAGAATTGTTGGCCACCGGTGCGTTTTCGCCCCTGCAGCGCTTTATGGGACGCGAGGATTATCAGAGTGTGCTGGAGCACATGCGGTTGGCGGATGGACAGCTTTTTCCCATGCCGGTTACCCTGCCAGTGACACCGGATGAAACGATCCGGTTGGACCAAGACATCGTCTTGCGAGATTCCCATAATGCCATTTTGGCGGTCATGACGGTCGAGGAAATGTATGCCTGGGACCGTACCGAAATGGCGCATCACGTGTGTCGGACGCAGGACACCCGGCATCCTCTCGTGACCGAGATGGCGACCTGGGGCGGGG
>Ga0256867_10001170_pt1 | contig 10896 bp, 8 predicted proteins | sample RVTome_15_FD_185939 | JGI IMG/M metagenome (GOLD analysis project Ga0256867, IMG submission 185939) | Soil microbial communities from uranium-contaminated site in the Upper Colorado River Basin, Wyoming, United States - RVT150D86 (HiSeq) ... | reverse complement strand
CGGTCCTGCCGATCACGACCTCGGCGACCTGGTGGTCCTTCCCGGTCTGGTCGACTCTCACGTCCATGTGAACGAGCCCGGGCGCACCGAATGGGAGGGTTATGTCACGGCCACCCGCGCCGCGGCGGCCGGTGGTAGCACCACGATCGTCGACATGCCGCTCAACTCGATACCACCAACGACCTCGGTGGCGGCCTTGGACGAGAAGCGGGCTGCCGCCCTGGGCCGGCTCAGTGTCGACGTGGGTTTCTGGGGCGGGGTGGTTCCCGGCTCGGAGCCCGAGGTCGGGGCGTTGACTCGGGCCGGCGTCAGCGGTTTCAAAGCCTTTCTCACCGACTCCGGAGTGCCCGAGTTCGGCAAGATGACAGTGAGCGAACTGAGCACCCTGGAGTTGGCGGTCCCGCTTCTCGTCCACGCCGAGTCCGACTCCGGGCTGCGGCCGCTCAGCCCGGGTGCCGGATACGGCGAATATCTCGCGTCACGCCCTCCCGAGGCCGAGGCGATGGCGATCCGGGAGATATCGGGTTTTCAGGGAGAGGTCCACATCCTCCACGTCTCGTCGGCCGACGGCGTAGAGGCGATCGCCTCCGGCCCGGTGAGCGGGGAGACCTGCCCTCACTACCTCACCTTCTCCGCCGACGATGTCGCCGAGGGCCGGACCGAGTTCAAGTGCGCCCCGCCGATCAGGGACGCCGCCCATCGTGAAGCTCTCTGGGAGGGGTTGGTCTCCGGTGCCCTCTCCATGGTCGTCTCCGATCACTCTCCCTCGCCACCGGAGATGAAGCGTGGCGACTTCGCCAGGGCCTGGGGTGGCATCTCCTCGCTGCAGCTTCGTCTCCAGGTGGTGTGGACCGGGGCCGCCCAACGGAGGATCGGGTTCGAGGTGTTGGCCGATTGGCTCGCCCTCGCCCCGGCGAGGCTGGCCGGTCTCCATGACCGCAAGGGCTCCATAGCCGTCGGCAAGCACGCCGACCTGGTCGTCTTCGACCCCGAAGGTGAGACCCTCGTCCACGGTGAGACCCTCCACCATCGTCATGGGCTCACCCCGTATGAAGGGATGAGATTGCGAGGGGCAGTGCGCCAGACGTTCCTCCGGGGAAGGCTCGTATCCGATGGAGTCACCGTCGACGGGCCGCATGGCAGGATGCTGACCCGGAAATGATCGATCTCATCTCGGAGCGGGTCGGTGGCCGTGTCGTGGCTTTCAACGACGAGTTCTTCGCGCCTGCCGAGAACCTGATCAACGCTCGCCCCCCGGTTGCCAACGACACCTACACCGACCGGGGCAAGTGGATGGACGGCTGGGAGACCCGACGCCGGCGCGAGCCCGGGCACGACTGGTGCGTGATCGCCATGGGTATCCCGGGACGGATCCGCAGTGTGACCGTCGACACCTCCCACTTCACCGGGAATTATCCCGAGCAGTTCTCCCTCGAGGTCTCCGGTGTCGGCGACCCCGACTCGGCCGAGTGGGTCGAATTGATCCCACCGACCCGTCTCGAGGGCGATTCCGTGGCGGAGTTCGAACTCGATGACCCCCACCGGGTCGAGTTGGTCAGGCTCAACATATATCCCGACGGAGGAGTCGCCCGTCTCCGGGTCGAAGGGGAACCGGTGCCGTCACCGCAACTGGTCTGCCCTGACGGGGAGGTCGATCTGGCGCTGGCCGCCGTCGGTGGAGAGGTGATCGACGCCTCCGACATGCATTATTCCCACCCGGCCAATCTGCTTCGCCCGACCGAGTGCGGCGGGATGTGGGACGGCTGGGAGACCAGACGGCGACGGGACAGCGGCCACGACTGGGTGGCCCTGCGTCTCGGTTTGAGCGGACGGATCGAGCGTCTCATCGTCGACACCTCCCATTTCAAGGGGAATGCCCCCGGGTCGGTGTCGTGTGATCTGTCCGATGACGGTGAGAGGTGGGTCAACGTGGTCGATCGGTGGCCGGTGGAGCCACACCACGCCAACACGGTCGAAGCGGGTGGCGCCCACGGAAGGTACTTGCGTCTCTCCATCCATCCAGACGGGGGGATGGCCCGCCTCCGGGCCCTCGGCAGACCCGACCCGGAATCCGCCGGCGAGCGGTGTATCGACTACCTCAATTCGATCTACGACCAAGCGGCGTCCCGGTTCCTCCAGTCGGCTTGCGCCTCGGGGGCATGGGTGGCCGCGATGGTGGCGGCTCGTCCCTTCGACACGGTGGAGGCGGTCTTCGAGACTGCCGAACAAGTCTTCGACCAACTGTCGGAGAGCGACTGGTTGGAGGCGTTCGCCGGCCATCCCCGGATCGGGGAGCGCGGCGACGAGACGGCCAATCGCGAGCAGTCGGGCGTCGCCGCCGTCGACGAGTCGACCCGTGACGGGCTGGTGGATGCCAACCGGTCGTACCAGGACAGGTTTGGATTCACCTACATCGTCTACGCCACCGGCAAGTCTGGTGACGAGATGCTGGACATCGCCCGGGGAAGGCTCGGCAACAGTCGGGAGCAGGAAATCGCCATCGCTTCCGGAGAGCAGCGGAAGATCACGGCCACCAGGTTGGGTCGTATGTTGTGTCAGGAGGTTTCATGATCACACTCAGCACCCACGTGCTCGACACCGCCACCGGCGAGCCGGGGGCGGGGATGCGTGTCCATCTATCCAGGGCAGATTCGGAGGGCGGTTGGGAGAGGCTCGCCGAGCTGGAGACCGATGACGATGGGCGGGTGTCCGGATTCGGTGACTTGGAGGCGGGCCGTCATCGTCTTGGGTTCGAGACGGGTGAGTACGGCAACGAGTTCTTTCCGTTCGTCCACGTCGTCTTCGAGGTCGAGGAGGAGCGGAGCCACTATCACGTGCCCCTGCTGCTCAGCCCTTACGGCTACATCACATATCGGGGGAGTTGAGGTGCCCCTCGGCGCCAACCATTGGGGGAAGAGCGAGGTCCGGGTCTCCAAGGTATTTCCCGGCGAGAACGGCGACGACTTCATCGATCTGACGGTCGGGGTGCTGTTGGAAGGTGAGGTCGGGGCCGCCCACACCGAGGGTGACAACTCGTCGGTGGTGCCCACCGACACCATGCGAAACACCGTCTACGGGCTGGCGCAGGATCATCTGAGCAGCGACCTGGAGCGGTTCGGCGAGGTGGTGAGCGATCACTTCGTGACCAAGCCCGGGATCGACAGGGCAACCGTGACCCTCTACGAGAGGACCTGGGCACGACAAGGGGCCAGGGGGTTCATCGGGGGTAGCTCGGAACGCCGCAAGGCGCAGGTGGTGCGAGGTGAGGACCAGGCTACATCGGCGGGCATCGAGGGCCTGGTGGTGCTGAAGACCGGCGGGTCGGCCTTCGAGGGTTTCCCCCGGGACGAGTTCACCCTCCTCCCCGAGGCCTCCGATCGCCTGTTGGCGACCTCGATCACCGCGGATTGGGGCTATTCGACGGTCCCCGACGACACCGCGGCCGCCTGGGCCCTGGTCCGCCGGGTCCTGGTGGAGCGGTTCTTCGACGATTGGTCCGCCTCGGTCCAGCATCAGGGGTACCTGATGGGAGAGGCGGTGCTCGCCGCCGTCGCCGAGATCACCGAGATCAGCTTCCGTCTCCCCAACCAGCACCACCTCCCCTTCGACCTCACCCGGTTCGGCCTGGACTGGGAGGGAACCGTCTTCCACCCCGTGTCCGAGCCCTACGGCGACATCTACCTCACGGTGACCCGCTAGACGGTTCTGTGTCGGAAATTGGAGAAATAGGGGGGAATTAGCGACACAGAACAGATTTGTCGGGGGTAGCCGCCACCCTTGGCGCGATGAGGGGAGACATCGACTTTCTGTTTCGGGTCGCCGCCGGACAGCGGTTCCTGGTGAGCCGGGCTCAGGTCAATGGCGCCGGCTTCGACGACAAGTACCTCAACTACCAGGTGGCGTGCCAACGCTGGGTTCGCGTGCATGACGGCGTGTACCAGATCGATCGGAGGCCACTCGATTGGGAGGCCAAGCTGATGGCTGCAGTCCTTGCCTGCGGCCCGAATGCCCTCGCATCTCACCGGGCGGCAATGGTCCTTTGGGGTCTCGACGGTATCCGCAGCGGGCCGGTGGAGGTGACGGTGCCTTACAGTTCGCTGCCGATTCCAGAAGGCGTGATAGTCCACCGCACCAGGAGGTCTCGGACCCCGGACGTTACCGGCGGCATCCCGGTCACCACGGTGGAGCGGACCTTGCTCGACTGCTCGGCATTGCTGTCGCGCCTCCTCATCGGCAAGGCCCTCGACGCGGCGATCCGCAAGAACCTGACGACTGTTGACCGTGTGTACGACCTCCTCGTCGCGAAGGGAGGACGCGGAGTCAGGGGCACTAAAACGCTTCGCTGGGTCCTCCGCGAGCGAATTCACGAAACTACCACGGGGAGTGGCGCCGAGTTCGAGCTGCTCTACCACATGCAGATGGCGTTCCTGCCGCGGCCGGAACTGCAGTATCCGCTCTGGCCGGCCAACGGCCGACGGGTCCCCGACTTTTACTGGCCGGCTCGTGGCAAGGCGGTCGAGGTCGATGGTGTGGAAGCCCACGCTTCGGCCCACCGACTCGACGACGATCTGAAGCGGCAGAACGAGCTGATGGATCTGGGGATCGAGATCCGCCGCTTCAGCGCCCGGGAGGTTCGTCGCAATCCGGCCGGCGTGGTTCAGCAGATCAGCCAATTCCTGGCAGGTTGAAGGCTTCTGTGTCGCTAATAGGAGAAATAGGGGGGAATTAGCGACACACAACGTCTCTAGCCGGCCCGGCGCCCCTCGAGGATGTGGAGGAAGGAGCGGGTTCTCAACTCGTCGACAGTGAGCCCGCTCCGCCCGATCGCCTCGTTTTCGGTGATGGCACCGCAGTTGATGGCGCGCAGGAAGTAGTTCATCAGCCCCTGACCGGTGGCGGCGTCGTCGAAGACATCGCCGGCCAAGGTGGCCTTGGCCGCCGACTCCACGAAGTTGGAGAGCCGGGCCCCGGCGGCGTCGAGACCCTCGAGGAAGAACGAGAAGACGGCGGCGTACCGGGTCACCAGCTGCGCCGGGTGAAGGTCCCAACCCTGGTAGTAGGCATGGGATAAAGAGTGGCGGATGTGGTCGAAATGGAGTCGCATCGCGGCGTGAACCACCTCGGGGTCCTCACCAACCGGCATCACGTTGGTGGCGCCGTCCGAGATCCACACCCCGGTGCCGGCAAGGCTCACCTGCTGGACGTGACGGGCGAAGTCACACGCCGGGTGCTCCATCGACTGATAGGCGGCGGTGATGTTGAGCGATGCGGTGTAGTCATAGGTGCCGAAGTGAGCGCCCCGCACCCGGCCGTCGCCGGCCTCCACCCACTTGCGCACGCCCCCGCCGCCGTCGACGTCGAAGACCATCTGCGGGGTCTCCACCATCAACTCGATGGGGATGCGATCGATACCGAGCCCCGACTCCAGCTCGCCCAGTGCCTCCGCCACCACCTCCACCTGGGCCTTGTCCTGGAGCTTGGGCACGGTCACCACGAGGCCCTCGGGGAGGCTCCCGGCCTTCTCGACCAGGGTCGTGACGAACAGGTCGAGTGTTCGCAAAGCCCGTCGATGCAGCTCTGCGGACAGAGACTTGATCCGGATGCCGATGAACGGTGAGAGGGTCCCGGCCTCCATCCCGGCCGCCACCTCGCCCGCCGTCGACACGGCATGGGCGTCCTCCTCCTCATCGGGACGATTCCCGTAGCCGTCCTCGAAGTCGATGCGGAAGTCCTCGACCGGCTCCCTCCCCAGCTTCTCGGTCACTGCCGGGTGCACCCGTTCGGCCAGTGCCGTGTCCAGCCCGAGAATCTCGACGAAATCGGAGGGAGCCTGGGCCCACTGCTCCGCAAATTCGAGGGCGAGCTCGCCCAGCCGGGCGGGCGTGCCCGAAGAGAAGAGTTGCGCTCCTCCATACATGGTGTGTACCGGCTGTCGCTCGGGGCCCTCGCCGGGGAACTCTCGGGCGATGCGTTGGGATGCTCGCCCAAGTCGTCCGGCCCAGCCGGCGAGTGAGTCAGGCTTGAGGGTCATCCTCGAGACTCTATGGGCCTGGTTAGCTTGATGCCCATGTCGACGCTGCTGGCACGGAACGCCCGTGTCCTGGTCACGATGGACGGTCGGGAGATCGAGCACGGCGGTCTTTATGCCCGGGACGGGTGGATCGAGAGCGTCGGTCTCACCGATGACATCCCCGCCACCGCCGACGAGGTGGTCGACCTCACCGGCCATGTGGTGCTCCCCGGTCTGGTCAACACCCATCACCACCTGTTCCAGACACTTACCCGCGCCTTCCCCGGGGCGCAAGATGCTTCTCTGTTCGACTGGCTGCGCACGCTGTATCCGGTGTGGGGGCGGATGACCCCCGACCACGTCCGCACCTCGACTCGGCTCGGACTCGTCGAACTGGCCAAGTCGGGTGCGACCACGGTGTTCGATCACCAGTACCTCTGGCCCAACGGGGCGCGTGTCGACGACCAGTTCGAGGGAGCGGAGGGGATCAACCTCAGGTTCCATGCCTCCCGGGGGTCGATGAGCCTCGGCGAGTCCGAGGGGGGCCTGCCTCCCGACTCGGTGGTCGAGGACGAGCCGGGGATACTCGAGGACACCGCGCGGGCGATCAGCCGCTTTCACGACCCCGACCGGGGGTCGATGCGCCAGGTGGTGGTGGCGCCCTGCTCCCCGTTCACCGTGACCCAGCGGCTGATGGAGGACTCGGCGGCACTGGCCCGCGATCTCGGCGTGCGGCTTCACACCCATCTCGCCGAGACCGAGGACGAGGAGGAGTTCTGTGTCGACCGGTTCGGGCACCGGCCTGTCTCCCACATGGAGAGCCTCGGTTGGGCTGGCCCGGATGTCTGGTATGCCCATGCGGTCCACGTGGTAGACGATGAGGTTCGGCGGATGGGCGAGGCAGGCACCGGTGTCGCTCATTGCCCCACCTCCAACATGCGTCTCGCCTCCGGGCTCGCCCCGATCGCCCGCTATCTGGACGCCGGGGTGCCGGTGGGTCTCGGTGTCGACGGATCGGCCTCGAACGACTCGTCTCATATGTTGGCCGAAGTCCGACAGGCCCTCCTCCTCAACCGGCTCGCGGTGTCGCCGGGGGTGGGCGAAGGCGCTCAACTGACCGCGCGGCAAGCTCTCGCTCTGGCCACCGTTGGGGGAGCACGGGTATTGGGCCGCGACGACATCGGTGTCCTGGCGCCTGGGTATGCGGCGGATTTCGTGGCCATCGACCTCGATCGGGTCGAGTTCGCCGGAGCGCTGCACGACCCGGTGGCGGCGGTCGTCCTGTGCGGTCCCGCCAGGGCGGACGCCTCCTGGGTAGGTGGGAGGCCACTTGTCGAGGGTGGTCATGTGGTCGGGGTCGACACGGGAGGCCTCGTGGAACGGCACAATCTCCTTGCCAGGGACCTGCTGGAGTAGGTTTCCCCTCGTGGAGGTCCATCATCCGACGACCGTCGACGACGCCCTGGTCGCGGTGGCCGATGGGGCCGTGCCCCTCGCAGGCGGCACCGACCTGATGGTGGAAGTCAACTTCGGCCATACCCGGCCAGATCGAGTGGTTGCGTTGCGCCGGATCGAGGAGCTGGGGGTATGGGAGGGGAACCGGATCGGGGCGGGGGTCACCTGGCGCCGCATCGAGCGCGACGGGCCCCGAGCCTTGGCCCAGGCGGCGAGGACGGTCGGCTCACCACAGATAAGAAACGCCGGCACGATCGGAGGGAACCTGGCCACCGCCAGCCCTGCCGGTGACGGGCATCCCTTCCTCGCCGCGGTCGACGCCTCGGTCGAAGTCGCCTCGAGCCGGGGTAGCCGCACCATCCCCTGTCTGGGCTTCTTCACCGGCGTCAAGCAGACCTCGTTGGCCGACGACGAGCTGATCACTGCGGTGCAGCTCCCTGACGACCTCCCCGAGCATCAAGAATTCGGGAAGATCGGCGTTCGCAACGCAATGGTGATCGCCACCGTCTGCGCAGTGGTCACCCGACGCGAAGACGGGACCATCACCGTCGCCTTGGGCTCGGTGGCCCCCACTCCCATGCGGGCGAGCCAGGCCGAGCAGATGATGTCCTCGATCTCGAGGCCGGGCGAGACCGACCTGTCGGAGTTCCAACGTCTCGTCAGCGAGGAGGTGAAACCGATCACCGATCACCGATCGACCGCGGAGTACCGCCGGCACGCCGCCGGGGTCCTCGCCCGGAGACTGTTGGAGAGGTGTCTGCGGTGATCGTCACCTTCACGCTCAACGGCCAGCCGGCCAATGCCCGGGTCGAGCTCCCCCTCAGCCTGCTCGACCTCTTGCGCGACGAGCTTCGCCTGCCCGGTTCCAAGAGCGCTTGTGAGCAGGGGGAGTGTGGCTCGTGCTCGGTGATTCTCGACGGGGAGCTGGTCTGTTCGTGTCTGGTCTTGGCGGCCGATGTCGAGGGCTCGACAGTCACCACCGTCGAAGGGGTCGGCACCGACGGTGTCCTCAACGATGTCCAGAAGGCGATGCACCAAGCTGGGGCCGTGCAATGCGGGTTCTGCACACCGGGAATCGTGGTTGCCGCCACCGAGCTGTTCGCCACCAACCCCAGTCCCCAAACCGCACAGATCAAGGAAGCCCTGGCCGGGAACATCTGCCGGTGCACCGGCTATGGGGCGATCATCCGGGCGCTGGAGAATCTGGCGAGGGAGGGCGGATGACCACCGGCACCGCCAAACACGTCTCGAGGGTGGACTCCGGCGTCGGCGAGTCCCCGCTGCGCCCCGACGGCGTGCCCAAACTGCTGGGACAATTCGAATACGCCCAGGACCTCCGCTCCGAGCCGATGCTGTGGGGGGCGACCACTCGCAGTCCCCACGCCCACGCCCGCATCGTCTCGATCGACATCACACCGGCTCTGGAGATCGGTGGCGTCCACGCGGTGCTCACCGCAGACGACGTGCCGGGACGTGCCTTGTTCGGTCTGGAGCACCCCGACCAACCGGTGCTCGCAGGTGAGATCATCCGATATTGGGGAGAGCCGGTGGCGATCGTCGCCGCCGAAGACGAAGACACCGCCCGCCGCGCCGCAATGGCGGTCGTTGTCGTCTATGAGGAGCTCGAACCCTTCGTCGACCCTGAGGAAGCGGACGCCGCCGACGCGGTGTTCCGCCGGATGCGGGTGCGTCGTGGTGACCAGGTGGCATCCGGGGCGGTGGTCGTCGAGGGTTTCTACGAGGTGGGGATGCAGGATCAGGCCCCACTGGGGACCGAGGCCGGTCTCGCCGTCCCGGATGGGCACGGAGGCGTCGACCTCTACGCGACCAGCCAGTTCGTGCACGTCGACCAGGAGCAGGTCGTCGCCAGCCTGGGGTTGCGCCCCGATCAGGTGCGCTCCCACCCCACCGGAATCGGCGGGGCGTTCGGAGCGAGAGAGGACGTCAACCTCCACATCCATCTCTGTCTCCTCGCCTTGCACACGGGCCAGCCGGTCAAGATGGTCTATCACCGCGCAGAGTCCTTCGCCGGTCATGTCCACCGCCACCCCGCCCGCATGTGGTACCGGCACGAGGCCGATGTCGAAGGACGTTTGGTACGTGTCGCGGCCCGCATCCTCATCGACGGCGGGGCATACGCCTCGACCACCGCAGCCGTGCTCGCCAACGCCTGCTATTTCGCGGTCGGGCCGTATCGGTGCGACTCCGTTGCGATCGATGGCGCCGGTGCACGGACCAACAACCCGCCGTGTGGTGCGATGCGTGGCTTCGGCGCCGTCCAGGTCTGTGTCGCCTACGAGGCCCAGATGGACCGGCTCGCCGCCGAGCTCGGTCTCGATCCGCTGGAGATCAGACGGCGCAACGCCCTGGCCACCGGTGATGCCCTGGCCACCACCGGTCAGGTGATCACCACCCCGCTCCCCGTGGTCGACGTGATCGACTCGCTCGCCGCAATGCCGATGCCGTCCCTCGCAGACCAGACGACGCTTCCCGGAGGAAGTGGTCTCACCACCGAGGCGCACCATGTTCGGCGTGGGGTGGGATATGCGCTTGGGATCAAGAACCTCGGGTTCTCCGAGGGATACGACGACTACGCACAGGCCCGGGTCCGGCTGAGCGACGAGGGCGCGGTGGTGGAGACGGCGGCAATCGAGGTCGGCCAGGGTCTGGTGACGGTCCTCGCCCAGCTGGCCCGGTCGGCCCTCGGGGTGAGCAAGGCGGTGGTCAGGCACGTGGACACCTCACAGATCGACTCCGCCGGTTCGACCTCGGCATCCCGGCAAACCCAGCTCTCCGGCGGGGCGACCCTCGAGGCGGCGGCCAAGCTGCGGGACCGCGTCATCGAGCATCACGGTGGCGACGGCCTCACCGACGACGGGGTGATGCGGGACGGTCAGGTGATAGTGCCAATGGCGGTGCTCGCGGACGAGGGTTGGGAGGAGACCGCCACCTTCCGACACCCCCCAACGTCCCCGCCCGACGAGGACGGTCAGGGAGTCGTCCACGCCGACTTCGCCGTTGCCGGGCACCGGGCAGTGGTCGACGTCGACCCCGAGCTCGGTCTGGTCAGCGTGGTCAGGGTCGACACAGCACAGGATGTCGGCAAGGCCCTCCACCCCGAATCGGTGCGTGGCCAGATCGAGGGGGGGATACTCCAGGGAGTGGGCCTGGCGATCATGGAAGAGTTGGTGATGGAGGGCGGTGTGATTCGCAATCCGAACTTCACCGACTACCTTCTTCCCACGATCCTCGACGCCCCCGACGTGGAAGTGTTGCTCATCGAGGCAGAGGGCTCTTGGGGCCCGTTCGGGGCAAAAGGCGTCGGCGAGCCCCCAACCATCTCCTCGACGCCGGCGGTGATGGCGGCGATCAGGGACGCCACCGGCAAACCCATTGCTCGAGCGCCGGTCCGACCCCAGGACATCGCCCTC
>Ga0256867_10001169_pt1 | contig 10898 bp, 22 predicted proteins | sample RVTome_15_FD_185939 | JGI IMG/M metagenome (GOLD analysis project Ga0256867, IMG submission 185939) | Soil microbial communities from uranium-contaminated site in the Upper Colorado River Basin, Wyoming, United States - RVT150D86 (HiSeq) ... | reverse complement strand
CAACGGCGTTCCGTCGCGGACGGCAGCCCGTAGGATGTCACCTGTGGAGATTTCTGGAATACCGTACTCTTCATGTAACCGGTGTCCCTGGGTGCCTTTACCGGAGCCCGGGGGGCCCAACAAAATCAAGCGCATGTCCGCGTTCCCTATGCAGTCCCAAATCTCAGCGCCGCCCCTTGATGCGGCCTTTTTTCATAAAGCTATCGTAGTGGCGCATGACCAAATGCGATTCGATCTGTTGCATCGTGTCCATGCCCACGCCGACCACGATGAGCAATCCCGTGCCGCCAAAGAAAAAGGGCACGTGAAAAAACTGCACCAGATACGTCGGTAAAATGACCACGCATGACAGATAAATCGCACCGGCGAATGTCAACCGGGAAAGCGTGCGATCAATGTACTCAGCGGTTCGCTTACCGGGCCGAATGCCTGGCACAAAACCACCGTATTTCCGCATGTTGTCCGCCACATCAGTCGGATTGAAAATGATCGCCGTATAAAAATAGGCAAAGAAAATGATCAACACTACCGTCAGCACCGAATACAAAATGGTGCCCGGCGAGAGCTGCTGCACGATCGTTTGCAAGACACCGCTCTGGTCTTGACCACCGGCAAACTGCGCAATGGTAGCGGGAAACACCATCAGAGACGACGCAAAGATCGGCGGAATTACCCCTGAAGTATTGATCTTCAGCGGTAAATGCGTGCTCTGTCCGCCATACATCCGCTTCCCAACCACGCGTTTGGCGTATTGGATCGGAATCCGCCGATGCCCCGCTTCCATAAACACAATCGCAGCCACCACGCCCACCATGATGATCAGCAGCCCCAAGATCAAAAACGGGCTCATCTCACCCAGGCGCAGTTGCGTCCAGGTCGCCCCGATGGCAGAGGGAATTCCCGCCACAATACCGGCGAAAATAATCAGGGAGATGCCATTGCCGATACCCCGTTCCGTGATCTGCTCGCCCAACCACATAATAAACGTCGTACCAGCGGTCAAGGTCAGCATGGTCATGAGGCGAAAGCCCCAGCCCCCCACCGGCACCACCGAGGCGCCGCCAACTTCCATATTTTCAAGACCGATCGCAATTCCTAGCCCCTGAACCAGGCTCAGCAGCACCGTGCCGTAGCGGCTGTATTGGGTGATTTTCTTGCGGCCCTGCTCACCTTCTTTTTTCAGCCGTTCCAAATGCGGCACGACTACGGTCAGCAACTCCATGATAATGGAGGCGCTAATGTAGGGCATAATGCCCAGAGCGAACACCGCCATCTGTTCCAAGGCACCCCCGGAAAACATATTGAAGAATCCCAGGATCGTTCCTTGCATGCTCTCGAAAAAGCGGGTTAACGCCTGACCGTCAATGCCCGGCACGGGAATGAACACGCCGATGCGATATACCGCCAACAGCGCCAGGGTATAGAGAATGCGTTTTTTCAACTCGGGAATTTTAAAAACGTTCTGAAACCCATCAATCACGCTGACCTCTCCTCTGCAGTACCACCAGCCGCAACAATCTTTTGCCGGGCAGCTTGACTAAATTTATCTGCCTGAATGGTCAGAGCTGTGCTGAGCTCTCCGTCCCCGAGAATTTTGATCGGACGCCGCGCGCTTTTGATTTTGCCCCGCTCTTGCAGCAAGGCCGGCGTGACGAGAGTACCGGCGTCGAACTCCTGCAGGTCCGTCACATTGACAACTTGATAGTACACCTTGAAGATATTCTTAAAGCCGCGTTTAGGCAAGCGCCGCTGCAGCGGCATCTGCCCGCCCTCAAAGCCCGGAACCAATTTGGCGCCGGAGCGCGCTTTTAATCCCTTGTGGCCTCGCGTTGAGGTTTTGCCCATCCCCGACCCAGGACCGCGCCCGACCCGCTTGGGCGACTTTCGGGAACCTGGGGCCGGCCGTAGCGTACTCAGAGTGGTCATACTGCGTCTCCCGCCGTCTCTTAAGATTCCACGCGCACCAGATGTGACACTTTCTGGATCATGCCGTGCGTTTGAGGCGTGTCCGGCAACGTCACCGTTTGCTGCATCCGCCTGAGCCCCATGCCGCGTAAAACCGCCCGATGCTTTTCAGGACGGCCGATCATACTGCGCACCAATCGGACCGTGATCATTCGTTGCTCTGCCACCCTCACCCCCTACACACGCAAATCTTCCAGGTTTTTACCCCGCAAGCGTGCGATCTCGCCCTTGCTGCGCAGTTGCGTCAATCCTTGCATCGTGGCCTTGACCACATTGTGGGGGTTGTTCGACCCCAGCGATTTGGTCAGCACGTCAGCCACGCCGACCGCCTCCATCATTGCCCGCACCGGACCGCCGGCGATAATCCCGGTTCCCTTTGCCGCCGGCTTGAGCAAGACCCGTCCAGCCCCGTAGCGGCCCACAATTTGATGCGGAATGGTGGTGCCGGTCACCGGAACCGAATGCAAGCTTTTTTTCGCCTTCTCAATCGCTTTGCGAATTGCCTCGGGCACTTCATTGGCCTTTCCCAGGCCGAAACCCACCCGACCGGAGCGGTTGCCCACCACCACCAGGGCGCTGAAGCTAAACCGGCGCCCGCCCTTAACCACCTTGGCTACGCGGTTTACATGCACGATTTTATCAATATATTCCTGTTCGCCGCCAAATTCTTCAGCCACCCTCACCCCCTCTTCTCACCGCCGTGCATGACGCATATGCAGGCGCCTAAAATTCCAAACCCTTTTCTCGTGCTGCCGTCGCCACCGCTGCGACGCGCCCGTGATACAAAAATCCATTGCGGTCAAACACCACCCGCTGCACGCCCTGTTGCAACGCTTTCTCGGCGATCATCTCCCCCACCAGGGCTGCGCCTTCAACGTTTCCACCCCGCTGACCGGTGGTCTGGAAATCCTTTGACAGACTCGACGCGGAGGCAATCACCTGATTCGCCGTATCGTCGATCACCTGCGCATAAATATGATTGTTGCTCCGGTACACAGAGAGACGCGGGCGTTCCGCAGTACCGCGTATATGCCGACGCACACGGCGCTGCCGCCGCTTCCGGGCGGCGTTGGTGTTAATCGCTGCCATAGTTTAACCCGCTTTGCCTTCTTTGCGACGAATCGATTCCGTCGTGTACTTAATGCCCTTACCCTTATAGGGTTCCGGCTTGCGAATGGCTCGAATATCAGCCGCTACTTGTCCGACTAACTCTTTCTCGATACCCCGCACGGTAATAATCGTGCGCTCGAGCTGAAACTCGATACCCTCGGGCGCCGGCACGTTGACCTGATGCGAATGGCCTAACTGTAACGTCAGCGTGCGGCCCTGTAATTGTGCCCGGTGACCGCCCCAGACAATTTCAAGTTGCTTCTCGAATCCCTCGGTCACCCCGACAATCATATTATTGAGCAAGGTGCGGCTCAGGCCGTGCAAGGACTTGTCCAACTTTGATTCACTTTGCCGCTTCACATGGATCGTATCCCCGTCGCGCTCCAACACCATACGCGGGTGTAACGTGCGACTGAGGGTTCCCCTCGGCCCCTTAACCTGCACCTGATTCCGCTCATTGTACTGCACGTCCACACCGCTCGGGACAGTAATCGGCATGCGCCCAATGCGTGACATGGCTTCCTCCCCTGCGCGCTCTACCAAATATAACAGAGCACTTCGCCGCCGATATTTTCCTGCCGGCACTGGCGATCTGTCATCAGCCCTTTCGAGGTCGAGACAATCGCAATCCCGGCGCCATTGAGCACGGATGGCATTTTCGTACAACGCACGTAGCGGCGCTTGCCGGGCGTACTGACCCGCTGCAACTTCCGAATCACACTGCGATTGCGGAAATCATATTTGAGCTCCAGGTCCAGTATGCCTTGCGGATGGCCTTCCGCCTGCGTCCGGTAGTCTCGGATATAACCTTCTTCTTTCATAACACGCGCGATTTCCCGCTTCATGCGGGAGGCGGGCATCTGCACCCGCTCATGCCGCGCCGCCAACGCATTGCGTGTGCGGGTCAGCATATCGGCAATCGGATCGGTCATCATGGCGTCTTACTCCGCTCCCCACATCTGTTTACACCCCTTACCAACTGGACTTGACTACCCCGGGAATCTCGCCGCGCAACGCCAGTTCACGGAAGTGAATTCGGCACATGGCAAACTTGCGCAAATACCCGCGCGGACGACCGCAAATGCGGCAGCGGTGATAGCCCCGAGCCGAAAATTTCGGTGTACGCTTCGCCTTAATAATCAGAGATTTTTTGGCCATCTGTGCTTATTTCTCCGCTTAATTCCGGAACGGCATGCCCAACAAGCGGAGCAATTCCTTGCCTTCCGCATCCGACCGGGCCGAGGTCACCACCGCCATCGACAACCCTTTGATGCGTTCCACTTTGTCGTAATCCACTTCCGGGAAGATAATTTGCTCCTCTATGCCGAGCGTATAATTCCCGCGCCCATCGAATGCATTGCCATCCACGCCGCGAAAATCCCGCACGCGGGGCAGCGCGATATTAACCAGACGATCGAGAAAATCGTACATGCGGTCTCGGCGCAACGTCACTTTCACGCCAATCGACATGCCGGTGCGCAACTTATACGCCGCAATCGACCGCCGCGCCTTGGTAATCACCGGTTGCTGGCCCGCGATCAGGCGCAACTGCTCCACTCCCGCATCCAACAGCCGGGCGTTGTTGATCGCCTCGCCTAACCCCATGTTCAAGACAATTTTTTGCAACCGCGGCACCCGCATGACATTGTCGTATTCAAACTGGCGCTGCATTGCCGGCACCACTTCATCCTGATAATAGCGCCGCATGCGTGAGACATAAGCCATATCCTGCCCCACCCTCCTTTAACCACCGCGTTACGGTTATTTGTCCAGCACGTCGCCACACCGGCGACAGACCCGCACCTTCTTACCATCGTCCAACACTTGATGCCCAACGCGCACGCCACGGTTACATCTTGTACACAGCAGCATTACATTCGAGATGTGAATCGTGCCTTCGCGTTCGATAATCCCCCCCTGCTGCATCTGTTGGGTGGGGCGGGTATGCCGTTTGATCATATGAATGCGCTCGACCCGCAAGCGTCCGTCCTTTGGATATACCTGGAGCACCTTACCCTGCTTACCCCGGTCGCGACCGGCAATAATCCTGACAAAGTCATCCTTTTTGATGTCGCGACTGATGTGCGATACCACTTTACCCCGTGCCATACCTAGTCGTCCTCACCGCCCGCCAGCGTCTACCGCGCTTACAGGACTTCGGGCGCCAATGAGATGATTTTCATGTAGCCTTTAGCCCGTAGCTCACGCGGCACCGGGCCAAAAATCCGCGTGCCCATCGGCTCGCCCGCCTCATTGATAATCACCGCCGCGTTATCATCAAACCGAATATACGACCCATCAGCGCGCCGCACCTCTTTTTTGGTGCGCACCACCACTGCTCGGCGCACATCGCCCTTTTTCACCGCACCGTTCGGCAACGCTTCTTTCACCGACACCACGACCACATCGCCCACACTCGCGTAGCGGGCGTGAGTGCCACCTAAAATATGAAAGCACTTTACTTTACGCGCCCCAGAGTTATCCGCCACCACCAGCGTAGTTTCTGTCTGGATCATGCTTCTTCACCCTCATCTGCGGTCGGCTCAGCCACTTCGACTGGCTCCGCTCCGGCACGACGCCGCACAATTTCCACCACCCGCCAGCGCTTCGTTTTGCTCAGTGGCCGGGTTTCCGCAATGCGCACCTGGTCCCCCGTCTGACACTGATTGTGCTCATCATGAGCATGATATTTTTTGCTGCGCTTCACCACGCGTTCATAGATGGGATGGCGAATGCGGCGCTCCACCTTGACGGTGATCGTTTTGTACATGCGATCGCTAACCACCTCGCCGAGAAGGATTTTCCGGCGGTTTTCTGCCATGTCGAAGTCCCTCACACCTGATGCGCGCCGCTACTGTTGTTGCTCGCGCTGGATCGTTTTCACGCGGGCAATATCCCGCCGTACGGCCGCAATGCGTCCAACGTTTTCGATCTGTTTTGTCGCCAGTTGAAACCGCAGATTGAAGAGTTCCTGCACCAACTCCTCGCCTTTTTCCTGCAGCTCGTCGCTGCTGAGTTCTCGCAACTCGCTCGCTTTCATACCGCTTGCCCTCAGAGTTCAATCTGGGTGGTCAAAAACCGGGTGGCAATCGGCAGTTTTTGTGCTGCCAGACGCATGGCTTCACGCGCGATATCTTCTTGCACCCCCGACATCTCGTAGAGAATACGGCCCGGCTTCACCGTCGCCACCCAAAACTCCGGTGCCGCCTTGCCTTTTCCCATACGGGTTTCCGCTGGCTTCTTCGAAACCGGTTTGTCGGGAAAGATGCGAATCCAGATCTTTCCGCCACGCCGAACGTGACGCGTCATGGCAATCCGGGCGGCCTCGATTTGCCGGCTCGTAATCCAGGCGGGCTCCAGAGCCTGCAAGGCGAACTCGCCAAAGCTGATGGTGCTGCCACGCTGCGCTTTGCCTCTCATCCGTCCCCGCATTTGTTTACGAAACTTAGTCCTACGCGGCATTAACATGGCAACCCGCTCCTCCTACTGGCGCCGCTCACGGTCGCGATCGCGCCGTCCGCCCCGCTCGCGCTCCGGCATCACGGCCTCGGTATCATCCTGCGGACCCACCACATCGCCTTTGTAGATCCACACTTTCACGCCTACGCGGCCATACGTGGTCTTCGCCTCGGCAAAGCCGTAGTCGATGTCAGCACGAATGGTGTGCAGCGGTACGCCGCCTTCGCGGTACCATTCCCGCCGGGCCATTTCGGCCCCGGCCAAACGCCCCGAGGACTCAATGCGAATGCCTTTGGCCCCAAACCGCAAGGCCGAAGTAATCGCCTTTTTCATCGCCCGTCGAAACGCCACTCGGCGCTCTAATTGTAAGGCCACATTTTCCGCCACCAACTGCGCATCGATCTCCGCCTTACGGATCTCGCGAATGTTAATGGAAACTTGTTTTTTCGTGAGGTCCTGCAAGGCGTTTTTGAGCTTATCAACCTCGGCCCCGCGCTTGCCAATGATAATGCCGGGACGCGCCGTGTAGATATTGATTTTGGACCGGCTGGCAGCGCGCTCAATCTCTACCTTGGCAATGCCCGCATGATACAGACGATCCTTGATATAGCCCCGGATCATCAAATCTTCATGCAACAAATCCGCATAATTGCGTTTGGCATACCAATTCGACTGCCAGGTCTTCGTGGTGCCCAACCGGAATCCGGTCGGATGAACTTTTTGTCCCACTCCGCTCCTCCTCTGTAGGGGCCGGCCCGCTACTCTTCTCGCTCACGCAACATAATGCCGATATGGCTGGTGCGCCGATGCATCGGGGTCGCTCGTCCCCGAGCCCGAGGCATAAAGCGCTTCAGCGTCGGCCCCTCGTCAACCGTAATCCGGTCGATCAACAGGTCGTCCACATCGGTGATCCCATCGTTTTCAGCCGCATTCGCCACCGCAGACCGCAACAACATCTGCACTGGCTTGGCCGCCTTCTTGCGGGTGAAAGTCAGGATACTGATCGCCTGGCTAACACTTTTGCCGCGCACCGTATCCACGACGGTACGGACTTTGCGCGGTGCAATGCGCACATTTTTCATACTCGCTTTCATGGCCGCCCTTCCTCAATCCCGCCTTAGCGCAAGCCGGTAGTCCGCTTGGTCAGCCCGCTGTGAGAGCGGAACGTCCGCGTCGGCGCAAACTCACCGAGCTTGTGGCCTACCATATTTTCGGTAATGTAAACGGGAATAAACCGCTTGCCATTGTGGACGGCGATGGTATGGCCCACCATTTCCGGAAACACCGTCGAGCGCCGCGACCAGGTACGAACGACACGCTTTTCCTGATCCCGGTCCAACGCTTCGATCTTTTGTAACAGATGACCGTCAATAAATGGCCCCTTCTTTACCGAACGGCCCATAATATATCCCCCTCTTGCCAGTACGCGGGACGAGTAGAAGTGCGTTAGCGGTTTGAGCGCCGCCGCACAATATATTTATCTGTCCGTTTATTGCGACGGGTTTTATACCCCTTCGTCGGTACCCCCCACGGCGTCACAGGATGGCGGCCACCCGACGTCTTGCCCTCACCGCCGCCATGGGGATGATCCACCGGATTCATGGCTACGCCGCGCACCTTGGGACGCCGACCGAGCCAACGTGACCGGCCCGCTTTGCCGATGCTGATGTTTTCATGATCCGTATTGCCCACCTGCCCGATCGTCGCTCGGCACGTGGTTTGTACCAGCCGCATTTCACCCGATGCCAGGCGCAACTGCGCATAATCCCCATCACGCGCCATCAACTGCACCTCGGTTCCGGCACTGCGCCCCAACTGGCCGCCATGCCCCGGATGCAATTCGACATTGTGAATCGTCATACCGAGCGGCATATCCCGCAGCGCCATGGCATTGCCGGGGCGGATATCGGCACCCGGGCCGGACATCACAGAATCGCCCACATTTAATCCGACCGGCGCCAAGATGTAGCGCTTCTCGCCATCCACATAGTGTAACAGCGCCACCCGCGCCGACCGATTGGGATCGTATTCGATCGATGCCACCTTGGCGGGAACGCCGTCTTTATTGCGTTTGAAATCAACTACCCGGTAGCGCCGTTTATGCCCGCCGCCACGACGGCGGCTGGTAATACGGCCCGCGTTATTGCGCCCACCGCTCTTTTTCAACGGACGGATCAGACTGCGCTCCGGGGTCGTCCGGGTGATTTCCTCGAAGGTGCTCACCGTTTGAAACCGCCGCCCCGGTGAAGTGGGCCGATAACTCCGAATCGCCATAACGCTTATCCTCGTCTCAACACGCCATGCCTATCTAAGTTCCTGGACAAACAGCAACATCATGTTACCAGAGGCAAGATAGGCATGTAACTCGGTTCGGGTGCCTATACGCCTTCAAAGAAGGCGATTTCATCCCCTTCACGCAGGGTCACATAGGCTTTTTTCCAATCCGGTTTCTTACCTTCTTTAAAACGCACGCGGCGCTTCTTACCCTGAACATTCAAAGTGTTCACCTTCGTGACACTCACTTGAAACATCGTTTCAACCGCGTACTTGATTTGCAACTTATTAGCACGCGGGTCGACGCGAAACACGACGACGTTGTCCTCGTCATTCGCCCGCATGCCCTTCTCCGTAATCAGAGGGCGCTTAATGATCTGATGCGGCTCCATGCGTCAATCTCCCAACAATTTTCTCGATGGCCTCCTCCGCACAGATCACCGTCGTGTGATCCAGCATGTCATAGACGTTCAGGCCGGCCACAGGTAAGACTTTGACCTTGGGAATATTGCGGGCCGACAAGGCCAGCATCTCATGCGGATCACCCACCACCAGCAACACTTTGGGCTCCCGGGTAAACTGTTGGATGAGTTGCACCACCTGACGCGTCTTCGGCTGCGCAATATCGAACTGATCAATCACCCGAAACGCATCGTCTCGGACTTTGAGACTTAACGCTGAGCACAGCGCCGCACGGCGTTTCTTCTTCGGCATGCGAAACGCATACGAGCGCGGCATCGGTCCGAACACCGTGCCCCCGCCACGCCATAGCGGCGAACTACGCGAACCCGCCCGGGCACGGCCCGTGCCTTTTTGCCGCCACGGCTTGCGGCCCCCGCCCCGCACAGCCGAACGCGTCTTGGTGTGCGCCGTTCCCTGCCGGCGCTGTACGAGCTGATAGCGCACCACTTCATGCAGCAGATACTCTTTAACCTCGACTCCGAATACGGCTTCCGGCAGATCGACTTGCCGCACAACCTGCCCTTGTGCATCAAACACATCGACATTCATCAGCGTTTCCCCGCCCCGCACTCTTATCGCGGTTGCTTGCGGCTGGCCCGCACACAGACCATGCCACCATTCGGCCCAGGCACCGCCCCTTTGACCAGCAGCAGGTTCTGCTCTTCAATAAACCGAACGACTTCCAGATTTTTGATCGTCACCCGTGCATTACCGTACTGACCCGCCATGCGCGTGTTCTTAAACACCCGAGCCGGGTCGGCGCCTTGACCGACGGCACCGCCGCCACGAAACGACTCGTGTACACCATGGGTGCGGTTTTTCCCGGCAAATCCGTGACGCTTCATCACCCCCGAAAAGCCGCGTCCCTTCGATGTTCCGGTCACATCCACATAGCGCAATTCGGCAAAAATCTCGCCCGTGACTTCATCCCCTTCTTCGATCTCTGACAGCGTCGCATCATCCACCTGAAACTCGCGCAACCACCGTTTCGGCGGCACACTACTGCGCTGAAAATGGCCCTGCAATGGTTTGGTCGTGCGCTTCACTTTCTTATCGCCGAACCCCAATTGCACCGCGCTGTAGCCATCGCGCTCCAACGTCTTTTTCTGGATGACCCAGCATGGCCCGGCTTCGATCGCCGTCACGGGAATGACATCACCCTCATCTGAAAATAGCTGTGTCATTCCGACCTTGCGGCCAATGAGTCCCTGCAACATACGTCGCCCTCGCCTCACAATTTAATTTCGACATCGACCCCAGCCGATAAATCCAGCTTCATCAGCGCATCGACGGTTTGTGGCGTCGGCTCAAGAATATCGAGCAAGCGCTTGTGGGTTCGGATTTCGAACTGCTCCCGCGATTTTTTGTCCACATGGGGCGAGCGCAACACGGTAAATTTGTTCAAGACCGTTGGCAGTGGAATAGGACCCGCCACCTTCGCGCCTGTCCGCTTTGCAGTATCGACAATCTCACCCACCGATTGGTCTAGAATCCGGTGGTCATAGGCTTTGAGTCGTATCCGAATTTTCTGCCCGGCCATAGCTCTCCCCAGATCTTCTGGCAGGTGTCACCCTACTCGACGATATCACTGACCACCCCTGCTCCCACCGTGCGACCCCCCTCCCGAA
>Ga0256867_10001168_pt1 | contig 10898 bp, 11 predicted proteins | sample RVTome_15_FD_185939 | JGI IMG/M metagenome (GOLD analysis project Ga0256867, IMG submission 185939) | Soil microbial communities from uranium-contaminated site in the Upper Colorado River Basin, Wyoming, United States - RVT150D86 (HiSeq) ... | reverse complement strand
TTCTCGATCGTGGGATCGGGCAGAGGCACGGCCGAGAGCAACGCCTCGGTGTACGGATGTTGCGGATTGTTATACAGGTCGGTGTCGGACGCCAGTTCAACGATCTTGCCCAGGTACATCACGGCCACGCGATCGCTGATGTGCTCGACCACGTTGAGATTGTGCGCGATGAAGAGGTAAGACAGGCTGAATTCCTCTTGCAGATCCTCCAGCAAATTGATCACCTGCGCCTGGATCGACACGTCCAACGCCGAAACCGGCTCGTCGCATACGATGAGTTTCGGATTCAGCCCTAGGGCTCTGGCGATGCCGATGCGCTGCCGCTGGCCGCCGCTAAACTCGTGCGGGTATTTGCGCATATCCTCGGCGCGCAAGCCGACTTTTTGCAATAAAGACGCGACCTGATCTTCCTTCGCTCTGCCTCTGGCAATCTTGTGAATTTCCAAGGGCTCGCCGATGATGCTGCCCACTGTCATGCGGGGATTCAAGGACGCATAGGGATCTTGGAAGATGATCTGCATCTGACGGCGCAAGGCGCGCATCTCTCCCTTGTCAACCTTCGTAATCTCCTGGCCTTCGAACTTAATGTCACCATCCGTCGGCTCTAGCAAGCGCAGCACGGTGCGGCCCGTAGTCGATTTGCCACATCCGCTTTCCCCGACCAGGCCAAGCGTCTCGCCGTAATGCAGGGTGAAGTTGACGCCATCGACGGCATAAACGTAGCCAATCGTTTTAGAGAAGATGCCGCCCTTGATGGGAAAGTGCTTCTTAAGATTGTTGACCTCCAATAACACGTCCGTCGCCATGATCTGACTCCTTGTGGTAGGTCGCGCCCGTCGCGTACATATCCCGAGAGGTTAGTGATTCAACCAGCAGGCCGACAAATGATCGGGACCTACCTGTTCGAGCAGCGGCTCTTTCTCTTCACAAATTGGCAGGGCTTTAGGACAGCGGGTGGCAAAATTACACCCGATCGGCAAATTCAGCAGACTCGGCACAATGCCCGGGATTTCCTGCAGCCGTTCTTTCTCGCCTGAAGCATCTTTATCCACACGCGGCAGCGAGCGCAACAAGCCTTGGGTATAGGGGTGATTGGGCTCGGCAAAAATGGTTTCCACCGGAGCTTGTTCCACCACTTTGCCCGCGTACATGACCACGACTTTGCGGGCCATTTCCGCCACGACGCCCAGGTCGTGGGTGATCATGATGATCGCCGTGCCCAACTCGCTTTGCAAATTGCGCATCAAATCGAGAATCTGCGCTTCAATCGTCACGTCTAGAGCGGTGGTCGGTTCATCCGCAATGAGAACTTTCGGATTACAGCTCAACGCCATCGCGATCATAGCGCGCTGCCGCATCCCGCCGCTGAGCTGGTGGGGGTATTCATGCACCCGGCGGGCCGGTTCCGGAATACCTACCAGCGTCAACATTTCCACCGCTTTATGCATGGCTTCTTTGCGGCTCAAGCCTTGGTGTAGTTTCACTGCTTCCGCGATCTGATTGCCGATGGTAAATACGGGGTTGAGCGAGGTCATCGGCTCCTGAAAAATCATCGAAATATCGTTGCCCCGAATGCGCCGCATTTCCGCCTGGGAGAGATCGAGCAAGTTCTCCCCCTCAAATAAAATTTCTCCACCTACGATGCGGCCTGGCGGGTTCGGGATCAAGCGCAGGATCGATAATGCGGTGACGCTCTTACCACAGCCCGATTCACCCACGACTCCGACCGTTTCCCCTCTCGCCAGGGAATAGCTCACGCCATCAACGGCCCGGGCAAGACCGTCATCTGTAAAAAATTGTGTTTGTAAATTTCGTATGTCAATTAACGGCTGCTCCATAAATCCCTCGTGTATGCACCTCTATTGTGCCGCTATGTGGAAACCGATCTCGCTCGCAGCTCTTATAACAGGCAACAGGTAGAATGTCAACTTGTGTTCGAGGTGCAACCACCAACGGTAAACCTCTACGAGACCCTGTCCGGATAGGCAACCTCAGCCGGGTTCGACCGGGCCACTCTGGCTCCTGCACGGACCCATCCGTGGCCGATGCGGCGGCTGGATTAAGGCGCTTAGCCCCAGTAGGTAATCTCTCCCTCAATGACTTTTTTGTTCAACTTCTTATTGAGGTGAAGTCCTTCCAGGATGAACTCCAGCGCCGAGGCGACAAGCGCCGGGCTGCCATTCTGCGCCAGGCGGTTGAGCGCCTTGCTTAAGTCTTTATTTTCCCTGACGTGTTGGGAATAGATAGCCGTGGGCATGGTGTCGGAAACTTCCACGCTGCGCCCATCGGTGAAATGATCAGTAAAATCGACAAAGTCCTCTGCTTTGGCATAGCGGTTGAAGACTTTTTGCACCGCTTTTTTGATCAGTTCCGAGACGATTTCCCCTTCTTTACCTTCTTCAACCGTTTCCAACTCGATTTTGCCGCTCGACGAGGCGAGGATCGATGGCAGATCACTGATCCGCGGCACCACTTCGTCCTCGCGCAGTAACAGGGTACGGCGCAAGGCGTTGCTGATCATGGTTTCGTAGTTGGCGATCGTCATGCGGACACTGACGCCGGAGCGCTGGTTAATATCGGCGTGTTCCCGCGCCAGGGCCGTTGTTTCGGCCACGATTTCTTTCATGTACTGTGGGACAGTGATTTGGTAAACATCACTATCCAACAGCGGAGAACGCTCCGCTTCCATGATGTTCATTTCTACCGCAATTTGTTTCGGATAGTGCGTCCGCACCTCCGCGCCGTAGCGGTCTTTCAATGGGGTGATGATGCGGCCGCGGTTGGTGTAATCCTCCGGGTTGGCGCTGGCCACCACGAAAATATCAAGGGGTAAGCGTACCCGGAAGCCGCGAATCTGCACGTCGCGTTCTTGCATAATATTAAATAGACCCACCTGCAATTTTTCCGACAGATCGGGCAGCTCGTTAATACAGAACACGCCGCGATTGGTGCGCGGCACAAGACCGTAGTGGATGACGAGTTCATCCGATAAGTAACGCCCTTCCGCCACTTTAATGGGGTCGACTTCGCCGATCAGTTCCGGCGTGGTGACATCAGGAGTGGCCAATTTTTCACCGTAACGCTCTTCCCGCCCGATCCAGTCGATGGGCGTTTCATCGCCGTGTTCCGCGATTAGATTCTTGGCGTATTGGGAAATGGGATGGAGGGGATCGTCATTAATTTCGCTCCCGGCTACGCAGGGAATCTCAGGATCGAGCAGAGACGTGAGGCTCCGGATGATGCGAGTTTTGGCCTGACCGCGTTCGCCTAAGAAAATCATGTCTTGACCGGCCAAAATAGCGTTCTGAATTTGCGGGATCACCGTTTCCTCGAACCCGAAAATGCCGGGGAAAAGAGGTTCGCGATCGAGCATCTTCTGGATGAGGTTTTTCCGCATCTCAGCCTTCACACTTAGTGGCTTGTAACCACTCTGCTTTAATTCGCCCAACGTTTTCGGCTTGCTCATAACCTCATTCCCCTTTTGGCCTGCTGGCCATGATTATGCTAGGCCTGGCGGCGTTCGCTCGCATTACCGGGCGTGTCCTTTGAGAGGCAACTGACCTATCAGAGTGAGACTCCGGACTTTGTACGAGAGACAGCTCATGATGGATGGCATACAGTTACTTATAGGGAGCCACAGTCGGCAGATACATCACCAGGTTCAGATGGTACTCGATGCGTTCTGCCTGCGTCAAGATACTCCCGCGTCCTCACACCGTCGACCGCATGGGCTTTTGGGCCGGTGGCGGGGCAGGGTCCATGGGCGCATCGACAAAGGCGGCGCCGGTGGCGCGGACGATGTCTGCAACGGCAAGACGTAGGTTCACACCCCGCTGACCGGCACTTACCACAATGGTGTCCCAGGCAGTAGCTGTTTGCATCATATAAACCGGGAAATTGCGATGGCGCAGGGCTAGGGCGGAAATCCCGCCGACTTTTAGCCCGGTTAATTTTTCCGCTTCGTTGTGAGTTGCCATGCGTAGCTTTTTGTCCCCGAAGTGCTGAGCCAGGGATTTCAGGCACAGTTCTCGGTCCGCTGGCGCCATGATCAGGAGCGGGGTTCTTTTCGAGGTGAGCAGAACCAGGGTTTTGTAGACCTGGGCCACCGGTAGCCCGAAGTGCTCAGCCACCGCTTGAGCAGAGTGAATGGTATCGGGAAAGTGCAGCACATCATAGGCGATACCGTCCGCATCAAGCGCCCGCATACTGTTGAGCTTTTTTGCCATATGTTGCTCCGACTTTCAGATGTGTAGGCCGGGTGAAGGCTCGATCCATTGTAGCAAACCTGCTCGTCAGGGCAATGCCACGCTGCAGCGTGCATTGACGCACGCGGCGAGATCTTTCACAATGCCAGACACGATAGGCGCCTGAACCGAACATCTTGGACCCTAGATTGCGGGGAGCCACACCGTGATGATGCTGGGCAAGCGTGCTGGGAGAGGTTGATGGCACAGCAGGCAATCCACAGTCTGAGCCTGGGCAGTATTTATGCGCTCCTGGCGGCTGGACTCACGCTGCTTTATGCGACCGAGCGTTCGCTCTACTTAGCCTACGGCGCCTTGTATGCGATGGGGGGCTACGTGGTATGGTGGACGATGCGGTCCAACCGCTCCATCGGGCTGGCCTTGGCGCTTGCGGTGCTGCTGTGTGCCGTACTTGGCGTGGGACTCGTCGGGTGGTGGCGTTGGGTGTGCGCCCGGCGGCCGCTGCAGGTGAGTCTGTTGCATGGTCTAGGTATATTAATTTTAGCGGAAGAAGCGTGGCGTCTGTTCATCGGTCCTTATCATCGCAAGGTGATCGCCATCGATAGCCATCAGATCTACCATGTTGGCCCGCTCATGTTCTCGGATATGCATTGGCTCGTGTTCGGTTGTGCATTTGCTTGTTTTATAGCGCTTCAGGGGTTTCTCACGACGCAGCGATCCGGTTTAGCCTTGGGCGCTCTGTTAGAGGGCAAGAGCGCCGCGGGAGAAGAAGCCGAGCGCCTGGTCGGGGTCCGAGCCGCTTGGTTATGGCTGTTGGCCTGCGCCGTGGGTGCCGCGCTGGCGGGTGTGAGTGGGGTGTTGGCGGGTTTGTATATCAATGACGTGCACCCTGCTATGGGGGTGGATATGACGCATAAAATCATTAGCTTCGCGCTCATTGGAACCCTGGGAAATCTGCGTGGCGCGGTGTTGACGGCGTATGGCCTGGCCCTGGCCGAAGGCATCTTATTGCCGGCTCTGCGCCTGCCGCTACCCTCGGAAGGGGTGCTCTTGCTCGCGCTGCTTCTGGCAAGTCTGCGCGGTGCAGTCGACCGTACGAACGTGCGTCAACCTCTGAAATTGGGGTGAGGGTGACCAGTCTGCTTCCGGCGTGCGTCGCAGTGGGGATCCTGGCTATATTGGCCGTCAGTGTGAACCTGGTGAGCGGCTATGCTCGGCGTCTTTCTCTTGGACAGGCCGCTTTTGCCGGGCTGGGCGCCTATGTGTCGGCGTCGCTGAGCGTGCATGTATCGTTATCCTTCTGGATAGCCTGTCCGCTAAGCGTCTTGAGCGGTGCTATTGCCGGGCTGATCGTTGGCCTGCCGATGCTCTGGCGCCTACCGTATTATGTGCCGGTTGCCACGCTGACGTTCAACGTGCTGGCGCCGCATCTGCTGCGCCCGGGGCGATTTGCCGGCAGTCTGGCTGGCATAGGTCGTATTCCGCCGCCCCGGTTGTTTGACATAGCGTTTGCGCCCGGTGCTTATCTGGCGTTGGTTGGGGTGGCGTTGGCGGGGTGTTTGGCCGCTGATTGGTACTTCCGTCAGTCGCACTGCGGCCAACGCTTGCGAGACGATGCAGAGGCGATCGAAGCCGGGGTGAGTGCGCCGGGAGTGGCGGGCCTGGTGGCTTTTGGGTTGAGCACCGCCATGGCCGGACTGGCTGGTAGTCTGTTTGCGCATTTCGAGGCGTTTATTAGCCCCTTTGATTTTAACCTGGAAGCCTCGTTATTTATCTTAGCATTGGCGGTGGCGGGAGGACTTGGGTCCGTTTGGCGCGTGGTGTTGAGCGCCATGGTGCTGGGCGGCATGGTGGAAGGAATTCGCGCCCTGAGGGATTACCGTCTGCTGCTATCGGGTGTGATCTTTCTCCTGGCGGGCCTTCGACGGCCATGGCGCCAAGGGAGAACGTGATGCGGTCACTCTGAGAGTGGCGCGAGACCGTAAGCCGGAGCCGTTTCGATCTGCTGTAAAACCGGGTCGATCAACACCACATCCTGAAGTGAGGTAAAATCCCGGTACCCGATCGCGGCGGGTTGAGTCAGACCTTCAAAGAATTGCGGTTGACGTTGTAGCAGCCCCGACAGCACGGCATGCGCGGAACTTGACAGCGCCCGCCGCACCCCTGCGGTGCGGGTGAGATGATAGTAGATCCGATGGGCGCGCTGGTGCAGGCGGGTGACGAGCGTAAAGCCGACCTGGAAAATCATCTGCAAACGATGTTGCAGCATCAGCCGGGGCAGTTGCTGCACGTCACCGCCACTGAGGTATTCGAGGCCCATATTGAGATAGGCATGCACGCGGCTTAAGCTGGCGCGCACGGCGACCGCATCGGCAAAATCGACTTGATCGTAGACTAATTGCCGATTGCATAGGATCACCATTTCCCAGCAAAAGCGTTCCAGAGTGTCGGCTGGGAAGTCGTAACTCAAGGCCTGCTCGAGTAGCGACCCGGATGCCGTGAAACTCCAGGCATAGGTGGGAACGAGCCCCGAGTCCTCGGCGCTTTCAGGCGGGGCTGGCGGATATAGCGAGTCCGCTGCTGCCGGCGCCAAGTGATCGAGGTCGACCTGGCGATAACTCTCCAGCGCATCGTAGTAATCCGGAAATCCCTCGTCCTGCAAACGGCCGCTCTTCCAGCGATAGGCCCATTCCATGAGTTCGCTATCCTGCTCCCACATCGCGGCTTGCATAAGTTTGTGATACAGATCGAGGTCGGCCAGTCGCAGGAAACTGAGCACCCGCTGCAGGCGATCATTTAGCGGACTCTGCGGGTCAATAAACTCCGTGCGGTAGAGTTCATTGGTCAGGGCTTCATCGTAGTAAATGGGTTCGGTATCTTCCTCTGATGGCAAGGCGCCCTGAATACGTACGATTTGCCGCAGGAAAAAGACGAGGAATTCGGGGTCCAGTTCCTGCAAGGTTTGTGCAAAAACCTCGGTACCGCTGCGTTGCAGATCCTCGAGCCATTCCAGCACGGGCTGCGTTTGAATGACGTCGCGATCCCAGCAGTCCAGATCCAGAACCAGGCGGATTTGCTGCGGTTGGGCCAATTGCAACAGTTGTGGTCGCAATTCGGGCGTTTCTTTCAGCAGAATCGTATACTCAATGGGCGACAGCGTCTGCACCAGTTGCTCGGCATTTGGGGCTGAGAGGATCTGATCAACACGCTGCTTGACCGTAGTGGGGGAGAGAGCTTGCCAGAAAGGGTGACGCGTCACCAATGCGTTGCGATAATCCTGTTCTGTCAGCATGTGGTCTTAAGTTCCTCTGCAACTGAAAACGCTGCTGAGAATCGGTGATGAACGTCAAGGGGCAGTGCCGGGCCGGTACCGGAACACGCCACAACGGTTGAGAAAGGCAACGATGGGACCCTCACTTCGAGACCGAATCATAATTGCTATCTTGATCATCGGTGTTGGCTGCTTTGCGCTCACACCCGCAATGTACCTCATGTTTCGGGCGTTACACTGGGAGCAAGGGTTGCGGGTACTGGAACTCGGGTTTTTCCCGTCTTTTTTGCTCTTTGGCTCTGCTGCCTTGCTTGCCTATCGCCGCCACCAGGCGCGGCGGGCGCTATTGGACTATGACGACTCAACCACTTGGGACAGGTCGGACAACGAGAGATGAGAACCCAGCCGTGCGCAGCCCTTAGTTTTGATTGACCCAATGGGCGTCGCCGTCGGCGAAAAACTCTTTTTTCCACACCGGCACGTCTTCCTTGACGCGATCCATGGCGTAAGCACAAGCTTCGAAGGCGGCATGCCGATGCGGCGCTGCGACGGCGATGACGATACTGCTTTCGCCAATTTCAAGATGCCCGAGCCGATGCACTATGGCGATTTCGCCCACCTCGAACTTGCGCTGCACTTCCGTGCCAATTTCCGCCATTTTTTTCTCCGCCATCTCGGCGTAGGCTTCGTATTCGAGGGCGCGTACGGAACGGCCATCAAAATTGTCCCGCACAATGCCGTCGAAGGTCACGACCGCCCCATCCGAAGCGCGTTTAACCAGATCGTTCAGAGCTTGCACACTAAGCGGTTCCGTAGTGATTTTGATAAACATCCAATGCCTCCGCTGACCGGCGGGATCAGGTGCAGCTCGTCTCCATCGGACAGGCTCACCTCCGCGTCGACAAAGTCCATTCGCAAGGCTAACCGCACATTTTCCAGATACGGCGCCAAAACGGGATGCTGCTGTTGCACGTGCGCCAGCGCTTGGGCCACGCTCGCCCCTTCCGGCAGGTCTAGCGTGATGCTATCAGTTCCGGCCGCTTCTCGTAACAACGCGAATAGTTTAACGTGTATTTGCATCAGTGATGATTCTGACTAGCATTTAAAGATGACTCGCTCTCCAATTGGCCTATTCGGAGAGAGACGTTCTCGAATCTTGTGTGGCAGATTCTACCGCTGCCCCGCTCTCGTGTCAAAGTCGAGCTTTAGATTGGCCAGGGCAAAAACTGTTTGCTCAGCGTCAGGGCTTGGGACTGATAATGTGAATTGAGGTCCGCCCCGTAGAGTTGAGAGGGAATGTCCACCGTACTGTCTAGGCAGAGTTTGCAGAACAGTTGGCCGTCTTCGACGAGAAAAGGCACATCGTGAGGGCGCACTTCCAACACCGCTTTGGTGCCGCGGTGCGGGGCGCGGCCATAGCCAAATCCGGGGTCGAAAAAGCCGGCGTAGTGCGTGCGCAACTCACCCGACCCGGTGTCGTAGGCCATGAGTTCGGCGGCATAGGCGGGCGGAATGCAGACTTTTTCTTTCGAGGCGAGAATGTAAAAATCCTCTGGCTCTAGAATGAGCGGGCGATTGGCCCGCTGGTACAGCGGCTCCCAAAACGCCGTGGGATCGTAGCATCTCTCTTTTGCCAGATCGATGATGTCGCTATTTTTTTTCGCTTTATACCCGACAATGGCGTCCGGCCCCCCTGACACATCAACCCCGAGAAAGAGACCGCCGTCGAGGTGCATCGAGTCAAGCGGAATCGGTTTATTGTGATCGTCGAACAGCAGGGGCTCAACGGTGTGGAGGCGGCTCAGAGCGATATCGTCGAGGCGAGGCTGGTCGAAAAATAGCCGCAACTGATTCAGCGACAGACCATGGTGCACTTGGATGGTAAATGAACGCGAAAAGACCTCGAGATAGAGTTGCCCCTGATACCCAGGCCGCACGTCGTCAAAGCGAGAATGGGTGTCGGTAATGACGCGCGTAAAAATATCGAGGCGCCCGGTCGAACTCTTGGGATCGGCTTTGCCATGGATGTAGGGCGGCAGTGCCAGCTCTTCTAGGAGGGGAATGAGATAGGCGTGGCCCCGCTCTAAAATCGCTGAAGGTTCCAAAGACAGTTCGTACATCGTGAGGCGGTGCAGTTTGGCGGCTACGGTTTCATGACCCGGTAAAAAACTGCTGCGGATGCGATAGGCCACCGGGCCGAGCCGCAAGTCGAGACTCGAGGGTTGAAACTGGCGCTCCTCAATCGGGGCGCCAGATGACGCAATCCAGCCGTCGTGCGCGGCTCGGTGTAACCACTGCATGGGCAGGACGCCGGCTCGCAGGCTCATAACGGGGTCCTGCTGCGGGGGCGCGGTCGACGGTTCGGTTTGTGGGTTCAGAACCTGGACCTCCATCAACGCTGGAAGTGCGGCAGTGGCAAATCCACCATGGTTAACAGGCCGGAGCGGGCCTGATGGACCAGGGGGCTCATATTGACCAGGAGGCCGGCGGCTGCGACATCTTCCAGATCCGGGCTCTTAATGGTGGCTTCCAAAGTTGGCGTGCCTTCAATGTAAATGGTATCGCGTGTCGGCTCGGCGTCGAGGTAGATCCGTAAATCGAGGGAGATGACTTCTTTACCGCTACTGATGCCTTTGATGAGATGGCGCACGCCGCACACCTGACCGGGTTCCACCTGACACTGAGCGGTGGTGATGGGTTTGTTCGTCAGCACGGGGACGACGCGTTCTTTGAAATCGTCCACCTTCCATTTGAGCACATGGGCCAAGAAGGCGAGCGAATCGACCGGCCCGACTAGACCCACGCGATGTTGCGCCACGTCAGACGTGAACGCATCCGACGTCAGCCCGATCCCAATTTGCTTGTGTAGGGACGGCCGGCGTCCCGAGGCATTGACGACGCGCGTGACGGCGATGCGGTTGACTTTTTGGCACACCCCGGTAAGCAGGAGAACGAGCGTATCCATAATGAATCCGGGATTAATGCCGGTGCCCAGAATGGACGCGTGATGCTGTCTGGCCAACTCGTCCAGCGCTTGCGCCTGATCCGCATGGCGGTAGTACGGATAGAACAACTCCTCAGTGGAGGCGACCACATCGATTCCCGATTTGATCAGCGCTTGCAGGGTCGGAAGTACATCGGAAAAGGTCGAAACAGTGGTCAAAAACGCGATATCCACCTCGTGCGCTTGCAACGGTGGAAGATGGCCGCTGACCTCAATTCCCAACGGAGAGTCCAGGCCGATAATGTCGCCGATATCCCGACCTTGTTTGTCCGGGTCTGTATCGACGGCGGCGACAATCTGCCAACCGGGTTTTTGGGTGAGCAGCCGAGATACTGCTATACCAATGGGACCCAAGCCGATCTGTATGACCTTCATCGTTGGTTATCCTGTCCTCTACGATCCGGACTGATTACGATGT
>Ga0256867_10001164_pt1 | contig 10910 bp, 11 predicted proteins | sample RVTome_15_FD_185939 | JGI IMG/M metagenome (GOLD analysis project Ga0256867, IMG submission 185939) | Soil microbial communities from uranium-contaminated site in the Upper Colorado River Basin, Wyoming, United States - RVT150D86 (HiSeq) ... | reverse complement strand
CTGCACTGCGTTAATTATTGAAAGGCGAAATGGCGCCGGCAGAGAGCGCCATATCTTTAGGATCCACCCCACCACGCTTCTCCCTGACCTAACGTCGTTTCCCAGCGGAGCGGTATCATCGTGGCTGCGTGGGATCTTATGCCAAAGTTAGCCAGCAAAGACCCGCCGTCAACTATCTCAATAGAAACAGCAGCCTCTCTGTGGTCGAAAACTTTCATACTGCCGGGCGCGTAGATGCCACTCGTGAAATAGTAAAAACCGGGGGTCAGTACCATTTCAGGAATAGTTACTCGCGCAGTGTAAAGGCCGGATTGTCTCTCGACCGAAAGATCATCAACGGTTGTTACGTCTGTGGCCCAGAGCAGTCGCGTGCCGTTCTCAGTGAATACGTCCAAACAAACATATGCGCCGACGGCCCAGTTGGCTACGCGATATTTAATGAGTATCGAGAACGGTTCCGTGTGTGGTTGTGAACTGATGACTTCCCCGTCCGGCGAGACAACAGACATCGATAGAATCTGCATGTCTTTGTTCGGCTCATCTTCGAACGTGGCGCTGCTTGATACGGTCCGCATCTCATCGACGTAGCTCGAGACCGCAGCCGATGCCTCTCCGTCAAATACAGTCCTGCCATTCTTGAGAATAATGCCGCGATTACAGAGCTGCGTGACTGCGCCGAGATTATGACTCACGAAGAGTACTGTTCGTCCGGCTCTCGCCACGTCGCCCATCTTCCCAAGGCACTTTTTTTGAAACGGCGCGTCACCAACCGACAACACTTCATCGACGATCAAAATCTCAGGCTCGAGATGTGCCGCGACAGCAAAGGCAAGCCGCACGTACATGCCCGAGGAGAAGTGCTTCACGGGCGTGTCGATGAATTTTTCGACCTCTGAGAAGGCAACAATCTCGTCAAACTTTCGTTTGATCTCCGCCCGGCGCATACCGAGAATGGCGCCATTCAGGTAAATGTTTTCTCGAGCCGTCAACTCGGGGTGAAAGCCCGTGCCCACTTCAAGCAAACTTCCAACTCGTCCGAAGAGTTCGACGCGCCCGCAGGTTGGTCCAGTGATGCGCGAAAGGACTTTTAGTAAAGTGGACTTGCCGGCGCCATTGCGGCCAATTATCCCGACCACTTCACCGGGTGCGATTTCGAAGCTGACCTCCTGTAGGGCCCAGATTGTCTCGGAATCACGTTTGGTATTACCTCGAAAGGGTTTGCGGATTGCGGAGGTCAGCGACTCACGTAAGGTTTGATAGGCTGCGGCGCTCGAACCGATACGATATTGTTTGCTTACGTTGTCGACTCGAACGATTGGCTTCATTAATTTGACTTAACAGAATTTACAAGATCAGAAGCGACATTTCTGGTAGTGCCCTAGTTTGGAATTCTCTGTGCAACCTCTGTGTTCTCTGTGTCTCTGTGGTTAGACAGTCGCCCGAAAAAATCGCCACAGAGGCACAGAGGACACAGAGGTTCACAGAGAAAGAATTCAAATAAGGGCACCACATTTCTCGAGTCTTGTAAAATCCTGCAAATCCTGTAAGATTTTTGAGTCTAGCCGCACATATTTCGTCCGTCAAATGGTTGCCTTTGACAACGCTGCAAACAAAGAAAGTGGCGATTGTTCAGTCGAACTACATTCCCTGGAAGGGCTACTTCGATCTAATCAACATCGTCGATGAATTCATTTTGTTCGACGATATGCAGTACACCCGAAGAGACTGGCGCAATCGAAACATTATCAAAACCCCGGCCGGTCTCAAGTGGTTAACGATACCGGTCGCAGTAAAGGGTAACTTCTTTCAGAAGATAAAGGACACGACGATCAGCGATCCGAGATGGACCAGAAAGCACTGGGAATCCATCGTTCACAATTACTCGAAGGCAAAACACTTTGGTCTGTATCGCGAACTCTTTGAGAACCTGTACCTGAGTTCGGAGGAAAGATTCCTTTCTCGGATTAACTATCTTTTCCTGCGCACGATCTGCAAAATACTCGGCATCGACACGCGCGTTTCATGGTCCGAAGACTACATTTCGGTTGACGGGAAGACCGAGAGATTGGTGAGTCTTTGTAAACAGGCGGGCGCTACAACTTACATTTCCGGACCCGCGGCCCGAGACTATCTCGACGAAGCATTGTTTAATAAAGAGAACATTGCCCTGGAATTCATCGATTATTCTTCGTATCCGGAATACAGACAATTGTCTCCACCATTCGAGCACCGGGTCAGCATTATCGACCTCATCTTTAATGAAGGACCTGACGCGACGAAATACATGAAGAGTTTCTCGAGATGATGCTGTCGATAGTGACGACTCTATATAACTCCGCGCCCTACCTCGAGGAGTTTCACGCCCGTGTTTGTGCTGCGGCAAACCCGATCGCTCCCGATTTCGAAATCATACTTGTCAACGATGGTTCGCCTGACAACTCTCTGGAAGTTGCGCTCGAGCTTTACCGAAAGGATCCGCGTGTCAGGATCGTGGATCTCTCCAGAAACTTCGGCCATCACAAGGCGATGATGACGGGATTGGTCCATGCCAGGGGCGATCTTGTGTTTTTGCTCGACAGCGATCTCGAGGAGGAGCCCGAGCTTCTGGACAAGTTTCATGAGGAGCTGAAACGCAGCGGCGCTGATGTTGTTTTCGGCGTGCAGGAAAAACGAAAGGGCCAGCTCTTTGAGCGCGTAAGCGGAACTCTCTACTTCAAGATCTTCAATCTTTTCTCCCCTAACCCGATTCCGACAAATCACATCACCGCAAGATTGATGACGCGTGCATATGTTGCCGCACTGGTTGGTTATCAGGAGCGCGAGTTTGTGATGTCAGGCTTGTGGGCTTTGACCGGCTTTCAACAGGTGGCACTAAAGGTCAGAAAGCATCACAAAGCAACGAGCGCCTACGGCCTTGGCCGTAAAATATCGCACCTTGTAAACGCGATAACTTCATTTAGCAACAAGCCACTGGTCCTGATCTTTTATTTGGGATGCGGCATTCTCTTAGTCTCTTCGATAGCAGCAACAGATCTAATCGTTCGCAAACTTCTCTTTGGGACGTTACTCGAAGGCTGGGCCTCGCTCATCGTTTCCATTTGGCTAATAGGAGGGCTGGCGATCTTTTGTTTGGGAGTTATCGGCATTTACCTGTCGAAAATATTCATAGAGGTCAAGCAGCGGCCGTACACGATTGTGAAACAGACTTACGGTATTAAGGACGACTAAGCAACACGAGTAGCTGAATCGAAAGCAGGCGTTCATGAGCTCCGACAAGATTCTCTCCAGGGTGCAGGAGTATTACGACGAAAAGATTCGGACTCATGGGCCAACCGAGCGTGGCGTCGACTGGAACTCTCACGAGTCGCAGCAACTGCGCTTCGCGCAACTTCTCAAGTTGATCGATCACGACCGGTCCTTTACCGTCAACGACTTTGGGTGTGGTTACGGAGCTCTCATTGACTATCTCGAAAAGCGCGGCTTTCAATTTCAATACGTCGGGTTTGATATTTCATCGGACATGATTGCGAAGGCGGAAGAATTGCATTTACGCTCGAGCCGGATAAATTTCGTGAATAACCAGGAGCAGTTGCGCGAGGCTGATTACACCGTAGCGAGTGGAATCTTTAACGTTAAATTGAATACCGCCGATGCTGAGTGGAAGAAATACATGCTGGACGTTCTCGAGGCTATGAACTCGCTAAGCAGAATCGGATTTGCCTTCAATGCCCTGACAAAATACTCCGACGCCGAGTTGATGCGTTCGAATCTTTACTACGCCGATCCCCTTTTCTTTTTCGACCATTGCAAGACAGAGTATTCAAGATTTGCGACGTTGCTTCACGATTATCCCCTGTACGAGTTCACGATCCTGGTTCGTAAAGAGTAACCCCATGTCAAAGTTGGTCATTTTCGGCGCGGGCGACATTGCGAGGCTGGCTCACTTCTACTTCACGCGCGATAGCGAGCACGAAGTCGCCGCTTTTACCGTGGATCAAAAATACCGGCAGACAGATACCTTTCTGGATCTCCCACTCATTCCATTTGAAGAGGTCTCGAAAAGCTATTCGCCCGCCGAGCACAAGATGTTTGTCGCTTTGAGCTACGCGCGGATGAACAAGCTTCGCGAAGAGAAATACCATCAGGCGAAAGCGAAGGGTTACTCGCTCGTGAGCTATGTGAGCAGTCGTTGCTCTTTCCTGACTGACCACCCTGTGGGCGACAACTGCTTTATTCTCGAAGACAACACGATCCAACCTTTCGTCAAGATCGGAAACGATGTAACGCTCTGGAGTGGCAACCATATCGGTCACGATGCGATCATCGAAGACCATTGCTTCCTGGCATCGCACATCGTTGTGTCGGGTTATGTGCGGATCGGGAATAACTGTTTCATAGGAGTCAACGCCACCTTGCGCAACTCGATTACCATCGCTCCGGAAACGTTGATCGGCGCTGGCGCCGTGATTATGAAGGACACGGTCGAAAAAGGGGTTTATCTGCCGCAACGGGCCGAGCTTTTCACGAAAAGAAGCGACGAGATTGAGCTATAGTTGGCGACGATGAATGGACCACAATGCTGGATCAAGAAGGGCCTGGTTTTCGTGCCGAACGAGAATTCTGATTGGCTTCACAGCCACGCAGCTCTTCCAGTGGTGGACGAGACCGGTGACGGTTATCGAGTTTATTTCAGCAGCAGAGATAAGCGCGGCCGTGCCCAGGTAGGTTTCTTCGAAACTGGTCCACAGTTTGCACAAGTCATCCGCGTTTCGGAGCAGCCGGTTATTGGCCTTGGTCCACTCGGCGCCTTCGACGACAGCGGCGTCACAACCTCCTGGATCGTCAATCACGAAGGCAAAAAGTATCACTACTATTCAGGTTGGAGCCTGGGAGTTTCCGTTCCTTTCTACTTCTTTGTCGGTCTTGCAATCAGCGAAGACGGAGGTGAAACTTACCAACGTGTGTCGCCTTCGCCAGTACTTGAACGAAACAGCGTCGATCCATATCTGACGGCGTCGCCGTGTGTTCTTGTCGAAGATGGTAGGTGGAGAATGTGGTACGTATCCGGAACAGGCTGGGAGATGAAAGGCGAGCGGCCCGAGCATCGCTACCACATTAAATACGCAGAGTCGCGTAACGGCGTCGATTGGAAGAGAGAAGGACGGGTTTGCATTGATTTCCAATCAAAGGACGAGTATGCCATCTCGCGTCCATGCGTTCTCAAAGATGGAGCTTTGTACCGGATGTGGTATGCGTCTCGTGGAAGTAGTTACAGGATAGGCTATGCGGAATCTGGTGATGGCTTGACGTGGACGCGTAAAGATCATGAGAGCGGCATCGACGTGTCCGCGTCTGGATGGGACTCGGAAATGGTCGCGTATCCATACGTGTTCAAGCATGAGGGTGAGTACTACATGGTCTACAATGGCAACGATTACGGTAAGACTGGGATTGGATTAGCACTGCTGGATCCCCTCGGCGTCACCTCTGCGTCCTATGCGCCTCTGGGGTGAACGGGCTTTTTCGTACTCATCCACCGCAGAGACGCAGAGGACGCAGAGGTGACGCAGAAAGAAAACGAGTCGGCTTGAGAATAAGCAAATCTAATCCTGACTGGGCCAACGGTGCATTGGATCAGGTTCGCACAGCGGGCTACGCGGTAGTCGAGTCAGTACTTAGCGGGTCGTTTATTCAGGCGACTCGCGAGGCGATGTATCGCGCTCAGGAAGCGATCTTCCGCGACGTGGGCCATGAGCGACTCAGCCGCGCGGGTGAGTTAGGCGTGCTGCGCCTGATGTTGAAATATGATCCGCACTTCTTCCGATTCCTCGAGATCCCGGAACTGCTGGCCCTCATCGACGGAAGTGTCTCGAACACTGCGATAATGCATTTGCAAAACGGGTTCATCCTGCCATCGCTGCCGGGACAGACGCCGGCGATCTTTCAAAACACTTTTCATCAGGATTTTCCACGAGTGCTGAATGGCTACCTCGCGTCCATCAACATCATGTTTGCCATCGACGAATTCTCGAAAGAGACAGGCGCAACTCTGGTTGTTCCACGAACACACCAAATGACGACTCCGCCCGCTGACGATTATCTCAAAGCGAATGCCGTTGCGATGGAGTGCCCGGCAGGCTCGATGGTTGTTTTCGACTCCACCTTGTGGCATGCCGCAGGCGCCAACACTTCGGGTCGAGATCGATTGGCGATCAATCATCAATTCACGCGTTCATACATAAAGCAGCAGATCGATTATGTGCGTGCTTTGGGAGACAAGGTGGTGTTGGCCCAACCGCCACGCATGCAGCAGTTGCTTGGTTGGCATACACGCGTAGTAACGAGTCTTGATGAGTATTATCGTGCAGAAGGGGAACGCCTCTATCGCAAAGGACAGGGCTGATTGAATACCACAGAAGGCATTGCAGGATTCGCTTATGTGCTGGGCAGTGTTTTATTCACTGTTTATGGGCAGATCGTCGTCAAGTGGCAGGTTGCGAAAGCAGGCGCGCTTCCGGCAACTCTCTCGGAAAGAATCCCGTTCCTGCTTGGTTTGATCTTCAACCCATGGATTCTAAGCGGCATTCTCGCGGGTTTTTTTGCGCTCGTTTGCTGGTTGGCCGCTATGACAAAATTTGAATTGAGTTATGCCTATCCTTTTATGAGCCTGGCCTTTGTCTTTGTCCTGATTTTGAGCGCGGTCCTCTTTCACGAACCGCTTACGGTGGCTAAGATACTGGGCGTCCTGCTGATAATTGCGGGAATCATTGTTGGGAGTCGGGGATAGAACTATGCGAGTTCCTCTCTGCGCAACCTCTGCGGCCTCCGCGTCTCTGTGGTGAATGTTTTTCGAATAAATCCACCACAGAGACACAGAGACCACAGAGTTGGCACAGTGAAAATTAAAGCCTCATATCAAAGGCAAACTAGTTTGCACATTCCATTCAACCGTCCATTTTTCTCCGGAAAGGAGTTTGAATTCATTCGGGAGGCCATCACCTCCTGGCAGCTTTCAGGTGATGGTGCGTTTACGCGGAAGTGTCACGAGCTGCTTGAAAAAGAGCTCGGCACTCAGAGAGCACTGCTCACCACTTCCTGCACCCACGCATTGGAGATGGCTGCGTTGCTTTTAGAGATCAAGCCCGGCGATGAGATTATTGTTCCCTCATTCACCTTCGTATCGACCGTTAATGCTTTTGTTCTTCGAGGTGCCCGCCCAGTCTTCATAGATATAAGACCAGACACTCTCAATCTCGATGAAACGCAACTGGAGCGTTACATTACGCCTCGCACGAGAGCGATCATCGTAGTTCATTACGCCGGAGTGGCGTGTGAAATGGATCCTATTCTGCAGCGTGCGGCAAAGCATGGCATTGCGGTCGTTGAAGATAATGCTCATGGTTTGTTTGGTAAGTACAAAGGAAGGTTTTTGGGAACGCTTGGGTGCCTCGCTACTCAAAGCTTTCACGAGACGAAGAACTTTACGTGTGGTGAAGGCGGCGCGCTCTTAATTAACGACAGGCAATATATCGAGCGAGCTGAAATAATTCGCGAGAAGGGCACCAATCGCAGCAGCTTCTTCCGTGGGCAAGTGGACAAGTATACGTGGGTCGATGTCGGCTCGAGTTATTTGCCGTCCGATATTTTGGCGGCTTTTCTTTATGCGCAAATGGAAGCGCGCGATTTTATTCAAGCTAAACGACGACAAATCTGGGAACACTACGACGAGAGTTTAAGAGAATGGGCTGAAAATTCCGGAGTGAAAGTGCCTTCGGTGCCCGCGCATTGCGAGCATGCTTATCACATGTACTACCTCGTTTTGCCTTCCCTCGAAAAGCGTCAGGCCTTTCTCAATCACTTGAACGAACACAACATTAACAGCGTTTTTCATTACCAGCCTCTTCATCTCTCTAATATGGGCCAACGCTTTGGAGGAAAAACCGGAGACTGTCCGGTGACCGAAAGTGTGAGCGATCGGCTGGTCCGTCTTCCTTTTTTCAACGACCTTACCGAAGAAGATCAATCAAAAGTGGTCGACAGGATTACAGAATTTTCAAGATGAAAGATTTATTCAATGCGTGAACGTCTCCTTTTATATCCTGTGAATTCTGCCAACCCTGTCGAAGCATGAAACTCTGTATTAGTTGTGATAAGGCATTTGAAAGTCGGAACTGGCAATGCCCTCACTGCCTGCATGAACCTGACGTAATCGAAGGACGTTTTGCTTTTGCACCCGAACTCGCGCGAGAGAGCGAAGGCTTCGAAGCTGATTACTTCGCGAGACTTGCCGATCAGGAAACCGGAAACTTCTGGTTTCGTTCACGAAACCGCCTGTTGATCTGGGCTCTGCGGCAATACTTTCAAAAAGCAGAAAACTTCCTTGAGATTGGCTGTGGCACCGGTTTCGTTTTGACCGGCCTGAGAGAAGCATTTCCAAATCTCGCGTTGTCCGGAAGCGAAGTGTTCAGCGAAGGTTTGGGGTTTGCCTCAGCGCGATTGCCGGGAGTCGAATTGTTTCAGATGGACGCCAGGCGAATTCCCTTTCGCGAAGAGTTTGACTTGATTGGCGCTTTCGATGTGCTGGAACACGTAAAGCAGGATGAAGAAGTGTTGGCCCAAATGCATCAGGCGACTCGCAAGGGCGGTGGAATTTTGATCACCGTTCCGCACCACCGTTTCCTTTGGAGTCCAGTCGATGAGTTTGCACGCCACGTTCGACGCTATGAAACACGCGAGCTTAGAGAGAAGGTTAAGCGTGCGGGCTTTTCCGTCATTCGCCTGACTTCTTTTGTTTCTCTGCTGTTACCCCTGCTGATGATGTCGAGATTCAAACAGCGGGTCACAGGTGACGACGTTGATCCCTCTGCGGAGTACAACATCAGTAATCTGCTCAACACCACGCTCGAAAAGATCCTCGACGCAGAGCGAACGGTAATACGCGCGGGCCTGTCGTTTCCCGCAGGGGGATCGCTTCTCTTAGTGGCGCGCAGAAACTAGCATGCTCAATGACAAGCCCACGAGTGTCTTTGCGAAAGTGAGGCAGCGCTGGGCCGAGTGTGTCTTAGTTGCGATCGTTTTGACGGCCTGTCTGCTGTCAATCGTTTGGATCTTTCGAGTTCCACTGCTTCAGAATCCCGATGAGACTTCGCACGTTGATTACGTTTTTAGTATCTACAGTGCAGGCCGATTACTGAGCGTTCGCACGCCGCCTTCGCCCTGGAATGTCCATCCACGATTTGAGGGGCGGAAAGATCTCGAAAGTCCTGAGAGCACGCCTTACGATCTACTCTCGCATCAATACACACTCTATTTAATCGACGCGACAGATTTTCATCGCATTCGATTCAATCCGGAGGAGAAAGTTCCCGCCGGCTACGGAACCAGGGCTTACTATCGACAACTTGATGCCAACGCACCACGGAGTCCGGCGCGACTTCCCGATTTGCAGCCGCAGGACAATCCATGGATGGTTACAGCATATCCTTTCCTGTACTACGCGGTCGTAGCCCTCTTTCAGAAGGTGTTGAGTCTCTTCAACAGTGGTCCAGTGTTTTTGTTTTTGGGCGCGAGGTTATTGTCGGCCGTTTTTCTTGCCGGTAGTCTCGTTTTGACTTACATGGTCTTACGCGAGCTTCGCTTGCAAAAAGCGGTCGCGTTGATGCTCACGGCAATCGTAGCGTTATTTCCACTGACCATTTTCGTATCTTCGTCAGTTCAACCTGATAACCTCACAATGTTTCTTGTGCTGTTGTGTTCTTACTGTGCACTTCTGTTTAGACGTGGGGGATCGAATGATTTCAGACTGAATATCGTGCTCGGTTTGGCACTGGGAGCATTGCTCGTCACGAAGTATCACATCTTTCTGTTCACGGCTTTGGCTGTGTTCGGGACAGTAATAAGCGAACACATCTTCCGAAGACGAACGGCAACAGCGCTCGCTCGAAAGATCGCGATCCTGCTCATCCCCTCCATCCTCTTGTTTATGGTCCAACTCTGGATCGTTTGGGGCGGCGGACAGATCACCGGGGGGAATTTACATTCGGCTACTGCGAGTTTGGCGACAGGAATAAAGAACGCTCTTTGGGATTACTATCGAGTTGGACCTGCCTGGATATCGTGGTGGGGAACTTACGGTTGGATGGATGCTTCGCTGGTCATCTGGTCGCCGACTTTTCAAGCTCGTGTGGGGCGGTTATTGTCGCTGTTGACCCTGTTGATGCTTGTGATGGTGTTCTTTCGGCTCGCGCAGTCAATCACGCGATTAATTATGGTGGCGGCAAGAGGACGTTGGCGCCTGACATTACGCCTGGTGTTTTCAAATCCGTTGCTGAACAGCTACTTTCTCTTCTCCATATTCATGGTCCTTCTTTACGCGCTGACCGACAATTCTTTTTATGCGCAGGGTCGTCACTGGTTTCCCTACACGCTGTCGGGCTTCCTGATGACCCTTCAGTATGCGCCGCGCGTCTTAACCCCGGGAAAGATGCGAAGGGTTGTTTCAACGCTCCTGATACTTGGTCTCTTGATTTATTGCGCAGTTGGGGGCTACTACTCGAATAAGACAATCAACGATCGTTACTACCCGGCTGTCACTTCAAACGGGAAGCAGTAAAGGTCCCGATTGTCGAATGATATAGTACCCATGGCAGTTCGACCTCGCCCGAAAAACTCAAGTTGTTATTCGTCACCGACCACGCAGCCGCTTGAACATCAGGAACGGCCTTGTTGTCCGGTCCCGTATCAAGCAGTTGAAAAGAGCCTTCACCTCCCTCCTGCGCAGTGAGCACCAGGTTTTTTTCACTACTGTCGAGCAGAGTGAACTTCACTTGCCAGCGGCCGATAGGACTCTGCGGCTTCGCCTTCTATCTAGCGGCAAGCGCGAAACTCCACGGGACGAGCCCGTGGCATCT
>Ga0256867_10001163_pt1 | contig 10924 bp, 8 predicted proteins | sample RVTome_15_FD_185939 | JGI IMG/M metagenome (GOLD analysis project Ga0256867, IMG submission 185939) | Soil microbial communities from uranium-contaminated site in the Upper Colorado River Basin, Wyoming, United States - RVT150D86 (HiSeq) ... | reverse complement strand
GTCGCCGGGCTGGGTGTGTTTAATTCCAAGGCAGTTGGGCATCGCCGCCACCTTGCGTGAAGACTGGATACAGGCCGAAGCCTATTTTCAGCAGGCGATTGCCCTGGCTACAGAGGTGCAGGCGACGCCCGAACTGGGCCGCACGTATCTGGCCTATGCCCGCCTGCTGCGGGTTTGGCCCGAGAGGGGAAATGAGCCGCGCATCGCGGCGCTGTTGCACTGTGCCCACCGTCATTTTGAGGCCCTCGGCATGGCGCCATTTGCCGCTGCAGCGCTGAGCTGAAGCCGCACCCGCCACGCTCAGTGAGGCGCACCGCAATGAGGTACAGCGTTTGTTGCCGCGGATTTGCCGCTCTCTACGATACGGAACCGTTCTGGGTATTTACTCTCCAATTAAGGCCCGCATCTCATCTGGCGTGAATTTGTGCGCCATGCGAGCGCCGAGTTGTGCCACAATCCGGGCCGCGGCATGAGAGGCTAGATGCCCGGCCTTTTGCCACGAGAGACCGTTGGTAATGCCGTAGAGCACACCTGCCGCATACATATCCCCCGCGCCCGTCGTGTCGATCGCCGTCGTCTTGACCCCTTCAATCGGGATGGTTTGCCCTTCGTGCATGAGGATTGAACCGTTGCTGCCGAGCGTTAGCGCCACGTTGTCAGCGTGTTGATGAATCTCGTGCGCACAGTCGATCGGGTCGGTGCATCCGGTCAAACTGCGCGCTTCTTCCAGGTTACAAAACAGCAAATCCACCGGACCTTTGATCAACTGCCAGAATTCATCCCGAAACAAGTCAATCAAGAACGGATCAGACACCGTTAACGCCACTTTGACATCGTTTTTTTTGGCTAGATCGATGGCTTTGAGGGCAGCCGCTTTGGGGCCCGGATCGGTAAACAGATACCCTTCGATATATACGTATTGTGCCTTGCGAATCTCAGTCTCCTCAATGTCGCCAGGACCGAGCGTGGATGATACGCCCAGATGGGTGAGCAGGGTGCGCTGGGCATCTGCCGTGATGAGCACCACACACGTGCCGGTTGGCGCGGCGTCCGAGGGCGGTACTTCGATCGTCACGCCAAGCTGCCGCATATCTTCCAGGCAAAACTCGCCCAGTTCATCGTTGCCGACTTTGCCGGCATACGCCGCCACGCCGCCCAAATCGGCAATGCCCATGATCGTATTGGCGGCCGAGCCCCCCGCACAGCGGTGCAGCGGGCGTCCGTCCAGCGCGCTGAGTACGGTTTGCTGCGTCGGTTCATCCACCAAGGTCATCATGCCCTTGGAAAAACCGAGCCGGTCGAGCACGCGGTCCGTCACCCGGGCCTGGATATCCACGAGCGCATTCCCTACACCGAATACATCGTAAGTCATGATTCTCCGATCTCGCTTGGAAGTTAGAATCTTCACATGGAGGTATCTAACACAACTATACCCGATGCTCCGGGTGCAGATCGCCGTGCTAGTCCACACAGGCAGAAGGTCGTTGGCGGTTTGAACCCTCAAGCTCAATCATTTCATCGGGCTCAACCGACGAACCATTTGCGGTACGCAGGACTAGGGTTCTTGGGGAAACACGACCTCGTCTGCTTCTTCTGCAGGTGCAACCGAGGTGAGCTGCTGCGGACTCCGTAACGTGTGGCGCCAGAATGCATCTGCCCGCGCCACCGCTTGGGCGAGCACAGTTCCCTCCGGATAGTCCCCATCTGCAGTGCGTTCACCCGCCGGGATACCCGTGAGAATTTCGATCGCCTCGTGGATAGTTGCCACGGCGTATATGTGAAAATCACCGCGCTTACAAGCTTCAACCACATCTTCGCGCAGCATCAAATCGCCCGCGTTCGATTTGGGAATGATCACCCCTTGCTCACCGGTCAGGGTAAAGTAATGGCAGGTATCGTAGAACCCTTCGATCTTCTCATTCACGCCGCCAATCGCTTCCAGATGGCCAAGCTGATCAATTGCCCCCGTCATCGACACACTCTGCTTGATCGGAATATTGGTCAAGGCGCTGAGCAGACAGCACACCTCCGCACCCGAGGCGGAATCGCCATCAATGCCACCGTAGCTCTGTTCAAACGCAATGGAAGCGCTAAAGGCCAGCGGGTGCGATGTCTGCAGCAGATGACGCAGCAGCCCGCCCAGGATATGGAACCCTTTGGTGTGGATCGCGCCCGACATGTGGGCGCTGCCTTCGATGTTGATCACGCCGGCCGTGCCGGGGCCGATAGTTGACGTAATGCGGGCTGGGAATCCATACGTCAGGGGACCGGAGTGAATGACCGCAAGCCCGTTCACCTGTCCCACCACGGCGCCTTTTGTTTCAATAATGATGGTGCCACTGCTAATCATCTGCTGAAACCGGCGCGACGGCAGGCTGGCGCGCGCTTTCGTGCGGGCCACCGCTTGTGTCACATGCGTATCGTAAACACAATGCGCCTGCGCCTGCGCCGCCACAAAAGACGCCTCACGCGCGATATCGGCGATGCGTCCGAAGCGGGCCGTCAGCTTGCCGGCGCGTGCCGCAATGCGGGCGCCATGTTCGGCCAGCGCGGCCAGAGCGGTGCGGTGAAAGGGGAGTAAGGATTCCGTTTTCGACAGATGCGAGGCGACCGCTGCATATTGCTGTAGATTTTCCGCGGATCGATCGATTTCGCTATCGAAATCCGCCAGTACCTTGAACAAGTCGCGAAAATCCGGATCGAGCTGATCCAGCCGGTAATACGTCGCCGCATCACCGATCAAAATGACCCGCACGCTCACCTCGACGGGTTCGGGCTGTACGACAATATTGGGACGCATCCAGCCCGCTTCCGGGGGCACAATTTCGAGCCGCCCGGTGCGCAGCGTGCGCATCACGGCGCGCCAGGCGCCCGGTTCCGATAACAGGTCGTGCACGTCCAGAATCAAATAGCCAGTATCCGCTTGCAGCAGCGCGCCAGCGTGCACGCCCCGGTAATCGGAAGACGGCTGACCATTGGCGTTCCACTCGGGTTCGACGCTGCCGAGCAGATTGATGACGTTGGGCGTACTCTCCTCGACAATCGGGCGATGGGTCAGATCGGTGTGCTCGAGGATGGTATTCACGCCATAGAGCACAGTCGGATCTGGCAACTCGGCGCCTGAACGCAAGCGATTGTCGATGACGTCGGCGATGATCTCATCGATGAATTGGCGCACATCATCATAGGGAAAGTCAGCTAGGATGTCCTGCGCCACACCCCGCAACAAACTGCACGCCGCCGTTTCATTCAGCGTCTCGACTTCCTTGGCGCCAGCGCGCGTCACGTCATGCACCTGCCGACCGATGTCTTGCAAGCGTTTTTGAAAGTTCGGATACTGCGCTTCAAAGTGTTGCAACCGCTCTGGCGGGAGTTGGCCTTGCGCGACCAATTGCCGGAACTGCTGCAGCGGCACCGGTTGTCCCTCGACGAGGGGTAAGATCACGGTCTGGGACACCGGCCCTTGTTGAGCTGAGACGAGCGCCATACCGGCCTGCTGCAGCTCTTGTTCCAACGGCGCCGTGATGCCGTTCACTTCTTGTTGCACCCGCGCCTGGATCGCCTGACGCTCAGAACGATACGGTTCGGCATCGAGCGCCTTGGCGAGATCGTCGCGGATGCATTCCGCGAGTTCGACAATCTGGCGCCGGAAGCCGCGGGCCTGACCGGCCGGCAAGCTGATTAAGCGGGGACGATCGGGGCGGGAAAAATGATGCACATAGCAGCGGTCGCGTTTGGCATCGGTAACGGGTGCGAGTTCATTCAGCAGACGGCGCACCATGGTCATGCGGCCCGTGCCGCGCGTGCCGCGTACGTAAATATTTTGTCCTGGCGCATCGCACTCCAGGCCAAACCGCAACGCCTCGCCTGCCGCGGGTTGCCCCACTACACTCGATACTGGACTGACGTCGACGGTTGTGTCGAACTCGAACACCTCTGCATCGCATCGCCATCGGAGTTCTGCCGCCGATAATTCTGTGGAGTGTGCGGGTGTCATCGGGAATGGTTTCCTATGGCTCTCAGAATTTGCTGTTCGGAACCAGTGCTTTTCTGGTCAATAGATGAGCGTATTTTTCGGATTACAGAATCCGGCATCATGCAGCAAAATTCTGCCAGAAACGCAACCTATGCGCAACACAGCCAGGCCCTCTTCGGACAGTTTGGCGGCTGGGCTGTAGGCGGCTTGCTGCTAGCGGTCGAGTTCCCAAGGCCGATAGGTTTTGCCACCGTGTTCACTCCTCATCGCTCCCTACTCGACTCTGGAATAGAGACTTTATCAAGATGAACTGATAATATCACCAGATAGCTTCTACCGGGCAACTTGGACTTTAACCCAATGATATGTCGAACAGGCACACGCGCAGGGCAGAGAGGAGGCCTAATCACCATGGGCAAGACCCGTTGTATCTGGATCCTCCTGGTATTGCTCACGAGCAGCAGTGGGGCCGTTGAGCGCCCTGTGACCCGCCAGGGCTTCCTCGATCCGACCCAGATCAGTCTCGAAGAACTGCTGCAGATCGAGGTCATCTCGCTCACCAAAAGACCCGAGAGTCGCACCACGGCTGCCGCTGCCGTGTATGTGATTACACCGGACGATATCCGGCTCTCCGGCGTTACCAGCCTTCCGGAAGCCTTGCGTCTGGCGCCCGGAGTCCAGGTCGCCCGTATCGATGCCAATAAGTGGGCCATTGGTGTACGGGGCTTTGCCAGCCGTCTCTCGCGCTCCCTGTTGGTGCTCATCGATGGGCGTAGTGTATACTCCCCGCTATTTGCTGGCGTCTACTGGGAGGTGCAGGATACGTTGCTGGAGGACGTGGACCGCATTGAGGTCATTCGGGGGCCAGGCGGGACCATCTGGGGTGCCAATGCGGTGAATGGTGTGATCAATATCATCACCAAGAAAGCTCAAGAGACGCAGGGCGGCCTGCTCGTGGGCGGCGGTGGCTCCGAGGAGCAAGGCTTCGGTGGGGTGCGCTATGGAGGGAAGATCGGTTCGGACCTCTTCTATCGCGTGTATGGCAAGGTTTTCAACCGTGACGCGGCTTTCCATAGCCATGCACCCGACTTCGATGACTGGCGCATGGGTCAGGCAGGCTTCCGCCTGGACTGGGATGGACCCCACGGCAACACGCTTACCTTCCAGGGTGACATCTATACTGGGGAGGCTGGGCAGCGCACCGTCGTGACCACCTTTGCTCCGCCTTTCAGGAGCACCGTGGATGCCGATGCCGATCTGGACGGGGGGAATCTCCTCGGGCGCTGGCAGCAGGTCTTCAGCACGACGTCTGATCTGAGCGTGCAGCTCTACTACGACTACACGTACCGACGGGAGCCGACGTTCCGCGAATCTCGCAATACGTTTGACCTCGATGTGCAGCACCGCTTTCACATCTCCTGGCCCTGGCCACAGGAGCTCCGCGTGGGGCTCGGGTATCGCCTGACGTCTGATGATACCACTGCCGTCCCGACCATTGTCTTTACGCCGAGCAGCCGCACCGATCAGCTCTTTAGCGCCTTTGTGCAGGATGAGATCAGGGTCGTTGGCGAGCAGCTGCGCCTGATCATCGGTTCGAAGTTCGAGCACAACGATTACAGCGGCTTTGAGATCCAGCCCAGCCTCAGGCTGGTGTGGACCTTGGCTCCACAGCACACGCTCTGGGGGGCCGTCACCCGCGCCGTGCGGACGCCATCGCGCGTCGAGGAGGACTTGACCCTCACCGGTCTGCTGGAGCCGCAGACGCCGACCTTTGGCCGCGTCATTGGCAGCGATGCGTTCGAGTCCGAAAAGCTTCTGGCCTATGAGTTGGGCTACCGCCTGCAGCCCACGCCCCGTCTCTTCCTGGACGTCACCGCCTTCTACAATCGGTATCACGATTTGCTGAGTCTAGAGCCTGAGACGCCGTTTATCGAGAGCATGCCCACCCCCGCGCACGTAGTGGTGCCTCTCTTGATTCGCAACGGGATTCACGGCGAGAGCTATGGGGTGGAATTGGCCGCAGATTGGCAGCCCTTCGACTGGTGGCGCGTAAGCGGCGTCTACGCCTATCTCCATCTCAACCTCACTCGGGATCAGGGCAGTCTGGATACCTCGACAGGGGATTCGATAGAGGGGTCGAGCCCTACCCATCAGTTTTCTCTGCGATCGTTCATGACCCTGCCGGGGCATGTGGACTTTGACCTGGTCTGGCGGTATGTCGATAGCCTGCCCAGTCAAGATATTTCCAGTTATCTCACCCTCGATGTCCGCCTCGGGTGGCGTCCGCTGCCATCTCTGACGGTTGCGGTGGTGGGGCAGAACCTGCTGACCGACCATCATGCCGAGTTCGGTGGGGGGAGCAGTGAGCCCACGGAGATCGAACGCAGCGTTTACGGGAAGGTTGTATGGCGCTGGTAACTAGGAGCAGGCGCATCGACTGCCGTGGCCAATGGCTCAGTTTGCTGCTGGCCTGGACGCTCATCAATGGCTTGCTAAATGGGCCTCTGACCGCTGCTGCCCTGACGGAATACGAGGTCAAGGCTGGCTTTCTCTATCACTTTGGGTGGTTTGTTGAATGGCCGGGCACAACGGACCAGGGGCGGGCGCCTGCCTTCACCATCGGCGTCCTTGGGACGCATCCGTTCGGCAGTGCGCTGGACGACATCATGCGGGGCAAGAGCATTGGTGAGCGCCCGGTGGTGATCCAGTACTATCAGCGGGTTGAGGAGGCGGTCTCCAGCCACATTCTCTTTATCAGCGCCTCGGAGGAAAAGTGGTTACCTGCGATTCTGTCGGAGCTCGGTGAGGCGAATGTCCTCACGGTCAGCGATATGGAGCGCTTTACCGAACGTGGTGGGATGATTGCACTGCGGCTCGCGGGCCAAAAGGTACGCTTTGATATCAACATGGATGCCGCGGAGCGTGCGGGGTTGAAGCTGAGCTCCCAGCTCTTACGTCTGGCCAGAGTGATCCATGGCCCACGGCCTCTACGAGAGTGAATGCCTATGCCGACCTTCCGCAACCTATCGATACACTGGAAGCTGCTGTGGGTGAAGATGCTGGCGAGCGGTACCACCTTGCTGCTCATCTGCGCGGCATTCGTGTTCTATGATCGTGTGACCTTTCGAGAGGTGATGGTGCGTCAACTCGCTGGGCAGGCCGACATCATTGCCGTGAACAGCGCCGCGGCTCTGCTGTTTGATGATCCGAGCAGTGCGGCAGAAACGCTCGCCGCACTCCGCGTTGAACAGCGTATCATTGCCGCCGGGATTTACCGCACTGCTGGGCAGCGGTTCGCTACCTATGAGCGTCAGGCGTCTCCTGGGACCCGGATGCTGCCCGCCGAATTCGGCACCGCCACATCTGGATATCGCTTTGAACCCGAGCAGCTGGTGCTCTTTCGACCCATTGTCGGCGGTGGGGAAACGCTTGGCACCGTCTATATCCTGGCCGATCTGCACGAGATACAGCAGCGGCTCAGCCGCTATCTGGGCATTGCCAGCCTGGTCGGGCTGGTCTCTTTTGTCCTGGCCCTGTGGATCTCGTCGCGGCTGCAGCGCCGCATCGCCGGCCCCCTCGTGCACCTGGCGCAAACGGCACGAGGCGTCTCTGCGGAGAAGAATTATGCGCTCCGCGTGCCGATCAACAGCCAGGATGAAGTGGGCCTCCTTGGAGAGGCGTTCAATGACATGCTCACCCAGATTCAGTGGCGAGATACCGCTTTGCAACAAGCCAACGACGAACTGGAGCAGCGCGTCATTGAGCGCACCGCTCAGCTCGAAGCGGCGAATCGCGAGCTCGAAGCCTTTAGCTACAGCATTTCGCATGACCTGCGAGCGCCCCTGCGGGCGATCAATGGGTTTGCGCGTATCCTACTCGAAGAGCACGCCCCAGACTTGAGCGAAGAGGCGCAGGAGTACTGTCACCTCATGCGGGACAACGCGCAGCACATGGGCCAATTGATCGATGATCTGCTGGCCTTCTCGCGCCTGAGTCGTCAGCCGCTCAGCAAACAGCCTGTGGTACCTGCGGAGCTGGTGCAGCAGGCGCTCCACGACCTGCGCGCCATGCAGGAAGAGCGGCACATTGACTGGCGCATTGGCGCGCTGCCGCCCTGTCAGGCCGATCCTGTCTTGCTCAAGCAGGTCCTGGTCAATCTACTGTCCAATGCCCTCAAATTTACCAGCCAGCGCCAGGTCGCTGTGATCGAAGTCGGCTGTCGCGAGGCTGAAGGGGAGCACGTCTATTTTGTCAAGGACAATGGGGTCGGTTTTAATATGGCATATGCAGACAAACTCTTCGGCGTCTTCCAGCGCTTGCACCGCGCCGAAGAGTACGAAGGAACAGGGGTGGGCCTGGCCATTGTGCAGCGCATCGTCCATCGGCATGGAGGGCGCATCTGGGCCGAGGCCGTAGTGAACCAGGGGGCGACGTTTTTCTTTACTCTTGGAGGAGAGACTGAACATGCTTGAGAATGCCGTCGAAATTCTGCTGGTTGAAGATAATCCGAATGACGTGCGCTTGACCCTGCATGCCCTCAGGAATTATAACCTGACGAATAACATTCACGTGATCCGTGATGGGGCGGAGGCGTTAGACTTCATCTTTTGTACAGGGGACTACGCACAGCGCAACATGGCGCAGCCTCCCAAAGTGATCTTGCTCGACCTGAAATTGCCCCTGGTGACTGGGCTGGAAGTGCTACAACAGATTAAGGCAGACGCTCGCACACGCCTGATTCCAGTAGTAGTCCTGACCTCTTCCCGTGAAGAGCGAGACATTGTCGACAGTTACCGGTTGGGCGTCAATAGTTACATTACGAAGCCGGTGGATTTCGAGCAGTTCACGGAGGCGGTGCGCGCCTTGGGCATGTACTGGGTCCTGATCAACCAGGCACCGTCCTGACGCGCTGAGGGTGAGAAAGGGGCACGATGGCAATCCCTTTACACGTGCTGATTTTGGAAGACCTGCCGGCTGATGCTGTGCTGATGGTGTATGAACTCCGCCAGGCAGGGTTCGACCCCGTGTGGCGGCGGGTGGAGACGGAGGCGGACTACGTCGCGCACTTGCAGGCGGATCTGGACGTGATTCTCGCTGACTATCGCTTGCCCCAATTTAACGCCCTGCGGGCCTTACAGTTGCTCCAGGAGCATGGCGGGGATATACCGTTCATCATTGTCTCCGCCACCATTGGCGAAGATCTCGCCGTCGCGGCCATGAAGCAGGGCGCGGCCGACTACCTGCTCAAAGACCGGTTGTCCCGGCTGGGGCCGGCGGTGGCGCGAGCCCTGCAAGAGGTGGCCGAGCGCCGGGCCCGCCAGCAGGCCGAGGCGGCCCTCCGCGCGAGCGAAGCCCGCTTCCGTATGATGGCCGAGGCGGCTCCTGTCCTGCTCTGGATGGCGGGGGAGGATATGGGCTGCACGTACTTTAACCAGGGGTGGCTGACGTTCACGGGTCGGACGATGGAGCAGGAACTGGGCTATGGCTGGACTGACAACTTGCACCCGGACGACGCAGAGCGTTACCTTGCCCTCTACAGCACGGCCTTTGCGGCCCGTCAGCCCTTTGAAATGGAATACCGGCTGCGGCGTGCTGACGGGGTGTATCGTTGGGTGCTCGATCGTGGGGTGCCTCTGGAGACTGCAGGGGGGCACTTTGTGGGCTACATCGGCTCGGCTATTGATATCACCATCCGCAAGGAGGCCGAGGAACACTTCCGGCTGGTCGTTGAGGCCGCGCCTAGCGCCCTGTTGATGGTGGATGAGCATGGGGTGATGACGCTCGTCAACAGCCAGACCGAGCAATTGTTCGGCTATAGCCGGGCTGAGCTGCTGGGTCAGCCGGTGGAGATGCTGGTGCCGGAGCGGTTTTGGGCGCTGCATCCCAGGCATCGCGAGGGGTTTTTCCAGACACCCACCACGCGCGCCATGGGCGCTGGACGCGATTTGTTCGGCCTGTGTAAGGACGGTCGCGAGGTGCCCATCGAGATCGGCCTCAATCCCCTCCGCACCGAGGCAGGCCCGTTGGTGCTCGCGTCGATCATCGACATCACCGAACGCGCACAAGCCGCCCAGCGGCTCATGAACTCGCTGCAGGAAAAAGAGGTCCTGCTCCGGGAAATCCACCACCGCGTCAAGAACAACCTATCGGTGATCAACAGCCTGCTCTACCTGCAATCGAGTACCACGCAGGACGAGCAAACGCTCCGCATGTTGCAAAATTGCCGGGACCGCGTATACTCGATGGCCCTGGTGCACGAGCGGCTGTATCGCTCTGAGGATCTCGCCAGCGTGGATTTCGCCGAGTATACCGAGGAACTGACAAACCAGCTCTTCCGCAATCATGTGCTGAGCGCAGACACGATCCAGCTAAAGCTTGAGGTTGAGAAGATCCCTCTCGACATTGATCGGGCCATCCCGTGCGGGTTGATTCTCAACGAGCTGATCTCCAATGCCCTGAAACATGCCTTTCCAAACGGCAGGTCGGGAGAAATCCGGGTATCGTTGCAGAGAACCAAGAACGGCGGACTCATTCTGAGCGTCGCTGACAACGGGGTAGGCCTGCCCGACGAAGCGACGTTGCAGACCCGACGCTCACTCGGCATGCGCCTGGTCCATTCGCTGGCCACCCAATTGGACACTCAAATCGAATTCCTCCACCGCGACCCGGGAACGGAAGTGCGCTGGAGGTTGGAGACTTCCCATGACTAGGCATCCTGCCTCCCTCCAGGAGCTACGGGTCCTGATCGTTGAAGACGAGAGCCTCATTGCCGAAGAGCTGCGTGAACGGTTGACCCGGCTCGGGCTCAGCGTGGTCGACGTTGTCGACACGGGCGAGCGGGCCATTCAAGTGGCCGCCCAACACGCGCCCGACCTGGTGTTGATGGACATCCGCCTGAAGGGGCGGCTCGACGGCGTGCAGGCGGCGGAAGCCATTCGCCGGAGCGTG
>Ga0256867_10001162_pt1 | contig 10933 bp, 9 predicted proteins | sample RVTome_15_FD_185939 | JGI IMG/M metagenome (GOLD analysis project Ga0256867, IMG submission 185939) | Soil microbial communities from uranium-contaminated site in the Upper Colorado River Basin, Wyoming, United States - RVT150D86 (HiSeq) ... | reverse complement strand
GTCGCCCTTCCTCTTAGTTAGGCCGCCGGGACCGGGGTCCGCTCCGGCTCCGATTCCGGCTCCAGCTCCTGGGGAGGCGCTGCGAGCTCCATCTCGACGACACGGGGAGATGTGGGCGGGCGCTCACTGGGGCGGCGCCTGCGCGACAGGAGCAGCAGCAACGCCGCTCCCGCGGCACCCACGACGAGCCAGGCCAGCGCAGGCGCCGCCCCCTCCAGCTCCGCCACGCGCCGCTCGAGCGCGCGAACGCGGGAGATGGCACCGTCGAGCGCCTCGGGCAGATCCGCCTCCGAACCGGGGGCCTCACGAGATCCGCGCTCCAGCTCGCGGACCCGCTGACCGAGCCGCGATCGCACGACCTCGAGCCGCGACTCGACCCGAGAGAGCTCCCTCGCGGTCCGCGCCGTCGCCGGGTCCGCGGTCACGGTGACCTCGGAGGGGACGATGTCCGCCAGGTGGCGGACGCAGCCGGCGGTGCAGAGCATGAGCGCGTACGTCCCGGGCTCGACCTCGGGGACATCGAAGGCGACGCGGATCCGCGCGAGATTCGACGGACCTCCCCGAACCTCCACCGTGCCGACGCGGATCCTGGTCTCGGAGCGGACCCACCAGTCTCCCGGCTCGGCGACGCTCATCGCCTCTTCCACGACGCTCCAGTCCATGTCCGGGATCAGGTAGGCGTAGAAGCGGTCGAGCCCCTGCCGGGCCCGAGCGGCTGCCTCGACCGAGCCGAAGAGGATCTCGCCTCGGCCCGTCACGAAGCGCTCCCCCACCCCGAGCTCGGCTCCCTGGAGCGGGATGTAGGACCACCAGCCGCCGGCGGCGGCGGGCTGGGCGATGGCGAGCACCACCCAAGCCGCGGCGGCAGCGAGGAGACCCCTCCGAAGTGGGCGTCGCATGGCAGGCTCCTTCCTCTGGTCTCGCAGGTACCGACGCGTGCCGGGCCCGGATGGTTCAGTCGCCCTCGACGAACCGGAGGAACTCGAAGTGCATCCCGTCGGGGACGAGCCAGCGACCTCCCCAGGTGAAGCCCCGGCGCTCGAAGACGTCCACGATGCGGGGATCCAACCGGGGCTCCCCGCCGAGCGGGTTCTGGCCGACGTTGACGTCGAAGGCGATCCCCCACGCGTGGTGAGAGATGCCCGCGCCCGGGCTTCGGGCGATGAAGCGCGGCGAGTAGCAGCCGCCGTAGTCGCCGGGGTCGATCAGATCGTCGAGGCCGCGGCGTTCGAGCTCCCGGAGCGCGGAGCGCAGGGCCGGCACGATCGCGCGGTGACACGTCACCCTGCCCAGCACCGGCACGCTCGCCGTCCGGATGTGCCGCGCGACCCAGCGCGGGTCGATCCGCAGCATGCCACCCGGGAGCGGCGCGGCCGCGAACTCCCCGAATAGCTCCTTGAGCCGGAGCGACGGAAGGACCGCGTCGCCGTGCCGGAAGACCGGCGTCTCGCCCGGCCCGCGAACACGCACCCGGGTGCCGGCCGGGAGGCTCCGGCGGAGCCCCTCCTCGACCACCCGTCGCTCCGTCTCCGGCCGCGGCGCTACCAGGAGATAGCGGGAACGCGCGATCCCGAGCCGGGCTCCCGTGTGGAACGACACCACGACCTCGTGCGCGCCCACCAGCTCGTCGTCCACGACCCCGAGCACCTGAACGGCGAACGGGCCGAACCGCAGGCGCGAGCCCGGCCCGATGCCGCGGAGCGCCGCGGCCCCGCGGCTCACCAGCGCGCCGCCGTCGGCCAGCGCCTCGAGGGCCGCGCGCTCGGCGGGGGGCACGAAGCGTCGGTACGAGGCGGGCCGGACCGCGGCCACCTCGACCGGGAAAGCCAGCCCCGCCGGGGTCGTCTCCGCGGGCAACCCGACGCCCCGCCACCCGGTCAGCCAGGCCGTACCGCTCCGGACCTCGGCAGCGGCTCGCACGGCCCGAAGCCCACGGACGGCCTCCGCGTAGCCCGAGGGAAGGCCGCCAGGGGTCCAGGCGAGGAGGGTCCTGATCTGAGCCCCTCCCACCACGTCGGCGGGCGGAGGCGGTCTGACGGTGGGCCGCGGGTCCTCCAGAGGGAGGGCCAGGGTGACGGCGCCCCCGGCCAGCGCGCCGAGAACGGCCGCGGCCACGATGCGAAGCCCTCTCACGACGCACCTCCGACCGGCTCGAGCGACCCAGCGACCTGTGCGAGGTGATCGAGATCGAGCCCGTCGGCCCGCAGCGATCGATAGACGCCGTCCTCGACCCATTCGAGCTCCCCGCGGATCGGCGAGTAGCGCCCGGTCTCTCCGCGCAGCCGCACCGCGAGCGCGCCGGGGTCGGTGGGTGGCGCCAGGCCGGCGCGCTCGACCTGATGGAGGCGGATCCCGGTCCCGTCGAGCTCTCCGCCGGAGCGGCGGAAGAAGGCCGTGACGGCGCTCCCCTCACGCCCTCGGAACAGGTGCAGGGTCCAGAGGCGGTACTCTGCCGGCAGGGCTCGAGGGAGGGCGAGATCTGGGAGGGCTCGGACGGCCTCCTCGAGCTTCACCCCCACCTCGAGGGTCCCGCCCGGAAGGCGGCGGGTCCGCCAGGCGTCCGGGACGGGCCGTCCCTCCACCGGCATCCAGCCCGCGACCTCCAGCAGCCGCTCGAGCGGCAGATTCGATTCGAGGTAGAGGTCCGTGCGGGCGCCGTGGATCGCCAGCCGCCTGCCCAGCATCGCCGTGGGGGGCTCGTGGTAGGCGACGCCGCCGCCGGGGAGGCGGATCCGGGCGGCGAGCGGCCCCACGTCGCCGAACAGCGCCTCCTGGTCCCACGAGCGCGTCTCCCGGATCCGCAGCCACGAGAGGCCTCGCGCGTACGAGGTCACCACCTCGGTGGCCCCGGCCCCGGTGCCGACGACCCCGACTCGGTACGACTCGAGCCCGGCGACCTCGGTCGGCACGCTCGGCTCGTACCCCGCCGCCCGCGCGAGCCCACCCGGAGCCACCTCCCGGAACCCACGGTTGACGGCTCCCGAGCGCCGGACGCGAGGCCGCCAGCCGCTCGGGACCGAGTCCTGGAAGGATCGGGCCCGGACCTCGAGCAGGGTGGTCCCCGGAGCCTCCGCCGGGAGCCCGTTACGGACGGCCCACGCCGCTCGCTCGGCCCCGGCCCCGGCCCGCACCTCGTAGGCGAGGGGGAACCACGTCTCCGCATCGAGCGAGACCTCCACGCGATCGAGCGGGAAGAACGGCCGCCACGACCCTCCGGCCTGGAGGAAGGCGAGCAGCGGCGTCGCGTCACGCTGGTCGAGCTCCACACGGATCACGGGCCGGCCCGACACGGACCCCTCGCCCAGCACCCGCAGCCTCCCCGACCCCGACAGCGTCTTGATGGGAAGGATCACGTCGGTGGGGAGCGGAGCGTCCCCGTCGAACGGCGCCCGCCCGCGGACGGCGAGGGTTCGGGTCTCGCCCGAGGCGCACGCGGGGAGGGCCTCCCTCGGGCAGGTGACGGGCGCCGACAGCGACCAGCGATCGCGGTCGACCGCCAGCGTCACGTCGTTCCGAGGCCAGGCCTCCGACGGGTACTCGGTGCGATCGCGAACCTCCGCGCGGAACCGCTCGGGCACGCGGAACGCGACGCGCACCTCGAACCGGCGCTCGGGGACCTCGTCGGCGAAGTTGTGCTCGATGACGTCGAACACCGCCCGGTACGCCGAGATCTCCCGCGATGCGGCGGCCACGCGTTCGGCGATCTCGGAGGCCCGCAACGGGAGCGGGCCGCGCCGCACGCCCGGGAGCCCGCCGGCGACCAGCGCCACCACGACCGCGGCGGCCGCGAACGCGGCGATCTCGCGACCCCAGCCGGGTCGAGCGGGCTCTCGCTCCACCCGCTCCATGATCGAGGCGACGAGGTCGGGTACGACCGGGGCGGGCTCGAGCCGCGCCGCGTCGCGGAGCCGCCGGGCCTCCGCCTCGAAGTGACGGCACCGAGGGCACGTCTCGAGATGCGACCGGACGCGCTCTTCCAGCGGCTCGCCGTCGAGGCCGGCCGAGAGCTCCCGCTCGGCGACGTCACACCTCATCGACGTCCTCCTCGTGGGCCAGGACCTCCATCAGCGCCTTCCTCGCGGCGTGCATCCGGCTCTTCAGGGTCCCGGTGGGGACGCCCAGGACGACGGCAGCCTCCCGGTAGGTGAGGCCGACCACCTCGATGACGACGAAGGCCTCCCGGAGGTGCGGCGAGAGGCCCTCCACGGCGGCGGCGATCGTCATCCTCAGGGCGGGGTCGTCCACGGGAACCTGTGGCTCCGCACGCTCCGCGAGCCGGCGCTGGTGCGCCCCGCGGCGCATCGAGTCCACCGCCGCGTTCCGCGCGATCCGGTACAGCCAGGTGGTGAACTTGGCCTCTCCGCGGAAGCGGGGCAGCATCCGGTAGGCCCGGAGGAAGGCCTCCTGGGTGACGTCCTCGGCGGTGGCCGGCTCCCGGACGATCCGCAGCACGAAGCGGTAGATAGGGGCCTGGCAGGAACGGACCAGCTCTTCGAACGCCTCGAGGTCCCCGCGCCGCGCGCGGGAGACCACCTCCGGCTCGGGCTCGCGCACCGGCGCCCTCCGTTGTCGGCCTGAGTCTGACGACGAGATGGCTCCTCGACAAGACGTCAGGCGGTCGGTCGCCGGGCGCGGCGACGCTGGAGGGCCGCGTAGCCCATCGCCGCCGCGGCCAGGACCCAGGGAAGGAGGACCGTCGGACGCCACCCGGCCGAGGTGTCGGAATCGAGGCTCGAGGGGACGCGCATCGGAGGATCGGGGACCACGAGAGCCGTCGCCTCGGCGGGAGCCGCCTCGGGCTCCTCCGGCGTGGAGGGGAGGAAGGTGGTCTCCACGACGGCCCCTCGACCGACGACCACGGTCCCGAGCATCCCGGGATGGAACGCGCACGCGTACGGGAACACACCCGGCTCCCGGAACGGCCGGGTGACGGCCTCGTCGAGATCGAGGCTGCGCGGCCTGGCCCACCTGCCGTTCGCGCCGATCACGTTGTGCGGGAACGCGTCGCGGTTGACGAACGTCACCGTCGTGCCGGGCCGCACCCGCAGGATCGTCGGCGAGAAGCAGAAGTCCCGCATCTCGACCACGGTTCCGGTGGCACTGGTCAGGGGCTCGGGGCAGCCGCCACCGCCCCCGGCCACGGCCGGAGCCGGTGACAGAGCCAGGATCGCCGTCGGCACGGTCAGGAGCCATCGGAGCCTTCGCATCGCGCCCTCCTCGGGGTTCGAGCTCATCCTTTACGGACGCACGAGGGCCGCTCCCGGTTCGGGAGCTTGACAGTTACGGTACCGTAGCCTACGGTTGCGTAACTTACGATGCCGTAGGGAAAGGAGCCCGATTGCGCACCTTCGCCGAGCCCGAGGCCGTCCTCCCCCCCGACGCCGAGGCCATCATGGACAACGCCCTCCGCGAGGAGGGCCCCCCGGCGGTCAAGGGCGTCCGCACGATGACCGCGAAGGAGCTTCGCTTCCAGCGGCGCGTGACCGCGCTGTTCACCGTCGGTCCCCTCGTCGGCGTGATCGCCGCCGTCGTGTTCCTGTGGGGCTGGGGCATCAGCGGGCTCGACTTCTGGCTCTTCCTCGGCTTCTACCTCTTCACGGGGCTGGGGGTCACGGTCGGCTTCCACCGCCTCTTCACCCACCGCAGCTTCGAGACCTCCACACCCGTCCGCGCCGTGCTGGCGGCCGCCGGTTCGATGTCGGTGCAGGGCAGCGTGCTGGATTGGGTGGCGACCCACCGTCGCCACCACGCCTACGCCGACGAGTACGGGGACCCGCACTCGCCCCACCTCGTGGAGGAGCAGGGGTTCCGCGGCGTGCTGCGCGGACTGTGGCACGCCCACATCGGGTGGTTCCTCCGTCCCCAGCGCACGGTCGTCTCGAGGTGGGCGCCCGACCTCGAGCGCGAGCCGGTCATGGTGCGCGTCACCAAGGTCTTCCCGTGGCTGGTCCTCGCCTCGTTCTTCCTGCCGCCGGCGATCGCGCTGGCGATCACCGGCTCGTGGGGGGCGGCGCTGACCGGCTTCATCTGGGGAAGCCTGGTCCGCATCTTCCTCCTGCACCACGTGACGTGGTCCATCAACTCGATCTGCCACTTCTTCGGGAAGCAGCCCTTCGAGACCAAGGATGAGTCCACCAACAACTGGCCGCTGTCGATGATCTCGTTCGGGGAGTCCTGGCACAACAACCACCACGCCTTCCCGACCTCCGCGCGCCACGGGCTGCTCCGCGGCCAGCTCGACCCCACGTGGCGGGTGATCCGCGTGATGGAGCAGATGCGCCTCATCCATCGCGTCCGACTCCCCAAGCCGGGTGCGATCGCGAGGAGATGGGCCAGCGCGCCGAAGCCGCTGGCTCGCTGATGGTGGCTCCCGCCCGGCGCATGACCGGGGAGGAGCGGCGAGAACAGCTGATCGACATCGGCAGGACCGTCTTCGCTGAGCGCGGGTTCGCGGGGGCCTCGATCGAGGAGATCTCCGAGCGGGCGGGCATCAGCAAGCCGGTCGTCTACGGGCACTTCGGCGGGAAGGAGGGCCTCTACTCCGCGGTCGTCGAGCGCGAGGTCGCGAGGGTGCTCGCCATGATCGCCGAGGCCCTCGACGGGAGCGAGCACCCACGAGAGCTCGTCGAGGGAGCCGCGGACGCGTTCCTCCGCTACATCGAGGGCGAGCGAGACGGCTTCCGCATCCTCGTCCGAGACGCCCCGATGGGCACGGCGAAGGGCACCCTGCCCAGCGTGCTGGGGGTGGTGGCCGAAAGGGCCGAGTCGATCCTCATCGACGAGTTCGAGGCCCGCGGCTTCGACCCGAAGGTGGCTCCTCTCTACTCAAGGGCGCTCGTCGGAATGGTGGCGCTCGTCGGGCAGTGGTGGCTCGACGTGGGGAGCCCGGCCCGTTCGCTGGTGCGGGCGCACATCGTCAACCTCGCGTGGAACGGCCTCCGGGGGCTCGAGCAGGAGCCGGCCGGCTAGGATCGGCCCCGACCATGAGCGGCCGGCACTGGCTGATCGACGGGATGAACCTCATCGGGTCCAGACCCAACCGGTGGTGGAAGGATCCAGGGCGGGCGATCCGGGAGCTGATCGAGGACCTCGAGGACCATGCCGGGCGCAGCGGCGAGCCGATCACGGTCGTGTTCGACTTCCGACCCAAGGGGCTCCGCGTGGGGACCTCGCGCGGCATCAAGGTGAGGTTCGCCGACGGAGGCTCGCAGGCCGCCGACAGGATGATCGCCGACATGGTCCACGAGCATCCCGACCCCCACACGCTCAAGGTGGTGACCTCCGACAGGCCCCTCAGGCAGCTGGTCGAGGCGGGGGGCGCCGAGGTGGTCGGAGCCGGGACCTTCCGCCGCCACCTCGAGGGCCGCTGACGACCCCCGGAACGGATTTGACCACCGGGTCAGGATGGCGCTATCGTGCGACCCCGCCAACGCGAACTTTCGCCCGCCTGAGAGAGGAGGTTCCGAATGCGGAACCCACGCAAGACCATCCTGACCATCCTGGCCGCCTCCGTGCTGATCGGCGCGATCGTTACCCCGACCGTCGCCCAGCAGGGGGCCGGCGGGGGCGGCCGCCTCCAGCTCTTCGAGGCGACCGTGAACGCCGACCAATGGGCCGAGATCCAGGGCATGGGCCTCGACATCGCTCACGTCGAGGAGACCCCGGACGGGATCGAGTTCCAGGTGGTCATGTATCCGCGGGACCGTAGGTCCCTGCAACAGAAGGGGATCAAGCTGCGCCTCGTGCGCAACGAGGACGGCCAGACGCAGATCCAGGCCGCGGCCGCTCAGTCGGCGCACGGCTTCGACGTGTGGCGCTCCTACGACGAGCCGGGCGGGATCGAGGACCAGATCCGAGCGATCGCCTCGGCGCCCCAGAACCGAGGGTTCACCAAGCTGTACAAGCTGGGCGAATCCCACCAGGGGCGGGACATCCTCGCGGTCCGGCTGACGCAGGGCGCCCGGGGGCTACCGCTGGGGAAGCGCCCGGCGGTCCTCTATCAGGCCACGACCCACGCTCGTGAGTGGATCAGCACCGAGGTCGACATGCGGCTGCTCAAGTGGTTCGTCGCCGAGCGGCGGGCGGGCAACCCCGAGGTCAAGCAGATGCTCGAGAAGTCCGAGCTGTGGTTCGTCCCGATGGTCAACCCGGACGGCTACCAGTACACGTTCGACGGTGACCGCCTGTGGAGGAAGAACCTCAGGGACAACAACGGCGACGGAGAGATCGCCCCCGGCGACGGCGTCGACCTGAACCGCAACTACGCGGAGCACTGGAACTACGACGAGGAGGGCTCCTCCTCGCAGTTCGCCAGCGAGACGTACCGCGGCCCGGCCCCCGCATCGGAGCCCGAGACGCAGGCGAACATCAAGCTATTCGACATGCTGTCGAAGCTGCGGTTCGCCGTCAGCTACCACTCGTTCGGGAACCTCCTGCTCTACACGCAGGGCTGGCAGGTGCAGACCCCGTCGGCCGACGACCCGATCTACGTCGCGCTGACCGGCACCGACGACGACCCCGCGGTTGAGGGATACGACCCTGGGGTCGGCGCCGACCTGTACACGACGAACGGGGAGTTCACCGACTGGGCCCACGGCGAGCGCGGCGTGCTCTCCTGGACCCCCGAGCTGGCCGAAGGGTGCCCGGGCTGCGGCTTCGTCTTCCCCGACGACGAGGCTCTTGTCCAGGCCGAGTTCGAGCGGAACCTCGAGTTCGCGCTCAACATCGCGCGCTCGGCGGTCGACCCCGACGACCCGGCCTCGCACATGGGGCTGGAGACCGAGGACTTCTACCTCGACGTCTCGGACATCGACCCGCAGAAGACGAACAACACTTCGTCGGACCTCGCCGTGGACATCTCTTACGGCGGCGGCTCGTCGCAGCCGGTGGAGGTCCTGGCCAAGCGGTCGGCGGGCGCGGTGGCCCTCCGCTACCAGATCAACGGCGGCGCCACGCAGACGGCGTCGACCAACGAGGCGGCCGACGGTGAGGTGTTCGGCGGGAACAACGCCTACAACACCTACTACCACTACCTCCGCGGTGAGATCCCCGGCATCTCGGTCGGGGACAGCGTGGAGTACTGGTTCACCGCGGGGTCGTCCTCGAGCGACCACCAGACCTTCGAGGTGGTCGAGGACGCGGACGCCGACGTGCTGATCCTGGCCCACGAGGACCGCACGGGCCTCGTGAACATCCCCGGGTACGCCAGCACCGACCCGAGCGTCCCGAACTACCTCTCGTACTACGAGGACGCGCTCGACGAGGCGGGACGGACGTACGACGTCTGGGATGTCGACGCGATGGGGCGTGAGGCGCCGGATCACCTCGGCGTGATGAGCCACTACGACGCGGTGATCTGGTACATGGGGAACAACTTCGTCACCCGGCAGCAGGGGCGCGGTCCCGGGAACATCGACCGGCTGGCGAACGACCTGATCCTCGAGGCGAGGGCGTACCTCAACGAGAGCGGGAAGCTGCTGTACACCGGCCAGTGGGCCGGAGCGGCGGAGAACGGTCTCGCCGGAGGCCAGTACTACGACCCCGTGGCCGACGAGGCCTGCGTGGTCGGCGGGGTGCCGAGCCCCGTATTCGACCGCTGTGCCTTCTTCGCGGACAAGAACGACTTCCTCCAGTACTACCTCGGCGCCTACATCTACAACAGCGATGCGGGCAGCGACGAGGACTTCAACCCGTTCCCGGTGGAGGGGGTCAGCGACCCGTACACGGGCATGGGCTGGGAGTTCAACGGGACGGACAGCGCCGAGAACCAGGGCCACACGGCGTCGTTCATCACCACCAGCAGCCTCCTGCCCCCGGACGAGTACCCGCAGTTCGCCAGCACCGCCCCGGCGGTGTGGGTCACGGGCGCATCGGGGGCCTTCGAGCCCTTCGACGGCGACTGGTACGTCTACTCGAACATGGGGGACATCAGCTTCAAGCGGTTGATGCGGACGATCGACCTCACCGGGGTCGCGCCGGCCGACAACCCGACGCTGACGTTCCGGTTCTCCTACGACACGGAGCCCGCTTGGGACTTCGCGTTCGTGGAGGCCCACACCGTGGGCGAGGACGACTGGACCACGCTGCCTGAGGCGAACGGCCACACGGGCACCAGCACGGGCGACAGCTGCCCGGAGGGCTGGTTCGAGCTGCATCCGTGGCTCGAGCGGTACCAGGGCGCGGACTGCTCCGGCTCCAACCCGGACACTGGTGGTGAGTGGAACGCCACCTCCGGGCGCTCAGCCGGCTGGGAGGAGTGGGAGATCGACCTCTCCGACTACGCGGGCAGCGAGGTCGAGGTCTCGATCTCCTACGCCAGCGACTGGGCCGTCCAGGGCCTCGGCGCGTGGGTCGACCACGTCGAGGTCTCGACCGAGCCCGGGGTGGAGTCCTTCGAGGCCGGGCTGGGCGCGTGGACCGTCGCCGGGCCCCCCGAGGGCAGCGCCGCCAACCCGAACGACTGGGAGCGGACCCAGTCGGTCGGGTTCGAGGAGGGGGCGGTCACCGCGACCGACGACACCCTCTACTTCGGGTTCGGCTTCGAGGGGATCACGGGCGCGCCCTCCCGGGCCGCGGTGATGGAGAAGAGCATGGGGTACCTGCTCGGGCCGTAGGCCCAGCCGGTACGAGGCGAGGGGCCGGCGCCCATCAGGGCGCCGGCCCCTCGCACGTCCTCAGGCGTCGAGCCTGAGGACGAAACCCTCGATCGACTCGCCCCCGACGCTGGCGAACGCCGGGTCCTCCCCCACGACCTCGAAGCCGCACTTCTCCAGCACCCTCACCGAGGCCGGGTTGTGCTTGGCGACGTGCGCATAGAGCGGGCGCTCCTCCAGGAGAGCGAGGAGCTTCGACAGGGCCTCGGTGCCCACCCCCCTGCCCCAGTAACGCCTCCCGATCCAGTAGCCGACCTCTCGCTTCCCCTCCCGGAGGAAGC
>Ga0256867_10001160_pt1 | contig 10941 bp, 10 predicted proteins | sample RVTome_15_FD_185939 | JGI IMG/M metagenome (GOLD analysis project Ga0256867, IMG submission 185939) | Soil microbial communities from uranium-contaminated site in the Upper Colorado River Basin, Wyoming, United States - RVT150D86 (HiSeq) ... | reverse complement strand
CTCCGCCAGCGCCGTCCGCACGTACGCAACTGCCTCCGAGACACTCATGTCGTTATCTCCAGGGTTCCGTCATCGAGGACCGTCAAGCGGTCATCCCCCTCGATCAGGGTCGCCGAGTTGTCTTCGACGATCGTCGCCGGCCCCGTCAGCGTGAATCCGCCCGGCAGTCTCTCCCGCCTCCAGACCCCCGCCTGACCTACGGGGTCGTGATGAGGGTCGACTCGTGGGATTTCGGCCCACGTCATCGGGGGCCGACCCGAGGAGGTGGCCCTGACATTCACCACCTCGAGGGGCTCGTAGGGGCGGTCGAAGCCAAATCGCTCGTGGTGGATGCGATGAAAACGGTCACTGAGACCTTCCCAACCCGGGCCAAGGGGAACCTCGAGCTCGTGAGCCTGGCCCCGATAGCGCATGTCGGCGGTCGAACCGATGACCAATGGAGGCGAGCCGAACATGGTGGAAAAGGTCGAGCGGGCCAGTTCGGTCACTGACCGCGCCTCGTTGATGAGCCGCTCGTCGCCCTCATTCAACACCACCGTCTGGACGGCGTCAGCCCGTGGTGTGGCCAACAACAGTCCCAGTGCCGAGAACACCCCCGAGTGCGGGGGGATCAACACCGTCCGGATCCCCAGCCGTCGTGCCAGTCTGCTCGCGTGCAGGCCGCCAGCACCTCCAAAGGCAACGAGGGCCGAATCGCGGGGATCGGCGCCTTCCTCGACGGAGACCGCCCGCAGGGCGCGCTCCATATGGGCTTCGACTACTTCGAGCACTCCGGTGATGAGACGTCTCACTTCGATCCCGGATACCTCCGCGAGGCGCCGGGCAGCCTCCCGACCGGCATCGACATCCAGATGCAGAGAGCCCCCCAGCGCGAGGTCGAGCGGGATGTTGCCTGCGAGGACGTTGGCGTCGGTCACGGTGAGGTCGACACCACCCAGTCCGTAAACCGCCGGGCCCGGGTGTGCGCCCGCGGATCGGGGCCCGACCCGGAGCGCGCCTCCCTCGTCGATCCCCGCAATGCTCCCTCCGCCGGCTCCGATCGTGCGGATCGGCACCGAAGGGACCCGATTCACTCTCCCGGCCACCAGATGCCCGGTTCCCACCGCGGGAGCGCCACCGGTAATGCGGCATACGTCGGTGGAAGTGCCACCCATGTCGAACGAGATCACCGACTCATGACCGTGATGCCCGCCCACGGCGGCAGCCGCGACTACACCACCAGCTGGCCCGGACAGCACCAGACGCCCAGCAAGACCCGTCGCCTGTTGGAACGGCACCAAGCCGCCTGAGGAGGTCATCACCAGACGGGTCGCCATCGCGAGGCGCCGGTCGAGGGCCGTGAGATAGTCGGCAACCGACGGAGTCAGATAAGCGGCGAGCACCGTTGTAGCGAGCCGCTCGTACTCCCTGAACTCGGGCGAGACATCGGAGGAGAGAACGGTGGGCAGCGAGATGCGACTGGCGATCTCACGCTCCGCCGCGGGCTCGCGGTAAGAGTCGAGCAACGCCACCGCGACCACATCGGCGTCACCGACCGCGCCGGGGTCGGAGTATCGACGATCCCGGGGCACGAGTGGCTGTGGTCGGTCGATCGCCGAGTCGTAGAGGGACGGTCGATCCTGGCGGGCGATCTCGATCAGGTCCTCATATCCGGCATCGGTCACCAATGCAACCCGGGCGCCACGTTCCTCGAGCAGGGTGTTGGTCGCAGCCGTCGTCCCGTGCAAGAAGACGTCCGCCGTGACCCCCCGGACTGCCGAGGCGACCCCGACCGACTGATCAGGCGTGGTGGGTACCTTGAAGCCACGGAGTCTCCCGTCTCCCACTGCCACGACGTCGGTGAATGTGCCACCAACGTCGACTGCGACGATCGCGGCCACTGGTTACGCTCTGGCCCTGATGGCCGTGCAAGTCGAGCAGACCCCGAACCCCAACGCACTGAAGTTCTCGGTGGGCCGGCCGGTGGGTGGCCCGGGGACACACGTGAGAGGGTCCGAGCCCGAAGAGGCCTTTCTCGCCGGACTGCTGGCGATCGACGGCGTGGCGAGCGTCTTCTTCACAGCTGACTTCGTGACCATCTCCAAGACTCCCGACGGCTCATGGGACTTCATCACCCCCGAGGCGACGGCGATCCTAGAGGGTCACTTCGGCGACTAGTCAGGGTCGGATCGTCACCGGGCGTCTCACCCCGTCCGAGCCCACTAACATCACCACTACTTCCCAGGAGCCATCGGTGGCCTGGCGCCCGCCCACGATCTCGAGACCCGCTTCGATCCCGACGGCCACCTCCTCCGGGATATCGACCAGGCCAAGGTTCGGGGAAGGCGAGGGGGTCACCGGAGACAGCGAGGGCAACCCCGTCACCATGGCGAGACCGCTCTCGTTCACTTCGACGTCGACGGTCACCATCGTCGGCGGCTGACGCACGAAGCCCGCCTCGCCGGTGGAGAGCAGGGATCTCACCACGACGTCTACCCGGAAAGACATCCCCCCTGTCTCGGTGACGCCCGTGGCGCCGGCCCAGTCGACGAACACTTGGGTTCCCTCGGGCGTCTCGGGCATTGGTGCGCCGGCCGGTAGCAGCGAGGAGAGAGTCCGCCGCGACTCCTCGGTGCCGTCGGCGGACATGTATTCGACGGCGAACCATTCGGCGTGTGCCGCCGCTCTTTCGATCAGCCGTTCGGGGGCGATTGCATAGAGGTCGGCCTCGGCCACCACGATGGGCCCGGCCACGGTGGAGGGCGGTGGGGTGGTTTGGGCCTCGATCGTGGTGGCCGAAGCCGTCACAGGCGCCGAGACGGCCACAGTGGCCGGAGGCAATGCCGGTTGGCTGCGGACGAATGAGTAGCCGAGGGCGCCAAGAGCCACCGCCCCGGCCAATGCGTAGGCCAGCCATTGCCGGTCGCCACCCTTCTTCTCGAGCGTCTCCCAAGGGATCCGCTCGTAGACTTCGTCCCGTTCCGGCTCCATATCTGGAAGGTATGCCGGCGCGACGACCCGTTCAAGGGGGTCGTCACGGGGGTGGGGATCCGGGGAACCAACTGGTCGTTGGCTATCGTCTCTCTGCAATGGCAGTCAACCCCGACCCGAAACCGGGCCGCTGGATCCTCCCCCTGGTCGTCCTCGGGATGATCGCGTTCACCTATTTCTTCGTACGCGAGCTCCCCGAAGCCTCGACCCAGACCACACTGGTGTCCAGCCCGGACACCTCGACGACCTTGGGAGGCGGTAACGGTGGTGAGGGCTCTACCTCCACCACCCAGAGTCAGACCCCGCTCGACCCGGAGACCCAGACCTACCTCGACACCATCGACGCCATCAATGAGGAGCTCCAGGCCCAACGCACCGAGATCGTCACCGTCAACGAAGGGTTCAATGCCGACCCACGTGAGGTCGAGTATCCCGACGCCGAGACCCGCTTCGAGGCGGTGGTGGCGACGACCCAGGGTCTTGCCGACCAGCTACGCGGGCTGACACCCCCCAGCAGTGTGGAGGCGAACCACGCCTCACTCCAGGGTTATGTCGACCAGGCCGCCGTGAGCGCCAACGAGGCGCTGGCGGGTCTCCGCTCCACGGACACCGGGGAGCGCCGCAACACGGCCGTCGACTCGTTCGTGCAGGCGGCCACCGACTACGACACCGAAGTCACCAACACCCACAACGCCGCCAGCGCGTAACGCTCCCGCCTTACGAGAACCAACCCAGGGACCAGATCTGTGAAGCGGCCGGGCTGCCGCCCGGCCGCTCCTCTCGATCGGCTGTGCGATCGAACCGCTAGATGTCGTAATACAGGTGGAACTCGTAGGGATGGGGTCGCAGCCGCACCGGATCGACCTCATGCTCGATCTTGTACTCGATCCAGGAGTCGATGAGACCCTGGGTGAAGACACCACCCTGTAACAGGAAGTCGTGGTCGTCCTCGAGGGCGGCAAGCGCCTCGGGAAGACTTCCCGGCACGGAAGGCAGACCGGCGAGCTCGGCAGGCGGCAGGTCGTAGATGTCCTTGTCCACCGGATCATGCGGCTCGATCTGGTTCTGCACCCCGTCGAGACCGGCCATCAGCATCGCCGCAAACGAGAGATAGGGGTTACACGACGGGTCGGGACAGCGGAACTCGAGGCGCTTGGCCGCCGGTGCCTGGCTGTACTGGGGGATCCTCACCGCGGCCGAGCGGTTCCGGCTCGAGTACACCAGGTTGACCGGTGCCTCGTAGCCGGGGACCAACCGGTGGTAGGAATTGGTCGTCGGCGCGGCGAACGCCAACACGGCGGCGGCGTGCTTCAGCAGCCCACCGATGTACCAGCGGGCAGTGTCCGACAACCCGGCATAACCGCCCTCGTCGTACATCAGTGTCTCGCCGTCTTTCCACAGCGACTGATGGGTGTGCATGCCCGAGCCGTTGTCCTCGAAGATCGGCTTTGGCATGAACGTGACCGACTTGCCCATCTCCCACGCCGTGTTCTTAACGATGTACTTGTAGAGGGTGACGTTGTCAGCCGTGCGCAGCAGTGTGTCGTAGCGCATGTCGATCTCGGCCTGACCGGCGGTGCCCACCTCATGATGCTGCACTTCGATCGTGATCCCGGCCGCCTCGAGGTTGTGTGTCATCTCCGAGCGCAGGTCCTGGAAGTGATCTGTGGGCGGTACCGGGAAGTAGCCCTCTTTGTAGCGGGGCTTGTATCCGAGGTTGCCGCCGTCTTCGAACTCGCCCGAGTTCCAGGCGCCCTCCACCGAATCGACGAAGTAGTAGCCGGAGTTCTGGTTCTGCCCGAAGCGGACGTCGTCGAAGATGTAGAACTCGGCCTCCGGCCCCCAGTAGGAGGTGTCGGCGATCCCGGTGCTGACCAGATACTCCTCCGCCTTCTTGGCAATGTACCGGGGATCCTTCTCGTAGGGGGTGTTGGTGATCGGGTCGTTGACGAAGCAGTAGAGGATCAAGGTCTTCCGGGAGCGGAAGACATCATCGACCGCGGTACCTGGATCGGGGATCAGGATCATGTCGGATTCCTGGATGTCCTGAAACCCGCGAATCGACGAGCCGTCGAACCCGAAGCCGTCATCGAACGAGTCCTCTGTCAGCTGATGGGATGGGACGGTGAAATGCTGCACCTGCCCGGGCAGGTCGCAGAAGCGCAGATCGACGAACTCATAAGCCTCGCCCTCGACGAGGGACAAGACGTCGGCAGCCGTCTTGGTCACGATGCCTCCTTCCAGTTGTGGCGTGAACCGGGTGTTTTGTATCCGACCGCAATTGCCGACCCGTTGCTGCAATGTGAACGCTGTGTTTCGTGGTTGCCACAGCATGCAATTACCGGGAGGGAGGGGCCGGCCCGCCGATAATCGCTGTGGTGATAACCAGCTTCACGTGGGTCAACGGAGAGAACGCGCCCTCGATCAAGGGCGTCGGTTCGGTCGCGGCGATTCCTGCCGGTGGCTGGGTTTGGGTCGACGTCTCCGGGGAGAGCCCGGAGACGATCCGTCAGACCTGTCGCCAATTCGGCATTCCCGAGACGCTCATCGCCGACGCTCTCGCTGCCGGCAGCCTGCCCATGATCGAGGAGCAGCGCGATCTTCTCTACGTCGTGTTGAACGCCTTCCGCACCGGCGACAGCGGACGTCTCGATGGCAGCGAGGTCGATCTCTTCATCGGACCCGACTTCGTGGTCTCGATCCACGACGAGGACATCGCCTCGACATCGATCGTCATCGACCGCTTCTTGCAGGGGGTAGGACTTTCCGTGGCCTCACCGCCCGGGCTCCTGGCCCATCTGGCAATGGTCGGAAGTCGTCGCTTCCCGGCCCTGATCGACCACCTCGAGACCGAGCTCGACTCCTTGGAGGAGCTCGCCATGCGCGCCGACCCCCGCGCCCTGACCGAGGTATACGCGCTGCGTCGCGACGTCATCGTGTTGCGTCGGGTCCTCGTCCCACAGCGCCAGATCTACGAAGACCTCGCCGATGGCGAAACCCGGCTCGTCGACGAGGCGAGTCGACGTGAGTTCGAGCGGGTGGCCGAGTACCAGACCCAGATCCTCGAGTCGCTGGAGGCCGCCAGGTCTCTACTTGGCTCGGTCCTGGAGACCCATCGCGGTGCGGTAGCCGACCAGACGAACGAGATCGTCCGGGTCCTCACCGTATTCTCCGCGATCTTGCTGCCTCTGAGCCTCGTCGCCGGGGTGTTCGGCATGAACTTCATCGAGATCCCACTCGCCGACGACCCGACGGGTTTCTGGATACTGATCGGGGCCATGGCGTTGAGCGCCGTTGCCCTCTGGATCTACTTCGGTCGTCGGGGCTTCGTGGGCGCCCCACGACTCAGCGAATTGCCCAAAGCGGTCGGCCTCGGCCTCTATCAAGTGGGCACGGCACCTATTCGGGTCGTGGCGGAGGGCATCGAGTCGACTTACCGTCTCGTCACCGGATCTCCGGGAGTGCCAGACGACGAGGACGGGACCTGACCCCGACCCGCTACCGTCGCTCACCGTCATGTCAGCGACGATCGTCCTCGGCGCCCAGTGGGGTGATGAAGGGAAGGGGAGAGTCGTCGATTACTTCGCCGAAAGCGCCGACTACGTGGTTCGTTTCCAGGGTGGCAACAACGCCGGGCACACCATCGTGGTCGGTGATCAGAGGCTCGCACTCTCCCTGATCCCGTCCGGGATCCACTACCCCACCTGCACCCCGGTGATCGCCTCGGGCACCGTCATCGATCCGGCGGTGTTGCTAGCCGAGATGGACATGGTGGCCGCCAAGGGCATGGACCCGTCGCGGCTGCGTCTGAGCTCGAATGCTCATCTGATCATGCCCTATCACCGCAAGCTGGACGCGGCCATCGAGCGTTACCTGGGAGACAATCAGATCGGAACCACCAAGAAGGGCATCGGTCCCGCCTACACCGACAAGTACTCCCGGTTCGGGATAAGGGTGCAGGACCTCTTCGATCCCAAGATCTTCCGAGAGAAGGTCGAGGCGGCCCTCGAGGACAAGAACAAGATCCTCCCCCGCGTCTACAACACCCTTCCGATGGATCCCGAGGAGATCATCGTCGAATACCTGGGCTTCGCCGATCGGCTCCGGCCCCATGTTGCCGACACTTCGCTCCTCCTCCACGACGCCATCGAGTCCAACAAGGAGGTGCTGTTCGAAGGGGCCCAGGGGACCCTGCTCGACATAGATCACGGGACGTACCCGTTCGTGACCTCGTCCAACCCCACGGCGGGAGGGGCCATCGTGGGCTCGGGGATCGGTCCCAAGACGATCGACGAGATCATCGGCGTTGCCAAGGCTTACATCTCGAGGGTCGGAACCGGGCCTTTTCCCACCGAGCTCGACGACGAGATCGGCGACACGATGATCGAGCTGGGCGGCGAGTACGGCACGGTCACCGGGCGGAGGAGACGATGCGGTTGGCTCGATCTGGTCGCTCTCCGCTATGCGGTGCGGATCAACAGCCTGACGAAGGTGTTTCTGACCAAGATGGACATCCTGTCGGCGTTCGACACGATCAAGGTTGCCACCGGATACCGGGCCGGAGGCGATCACTACGACCACTTTCCCTCCCAGCAGTCGGTGCTCTACCACTGCGAGCCTGAGTACGAGGAGCTGACCGGTTGGGCCGGGGACATCACCGGCGTTCGCCACTACCACGACCTGCCCAAGGAGGCCTGCACCTATATCGAGTACATCCAGGAAGCAATCGGGGCTCCCATAGGCTGGGTGTCGGTCGGCCCGGAGCGGACACAACTGATCGAGATCCCATGAGGGTCCTGTTGGTCGGGTCAGGTGGTCGGGAGCACGCCATGGGGTGGGCCCTGGCCCGCTCCGACAGAGTGCGCGAACTGATCTCTCTTCCCGGGAACCCCGGCCTGGCCGAGCTCGGGCCGCTGGTCGAGGGCATCGGGGTCGACGACGTCGGCGCCATCGCGGCGATGGCCCGGCTCCACGGGGTCGACCTGGTGGTCGTCGGGCCCGAAGCGCCTCTTGCAGCCGGGCTCGGGGACGCGCTGCGACGTCTCGGCATCCCGGTGTTCGGCCCAAGCCGCTCGGCCGCCCGACTCGAGTCGTCCAAGGCGTTCGCCAAGGACGTGATGACCCGAGCCGGGGTGCCCACCGGAACGGCGGAGACTTTCACGGACGCCGAAACCGCCAAGAGACATCTGGAGCGGGCGGACGCCCCCTATGTGGTCAAGGCAGACGGGCTGGCAGGAGGCAAAGGTGTTCTGGTCACGGAGTCACTGACCGACGCCGCCTCCTGGGTCGATCACTGGATCGAGAATGGCCCGGTCGTCGTAGAGGAATATCTGGCCGGCTTGGAGGTGAGTGTCTTCGCGGTGTGCACCAGGCACGGGGCGAAGCCACTGGAGCCTGCTCGCGACTACAAGCGACTCCTCGAAGGAGATGAAGGCCCCAACACCGGGGGCATGGGCTCATACTCGCCGGTGGACGACCTGGACGCCGGCCTGGTCGACCGTACGATGGCCCAGGTGATCGCCCCGACCCTGGCGCAGATGGAGGCCGATGGGAACCCCTTCACCGGCTTTCTCTATGCCGGCCTGGCCCTCACCGACGAGGGGCCCAAGGTCCTCGAGTTCAATGTGCGGCTGGGCGATCCGGAGACCCAGGCCGTCCTACCTCGAATGACGAGCGATGTGCTCGAGGTGCTGGAGGGAGGGTCACCCGAGTGGTCTGAGATGGCCACCGTCAACGTCGTCCTGGCGGCCCAGGGCTATCCCACCGCACCACAGAAGGGCGACGAGATCCGTGGTCTCGACGGTGGCCTACCCGAAGGTGTGATCGTATTCCACGCCGGCACCGTGGCCGAGGGCAGCAAGCTCTTTGTCGACGGCGGGCGGGTACTCGACGTGGTGGGGACGGGGCAGACGATCGACATTGCACGTGATCGGGCGTATGCGGCAGCCGAACGCATCACCTGGCCCGGGGTCCAGTACCGGCGCGACATCGCCGGATGAAAGAGAAGGGAGGCCGTGTGGCCTCCCTTCTCTCTGCGGGACCGGACTCTCTCAACGAGGCCCGGACACCGGTGTGGTTGGTTGGCTGCTGGATTCCGGCTGGCTGGTTCCATTGTGGCGTTGCAGCGCGGCGAGCTCGTCCTCGAGCGACCATTCACCGGCTCTGACGCCGGTGCCGGCCTTGATGGCTGCGAGCTCGTGTTCCAGAGTCCAGGTGCTGTTCGCCGACGCCTGAGCCAGTTCGGCCAACGCCACGGCCCGAGCCAGTTCGTTAGGAGACGTGACAATGGCTCCCGAGCCACCGTCGATTGCCTGGCTGATGCCGTAGGCGGCACCAATCCCGGCCACGGCCATGGCGAACCCGACCATGAGCTTCTTTGCGCCGCTGGTGTTGACCCCACGCGCGTCTTTCCTCTGCAGGACGGTCATGTTCTCCCCTTTCGTATCCCCGTGCGGACGTTCCGCCGGTCACCTGTCCGGTGATGTGGGGAAGAGGCGACTGCGCCGGTCCTGATACGTGACAAGTCGAGACCCCGGCTCGTCAGACGAAGTGATCGCGGGCGGAGCTGCGCGAACTAGCGTCGCGTGCGATGAGTCGTAGAGTCGCCATCGTGATGGGGTCGGGCTCCGACCGTCCGGTGATGGAGAAGGCCGGGCGGATGCTGGATGATTTCGGGATCGAGCACGAGACGAGGGTTCTGTCAGCACACAAGACGCCTGACCAGGCAATCGAGTTCGCCGAGAACGCGGCGGCGAACGGCTTTGCTGTCATCATCGCCGGCGCGGGAAAAGCCGCCCACCTGGGTGGCGTCATGGCTGCGAAGTCGCTGCTGCCGGTCATCGGTGTCCCCATAAACGCCGGTCTCGACGGGATGGACGCATTGCTGGCGACGGTGCAGATGCCGACAGGGATACCGGTGGCAACCGTCGCAATCGACGGCGCCACCAACGCCGCCCTGTTGGCGGTGGCGATCCTCGCAGTGGGCGACGAGCGGCTCACAGCCAAGCTCGCCGAGTACCGCGAGGAACTCGCCGAGAAGACCCTGGCCGGGTAGATGGCGGCCTCAGGCGATACCATCACACGCTCATGAGCGAGATCTCCCTCGACAAACCCGATCCACTCGATTTTCTCGGGATCGACTCCCTGCTCAGCGATGAGGAGCTCCTGCTTCGGGACACGGTCCGCGATTTCGTCGTCAAAGAGATCAAACCCCACGTCGGCGACTGGTGGGACCGGGGAGTCATCCCCCATGAGGACCTCGCTCGTAAGTTCGGTGAGCTGGGCATGCTCGGCATGCACCTCGAGGGCTACGGCTGTGCGGGCACGTCGGCAACGGCATACGGTTTGGCCAGCCTCGAGCTGGAAGCCGGCGACTCGGGAATCCGCTCGTTCGTCTCGGTTCAGGGATCCCTGGCGATGTTTCCGATCTGGAGGTTCGGCTCCGAGGAGCAGAAGCAGACTTGGCTCCCTCGCATGGCGAAAGGCGAGGTCATCGGTTGTTTCGGATTGACCGAGCCCGACTCCGGTTCCGACCCTGCGGCGATGCGCACCAACGCCAAGCGTCAGGGCGGCGACTGGGTGATCAACGGCACCAAGATGTGGATCACCAACGGATCGATCGCCGACATCGCCATAATCTGGGCGCGGACCGACGAAGGTGTGCGCGGGTTCATCGTCCCCACCGACACCGCGGGCTTCTCGGCACAAGACATCAAGAGGAAGGCGTCGCTGCGGGCGTCGGTCACGTCCGAGTTGGCCTTCGATGACATGCGGGTGCCCGACGAGTTCGTCCTACCCGGTGTCGCCTCGATGCGAGGACCGCTGTCTTGTCTCAACGAAGCCCGGTTCGGCATCGCATTCGGGGCCATGGGCTCGGCCCGCGACTGCTACGAGACCGCGTTGGCATACGCCAAGGAGCGCGAGCAGTTCGATCAGCCGATCGCGGCCTTCCAACTCACCCAAAAAAAGCTC
>Ga0256867_10001159_pt1 | contig 10943 bp, 11 predicted proteins | sample RVTome_15_FD_185939 | JGI IMG/M metagenome (GOLD analysis project Ga0256867, IMG submission 185939) | Soil microbial communities from uranium-contaminated site in the Upper Colorado River Basin, Wyoming, United States - RVT150D86 (HiSeq) ... | reverse complement strand
CGAGGAGAACCGGTTCTGGCTTTCGCTCGCCGATAGCGATGTGGGTCTCTGGGCGCGGGGCCTGGCCGTGAACTCGGGCATGGACGTGACGATCGGGGAGATCGACGTCGCGCCCGTGCAGATCCAGGGACCGAGGTCCAAAGAGGTGATGGTCGACCTCTTCGGGACGGCGATCCTGGACGTGCCCTACTACTACATGTCGCACGACCTCGACCTGGATGGCATGCGCGTGTGCGTCTCACGCACCGGCTACACGAGCGAGCTGGGCTACGAGATCTACCTCTACGACGCGACGACGAACGCCCGTCGGCTCTGGAACACCGTGCTCGAGGCCGGCGCGCCGCACGACCTCCGCGTGACCGGGCCGTGTCACATCCGCCGTATCGAGGGCGGCATCCTCGCGTTCGGCTGCGACATCTGGTACGACACGAACCCCTTCGAGGTCGACATGGGTTACACCTGGATGGTCGACCTGGACCAGGAGGCGGACTTCGTCGGGAAGCAGGCCCTGCGGCGCATCAGGTCGGAGGGACCCGCGCGCAAGCTCGTGGGCGTGGAGATCGACGGCCCGGGCCTCGGCTCGTTCATCGACAACGAGATGATCGACACGTTCCCCGTGCTCAACGGCGACCGCCGGATCGGGAGCGTCACGTCGGCATGTCACTCCCCGCGGCTCGAGAAGAACATCGGGTACGCGATGCTTCCGATCGAACACGCCGACATGGGCAACCGGTTCGAGGTGGAGACGCCCCACGGTCGTCAGACGGCGGTCACGGTGCCCAAGCCTTTCATCGATCCGAGTAAGGACACTCCCAAGGGGTAAGGCAGCCAAGCCTCGAGAGCGCCGCCCGACCCGATTCAGAGCAGGCGCTCGTCGTCGTGGAATTCGCCGCCGTACTCCTGGATACGCGCGAGCTCCTGCAGGATCGTCCTGGCGGCATGCAGCATGCCGCCGGCCACGCTCTCGACGCCCTCGGCTCCCTCCATCGTCTGCAGGCGCTGGATCACGAGGTCCAGCTCCGTTCTCGTCTCCTCGGCCATGCCATCCAGCCTGGCACATGCGACGCAGAGACGCTCACGCCTGGTCGTCGTAGGAGACGATCGCGAACGGCCAGTCCCGCGCGAGCCACTCCGAGACGCCCCGCCGTAGCGGGGCGTCCAGGTCGGCACGGGACGCGCGCACCCACGACTTGACCCGAGCATCGTGCTCGTCGTCGACCGCCGGGTAGATGTAGAGGCATCCGATCACATCGTCGGAGGATGGATCGAGCACCGTATAGGTGAAGCCCCGGCGGGCCCCGAAGTCCGCCGCGTGGCCCACGAGATCGGAGAGGTTCTCCTCGAGCGTCATCGGCCGTGGCCACACATCGTCAGCTTCGCCGCCGTCGTCGTCGAAGCCCGGCGTCGCTCGGATGTGCTCCATGCTCGTGGTCCAAGCAGCGTAGTCGCGTTCGTTGTGCTGCGGTCCGAGCGGCTCCAGCCGCATCCCGAACAACGCGAGCCCGGCGGGGGGGTCGAAATCATCCGGCACGAAGGGGCGCGTCATGCGCACGAGTCTCGCACGCTCCCGCTGGTAGGGGTCAGCCAGAGGAACCCCGCATCGACGACCGTCGCAACGATCGCGTTGCACATGCCGCGCATCGGTCGTCACGGTTGTAGACGCTGAGGCGGGTCTCGCACCCTTCGCCTGCGCAGGTCCTGCCGGCGGGCATCGGCCCCCGGCGCCTGGGACCCGGACGCATGCCCTGCTTGCGCAGACGCTGACACGGCGGGCACCAGCGGCTCTTCCCGAAATGCCCGCAAGGACGGATGTCGTGGCACATCGGGCACTCGCGGTACCCATGGCACGGACACTCCGGGAAATCGCCCATGGGCACCAGGGTACGGCCCCGAACCCGCCCGAGCCTGGAATGGTCGTGTCTCCGCCCGACACGACGTGACATCGATAGCGATGTCGAAGGGCGTCCAGACACGAGCGATCGGGAGCATCCGCGGTCCTTCGGGCTCGGTGGTGCGCGCCCGCGTGGCAGACTGTCCATGTGGACGACGAGGAGCTCCTCGCCAAGGCGGAAGCAGCGCTGACCGAGATCAAGATGGCTCAGGGCCTGTCGGATCGGCACGCCTCGGTGCTGGCCGCGCTGCGCATCCGTCTCAAGGGCAGTGCCGGGGAATCGCTCGAGGAGCTGCTCGCGGCCGCAGGGGACATCGGTCCGGACGACCGCCTCGACGAGGAGATCGAGAAGGCGGGTTCGGCGCAGGCGGGGAAACCTTCACTGGATGACCTGCTCACGGAGGAGAAGCCGAAGCCGGATTGGCCCTCCTAGCCGGGTGCCTCAATCCAGGAGCGCGTGGAAACGCTCGACCGCCTGCTGCGCCCGTTGCATGTCGGCGCCGGACCAGATGCCGAACCGGAACTCGTTGTCCCCCAGCATCTGCGCGTTCGGGGTCGGCGTCGACGGTCCCGCCGCCCACGGACGAGTCGCGAGGGACTCCCGGCTGATCGTGCCGACACATCGCAGCAGCGTCACGGCGATCACGCGTCCGTCGACGATCTCGTACTCGAACACCCCCTCGCCGAGGACCGCCGTGCCCGAAGCCTGGACGACGTGCCGGGCGGGCCATGTCGGCGACGCCGCCTCTCCCTCGCCGCCTTCGCCCACGAGTGGTCGCTCGACGATCTCGAACGGTGCGCCTGCCCACGCCTGCGATGCCGGCGTGGCGAGGCGGACGTGGGCACGCAGTCGATGGTCCTGTCGCTCGTTGTGGATCGTCCCGGTGACCACGATGAACGGCTGGTCCGCGGCCCGCGCCACCCGTCCCTCGATCGAGAGACCGTCCCACTCCACGTGGAACCGAGCCCCGGCCACCCGGACCCGTGACGGTGACGAGGGCACGTGCCCCTGCCCGGCCCAGCAGAAGTTGTAGAGGTCGCCCACGTCAGGCTCGTCGAGGAACCGGAGCTCCACATCGTCGATCGCGACACCGCCGGGGATCTCCGAGAGATCGACGTCGACGACTCGAGTGCCCTTCGACCCGCCCGCCCCTGCGCGCCGGAGCACGCCCTCTGCGATCGTCCGTGCCTCTGCGAACCGGGCATCGACGTCGGCGGCGACCTGGTCGTGGGAACAACCGCACGCCGAGTCATGGGCGCCGTTCAGCACGAGCAGGCGCCACGCGCGGTCGAGCTCTTCCCGGGGTCCCGGCAGCGACGGCGCGGCCGAGCCGGCCCGTTCGAGCAGCCGCTCGATCCGCCCTCGCTCGAGCTTCTGGTGCACCCGAGACGAGACCACGTTCGGAAGCAGGTGTGCCCGCGCAGCCGATCGGAGCTCGCCCTGCCACACGGGCAGGTCGTCGGGCAGGGCCCTTCCCTCCAGATGATCGTCGAGGCTTCCGATCTTCGAATCGATGCCCGGCATCAGCGGCGCCGCTTCCTCGAGCCGCTCGGGAAGCGTGGCGTCGGGACCGGCGTGGTCGTAGCCGACCATCAACAGCATGCGATCGTCGACGAGGAACGGTCGCATCCGCTCGACCTCGCGCTCGATCGTGCGCGCGAGGTCGAGCGGCTCGGTGGCTTCCATCAGCGCGGCGCCGGCCCAGTATCCGAACGGCATGTACTCGCACAGCACCTCGGCGGCGCCGTCCGTCGACCGCCATCGGAAGGTGGACCGATCGATCGCCTCGGGCACGCCACGCCAGACGAGCGCCCACGCGAGGCCGCCGTCGCGGAGGATCCGCGGCATCTGTCCGACGTGACCGAACTGGTCCGGCAGGTACCCGACCTTGGGCTCGGCGCCGAGCTCCCTCGCCCGCTCGAGTCCCATGCGCAGGTTCATCACGTGGGACTCCCCGGACACCAGGAACTCGTCCATCTGCGCGACCCACGGGCCGGCGGAGAGCCGGCCTTCGCGCACCCGCCGCACCAGCTCGGCGGCACGCTCCGGGCGACGTTCCAGGTAGTCGTCGATCATCGCGGTCTGCCCGTCGAGGTGGAAGTGCGGGAACCCGTCGGCCGCGAGGTCCAGCAGCGTGTCCATCATGCCGACGAGCCGCTCGACGAACACATCGAACGGCTCGTACCACTCCCGATCCCAATGCGTGTGCGGAACCAGCGTGACCTTCACGTCGGTCATCGGTCGGATCCGTCGAGGATCTCGAGGCCGCGCCGATACTTGGCAGCCAACCTGTCTCTGGTCTCCTCGTCGAGCTGGGCGAGGCGGGCGGGGTCCGAGTTGTCGGCGATGTCCGCTCGCTTGATCTGCAGCGCGATCGGGTCTCCCGAGACGGCGATCCGTTGCACGAACGCCTCGTAGCTCTCCCCCGCACGCTTGCTGAGCGTCTCCACCGCTGCGATCACGTCGTCGGGCACGCCCCGATCGAGGAGGTCCGAGCTCGTCAGCGCCGAGTCTTCGAGCACATCGTGAAGGACCGCCGCCATCTTGGCCCGCGGATCCCGGACCCGCGCCATGACTCGCATCGGATGCCCGATGTAGGGGTGACCGGACCTGTCGACCTGCCCGTCGTGCGCCCGTGTGGCCAGCTCGACGCAGATCGCGAGCAGGCGCTCGTCACGGGCCGCTCTCTGATCCTCATCGGACGCCACTCGCTCCACTTCCCTCGTCCATCCGGCGCTTGAGGGGCAGGCTACTCGGAGCTCGCGCCCGGAGCCGCGACGTCGATGCCGACGGCCGCGGCCGCCTCGGCGAGCCTCCCGTCGTACGTGACCAGCCGATCCACATCGCCTGCGAGGCTCAGCACCGTCGCGAGATGGAGCGCATCGAGGCTGCGGAGCGTCGGCGGTGCCAGTTCGGCGGCAGCGCGCACGATCCCGTCGTCGATCGGAACGAGGGCGAGACCGGCGAGGACCGCCGCGGCGCGCGTCGTGTCGCCGCCCACACGACGAACGGCGCGGATCACCTCCGTCCAGCTGATCGCGCTCGAAACCAGCGAAGGATCGCGACGGATCGCCTCGACCAAGCCGAGTGTCTCGGGCTCTCGCCTGGCGAGCTTCACGATCGCGGAAGCGTCAAGGTACAGCACGCGATCAAACGCGGTCGGTGCGATCTTCGAGGAGCGCGTCGCCGGCGCTCGTGGTCACGAGCCCGGGCGGCGGCACCAACGCCAGGATGTCCCCGGTGGGCGCTGACGCCCTGCCGGTCGCGATCAGGCGCTCCAGCGGCGACCCGGGGGGCCCGACCGGTGCGAGGACGGCCACCGGGCGGCCGCGCTCGGTGACCTCGAGCCGCTCGCCTCGCTCGACGCGGCGCAGGTACTTGCTCAGGTTCTGCCGAAGCTCCCGAACGCCGACGCGCCTCTCATCCATGTAGCACATGGTAGCACATGGAAGGCAGCATGCGTGGGTCGGTCCCGAGTCGCGGGAAGCGGCCGGGCCGAGTACGTTTTCGATGTGTCCGCTGCAGCTGTGGAGTCGCCGTGAGCTCGAGCGACGATCCGATCGCCTTCGCGCGGGATGCGCTCGAGCGGCACGCTTGGAAGGACGCCTACGAGGCGCTGGCCGAGGCCGACCGGACCGACGCCCTCCCGGGGACGGCGCTCGAGATGCTGGCCAGGGCGAACTACTGGACGGGTCGTCCCGACGCGACGATCGAGGCGCTGGAGCGAGCCTATGCCGCGTATCTCGACGAAGGCGATCGCGCCCAGGCGGCCATGGTGGCCTTCCGGATCGCGGAACAGCACGGCATGCGCATGTCGATGCCCCTCGCGCAGGGCTGGGGCCAGAAGGCGGCACGACTGGCCGAGGAGGACCCGACGTGGCCGGTGCACGGCTGGTTGCTCTGGGTCCAGGGGTTGCTGCTGTGGATCATGGAGCAGGACTACGCCGGTGCGATCCAGCAGTACGACGAGGCGCTCGCGTTCGCAGACCGCAGCGGCGACCGCGATCTCGCGGCGATGAGCCTTCACGACAAGGGTCACGCGCTCTGTCTGCTCGGGGACGTCGCGACCGGCATGCCGCTCCTGGACGAGTGTATGGCGACGGTCGTCGGCGGTGAGCTCGATCCCGCCGCGGCCGGTTACGTCTACTGCGGGATGATCGGTGTCTGCTCGAAGCTCGGCGACTACGGGCGAGCGAGTGAGTGGACCGATGCGACGCTCCGGTGGTGCGAACGTCGATCCGTGCCTGCGTTCCCGGGCGTGTGCCGGATCCATCGTGCGGAGCTGAAGCTCCTCCACGGCGATCTGCTCGAGGCGGAGGCGGATGCCCTCGCCGCATGTGAGGAGCTCCCCCGCTACAACTTCGTCTCCGGGCAAGGCCCCGCCTTCTACGAGATCGGCGAGGTGCGACGGCGGCTCGGTGATTTCGAGGCCGCCGAGAAGGCCTACGCGCGAGCGGAGGCATTCGGCCGGCCACCCGACCCGGGACGATCGTTGCTGCGGTTGGCAGAGGGCAAGGTGGATGCGGCCGCGGCGGGAATCCGTCAGGCGCTCGACGAGCAGGGCGCCGATCACTGCTCACGGGTCAGACTGTTGGCCGCGCAGGTCAAGATCGCGCTCGCGGGCGATGACACCGAGACGGCCACATCCGCCGCGGACGAGCTCGACACCCTCGTCACCCGCCTCGAGACCCCTTCGCTCCGCGCGATGTCGGCTGCCGCGCGCGGCGAGCTCCTGCTCTCGAGAGGCGACGCGGCCGGCTCGCTTCCGATCCTGCGGCGAGCTCGGGCCGGCTGGCAGGAACTCGGTGCGCCGCTCGAGGTCGCCGAGGTCTGCTTGCTCCAGGCAGAGGCGTACGCCGCCGGCGGGGACGAGGATGCAGCACGAACCGAGGCGCGCTCGGCACGAGAGACGTTCGAACGCGTCGGCGCTCGACCGGGTGCGGAGCGCGCCAGGCGCACGCTCGATCGGCTGGCACTGGAGCACGAGCGTCCGGAACGGGTCACTCGGGCGTTCCTGTTCACCGACATCGTTCGGTCGACCGACCTGATCGGCGTGATCGGCGACGACGCCTGGGAGGACCTGCTCACCTGGCACGATCGCACGCTTCGGTCGGTCTTCGCCGCCCACGGCGGCGACATCGGGCATCCCACGGGCGACGGGTTCTTCGTCGCGTTCCCCGACGCACGGTCGGCGCTGCGGTGTGCCGTCGACGTCCAGCGGGCGCTCGCCGAGCATCGGCGGTCCGAGGGCTTCTCGCTCGGGGTGCGGATCGGCATCCACACCGGCGAGGCGACTCGGCGAGGCGAGGACTACGGCGGGGCCGAGGTCCATCGAGCCGCGAGGATCGCGGGGCTCGCCGACGGTGGCGAGATCCTCGCGAGTCGTTCGACCATCGACGCGGCCGGATCGGAGGTCCCGTACACCGCGACCGAAGATGTATCGCTCAAGGGGTTCATAGAACCCGTGGCCCTCGTCCGCGTCAGCTGGCGCCAGGCGTGAGGATCACGAGCGCCGCTCCTCCGGATCGGCTCACTTCGCACGCTCCTCAGCGAGGCGAGCGAGGTTGGTGAGCTGCTGCGTGTCACCCTTGCGGATCGCCATCCGGGTGAGTGGACGCGTCCAGGGTTGGAGCCAGTAGGGAACGTAGTTCATGCGGTGAGCGGTGTCGGTGTAGGTGATCCGCGACCCGTCTCCGTCCGCCGCGATGTCGTATCGATGGATGAACTGGACCTCCCACGGCTTCCCTCGCTTGCGATCGAGCCGTGCCTCCGTCTGGATGGCGAAGATGTTCGGCGGGGACGCCTCCGTGACGACGGATCGATCGTGGAACGTGCCGTTGAAGTTCGCCCCGGTCGAGCTGAACGCGGTGCCGACCTGGGCCGCCCCATCGGGAGCCTCCAAGGTCAGCAGCTTGAATCCGTCATCCTTGGCGCGGTCGCCCGACCAGATGAGGTGGGCGTTGAGGTCGGTGACGGTCTCGTAGACGGCGTCGGGCGGCGCAGAAGATGTGACGGTGACCGATGTCTGGAACCGGAGGGTCTTCATCTTCTATGGTCTCCAGTTGACCCTACAGCCTGCCCAGCCGGTGGCTACGATGGATCGGTGGCATCTCCCGATCCGACGTTGCGCGAGTTCTCCGACGGGTGGGAGCACCATCAGGGGCTGCTGGTCGGGATGGTGCGCGACTTGACCCCCGAACAGCTCGATCTGCGTCCCGCTCCCGGCCTGTGGAGCGTCTGGCAGCTCGCAGGTCACATCGCCGGGTCGCGCGCGTACTGGTTCCACGACGTGCTCGATGAGGGCGATGATGCGGTGCGTGACATGTTCCGTGTCATCGCGACGACCGTTCCCGGCCTCCCGCTCGAGGACGCGGGGTGGGAGGACGACGAGGATCATCCTCGAGGTTCGGCTGACCTCGTGGAGGGGCTCGAGCGAACGTGGTCGATGCTCGAGGAGTGCCTTCGTCGCTGGACCGCGGACGACTTCGCCGTCGAGTTCTCGCGGCAACGGCGAACCGGCACGCAGACGATGACGCGAGCGTGGGTCGTCTGGCATCTGATCGAGCACGACGTGCACCACGGCGGCGAGATCTCGCTCATCCTCGGGAGCCACGGCCTCCCCGGCCTCGATCTCTGACCCGAGGCCGGCGTCCGTACCCGCCGCCGCCGCTCGTCTCCACGCGGATGATCGATCCCGGAACGACCTCGATCGTCGCCTTCTGGCCGACGTCGAGCTCCTTCCCGTCGGGGTCGAGCACCGTGATACGCGAGGGCGCCGCGTCACCGCCCCCCGATACCCCGGTGGGACGGAACCGAGGGTCGGTCTGCTCCGCGTAGAAGGTCACGACCTCGGGTCCGTCGAGCACAAGGTACTCCCGTCGGATGCCGCGCCCCCCGTCGTGTTCCCCGATCCCCTCCGAACCCTCGAGGAGCTCGGTCCTGAGGACCCGCACTGCGTACGACCCCTCGGCGACCTCGACCGGCATCAGGCCGACGTTCGCCATGTAGGTGTCGACCCCGTCCAGACCCGATCCGGTCGCATGGGCGCCCGTGCCCCCACCGATCACGTCGGAGAGGACCGATCGATGGCCCGTGCGCGGCGAGCTGCTGCTCAGGTTCATGCCCACGAACGTGACCGTGCTGCTCGCGACCGCCCGCTCCGGCCACAGCTCGGAGAACGCGCGCACGAGCACGTCGGCGAGCCGCTGGCACGTGTTGTGGCGGACCGAGACCGCGGCCGGAGAGTGCGGGTTGAGGACGTTCCCCGGCGGGCACACGATCTCGAGCGGCCGCAGGATGCCGTCGTTCGTCGTCATCGAGGGATCGGTCATCGCGCGGAGCGCGTACACGACCCCGGCCCTCGTGCTCGCCCACGGGACGTTGAACGCCCCGTCGACCTGGCCCGCGCATCCCGACAGGTCCACGGTCAGTCGATCTCGGCGCTTGGCCAGCCGCGCGTGGATCCTCGTCGGCGGCCCGCCGCGCCCGTCGTCGTCGAGGAACCCCTCCGCTTCCGCCTCGCCGTCGGGCAGCTCGCGCAGCGCGGCCCGGGTTGCCCGCTCCACCGCATCCAAGGCCTGGGCGAATCCAGTGGCGATCGTCCGCCGGCCGTGGCGGTCCACCAGCTCAAGCAACCGGCGCTCCCCGAGCAGGCAGGCCGCTCGCTGTGCCCGCAGATCGGAGATCGTCGACGCAGGGTCGCGGACGTTCTCCGTGAGCAGGTCGAACAGGTCGCGGTTCTCCTCACCCTCCCGGTAGAGCCGCACCGGCGGCAGAACGACGCCCTCGGCGTAGAGCTCTCGCAGGTCCGGTCCCTCGGTCCCCGGGTTCACGCCACCCACGTCGAGATGGTGCGCCGTCGCCCCGGTCCACGCGAACAGCCGACCGTCGAGGAAGACGGGGAGCAGGATGTTGACGTCGGGCGTGTGCATCGCGCCGAGGTAGGGATGGTTCGCGACGAACACGTCGCCCGGCCGGATGCCGTCGTCCCACCGGTCGAGGACCGACCGCACGACGAGCGACATCGCGCCGAGCTGGGCGGGGATGAAGTCCGCCTGCGCGACGAGCGCCCCGTCGACGGCGAACAGTGCGCAGCTGAAGTCGTCCATCTCGCGGATGATGGGACTGTGGCTCGAGCGCTTCAGCGCGCTCCCCATCTCCTCGGCGGCCGACACGAGCGCCGCGTGCACCAGCTCGAACGTGATCGGATCGAGCGCTGCGTCCGCGCGCCGACGACTCACGTCGCCGCACCCCGGAGCCACAGGCTCCCGTCCGACGCGACGGTCGCCGTGTGTCCTCGACGCACCACGGTTGTCGAGTCCATCTCGGCGACGATCGCCGGCCCGGCGACCACGTTGCGAGACCGTAACCGGTCGCGGGCGTACACCGGCACGGGCCCGCCCCGCGATCCACCGAGCAGCGCGCGGCGGTGCGCGATCACAGCTTCGCCCAGGGGAGAGCGGCTTCCCCGGGGCAGCTCGGCGGCAGCGTGCCGCTCCAGTTCTCCGAAGGCGGAGAGGCGCACCGTCACGGCCTCCAGCCTCGCGCCCGGATCGGCGTGGCCGTACATCGCGGCATGGCGATCGTCGAACGCGGATCGGAGGCGGCGGATCGCCGCCGCCGAGACGGTCCGGAGCGGCAGCTCGAGCTCGTAACCCTGCCCCTCGTATCGACACTCGGCGGACGCGACCGTGCGGACGCGGGTGCGCGGGATGCCGTCCTCACGGAGCTGGGCGACCAGGCGCGTGGATGCGTCGCGGTACCAGCCGAGCAGGTCGGGCACGAGGTCCTCGTCGAGCGCCCGCAGCACCGTCTGGGCGTCGTCGATCCGAACGCTCGCCGCCACCAGCCCCGCCGCCGAAAACAGGCCCGGATGCGGTGGGACGACGACGGCCGCGACGCCCAGCTCGTCCATCACCCGGCCGGCGAGCAGCGGTCCGGCGCCGCCGAACGCGACCAGGGTGAACGCCCGCGGGTCCACGCCACGCTCTACCGAGACCCGGCGCAGCGCTCGCACGCCGTGCGCGGCGGCGACCGCGATGATGCCCTCCG
>Ga0256867_10001158_pt1 | contig 10952 bp, 9 predicted proteins | sample RVTome_15_FD_185939 | JGI IMG/M metagenome (GOLD analysis project Ga0256867, IMG submission 185939) | Soil microbial communities from uranium-contaminated site in the Upper Colorado River Basin, Wyoming, United States - RVT150D86 (HiSeq) ... | reverse complement strand
ACTCGGCCTCCTCGTACTCGTTGTACGCGTCGAAGAGCGTGATCTGCGTGCCCGTGCCGCGATCCGTCCACAGCCGCTTGTCCTTGCGACCCGCGTTGCGGCTCACGACCGCGTGCGCGGCGTCCAGGATCGTCTGCGTGGAGCGGTAGTTCTGCTCGAGCTTCACGACCTTCGCGTCGGGGTTGTCCTGCTCGAAGTCCAGGATGTTGCGCAGGTCGGCGCCGCGCCACGAGTAGATCGACTGATCGTCGTCGCCGACCACCGCCAGGTTGTGGTGCTTGGCCGACAGATGGCGGCAGATGAGGTACTGCGCGCGATTCGTGTCCTGGTACTCGTCGACCATGATCTGCTGCCAGCGGCCCTGGTAGCGGGCCAGGACGTCGGGGTGCTGCTCGAACAGGAAGACGGTCCGCATGAGGAGATCGTCGAAGTCGACGGCGTCGTCCTCGGCCAGCTGGCGCTGGTACGCCTCGTACACGCGAGCGGCCGTCTCGTCGTAGTAGTTCGCCGCCTGGCGCCTGGCGGTGGCGACATCGGCCAGCTCGTCCTTGCGCTGACCGATCCAGGCCAGCATGCCATTCGGCGCGAACCGCTTCTCGTCGAGATCCAGGCGCCGCAGCACGCTCTTGACGAGCGCCACCTGGTCCGCCCGGTCATAGATGGTGAAGCTGCGCGTGAGGCCGATGGCGCCGCCGTCGCGGCGCAGGATCCGGGCACAGATGGCGTGGAAGGTGCCGATGGCGGCCTCGCGAGCCGCCTCCTCGCCGATGAGCCCCGCGATGCGCTCCCGCATCTCGCCGGCCGCCTTGTTGGTGAACGTGACGGCCAGGATCTGCCACGCGTGGTAGCTGGTGGCCACCAGATAGGCCACGCGGTGCGCGAGCACCCGGGTCTTGCCGCTTCCCGCGCCGGCCAGGATGAGCAGCGGCCCGGTCAGGTGCGAGACCGCCTCGCGCTGCGGCTCGTTGAGCCGCGCCAGGATCTCCTGCGGCGAGAGGCGGGCGCGCGGGGTCGGCGTGGTGGGGGCATCGAGGGACATCCCCCCGATTCTAGACCGATCCGGGCGGGCCACCCGGGAGCCGATCAGTCGGGACGAACGCGGACGCGAACGGGGTCACGCGCGGGGCGCGAGCGCTCGAGCAGCAGGCCCGCCGCGAGCACGATGAGGGCGATGAGCACTTCCATGCCACTCCCCATGCAGCCGCCGTGCCAGCGCGGATCAGCCCCGCACGAATCCCGGCTGGAGCTGCACGGTCGAGTTCGGCATCTCCTCGAGGGACGGCCACTCCGAGGCGATCGCGACGGCCTCGTCGAGGTCGGCAGCCTCGAGGATCACGAATCCGCCGAGGATCTCCTTCGACTCGACGTACGGTCCGTCGGTGACGACCACGCCCTCGCCCTGGCGGCCGCGGCGCAGCGTCTTGACGGTGCGTGGCTCGTCGAGCTCCTCGCCGCCCACGATGTGCTCACGGTGGCGGCCGAACCACTCGATGTGCCGCTGCACGTCCGCCTGCCGCTGCTCCTCCGTCCATTCCTCCCAGGTGGCGAGGTCCTCGGGGCTGAGCCAGTTGAACAGGACGTAGCGCATCAGGTCACCTCGTTCGTCGGGCGCACCTCCGGCGCCGCTCGATCCAGCGACGATCGATGCAGCGCCCGGATCGACAATTCAGGGCGTGGCCAGCAGCCGCCTCAGCCTCGCCTCGACCGCGCCATCCAGCGCGACGGTCCCGCCGAGCATGGTCAACTGCCGCGGCGACAGGCGCAGCGCCTGCTGCCCGGTGTGGAGCGGCACGAAGCTCTTTGCCGACAGCAGCATCGGGACGCCATCGCGCCCGGCCACCGCCCCACCGGCCAGCGCATCCGGGAAGTTGGCTCCGCTCGCGACGTACGCGCGGACCGACTTCGTCCAGAAGGTCCGGATGATCGCCTCCGCCGTCGCATACCGGTCCGCACCGGCCAGCCGCGTCACCGGACCGCTCGTGTAGGCGGCCAGCGCGGACGCCACGGCACCGTTGATCACCGCCGTCCCACCCAGCACGTAGATGCGCTGGGGGTTGAGGCGGTCGAGCTCGGCCGCGGTCGGCGCCGGGATGTTCGTCGATCGGACGAGCAGCAGCGGGGAATCGCGCAGGGCGGCGGCCGGCGCGCCGGAGAGCGCATCGGCGAAGTTGGTGCCCACGGCCACGAAGGCGGCCTGGACACCCGGCGCGTACCAGGTCGTGCTGATCTGCGCAGCCGTCGCGTAGCGGTCTGCGCCCGCCACGCGTTTGGCCTGGCCGGTGGAGGCATACGGGACCAGGGCGGCGCGCACGCCCTCGCTGATCACGCTCGTGCCCCCGAGCACCCAGATGCGCTGGGGCTTGAGCCGGTTGAGCTCCGCCGTCGTCTGCGCCGGAATCTGCGTCGGCAAGGTCAGCAGCACCGGCATGGCCAGCCGGCCCGCGGTCGCGCTGCCGGCCAGCGCATCGGGGAAGTCGGCGCCGGTGGCGATCATGACGTCGGTCGCCCCCGACGGATACGCCGATGCGCTGAGCGCCGCCGCCGTGGCGTACCGGTTCGCACCGGAGATGCGGTTCACCGACGGTGTCGCCGGGCTGATGCGGATGACCTCGTCATTGCCGTCGGACGTGCTGACATACAGCTGCCCGCCTGGCCCGAGGACGGACGCGCGCAGCCGGCCCCAGGCGGCGTTGAAGTGCGTCGCCGGCCCGCCGAGCGAGGTGCCCGCCGCGTTGATCGAGAAGCGCCGAACGTCCTGCTCCTTGAGCGTGCTCACGAACAGGTGCCCGTTGTAGTCGGCCCATTGCGACCCGCCGACGAACGTGCCGCCGGAGGTCGCGATCGTCGAGCCGCCGGATGCCCACAACGAGCCGATGGTCGTCGCCGAGGAGCCGCACGCCGCGGTACTGGCACCCGTATGGCACGGCCAGCCGTAGTTGCCGCCGGCCACGATGCGGTTGACCTCATCGTTCACGTTCGGGCCGTGCTCGACGGCGTATACCTGGTCGGTGCCCGGGCGGATGGCGATGCCCTGCACATTCCGGTGACCCATCGAGTACACGATGTTCCTGATGCCTCCGATGACCGGGTTGTCGGTCGGCGTGCCGCCCTCCCGGTTCATCCGCAGGATCTTCCCGTTGAGGCTGCTCCGATCCTGCGCGAGGTCTCCGTTACCGGCGTCGCCCATGCTCACCCAGAGGCGCCCGAATCGGTCCATCTCGACCGCGCAGCCGTTGTGGATATTGGCGGCCAGCATCCCGCCGACCAGGACCTTCATGCTGCCCCAGGCGCCGTCGGCCGCGACCGTGTACCGGAGCACGCGGTTGCGGAACGCGCCCGAAACCGTCTGCGAGGCGCACACGTACACGTAGCGATTTGAGGCGAAGTCGACGTCGACGGCGAGTCCCATCAGGCCGGACTCCCCCACCGCGGTGACGGGAATATTCACCGTGCGGACGAGCGCAGCTCCGGGCGAGCCGCTGGCATAGACGCGGACGCGTCCCGGTCGCTCGGTGACGAGCATCTGGCCATCGGGCAGGAATCCGATGTCCCATGGGTAGACGAGGCCGCTCTTCACAACGCTGGTGCTCAGGGTCGGCGCGGCAGCGAGCGCCGCCTGGGGCAGGAGGCCGGCCAGCAGGCCGAGCGTCAAAGTGATGACGAGGCTACGACGTCGGAGGTGGCCGGGCATGAGCATCCTTCCTGCGTGTTGGTCGCGACGCCGGGAGTGTATGTCGCGCCGAAGCTCGCCGCATGACCAGATCGTTCACATCCACTGGTCGAATCGTCCGAACGGTGGCCACCCATTCGGTGAAGGCGGAGTGCTGAAACAGACCGAGGCCCCGGCAGTTGCCGGGGCCTCGCACGCAGCAGCCGGACGAGACGCCCGCAAACGATTCACGATCCCGTTCGGCGGTGTATTCCGCCTTGCGCGATCGTGATGCTGCGCCCACTGCATTCGTCCCGAGTGACCGTCAGCTCCGCTCGCTCTCCTCCGTTGTAGAAGGTCACGGCATACATGCCCTCGAGGCCTGAGCACTGCCCGCGGTCGAAGGAGGAGTAGGTGAGGATCGTCCCGTCGAATGTGTACGTTCCTCCATCAGTGCCGCCGCCGTCCACCAGGAACCTGCCGTCGTCGAAGTACTCGATGACGTGCCCGAAGCTGTCTCTCCAGGCGCCCACGATCGTCGACGGATCGGCGTCATACGGCTCGAGGCTGGCCTCGGTCGTCGGCGACGGACTGTTCACGGTGGGCGTTGCGCTCGGCGGGGGGGCAGGTGTCGCCGTTGGCGTTGGAGTGGGGGCCGCCGTCGGTGATCGAGACGGGGCGGGCTGGGCCGTGGGTGTCTCAGCCTCTTGGACCGCAGTGCAGGAGGCCAACGTGAGGAGCAGTGGGGCCCAGATCCCAGCTCGACGCACGGCGACCTCCGATTGCGGAATTGCGCGAGAGGTCCATCATCGCGCGGCGAGTCAATCGCCGACGAGGACACCCACCTGCCTGCGCGAACTGCCGTCGGGCGCGCATCGAAGAGAGACACCCTGGCAGCACGAGAGGCGGGCTCCCACGGATGGGCTACCCGCCTCTCGTGCTCAGTCCGGCCGGTGAGGGTCACCGGCGGAGGTTGTGTGGACCCTCTCTAGAAGTCCATCCCGCCGCCGGGCGGCATGCCCGGCATCGCCCTCTCCTTCTCCGGGAGGTCGGTGATGACCGTCTCGGTGGTGAGGAGCAGGCCGGCGACGGAGGCGGCGTTCTCGAGCGCCGATCGGGTCACCTTGGCCGGGTCGATGACGCCGGTCGCGAACAGGTCGACGTACTCGCCCTTCTGGGCGTCGTAGCCGTGTCCCGGCTCCATCTTGCGGACGGCCTCGACGACGACCGAGCCCTCCTTGCCTGCGTTGATCGCGATCTGGCGGAGGGGCTCCTCCAGCGCGCGGCGCAGGATGTTGACACCGACCGCCTCGTCGCCGAGCACCTCGACCTTGTCGAGTGCCGGGATCGAGTGGATGAGGACCGAGCCGCCACCGGCGACCATGCCCTCCTCGACGCCCGCACGAGCCGCCGAGAGGGCGTCCTCGATGCGGTGCTTCTTCTCCTTCAGCTCGACCTCGGTGGCCGCGCCGACCTTGAGCACCGCGACGCCGCCGGACAGCTTGGCGAGGCGCTCCTGGAGCTTCTCGCGGTCGAAGTCGCTGGTGGTGTCCTCGACCTGCAGCTTGATCTGGCTGATGCGAGCCTTGATCGCGTCCTCGGAACCCTTGCCCTCGACGATCGTGGTCGAGTCCTTGTTGGCCGTGACGCGTCGCGCCTGGCCGAGGTCCTCGAGCTGCACGCTGTCGAGCTTGCGGCCGACCTCCTCGCTGATGACGCGGGCGCCGGTGAGGACCGCGATGTCCTCGAGCATCGCCTTGCGGCGATCGCCGAAGCCGGGGGCCTTGACCGCCAGGACGTTCAGCGTGCCCTTGAGCTTGTTGACGACCAGGGTCGCCAGGGCCTCGCCATCGACATCCTCGGCGATGATCAGGAGCGGCTTGCCGGTCTGGACCGTCTTCTCGAGGGTCGGCAGGATGTCGGCGACCGCGCTGATCTTCTTGTCGGTCACCAGGACGTACGGCTGGTCGAGGGTCGCCTCGAGCTTGCCGCCGTCGGTGGAGGTCACCATGTACGGGCTGATGTAGCCGCGGTCGAGCGCCATGCCCTCGACGTACTCGGTCTCCATCTTGAGCCCCTGGCTCTCCTCGACGGTCACCACGCCGTCCTTCCCGACCTTGTCCATGACCTGGGCGATCATCTCGCCGATCTCGGTGTCACGGGCGCTGATGGCCGCGATGTGGGCGATGTCGTCGGTCGTCTCGACCGGCTTGCTGAGGCGCTTGATCTCGTCGACGATCGCCTCGACGCCCTTGGTGATGCCGCGCTTGAGCGCCATCGGGTTCGAGCCAGCGGTGACGTTCTTCAGCCCCTCGGTGATGATGGCCTGCGCGAGCACGATGCTCGTGGTGGTGCCGTCGCCGGCGACGTCATTCGTCTTGGTCGCGACCTCCTCGAGCAACTGGGCACCCATGTTCTCGTACGGGTCCTCGAGCTCGATGTCGCGGGCAATGGTCACACCGTCGTTGGTGATGGTCGGTGCGCCAAACTTCTTGTCGAGGAGGGCGTATCGGCCGCGGGGGCCGAGCGTGACCTTGACGGCATCGGCCATCTTGTCGACGCCGCGCTTCAGTGAGCGACGCGCCTCTTCCTCGAACTGCAGCTGCTTCGCCACGGTTCTGTCTTTCCTCCTTGGTGTCGTCGCGCGGTGCGCGACGCATCGGTCTGGTCTGGACGATCGCTACTCGATGACGGCCAGGATGTCCTTCTGGGAGAGGATCAGGAGATCCTCGTCGTCGAGCTTGAACTCGGTCCCGGCGTACTTCTGGAACAGGACCTTCTGGCCCTCGCTGACCTCCATGGGCTCTCGAGAGCCGTCATCGAGGGTGCGCCCGGGCCCGACTGACAGGACGGTGCCCTCCTGCGGGCGCTCCTTGGCGGTGTCCGGGAGGACGATGCCGCTCTTGGTCGTCTCCTCGCGCGGCGTGGGCTTGACGACAAGGCGGTCCCCCAGGGGCTTCAGCCCGGTGGCCGTGCCGCTGACCGTGGTGGTCATGAGTGCGTGATGCCTCCTTGATGCGCAACCGATGCGAAACTGGTACGAGTGAGCTCGCCTCCCGGCGGGAGCGCCGTCTCGGCCGCCTCCACCAGCGATGTGGACCGGGACCGGTGACTGGCACTCGACCATCGAGAGTGCTAAGCGCAAGGTAGCACTCTCGCTTCGCGAGTGTCAACCGACTGTGCGCACACGCGAAAACGACGCCCCGACCACGCTGGTCAGGGCGCCGCGGAAGGCTGGAGTCGCCGTCGAGTCAGGCGATGTCGACGAGGCGCCAGCCGCTCGGCTCGGTGGTGTCGCCACCGTCCGTCTCGCCGTCGTCGGTGCCGGGATCGACCTCACCGTTGGTGTCGCCGTCGCCATCAACGCCCGGATCGGCGTCGCCGTTCCCGCCACCCAGGACGAGGAAGTAGACGAGTGCCGCGATCACGATGATGGCGATGATGATGCCGAGGATGAACCCGGCGCCGCTGCTGCCCGCCGGCTCCCCAACCGGCTCGCTGCCGCCGCTGTTGACGTTGACCTGGCCCATGAATGGGACCCTCCCTGTTCGATCTGCACGTTGGTGGCGGGGTGCCACGCCTTCGACGGATGCAACCGGCGTGCCAGTCCGAGTCGGTCGGCGTCCAAGCGATCGTCAGGCGCGGCCGAGCAGCCGCTCGTACGCCGCGCGAATAGGCCCCGCGAGGTCCTCTGCGGGCACGTCGCGCAGGGCTGCGAGCTCGGCGACCACGCGCAGCGCCGTCACCGGCTCGTTGCGACGCTCTCGATCCGGTCCGAGATACGGGGCGTCGGTCTCGACCAGGAACGAGCCGGGGTGCAGGATCGGCGCGGCTGCTCGGGGACCGACCGCCGAGCGGAACGCAACGGGCAGCGCGAAACTCACCAGGAAGCCAGCCGCGACCAGCCTGCTCGCCATCGTCGCGTCGCCGGAGAACGCGTGCAGGACGCCCTGCACCGGCCGCCCGGGCAGTCCCGGCCAGGCCAGCAGGGCCTCGGCGACGTCGTCGTGGGCGTCGCGGTCGTGGACGAGCACCGGCAGCTCGGCCTCGGCCGCCATGGTGAGCTGGCGCGCCAGCGCTCCGCGCTGGAGCTCCGGTGGCGACAGGTTGCGGAAGTAGTCCAGGCCGATCTCGCCGACCGCCGATGCGCGCGAATCGCGCGCGAGCGCCGCGAGCTGCTGCCAGCCGCGCTCGTCGAGCTCGGCGGCGTGATGCGGATGGACGCCGACCGCCGCCTCGATCAGCGGTGCGTGGCGCTCGGCGAGGTCGAGCGCGGCCTCCGACGAGACAAGGTCCCAGCCGGGCACCAGGATCCGTTCGATGCCGGCGACACGGGCGCGCTCGAGGACCTCCTCGAGGTCGGCCGCGAACCGCTCGTGCTGGAGATGCGCGTGCGAGTCGACCAACCCCGGCAGCCGCTCCGGAGCGCGGCGACGGCTCAGCCCGCCGCCTCCAGCTCCACCCGCGGGAAGAGCGGGCTCGGGCTGCCGACCTTCCAGGCGTCGGTCCCCCCACCCCAGGCGGCGAGCACCCGGAGGCCGGGGCCGCCCGTGCCTCGGTCATCATACGGCGGCGGCACGCCGAGCTGCTCGTGAAGGCGCCGAGCACCGTCCGGGACCGCCGGCGCGAGCAGGTGGCCGATGATCCGGCAGGCCTCGCCCATCACCGCCAGGACCTGCCCGACCCGCGCCGTTTCGCCCGCCTTGTGCAGCGCCCACGGGGCCTGTGACTCGGCGTACCCGTTGGTCGCGCCGACGAGCGCCATCATCGCGGCCAGCGCCTCGTCGAGATGCTTGCGCTCCATCGCCGCGTGGTAGGCGGCCACGACCCGGGCGGCCGTCGCCTCGATCTCCCGGTCGGCGGGCTGGTTCGCATCGGCCAGCGAGGGCAGCACCCCGTCGAGGTAGCGGGCGCTCATGCTCACCGTGCGGTTGACCAGGTTGCCGAGGTCGTTCGCCAGGTCCGCGTTGTAGCGGCGCACGAATGCCTCGGTCGAGACGTCCGCATCGCGGTCGAACGGCACCTCGCGCAGGACCATGTAGCGCGTGCCGTCCACGCCGAACACGGCCGCCGTCTCGTCGGGGTCGCGCACGTTGCCGGTCGTCTTGCTCATGCGCTCCCCGCGATCGAGCATGAAGCCGTGGGCGAAGACCTGGGTCGGCAGCGGCAGGCCGGCGCTCATGAGCATCGCCGGCCAGTACAGGCAGTGGAAGCGTGTGATGTTCTTGCCGATGACGTGCAGGTCGGCGGGCCACCAGCGCGCCATCGCATTGGCGTCGTTCGGGAACCCCGCGCCGGTGAGGTAGTTGGTGAGCGCGTCGAACCAGACGTAGATCCGGTGATCGGGATCGTCGGGGAACGGGATCCCCCACTCGGTGCCCGAACGGCTGATGCTGAAGTCGCGAAGTCCGTCCCGCAGCCAGCCGAGGACCTCGTTGCGGAAGTGCTCCGGCTCGCAGAACGACGGATTGTCCGCGTACAGGCGCTCGAGGCGCTCCTGGTACGCCGAGAGCCGGAAGAAGTAGTTCGACTCCTCCAGCCACGCCGGGTCGAGGGTGGGATGGTCGGGGCAGCGACCGTTCACCAGCTGCTGGTCGGTCTTGAACTCGTTGCAGCCGTTGCAGAACCAGCCCGAGTAGACGCCGCGGTAGACGTCGCCGTTCGCCTGCGCGCGCCGCACCATCTCGACCGAAGCGTCGGCGTGGTCGGCGTCGGTGGTCCGGATGAACCGGTCGTGGCTGATGCCGAACCGCTCGAAGCTCGCCTGCCATGTTGCCGCCCACGGGTCGATCAGCTCGTGCGGGTCGACGCCCTGCGCTCGCGCGTCGCGCTCCACGTTGGCCGAGTGCTCGTCGACGCCGGTGAGGAAGCGCACCTCGTCGCCGAGCAGGCGGTGGTAGCGCGCGATCATGTCCGCCCCGATGGCCTCGAACATCGAGTGCAGCGCCGGCTTCGGCGACGGGTAGAAGATGGCTGTGGTCAGGTAGAACGTGCGGTCGGGCATGCGGTGCCTGCTGTCGTGGGTGGGGGCCGACGGCGATTGTACCGTCGCTCCGGCGGTCCGCACCGAGGCCCGTGAGCCCGGCGACCCCGTCTACACTTGCCGCGTGACGATCCTCGACCAGGACGAGCGCGAGATCTCGCTCGAGTCCGACACCTACAACGCCCGCCTCGTGCGACGCGTGGACGAGACCGATGATCTCGCCTACTTCTGGGTGAAGTACGACGGCGACCCCGTCGCCTTCTCCCCCGGCCAGTACATGACGATCGGGGTCTACGCGGACGGCAAGCTCGTCCAGCGCCCCTATTCGGTGGCGTCGCCGCCTCGCGAGTCGGGCGACGGCGGCTACGAGTTCTACGTGCGGCTGGTGCCGGTGATGCGCTTCACCACGCTGCTGTGGCGCCTCCCGGTCGGCCACGGGATGCGGATGATCGGGCCGAAGGGGAAGTTCGTCCTCGAGCCCGATGACGACCGCACCCACCTGTACGTGTCGACCGGGACCGGCATCGCGCCCTTCATCTCGATGGTCCGCGACACGATGGACACCCCTCGAAAGACCGTGATGCTCCACGGCTGCTCGTACGCCGATGAGCTCGGCTACCGGGACGTGATCGAGGGCTGGGAGCAGGGCGGGGCCTATCCGATCCGCTACGTGCCCACCATCTCGCGACCGGGTGACCCGCGCAACGCCGAGTGGACGGGCCGTACCGGCCGCGTCGAGGCAGTGGTCGAATCGGTATGCCACGACCTCTCGCTGCGGGCCGATCGCACGGTCGTCTATATCTGCGGCAACCCCGAGATGATCCTCAACGTGGAGCGCGTCCTCATGGACCGCGGCTTCCCGGAGTTCCACGTGAAGAAGGAGCTCTACTGGCCGAAGGGCAAGCAGGTCACCGTGCCGGGCGGCTGACCCGCAATTCCCGGCTCGGCGGGGGTCATTCGGCCCCCAAGGATGTGACCGCCGGTGCGTGGCTCCGAGGTCGGTCGGGGCGACCATCGGGGCATGCATCGCATCATCGCGCGCGCACAGCTGTCGCCGAACGTCACGCGCCTCGTCGTCGAGGCGCCGCGCCTCGCCGAGATTCGGCAGCCCGGCCAGTTCGTCATCGTCCGCCTGGGCCCTGGTGCCGAGCGCATCCCGCTGACCATCGCCGACGCCGATCCGGAGGCCGGCACGATCTCGCTGGTGATCCAGTCGATCGGCAAGAGCACCGCCGACCTGGTCGAGCTGCAGGCCGGTGACGAGATCCGGGACATCGCGGGGCCGCTGGGGCAGCCGACCGAGCTGATCGCGGCCGGCCA
>Ga0256867_10001155_pt1 | contig 10978 bp, 10 predicted proteins | sample RVTome_15_FD_185939 | JGI IMG/M metagenome (GOLD analysis project Ga0256867, IMG submission 185939) | Soil microbial communities from uranium-contaminated site in the Upper Colorado River Basin, Wyoming, United States - RVT150D86 (HiSeq) ... | reverse complement strand
CAACCCGTACCAGGAGCACGTCGGCCGTCCGGGCGGCGTCGAGCAAGGCGGCGCCCAGACGGCCCGGGGAGGCGTCGACGGTTCCCACGGCCGCGTCCCCGGATCGGGCCGCGCCTGCCTCCACGAGCGGCGCGCTCATGCCCGAGGTGAGCACGACGACGGGCGAGTTGCGGAGACCACCGGATGGGACCTGCCCGGTGGAACGTCCCAGAGGCACCCGGATCTCCCGAGCCTCGACCCCGACCACCACCTCGGCGACCGCATCGAAGGAGCCGTCGGCGCGCCGCTCGACGCGGATCACGTAGCTCCTCGGTTGGCCGACATGGCGAGGCTATGATGCCCGACGATGACGGGCGACGAACGCATGGAGCCGCTCGAGCGGCTGCTGAACCTCGTGGGCCTCCTGCTGGAGACGTCCACACCGCTCACCTTCGAGCAGATCCGCGACACGCTCGATGCCTACCGAGCCGACAAGGTCGACAGCGCGAAGCGCATGTTCGAACGCGACAAGGACCAGCTCCGCGAGTTCGGGATCCCGCTGCAGCTGGTCGACACAGACGTCTGGGGCACGGAGCAGGGCTACATCATCCCGAAGGACGCGTACTACCTGCCGGAGATCGCCTTCACACCCGAGGAGCTGGGGGCCCTGCTGGTCGCGGCGCAGAGCGGCGGCGAGGACACGCGGGCCGAGCAGGCGGCGCGCAAGCTCCTCTACGGAGCCGACGGCGGTGTGCTGGCGGGCCTCGCCGGAGGACCGCTGGCGTCGGGTTCCGACGCCCGGAGCGCTCTGATCCTCGATTGCGCCGACGCGGCGCAGCGACGTCGTCGGGTTCGGTTCGGCTATCGCACCTCGCAGGGCGAGCACGGCAGCCGCACGGTCGATGCATTCGCCATGGTGTTCCGTGGGGGCCACTGGTACCTGGTCGGGCACGACGGCGACCGTAACGACGTGCGCGCCTTCCGGCTGTCCCGGTTCACCGGTGACGTCGACGACCTCGGCGAGGGCCGCCAACCGCCAGACGGGTTCCGAGCCGCCGACCACGTGCAGGCGGGAGCATGGACGGCCGCAGCCGAGGACCACGCTCTGGTCGCGTTCTCTGCCGATGTGGCGTGGTGGGCCGTGGGATCGTTCGCCGGCGCCCGAGTGGAGCGCGTCGAGGGCGACGGCTGGGTCGTCGTGGACGTGCCGATGGCCGACCCGGGGCTGCTGGCCTCGCTCGTGCTGCAGTTCGGTCCGGATGCCATCGTCCTCTCACCCGACGTGCTGCGTGACGAGGTCGTTGGCCGCCTGGAGGCGGTCGGTGGCTGAGGCCCGGCGAGTCAACCCCCCAAGGACCGCGGACCGGCTCGGCCGCATGCTCGTCATCGTGCCGTACGTGGTGCGGCACCCCGGCTGCTCGCTCGCCGAGGTTGCCTCGCTGTTCGCCGTGAAGCCCGAACAGCTGCGGCGCGACCTCGACCTCCTGTTCATGTCGGGCCTGCCTCCCTACGGACCGGGCGACCTTATCGACGTCGAGGTCGACGAGGACGATCGCATCTGGATCACGATGGCGGACCACTTCTCGCGGCCGCTGCGGCTCAGCCGTTCGGAGGCGCTCGCCCTCACGCTGCGTTCGGCCGAGCTGCTCGCGACACCCGGGCTCCCGGAGGCACCGGCGCTGTCCGGCGCGCTCCGGAAGCTCCGAGAGGCGCTGGGCCCCGAGACGGCCGGCAGCGACGACGCGATCGAGACGGCGGAAGCGGGGCGACCGGCCGAGCACCTAGAGCGCCTCCGGCGGGCAGCTCGTGAGCACGAGCGGATCACGATCGAGTACTTCGCCGGGTCGACCGGGTCCTGGACCACCCGTGACGTGGAACCGGAAGAGGTCTTCTCGGCGATGGGGAACTGGTACGTCGCGGCCTGGGACGCGGGTGCGGGCGACGAGCGCCTCTTCCGGGCCGACCGCATCCGGTCGGTCACGGGCACCGGAAAGCGCTTCGAGCCGCGGGGGCTGGAGGGTGCGGGTCGAGCCCTGTTCACGCCCACCGGAGACGAGGTGCGCGTCAGGCTCCGCTTGCGCCCGGGCGCCAGGTGGATCGCGGAGTACTACATCACAGAGCACCCCGTCGAACGCGACGATGGATCCCTCGAGGTCACGCTTCCGACGGCGCGATTGGGATGGGTTGCGGCGCTTCTTCTTCGAGCCGGCGACGACGCGGAAGCCATCGCCCCGGTTGAGGCGGCCGATGCCGTCTCGAACCTCGCTCGTCAGACGCTGGCGCACTATCGCTGAACCGCCTCCCGGCCTCGTTCGAACGGCTCTCGGATCGACCCCGGGGACGACGGTCCGCGTGGGTCGACCAGGGTAGTCCCGATCCGGCGCGAGGGCCTCAAGGCGTGCTCGCCCAGGGCCGATAGCACCCTTGAGATGACAACCATCCGGACAACGTGCCCCAGGTGTGGCGAGGTGGACATGGGCCCCGAGGCGATCATGCTTTCGGTGCGCCAGAGCGGCCGTGAAGGCAGCTACCGCTTCACCTGCCCCAACTGTGCCGACGACGTGGAGAAGCGAGCCGACCGTAAGATCGTGGCGTTGCTGGTCTCGGCAGGCGTGGACATCGAACGATCCGAGAGCGACCAGATGCTCTTCGACGACGAGGAAGGCGAACCTCGCGGCGTGATGCCGCAGGGGCCGGTCTTCTCGATCGACGACGTGATCGAGTTCCACTACCTGCTCGAGGACGACCGCTACATCGAGGAGTTCCTGGCCTCGAGCGGCGGCGCTTCCTGACCCGCCCGACCCCGCGACCGATCGAGCTCCGAGGGCGATCCGACCTCGTGTAGCATCGCCGCGTGGATACGTGGCTCGTCGTGTGGTTCGTCATCGGCATCGTCACCACGATCGCCGTCCTGGCGTTCCTGATCGCCTTGATCCGGCATCTCCTCGTGTTGGGGCGAACCGCGAGGCAGATGCAGGAAGAGCTGTCGCCCGTCGTGCAAGAGATATCGGTGCAAGGTACGCGAGCGAGCGACCGAGCCGCTCGGCCAGGCCCTCGACGGTAGGATGGGGCGGGGCACGGCCCCTTCCTGACAGATGCTCAACATCGGACCGCCGGAGCTCGTCCTCATCTTCGTCATCGCCCTCGTGATCGTGGGGCCGCAACGGCTGCCCGAGCTCGCCAGAACGGTCGGAAAGGGGCTGCGGGAGTTCCGCAAGATGCAGGATGAGGTCAAGGACCTCGTGAACACGGGCATGGGCGACGAGTTCAAGGAGACTGCGGCCGAGCTGAAGCGGACGGCTTCCGACCTGAAGAGCGCCACCGACGTGCGCTCCGCGTTCCGGGAGGATTCCGTCCGCACCCGACCGCGTCGCTCGAATGGCGAAGCGGCCGCCGGGGATCGGGTGTCGCCGACACCGGAACCGGACTCCGAGGTGGCGGCACCCGAGCCAGAGGCCGAGGCGGCGCACCCGGCCTCGGCCGTCGACGCGGACGACACGGGAACCGACGAGTGAGGCTCGCATCGTGCGGGTGATCCCGAGGTCCCTTCGGCGATCGGAGGCTGAACGCACCGGCACGATGTCGGTGATGGAGCACCTCGAGGAGCTCCGCCGGCGCATCGTGATCGCCGGCATCGCGATCCTCGCCGGCGCGGTCGTCGGGTGGTTCCTCTACCCGACGGTGATCGAGCTTCTTCGCGATCCCTACTGCCAGTACCTGCGGGAGAACCCGGAGGTGCGGCCACCGGCCGGCTGCCGGCTCACGATCGTCAGCCCCGTCGACGCGTTCCTCACGAAGCTGAAGATGGTCGGGTTCCTCGGGCTGATCGTGGCCCTGCCGGTCGTGCTCTATCAGCTCTGGGCGTTCATCGTGCCCGGCCTCACCAGCCGGGAGAAGAAGTGGTCGATCCCGTTCATCGCGACCTCGACGTTGCTCTTCATCCTGGGGGCGGCGTTCTCGATCTGGACGCTCCCGAAGGCGCTCGACTTCCTGTTGGGGTTCGCCGGATCGGCCGTCGTGCCACTGATCACGTTCGACCGCTACCTGGGGTTCGTGACGTTGGTGACCCTGGCGTTCGGGGTGTCGTTCCTGTTCCCCGTGATCCTCGTGTTCCTCGAGGCGGTCGGGGTGCTCTCGTGGCAGCGCCTGGCATCGTGGCGCCGTTGGGCGATCCTCGGCATCGCGGTCTTCGCGGCGGTGATCACGCCGAGCGGTGATCCGTACACGATGCTCGCGATGATGATCCCGATGTACGTGTTCTACGAGGCCTCTATCATCATCGGCCGGTTCATGAAGCGCGGTCGGGCAACGGGATAGGGCGGGCGATGGCGATCAAAGGCAAGAGGCGATCGAAGCAGCGCTCGGCGCCGAGGGCGCCGAGAAGGGAGCCCGTCGCCCTGCCGACCCCTTTCCTGCGTCGGCGATGGGTACAGCTGACCGCCGGCTTCCTCGTCGGGATCCTCGCGATGGTTATGCTCGTGTGGGTGACGAACAGCCTCCGCGCGAACGACGCCGAGGAGGCCAACGCGGCCGATGCCGCCAGGCGCCTGGCCGCGGCCACCGCGTATCAGCAGGCGGTGCAAGAGGCGTTCAGCCAGGTCGGCGTGGTCGATCCCGGCGTCACCCCCACGGTCTTCACGGAGTTCGACGCCGCGCTCGATGCTCTCGCCCAGGGAGAACCCTCGACCGGCGCGGGGGTGACGTTCGAACAGGCGGCGCGCGATGCGCGGAACGCGCGAAGGGATCTGGCGAGGTTCGACGTGGCCAGCACGATCGCGGATCAGGGCTTCGACGTGGTGGCCGCGACCGCGTTCACGAGCTCCGGTGCGATGCTCGTGCAGGCTCTCGACGGCTACCGGCACGCCGCCGAGGTCGCGACGTCGGCGGTCACGATCGGCGGCGAGCAAGGGCGGCGCCTCGCCGCCGTGGCCGTCGACCTGCGCGATGCGGCGCGTACCGAGCTCGCCGACGGCTGGACCGAGTACCTGCAGGCCCTGCGCGCGGGCGGGATCCCCGAGGCACCGACGACCGGTGGCATCGTGCCCGAGCTCCCCGGCGGCGGGGGATAGGGCCGGCCTCGCTCCATGGGTGCCCCCGCCCCCGCCCCCGTCGTCGTCGTGGCGAATCCGACCGCGGGTCGTGGCAAGGCGGGCCGGCGCATCGGCGCGGTCGGCTCGATCCTCCGATCGCTCCGCGTCGACCACGAGATCCGCGTCGCCGGCTCCCCAGGGGAGATGGAGCAGACCTGCCGATCCCTCGGTGAAGCGGGCGCCGAGATCGTGGCGGTGCTGGGTGGCGACGGCACGGCCTCCTGCGCCGCCAACGGATTGCTCGGCACCGGCGCGGCGCTCGCCGTGTTGCCGGCGGGCACCGGTGACGACTTCGCGCACGCCATAGGAGCGGGATCCTTTCGCGAGGCGATCGGTCTGCTCGCCAACCCGAAGACGACGCCGATCGACGTCGTCCGGATGCAGGTCGGGGGCGTGGACCGGTGCTTCGTGAACATCGCAGGCGCGGGCTTCGACTCGGAGGTGAACGAAACCGCGAACGCGATGACCGTGAACCTCGGCGGGACCGGCACCTACGTCGCGGCCTTGCTGAAGACCCTGTCGAGGTTCTCGCCGGCCCGCTACGACCTCACGATCGACGGCGCCCCCACCACGGTCGACGCGATGCTGGTCGTCGTCGGGAACGGCCCCTCGTACGGAGGCGGCATGCGGGTGCTACCGCAAGCCTCGCTCGTCGACGGTGCGCTCGACGTCTGCATCGTCGAAGCCCTGTCGAAGGGCGCGTTCCTCCGGGCCTTCCCGAAGGTGTACTCGGGTCGCCACGCGACACATGCGAGGGTCAGGATGCTGCGCGCCCGCGCCGTAGCGGTGGAGGCGAACCGCGGGCTGCAGGTGTACGCCGACGGCGAGCGCGTCGGCCCGCTGCCCGCGCGGCTCGAGGTGATGCCGGCCGCCCTGCCCGTCGTGGTCGGGCCCGATGCGAAGGGGATCCGATGAACGTCACCGCCGACGGGGTGCTGCTGATCCACGCCTTCCCCCTCGACGCCACGATGTGGGAGGAGCATGCCGACTGGCTGCGGCGCGACGGGTGGCGGGTCGCCGCGCCTTCCCTCCCCGGGTTCGGCGGCTCGCCGGACGTCGGTCCGGTGATGTCGATGGGCGCCGCCGCCGACCGGTGCCTGCAGGCGCTCGACGCCGAAGGGATCGAGCGCGCCGTGGTGTGCGGTCTCTCGATGGGCGGCTACGTGGCTTTCGAGCTCTGGCGCCTGGCGCGACAGCGGATCGCCGGCCTGGTGCTCGCGAACACCAGGTCCGAGGCCGACACGGCCGACGCCGCCGAGGCTCGCCGAGCGCTCGCGACCCGGCTGAGTGAGGAGGGGAACGGCTTCCTCGTCGAGGACCCGCCCCCGTTGCTCGCGGCGCCACCGGGTCGAGGTCAGTGGTCGTTCGTGCGATCGACGATCGCCGCTCAACCGGCCGAGGCGATCGCCGCGGCGGCCCGTGGGATGGCGGAGCGGCCCGACTCCACACCTGATCTCGGCACGATCGACGTGCCGGTGCTGGCGCTGACATCCGATGCGGACACGGTGATCCCCGCGGAGGTGAGCCTCGGCATGACGCGGCACATCCAGGGCGCCGAGTCGATCACGTTGGCGGGAGCGGGCCACCTGTCGAACCTCGAGGCATCCGACGCGTTCCGCGATGCCCTGGCAGGCTTCCTCGCGGGCTCCGAGCGCGTCTGACCTCGCTGAGCTCGCCGAACCCGCTCGTAGACTGGGGTCCGTGACCACCCCCGCGGCCTTCGCCGCCCAGTTCCCGTTCGCCCTGGACGAGTTCCAGATGCAGGCCGCCGAGGCTGTCGAGTCCGGCATGTCCGTGCTCGTCGCGGCGCCGACCGGCAGCGGCAAGACCGTAGTCGCCGAATACGCGATCGAGCGCGCGCTGGCTCTCGGTGGCAAGTCCTTCTACACGACCCCACTCAAGGCACTCTCGAATCAGAAGTACGGTGATCTCGCCGCGAAGCACGGTGCCGCCACCGTCGGCCTGCTCACCGGCGACAACACCGTCAACTCCGAGGCGCCGGTCGTGGTGATGACCACCGAGGTGCTGCGGAACATGCTGTACGAGCGCTCGGACACCCTCGACGGCCTCGTCAGCGTCGTGATGGACGAGGTGCACTACCTGCAGGATCCGTATCGCGGCGCCGTCTGGGAAGAGGTGCTGATCCATCTTCCCCTCAGCGTCTCGGTCGTCTGCCTGTCGGCCACGATCTCCAACGCCGAGGAGTTCGGCGAGTGGATCGGCACGCTCCGCGGCGAGACCAGGGTTGTTATCGAGGAGCAGCGTCCCGTGCCGCTCGAACACCACTACCTGATCGGCCACCGCCTGCATCCCATGCACGTGGAGCAGGACGGCGTGCCGATCCCGAACCCGTACGTGATCTCGCTCGATCAGAACGAGCTGCGTACCAAGGTCTACCACCGGCGGAGCAGCGGGTATCCGCAGCACGAACGCATCTCCCGGCCGCGGGAAGGCCATCGACGGGTGTACGTGCCTCGCCGCTCCGAGGTCGTCGACGTGCTCGAGGAACACGGCATGCTGCCCGCGATCTACTTCGTGTTCAGCCGGGCTGGCTGCGACCGGAGCGTCCGATGGATGCGGGAGGCCGGCATCTCGCTCACGAGCAGGGCAGAGGCGGATCACATCCGCGAGCTCGCGGAGACCAGGGCGGCGTGGATCGACGAGGACGACCTCGTCACGCTGGGGTTCTACGACTTCCTCGACGGATTGACGGCGGGCGTCGCGGCTCACCACGCCGGCATGCTTCCGGTGTTCAAGGAGACCGTCGAAGAGCTGTTCGAGGCCGGGCTCGTGAAGGTCGTGTTCGCGACCGAGACGCTGTCGCTGGGCATCAACATGCCGGCCAAGACCGTCGTGATCGAGGACCTGTGGAAGTTCCAGGGCGAGCGACACGAGCTGCTCACCCCCGGGGAGTACACGCAGCTCACCGGGCGTGCAGGTCGTCGCGGCATCGACGAGGTCGGCCACGCCGTCGTGTTGTACCAGCGGCGGGTCGACTTCGAGCGCGTGGCGACGCTCGCGCAGCGACGCACCTACGATCTCGTGTCGTCGTTCCGGCCCTCGTACAACATGGCGGTGAACCTGGCCCGGAACTACACCGAAGAGCAGGCACATCGCCTGCTGAACAGCTCGTTCGGACAGTTCCTGGCCGACCGGAAGGTGGTGGGACTCGAACGGGAACGTCGACGCGACGCCGAGGCGATCGAGGGTTACCGCGCGAACATGCTCTGTCACCTCGGGGACTTCGACGAGTACTGGCTGCTGGTGACGAAGGCGCGCCTGTTGCGCGAACAAGACCGCCGTGGTCACGAGAAGGCCCGCGTCGAGGCGGTCCGAGCGGCCGTGGGGAAGCTCCGGCCCGGCGAGGTGATCTCGGTTCCCAACGGTAGACGAGGAGGGATCGGTGTGGTCGTCAGCTCCCGTGACGGGAAGCCGACGGTGCTGACGCAGGACCGGCGCCACTTCCGGCTGGCGGCGCGAGACTTCCGCGACCCGCCCACCGTGCTCACCCGCATCCCATTGCCCCGCACGGGAAGCGCGCGGAGCAGCCGCTATCGGCGCGACGTGGCGGCCAAGCTCGTGTCCCTCGATGTCCGCCCGCAGAAGCCTCCGAAGCACCGGGCGGATCCCTCCGTCGAGCGAGAGGCGACGAAGCTCGACGAACGCGCCTCGCGGCATCCGTGTCACATGTGCCCCGAGAGAGCCAAACACGAGCGATGGGCCAGGCGGGTCGACGAGCGGGAAGCATCGCTCTCGAGTACCGAGCGGCGCATCCGAGTGCGGACCGAGACGCTCGCCCGCCAGTTCGACCGCGTGCTCTCCGTACTCAGGACGCTCGGCTACGTCGAGGACTGGTCCGTCACCCAGAAGGGCCGTTCCCTCTCCCGCATCTACGGGGAGGGCGACATCCTCGTCGCCGAGGCGCTGGCCCGGGGGCTCTTCGACGACCTCGAGCCCGCGGAGGTCGCTGCGCTGCTGTCCTCCGTCGTGTACGAGGGGCGGGAGCGGGTGCCGCTGTCCGGCGAGATGCCGACGCCGGAGACGAAGGAACGCTACGAGGCCCTGCTGCGCACCTGGCGCCGTGTGCGGCGCACGGAGGACGACCACCAGGTACAGCTCTGCCGCGAGCTCGAGGCCGGGTTCGCGACGCCGATCTTCCACTGGGCGAGCGGCAGGCCCCTCGAGGAGGTGCTCGCGGAGACGGAGATGGCCCCGGGCGACTTCGTGCGGAACTGCAAGCAGTTGGTCGACCTGCTCCGCCAGGTCGAAGAGGTCGCGAACCCCGATACCGCGGCGCTGTTCGCGGGGGCGAGGTCGGCCGTGATGCGCGGCGTCGTCGCCTACACGGGCCTCTAGTTACGATGCGGGCGCGATGACCAGTCCGTTCGGAAGCCTCGCCGTGATCGCCGATCCTTCGGCCGGTCGCGGTGGGGTGGGGGAGAGGTTGCCCGAGCTGCAACGGGCACTCACGGCCGCCGACCTTCACTTCCGGCTGAGCATCGCCGACGGCCGAGGGCAGGGCGCCGCCCTGGCGACCGCCGCCCTTGACCAGGGGTACCGGTACGTCGTGGCCGTCGGCGACGACGCCAGCGTTCAGGACGTCGTGAACGGCTTGTTCCGCGACGGCGCTCCGATCGTCGAGGAACCGGTGCTCGGCGTCGTCGCCGCCGATTCGGCGAACGACCTGCTGCATAGCTTCGGGCTGCCGGGCGATCTTGACGGCGGCGTGCGGCACCTGACGGGCGACACCACCTACCCGTTCGACGTGATGCGCGTCACGTGCACCGGGCCCGACGGTGAGCAGCACACCCGATACGCCCACAACCTGGCGCAGATCGGCCTCGGCGCGAACGCGGAGCTCGCGCGGCGGAGGCTGCCCGCCTGGCTGGGTGACCGGCGTCGCCGGTTCTTCGGGTTCTGGCGCGGGTATGCCGGCACACGCCGACGCGCCCTGCGCATCGGCTACGACATGAAGACGTGGGAGGGCGCGGGCTTCCACGTGGTGATCGGCAACGGCCAGTTCACGTCGGGGGTGCGCCTGTCCCCTCGGTCGTACCCCGGTGACGGCGTCCTCGATGCGCTCGTGTTCACTGGGCAGACCTCCGATGCGTACACGATGATGCCTCGCATCATGCGCCACGGTGGGCACGTGCCCGATGACTCGATCAAGGAGCTCCGTGCCAAGATCCGCTTCTCGGTCGAGGCCGACCGACCCCTGGCCCTGGTGGCAGACGGGGAGCCGTTCGGCACCACGCCCGCGACGTTTCAGGTCGTGCCCCAGCAGATCCTTCTGAAGCTCTAGGAGCCGTGTGAACGCTCGCCTCGTCGACCGGATGGACCGAGCTGCCGAGGAGGCCTCCTCGCAGGGGTTCGAAGCACTCGTCATCCCCCCGTCGCCCGATCTCGCCTACCTCACGGGTTACGACCCGATGCCTCTCGAACGACCGACCCTGCTCGTGCTGCGAGCCGGAGACCCTCCCGCCATGCTCGTGCCGGAGCTCGAGCGTCCGCTGGCGTCGGATTCGCCCGGCGCTGCGGCGATCGAGCTCATACCGTGGTCCGACGGGGTGGATCCGTACTTCGAGGCGACGCGTCTGCTGCCCAAGGCGGGGCGGGTCGCGGTCGGTGACCGTCTCTGGGCGAGCCACGTGCTCGGCCTCCAGCGGGCGCTCCCCGGGCTCGCGTTCGAGGCGGCCTCGGCGGTCATGGCTCGACTGCGAACGGTGAAGGACGAGGACGAGCTCGCCGCCCTCCGCCGCGCCGCTCGAGGCGCCGACGAGTCATTCCGGGCGATCTGCACGGCGTCGTTCCTCGGCCGCCGGGAGGAGGAGGTCGCGGCGGACCTGGCCGACCTCCTGGTCCACAACGGGCACTCGCGCGCCGAGTTCACGATCGTGGCGAGCGGCCCC
>Ga0256867_10001154_pt1 | contig 10986 bp, 10 predicted proteins | sample RVTome_15_FD_185939 | JGI IMG/M metagenome (GOLD analysis project Ga0256867, IMG submission 185939) | Soil microbial communities from uranium-contaminated site in the Upper Colorado River Basin, Wyoming, United States - RVT150D86 (HiSeq) ... | reverse complement strand
AGGCGAGAACGAGGGTGCCCGTCGCCATCGGGTCGAGGGTGCCGGCATGACCGATCTTCTTGACCCCCGTCGCCTTCTTGACCTGCCCGACCACCTGATTCGAGGTGATCCCCCCTGGCTTGTCGACGACGAGAAACCCCTTGGTCACCGATAGTCCTCGACCACGGCCAGCACCTGCTTGCGCACTTCCTCCACATCCCCCTCGACGGTGAACCCGGCAGCGAGACGATGCCCGCCGCCACCCCTGGCCGCGGCGAGGGCCCCGACGTCGGTGTCTCCCCTGCTCCGCAGGCTCACCTTGACTCTCCCGTCCTCGTGCCCCTTGACCAGGACGGCAGTGTCGGCCTCGACGGCGAGACGGAGCAGGTCGATGAGGTTCTCGGTGTCTCCCCAGGAGACACCGCTCAGATCCAGATCCTCTTCCGTGATCGAGGTCGAGACCGTGCGAAGGTCGGCATCCAACTCGGCACGGCTCATGGCCAGGCCGACAGCCTTGAGATACCCGAAGGGAGCCTCATCGTAGACATGACGCCCGATGACGTTCGAGACTGCACCCGCCCTCACCAATGCCGCCGCGATCTCATGTGTGCGGGGCGACGTGTTCGCATACTGGAAACGCCCGGTGTCGGTGATGAGGGCAGTCTGCAGGCACTGTGCCACCTCGGGTGTGATCTCCCAGACCAGGATCTGCAGGATCTCGTACACCAGCTCGGCGGTGGCCGCCGAGTCCGGGTCGATGACCGCTATGTCCCCGAACCCCTCGTTGGTGACGTGGTGGTCGATGACGATCAAGGTATGTGCCTCACCTGCGCTCTTGGCGAGCTCACCCAAACGCGCCGCAGAACCGACGTCCAGCACCACCATGAGCTCGGGGGCCGGCGGGAACTCCCCCGGCGGTACCAGGGTGTCGGTGGGCAGAAAACTCAGGCTGGGCGGCAAGACGAAGGGAGATCCGAAGCTCGCCACCACGTCTTTGCCGGCGCTCCCCGCCGCCCTGGCGAGACCGAGCATCGATCCCAGGGCATCACCGTCGGGGCCGACGTGACAGGCCAGAGCCATCGACTCGGCCCTGTCTATCGCCTGCGCCGCCTGCTCCAATATCCCCCTGTCGATCATTCTTCCTCCATTGCCGGGCCCTCGCTCTGCTCCCCGCGCAGTTCCCGCAGGATCTCCTCGATGCGCTCTCCCCCGGTGATCCCCGGATCGATGGCGAACTGCAGGATCGGCGTGTACTTCAGCCTGACCTCGGCACCGACGACGGCCTGGAGCCGCTTGGCCGCACCGTGCAGGGCCGTCAGGGCATCCTCTCGGCTCTCCTCACCGAGGACATCCACGTACACCGTGGCCTGCCGGAGATTGGGCTGGGTGTCAACCGCCGTCACCGAAACCATCTCGAGGCGGGTGTCACTCAGTCTCTCGATCTCTTCGGCGAGCACCTCACGGAGTATCGAGTTGACCCGCCGCATTCGGTCGCTCATGCCGACTCCCAGATCAGGTGCGGGCGACCTCGCGGACCGTGTAGACCTCGATGCTGTCGCCGTCCTTGATGTCGTTGTAGTCCTCGAATCCCATGCCGCATTCGAAGCCGGATTGGACCTCACGGACATCGTCTTTGAAACGCTTGAGCGAGGAGATGACGCCATCGTGGATGATGATGCCATCACGGAGTAGCCGGGCCCGCGCTCCACGCTGCACCATGCCCTCCACCACGTAGCAGCCGGCGATGGTCCCGGCCCGGGGGACCTTGAATGTGGCTCGCACCTCGGCGGTCCCCAACACGATCTCTTCTTGATCTGGAGCAAGCTGACCGACGAGGAGTTGTTCGATCTCGTCGAGCAACTCGTAGATGATGCCGTAGGTGCGGACCTCGACCCCCGCCGCCTCGGCAGCCCTCCTCGCCTTCGGCTCGGGGCGGACGTTGAACCCCACGATCACGGCCTCCGTGACCTCGGCCAGCGTCACGTCATTCTCGTTGATGCCCCCCACGGCGGTGTGGACGATCTGGATCTTCCCGCCCTCACGCTCGATCTTGGTGATCGACTCCCGGAGCGCCTCGAGGGAGCCCTGGGCATCGGCCTTGACGATGACATTCAGGGTTGCATCTTCGGACCGGAGTTGATCGAGGAGGCCTTGCAGGCGGTCCCGTGCCGAAGGCGCGACATGCGCCTCGATTCGCTCTTCCTCCTGGCGCTCTGCAGCGACCTTGCGGGCCTCGCGATCGTTCGCCTGGACTTCGAAGAAGTCACCGGCGGCGGGCAGGTCATCCCATCCCATGATCTGCACCGGGTCGGAAGGCCCGGCCTCGTCGATGCGCTCTCCCGAGGCGTCCATCAAGGCCCGAACCCGACCCGCGATGGGCCCAGCCACGAAGGCATCGCCTTGCCTGAGAGTCCCGCGTTGGATGATCACCGTGGCCACCGGCCCCCGACCCACCTCGAGCTGAGCCTCCACGACCACACCGGTGGCCTTCGGCTTGGCGTTGGCCCGGAAGTCCTCGAGCTGGGCGATGAGGTCGATGACCTCGAGCAGGTCTTCGACTCCGTCACCGTTCATGGCGGACACCTCGACGGAAGGCACATCCCCCCCGAGCCCCTCGACGACAACGCCGTGGTTGGTGAGATCGGTGCGCACCCGAAGCGGGTCGGCACCGGGCAAGTCCATCTTGTTGACCGCCACGATCATCTTGACCCCGGCGGCCTTGGCGTGGGAGATCGCCTCGACAGTCTGAGGCATCACCCCGTCGTCGGCAGCGACGACGAGGACGACGATGTCGGTGATGTTGGCACCACGGGCGCGGAGGGCGGTGAACGCCTCGTGACCCGGCGTGTCGACAAAGGTGATCTTGCGACCGCCAACCTCGACCTGATAGGCACCGATGTGCTGGGTGATGCCGCCCTCCTCGTCGGCCACGACGTTGGCTTGGCGGATGGTGTCGAGAAGGGTCGTCTTGCCATGATCAACGTGACCCATGACAGTCACTACCGGAGGCCGTGGTGTCAGGTCTTCGTCGGCATCTTCGAATTCGGGCTGCTCGGCGACCACCGGCGCAGCCGGTGCCTGCTCGACCTCGACGATGTAGCCAAAACCCTCGGCGATCTCGTCGATCAGCTCAGGCGGCATCTGTTGGTGGGCACCTGCGGGGACGCCTTTGCTCAGCAGCGCTTTGACGATCTCGGCGGTGGGCTGGTCGATGGCCGCGGCGAAATCGGAGACGTTGGTCCCCTCGATGACCGTGGCGATGATCACTTCGTCCGCCGGCGCCGAAGCGGCCTCCGGTTCCGGAGCCCCGGGCTCGGGTGATGCCGTGGCATCCCCGGTCTCGGCCCCCGGTTCGTCCGACCTCAGTCCTTCCGCACTTGGTTCCGGAGCCGTTTCCGCTACCGGCACGGGCTCAGCCGGCTCCCCCTCGGGATTGAAGGAGAGACGGATCAGCTCGGCCGACTCGTCGTCGATCCCCGACGACGCAGTCTTGACCTCCAGACCCAAGTCCAGGGCCTGTTCCATGACCTCCTTGGAGTCGAGGCCCAATGCGCGGGCTAGTTCATAAACCCTCATTCAACGATCACTCACTCTCGGTGTCTGTGTCTACGTCTGTTGGTGCCTCGTCGGGATCGGGCAGGGCGGCCTCGACCGCGATGGTGGCCTCCTCCGGGTCGGCCGCGACCGCGGCCACTTCGGCATCGGTGCTCAGCACCTCTGCCCCCTCGTTGTCCGATCGGATGTCGACCTTGTAACCGGAGAGACGGGCGGCGAGACGGGCGTTCTGCCCCTCCTTGCCGATCGCCAGAGAGAGTTGATGCTCAGAGACGACCACCTCGGCGGTCTTCTCGTCCTCGTCGATATGGACCTCTTTGACCTTGGCGGGGCCCAGCGCCTCGGCGATGAACTGGGCCACGTCGTCACGCCATTGGACGACGTCGACCTTCTCCCCACGCAATTCGTTGACCACCTGGCGGACTCTCGACCCCCGAGCACCGACGCAGGCACCTTTGGGATCGACGTTGGGGTCGTGAGAGATCACAGCGATCTTGGTTCGATGTCCTGGCTCTCGGGCGATGTTCACGATCTCCACGGTGCCATCGGTCAGCTCGGGCACCTCGAGCTCGAGGAGTCGACGAACGAGATCTGGGTGGCTGCGGGAGACGACGATCTGAGCTCCCTTGGTCTCGTTGCGCACCTCGAGAATCAGAGCCTTGACCCGATTCCCCCGGTCGAGACGCTCGAAGGGGATGCGCTCGCTACCGGGAAGGATGGCCTCGGCGTCCCCGAGGTCGAGGATCACCGAGCGGTAGTCGACTTGTTGGACGATGCCCGTGACGAGGTCGCCCTCACGACCCTCGTACATCTCGTAGACCTTCTCCCGCTTCGCCTCGCGCAACTTGAACTGCATGACCTGCTTGAAGGACTGGGCGGCGATCCGGCCGAACGCCTCTCCTTCGGGAGTGTCCTCCCATTCGTCGATGACGTTGCCGTCCTCATCGAGCTCCTGGGCGTACACGGTCACCTCACCGGAATCCGGGTCGATCGTGACACGGGCCTCCTCGGCGGCGCCCGGGCTGCGCTTGTACGCGGCGACGAGGGCGTTCGCAAACGCGTCGAGGATGGCCTCGACGGCAACACCCCGTTCCCGTGCGAGTACCTCGATGGCCTCCATCATCGTGTCGAGCTTCATCATTCTCCTTCAGTGACCTGGCTTCGGCGCCTTCTCCCACCGGAACACCGTCTTGGCGCTGATTACATCGTCGTAAGGAATCGTTGTCGGGCCCTGCTCTGACTCGATGGTGAAGACAGAGTCGTCCGCTGCGAGGAGCACGCCACGATGAGTGGCCGCGTGCTCACTGGTCGTGGACTTGACCACGATCTCCCGGCCCAACGACTTCGAATAATGGGTGGGACGACGGAGCTTTCGCTCCAGTCCCGGAGAGCTGACTTCGAGCTGATACGCGTCCTGGAGGGCCGGTTCGTCGTCGAGAAGGCGGGACAGGCCACGGGAGAGCTCGGCGAGACGGTCGACGTCCACGTCGTCACCGTCGACGACCACCCGGAGCACCCGACCACGACCGCGACCAGACAGCTCGAGGTCATCGAGCTCGAGCCGCTCGGCGGCGAGATAGGGCTCTATCACGCTCCAAATGTCTGTTACCTGCGCCAAATTTGACTGTCTCCACACCAAACAGGTGGGTGCCAAAGGCGCCCACCTGACCGAAAAGCGTCCTGTTGTGAGGACTGGATTATAGGTCGAACCAGCAGCCTGGACTAAATGCCGAATCTGGAGGCGGTGATCTTCTCGGCGAGTGAGGCGACGACCTCGTCGAAGACCACCTCGCTCTTGGCCATCCCCTGACGCTCGGTGACCTCGGCGAGCCCCTGGGCGACACCCTTGGGCCCCACGGTCACCCGCCAGGGGATCCCGATGAGCTCGGCGTCGGCGAACTTGACCCCGGGTCGCTCTTCTCTGTCGTCCAACAACGCCTCGACACCAGCCGAGTCGAAGTCGTCGTACAACCGATTGGCCACTGCCATGGTGGCGTCATCATCGGGTCGGACGACGCTGATCACCACCTCGAACGGCGCCACGGGAACTGGCCAGATGATGCCGTTGTCGTCGTGGCTGGCCTCGACCACGGCGGCTATGCCGCGCTCGACGCCGATGCCGTACGAGCCCATGATGATGGGGTGGCTGGTCCCGTCCTCGGCCTGGACGTAGGCGCCAAAGGCCTCCGAGTACTCGGTGCCCAGCTTGAAGATGTGACCGACCTCGATGCCCTTCCACAACTCGAGGGTGTGCCCACACTGGATGCAGGCCTCACCAGCCGTCACCTCGCGGAGGTCGGCCCATTGAGTGACGCTGATGTCGCGGGCGACATCGACACCCCGATAATGCCAGTCGTCCTCGTTGGCGCCGGTGGTCATGTTTACCCTGCCGGCGAGAGCCGGGTCGGCGATCACCCGCATCGTCTGGACCCCCACCGCGCCCAGACTGCCGGGGTCGGCACCGAGCAGATCCCTGATCTCCTCGGGCTGGGCCGGTCGTGCCTCGCCGGCGGCGGTGGCATCGAGGAGCTTCTGCGTCTGGAGCCCGTGGTCGCCGCGCAGCAGGACCAGGACGTGCCCCCCGTCCACGAAATAGACCAGCGACTTGATCTGACGGTCGGGCGACGCGACGTCGGGGTAGGTCTCCGCCAGGGCCGAGATCGTGCGCAGTCCCGGAGTCGGGAACTTCTCGATCTCACCTCCCTCGCCGTCGTCGATCTCGACGAGCTGGGAAGTTGCTCTCTCAATGTTCGCCCGGTAATCGCAGTTGCGACAAGTGACGATCCAGTCCTCACCGGCGCTGCTTCGCTGTACGAACTCGATCGACTCCGACCCACCCATGGCGCCGGATGAGGCCTGCACATCCACCACCGTCAGCCCCATGCGAGCGAAAATGCGATGGTATGCGTCGTAGTGCTTGTCGAATCCGGTGTCGAGCCCGGGACGGTCGATGTCGAGGGTGTAGGAGTCTTTCATCGTGAACTCGCGGACTCGGAGCAGGCCCGATTTTGGTCGCGGCTCGTCGCGGAACTTGGTGTGCATCTGATACCAGATCTGGGGCAAATCGCGATAGGAGAAGAGCTCGGTGGCGAGGATGGCGAAGATCTCCTCCTCGGTCATCCCCAGGACCAGATCGGCTCCCTTTCGGTCTTTGAGCTTGAACAGGTTGTCGCCCACGAGCTCGAAGCGGGCGGACTGTTTCCATATCTCGGCGGGGTGCAGGGTGGGGAGCATCATCTCCTGACCACCGATGGCGTTCATCTCCTCCCGAATGATTCTGCTGATCTTGAGTCTGACTCGCTGTCCCAACGGAAGCATCGTGTAGGAGCCTGCGGCGAGTTGACGGATGAACCCACCCCTCACCAGCAGTTGATGGCTCACCGCCTCCGCGTCGGCAGGGACGTCTCGCAGGGTGGGGATGAAGGCTTGAGACCAACGCATGGCAGGGGACGGTAGTCAACGATCGGCGGTTGCTCGGGTCGTTTCTCAGATCCCGGTTACCTTGACAGGGTGAGGCTTGGAGTCCGGATCGCCGCGGTGCTCTCGTCGCTCTTGGTCGCCTGTGGCCAGGTCGACCCGGTGGTCGGGGCGCTCAGCATGCCCGACTGCACCTACCAGGGGCCGGTAGCCATGGAGGAGGGCAACGTCAGGGTGATCCTCACCCGCAACGGTCTGGGCAACAGCGGCGCCGCATTGGTCGAGATCGGCGGGGACGGCACCTACGCCGATCTGGAGATGCATCTCCGCGACATCTCGGATCGCTGGGACCAGCGCCCTGCCTGGTTGAGCACGAGGCTGTTTCTCACCTTGGATGACCGGGAGGCAATCGACGGTGTGGAAGACACCACCCGGCTCAGTGAGGGGAGCTACGCCCTCCTCTGCGTCGACTATCCCTACGACGGTGACTCGGCCATCGTGAGCACGGCAACACCGATGATGGTCGAGAGGAGCGGATACTCTTCCCGGGGTGTGGAAGATCGCCCTCGCCCCGATCCTGGCCATGCTGGCCCTCGTCGCCTGCGGTAGCGACCCCGCGGTTCCCACCCTGCTGGTCACGGACGTGTGCGGTTTCGACGGCCCGACGACGCTTCGTGGGGGCACGGCGCGCCTCACGCTACAGAGGACAGGGTTGGGCGATTATGGAGCGGTGGTGGCGCGCCTCGAGGATGGACACGACGTCGCTGATCTCGAAGAGCACTTCTCGACAGTCAGCGAGATCTGGGATGAACGCCCGGAGTGGTTGGTCATCAACTACAGCGTTCAGGTCGACGACACGGATGTGGACAGCCCAACTGGTGACACGGAGCTGATCAGGCTCAACCCCGGCTCCTACGCAGTGGTGTGCATCAACTACTCCGACGATCGAGCGGGCGTTGCATCCGCTGTCGAGGTGATCGCGGACTCTCCTTAATCGCCCTCGGCCACCTCCGCGACCTTCGCCCGCATCTCCCCGGCCCGATTGGCATCGCCACGAATCTCGATTAGCTGACGTCGCTCCGCGGCGGCGATCTCCTCGGCGTCCGCCTCGGCGTGGGCCAGTCGAGCCTCCAACCCCTCGTCGACGAGCTTTCGGGCCTCGTCGAGCAGGGCCTCGACCATCTCCTCCTCGGGGACCACCCGGACGACCTGCCCTTTGATGAAGAGGTGGCCTCTGCCCCGCCCGGCCGCGATGCCGATATCGGCCTCCCGCGCTTCGCCGGGGCCGTTGACGACACAACCCATGACCGCCACCTGAATGGGGAGGTTGGCCGCTTCCAATGCCTCCTGGGCCCGGGTCGCCACCTCGATCACGTCGACCTCAGCACGGCCACAAGACGGGCAGGCGATCAAGTCCAGACCCTTCCGCTCACGTAGACCGAGGAACTCCAGCAGTTGACGACCGGCCTTCGCCTCCTCTACGGGGTCGGCGGTCAGTGAGAACCGAATGGTGTCGCCGATCCCCTCGTTGAGGAGGGTGGCGATCCCGGCGACCGACTTGATGAGCCCGGCCGGGGGTGGACCGGCCTCTGTCACTCCGAGATGCAGCGGATAGCTCACGGTGTCTGCGAGAAGTCGATAGGACTCCACCATCAGTCGCACGTTGGAGTGCTTCACCGAGATCTTGATGTCGTCGAACCCCACTTCTTCCAGATATCTGATCTCGATCTGGGCCGACTCGACGAGGGCCTCGGGGACAGCTGTCCCGTACTTGTCCATGAGATCCTTGTCCAGCGATCCTGCGTTCACCCCGATCCGGATGGGCAGACCACGAGCTTTGGCCTCGCGGGCCACCGTCTTGATCTGGTCTTCCTTGCGGATGTTCCCCGGGTTGAGCCTGAGGCCTTGGACACCGGCCTCCATGGCCGCCAGCGCCAGGCGGTATTGATAGTGGATGTCGGCGATGATCGGGACCGGGCTGCGCGGGATGATCTCGGCGAGACCCTGGGCTGCCTCGACCTCGTTGCAGGTGATGCGAACGATGTCGGCGCCGGCGCCGGCGAGCGCATAGACCTGAGCAAGGGTGCCGTCGACGTCGGCGGTCTTGGTCGTGGTCATCGACTGCACCGGGATAGGTGCGCCACCGCCGACCGGGACGTCACCGACGCGGAGTTGACGGGTCTCCCGTCGTGGGAAGCTCACAACGCCAACGGTAGAGCGATCCCCCGCTACCCGAGGCTGATGGGTTCGAGGATGTCGAGGATGATGGCCACGAAGCCGAGGAAGAACAGGGTTCCGATCACCGCGGCAGCCACCGGCATCAGCCTGCGGATGTTGGCCTGACGCCCACTGATCTTCTCGTAGACAGCCACTGCGAAGTGCCCGCCGTCGAGGGGGAACAGAGGCAGGAGGTTGATCGTGGCCAGGATCACGTTGATGTAGGCGAGGATGAAGAGGAACCCGGCGGCGTCCTCGGCCTGGCTCCCGATCGATACGATTCCGATGGGGCTGACCGGCCGGATCTCCGCAGGGACATCGGTGTCACCGCCCAGGACTCCGAAATACTCTGCCAGGCTGGAGGGGCGGAACATCTGATAGAGCGAGTAGAAGGTGTCTTCGATGCCACGCCAGACCGCCTGGCCCGCCATGCCGATTCCCTCGATCGGGCCGACCGGGACGTTCTCGAACTGAGGGGAGACGCCTAGGTAGCCGGCGCCGGAAATCTCCTCATTCGCCTCCAGGTCGGCGTCGAGATAGACGAGCCGCCCGTCGCGCTCGATGGTGAGAGTGGTCGGCCCCGGGCCTTGATTTCGGAGAACCCCGGTCGCTTCCTCCCAGGTGCTCACCGGATCGTCGCCGATGGCGACGATCTCGTCGCCCTCCATCAGGCCGGCGGTGGCCGCCGGTGACTCCGCAACCACCCGATTGACGACGGGTATCGGTTCGTTGATCCCGTTGGCGACGAAGATCCCCCAGAACATGAGGAAGGCGATGAGGAAGTTCGTGCCCACCCCGGCAAGGACGACCACGGACTTCTCCCAGAACTTCTTCTCTCGATATGTCCGCCCCATGTCCTCGGGGGCCACCTCCTCGAGCGGGTTCATACCAATGATCCGGACGTAACCCCCCAGAGGCAGCGCCTTGACCCCGTACTCGGTCTCGCCCTTCCGCGTCGACCAGAGTCGGGGCCCGAACCCGAAGAAGAACTCGGTGGCTTTCATCCCCGTCGCCTTGGCCGCGAAGAAGTGACCGGCTTCGTGTGCGGTGACGAAGAAGACGATGGCTACGGCGGCGGCGATTCCCCCAAGCATTGCCAGGAGATTACCGGAGCCATGCCCCTATCAGCAGACGCTGGCGATGAGCGATGCCGCCACGGCGCGCCCTTCGCGATCAGCCTCGATCACGTCATCCACCGTGACCAGCTCCCGCCACTCGACGGTGTCGATGGCCCGGGCCACGATGTCGGAGATCCCGAGAAAGCCGAGTCTCCCCTGGAGGAAGGCCTCCACGGCTATCTCGTCGGCCGCGTTCATCACCGCGGGAGCCGAGCCTCCGGCCCGACCAGCCTCGAAGGCGATGTCGATTGCGGGAAATGCCACACGGTCGGGCTGTTCGAAGGTCAGCTCGAGCCCGGCGAGCGTGAACGGGTCGGCCAAGGACGCCATTCGCCCCGGTGTGGTCAGGGCATACTGGATCGGGATCCGCATGTCGGGCCGGCCCAGGTGCGCTTTCCAGGAGCCATCGACGAACTCGACCGCGGAATGCAAGATCGATTGAGGATGGACCACGATCGAGATGCGGTCGTAGGCGACGCCGAAGAGATTGTGGGCCTCGACGACCTCGAGCCCTTTGTTGAACATGGTGGCCGAGTCGATCGTGATGCGACGCCCCATGCTCCAGGTTGGGTGTCGGAGCGCCTCATCGGGTGTCACCGAGGCCAGCGTCTCCCGGCTCCGCCCCCGGAAGGGGCCGCCGGATGCGGTCAGGAGCAGGCGGGCCACCGAATCCGCCTGCTCCCCGACGAGGCATTGGTGG
>Ga0256867_10001151_pt1 | contig 10997 bp, 9 predicted proteins | sample RVTome_15_FD_185939 | JGI IMG/M metagenome (GOLD analysis project Ga0256867, IMG submission 185939) | Soil microbial communities from uranium-contaminated site in the Upper Colorado River Basin, Wyoming, United States - RVT150D86 (HiSeq) ... | reverse complement strand
CCTGAACGCGGTCGTCACGCTGGCCCGCCGCCCCGCCTAGCCGGCCACCCTTGCGCGGAGGTCGCCGGCAGCCTACCCTGGTGGTCTGCGGAAAAGTCCCGGGAAGAGGTCTGTGGGGACGACCTTAGTTGCATCGATCGCGGCGGCGATCACCCTCTCTGCGGCAGGCGCTGCGCTCGCGCAGCAGCCGCAGCCCGACCCGGCGCCCGTGCCCGCACCGCCCCCTGCTTCGGCACCGGTCCCGCCCGCCCCGGCGCCCAGCGTCGTCCCGCCCCCGGCACCGGCCCCCGAGTCCGAACCCCGCCCGGCGCGCTCGAAGAAGAAGCCGGCCCGAGTCGTGCGGAGGAAGCGCGACGCCGAGCCCGCATCCCCGCTCACGGCGCATCCGCCGCGGGCGGAGGAGGCGGCGACGCTCACGCGCGCGTCGGCGGTTTCCGGGCCCGCTCCCGCTGCGGCTCCGGCCCCAGCCCTGGCAACCGCCGGAGGAGCGACGCTGTCGGCCGCCGAGACCGGGCTCCTGCTCCTGCTCGCCGGCGTCCTCCTCCTCGCGCTCGTGTTCGCCGCGATTCCGGGGCACACGCTCGCCGCCCTCTCGGTCCGGCTCGTGGAGCGCCGCTCGGACATCGGGCTGGCCATGGCCCTGACGGTCGCGCTCGCCGCCGCCGTCTTCGTCGTCCTGGTGGGAACGTGAGCCGCGCCCGGATCGTCGTGGTGCTCTGCGCGCTGGTTGCCGGCGGGACGCTTCTCTCCTCCGCCAGCGGGGTGGCCGCGCCGGAGAAGCCGACGATCACGACCGGCATCCTCGCCTGGAGCACGTCGACGAGCGCGACGTTCGAGCTCTCCGGGTCGACCGCCACGGCGAGCTTCAGCTGCCGTCTGGACGGAGGCGGGCCCACCTGGGAGCCGTGCGCGTCCCCGGTCTCGTACACGTCGCTCGCCGAAGGCTCCCACACGTTCCAGGTGCGCGCCCTGGACGCTTCGGGCGGCGCGAGCCCGCCGTCGACCTTCGGGTGGACGATCGACGTGACCGCGCCGGTCCTTCCGGGCGACGTCACCGCCGAGGCGGCCTCGCCGGCCGGCGCCATCGTTTCCTTCGCCGCGACCGACAACCTCGATCCCGCGCCCACCCTCGGCTGCACGCACGCTCCGGACTCGACGTTCCCGCTCGGCGAGACGACCGTCACGTGCACCACGAAGGACGCGGCCGGGAACGTGAGCGCAGACGGGAGCTTCACGGTCACGGTGCGCGACACGACGCCGCCGACGCTCGACTCGCACCCGGACGTGGTCGCTGCGCAGCAGTCACCGCAGGGGACGGTCGTCGCCTATGCCCTCCCGGTGGCCCGCGACGCGGCCGACCCGAGCCCGGTCGTCCAGTGCAGCCCCGGTCCGGGAACCCTCTTCCCGCTCGGCGACACCGGCGTCTCGTGCGTCGCAACGGACGCCGCCGGCCTCTCGAGCGCCGCGGAGACGTTCACGGTCATCGTCCAGGCCGGCCCCAGGCCGGCGAAGCCCGGCATCACGACGACCGTCCCGCGGCTCTCGAAGCGCGCCGACGCCGAGTTCGAGCTCAGCGTCGAGCCCGGGGTCGCGACGGAGTGCCGCCTCGACGGCCCCCTCGGCGGCGGCTCGTTCGAGCCGTGCTCCGGGGTGAAGAGCTACTCGGGGCTCATGGACGGCGCCTACCTCTTCACCGTGCAGGTCACCAACTCGATCGGCAATGTGAACCAGGCGTCGTACGACTGGATCGTCGACCGGACGCCCCCGGCCGCGGTCGCCGGCTTCGGCGCCCGGGCCGCTCACCGGCGCGTGGCACTCGCGTGGACGAAGCCGATCGACGTCGACTACGACCGCGTCCGCATCTGGCGAAAACGAGGGGCAGCCGGCGCGTGGAAGCGGGTTGCCGACCGCGTCGCCGCCGCGACGTTCGTCGACCGGACGGTCCTGAACCACGCGCTCTACCGCTATCGGATCGCTAGCATCGACCGCGCGGGGAACGTCTCACCTGCCGCCGCGGTCAGGGCCTGGCCGACCCCCATCGTCGCCCCGCGGTACGACGCCGTCGTCCACTCCCCGCCCCTCATCGACTGGCGGTCCGTGCGCAGGGCGACCTACTACAACCTCCAGGTCTGGCGCAACGGGAGGAAGATCCTCAGCGTCTGGCCGCTGCGCTCGCAGTATCGGCTTCGCTCCGCCTGGACGTTCCGGGGAACGCGCTTCGCGCTCTCGCCGGGGCGTCTCACCGTCTACCTCTGGCCCGGCTACGGGCCGAAGGCGGCGGTCAGGTACGGGCCGCTCTACGGGCGGACGTCCTTCACGATCGGCTAGCGGGGCGGGCGGAACGTCATCCGGTACGGGTTGCGCAGCCCGTACGGCGTCCCGAGACGACGCAACCGTCGACGTTGCCACCGGTCCTCCTCCTGGAAGCCGGGCGGCAGGGTGGCGCCGCCTGCCGGCGAGACCGGCGGGAGCAGGCACGCAAGTGCTACGAGCAGGAGCATTCGCCGCAGAGACGCAACTCCCGGGCTGGTATGACCTGTCTGCCGGGCCGGGCGGCCTGCCATCGACCGACCCTACGCCCGAGTCACGATCGGAACAACCAGCCATCGGTCCGGACGGGGACGGTCGAGAGTCTAGGTCCTTGTAGTCTCGGGCTCGACTCCGATGAGCACGACCACGCCGTCCGAGCCGCGCTTTCCGCCCCTGCCGCCGCGAACGCGCGGAGCCCTGGCGGCCGGGCGCCTGGCGGCGGCGGCTTCGCGAGTCGCCCGCCGCGGCCACGGTGGGGTCGTCGGCGGCACGGTCGCGCTCAGGCTCGACCCGGACGCGCTGCGCCTCCTGGCCCGCGGCCGGACGACCGCCCTCGTCTCGGCGAGCAACGGCAAGAGCACAACCGCGGCGCTCCTGGCCGCGGCGGTGAGCCGGCTGGGGCCGACGGCGTACAACGAGAACGGCTCGAACATGGCCTCGGGGCTCGTGGTCGCGCTCGAGGCCGCGCGAGAGGCGCCGTACGCGGTGCTCGAGACCGACGAGTCCTACCTCGGCCCGGTGACCTTCGCGACGCGGCCGCGGGCGATCGCGCTCTTGAACCTCAGCCGTGACTACCTGGAGCGCGGCGTGCGCTACAAGCCGCTCGCGCGCCACTGGCGCGAGACGCTGGCGGCTGTCGACTGGCCGCTGACCGTGGTGGCGAACGCGGACGACCCGATCGTGGCGTGGGCCGTGCGGCCGGCGCAGGACGTCGTCTGGGTCGCGGGCGGCGACGAGTGGTCGGAGGACGGCGCCATTTGCCGCGACTGCATCGTCAGGCTGCGGCGCGAGGGCGAGCGCTGGTGGTGCGAGTCCTGCGGGCAGGAGCGGCCGGAGCCCGGCTGGCGGCTCGTGGGCGACACGGCGGAGGGGCCGGGGATCTCGGTGCGGCTCGACCTGTCGGTGCCCGGCCGGATGAACCGGCACAACGCCGTCTTCGCGCTCGTCGCCGCGCTGGCGCTCGGCGTCGACGCGCAGGAGGCGGCCCGGGCGATGGCCGCGGTCGGCAACGTCGACGGCCGCTACAACCGCCGCGACGTCGACGGACGGCAGGTGCGGCTGATCCTGGCCAAGAACCCGGCGAGCTGGCAGGAGTCGATCACGATCGCGGGCGAGTCGGGCGACGCGCTCGTCTTCCACCTGACCGCCCGGGGCGACCTCAACTCGAAGGACGCGAGCCTCGCCTGGGACGCGCCGCTCGAGCGCCTGGCCGGGCGCGACGCGATCGCCACCGGCTACCGAGCCTCCGACATGGCGCTGCGGCTCGAGGTGGCCGGCCTGAACGTGAAGCGGGTGCGCGACCCCGTGGAAGCGATCCTCGCCAGCCCGCCCGGGCCCGTCTCGGTGATTGGGAACTACCCGGCGTTCCTCGACCTCCGCGACCGCCTGGACGCGCTCGCCTGACGTGCGGCTGGCGATCGTCGAGGTCTATCCGGGCGCCATGTTCCCGCAGGGGGACGGAGGGAACCTGCGCATGCTGGAGCACCGCGCCCGCGCGCGCGGGGTCGAGATCGAGACGGTGCCTGCACCGATCGGCGACCCGCTCCCGGACGGCGACCTCTACGTCCTGCAGGGGGCGGAGGACGAGGATCAACCCGCGGTCGCCCGGCTCCTCTTGGCGGAAGGGACCCTCGCGCGGGCCGCCGCGGCCGGGAAGGTCGTGGTCGGGATCGGCGCCGGCTACGAGATCCTCGGCCGGTCTTTCGAGACCCCCGAGGGCATGGACGCGGGCCTCGGCCTCCTCGACGTCGAGACGACCCTCGGCGAGCACGCCGACAACCGTGTGGTCACGCGCCCTTCGTCGCGCTTCGGCCTGCCGGCCCTCGTCGGCTACGAGTGGCACCGGGGCCGCACCGCGCTCGGCCCGGAGGCCGTGCCGCTGGCGGAGGTCGAGGTCGGCGTCTGCAACGGCGGCGACCCGCCCACCGACGGCGCCGTCCGGGGCCACGTCCTCGGCACCTACCTCCACGGCCCGCTGCTCCCGCGGAACCCGGAGCTGGCCGACTTCCTGCTCGGCTGGGCGCTCGGCACCGAGCTCGAGCCGCTGGCGAGCGAGTTCGCCGACCGCGCCCGCGAGGAGCGGATCGCCGAGGCCCGCGACGTCTGGCGCCGCACGCAGGGGCTGCTCGGCCGCTTCCGCTAGGTCCAACCCCGGGGTCAGATCTTGCAACGACGCAAACCTGCGCAAACCTTCACTGATGCTCGAATGCAAGATCTGACCCCAAGGGCTTCGTGGGGCTCAGGGCTCCCGGCGCCTCAGGGCCCTGAGGGCCTCCAGCTCGCGGACGCCGAGCACCCGCGCGGCGGCGAGGTAGACGACGCCGCCGGCGGCGAGGCCGGTTCCGAGCGAGACGATCTGCGCCCAGAGGTGGCGGCCGAGGAGCTCGTCGAGCGCCCACCAGGCGCCGTAGGCCGCCGCGGCCGCGACAGCCGAGGCGGCGAGGATGCGGACGACCGAGACGACGACGAGGCGTGCGCCGGCGAGGCCCGGGCTCCGGCGCATGACAACGAGCAGGACGCCGACCCCGAAGACGTTGACGAGCGACGTCGCCAGCGGGATGCCCCAGACCCCGACCCGGTAGAGAACGGCGTCGAGCGCCGCGTTCAGGCCGACCGTCCCGAGCGCGACCATGGTCGGCACCCAGTTCCGCTGGAGGCTGTAGAAACCGCGGGAGAGCAGGAGCATCCAGCCGTTGAACGCGAGCCCGAGCGAGAACGCGGCCAGGCACTGCGCGACGACGACGGTGTTGTCCGCCGTGAAGGCCCCACGCTCGTAGAGGAGGCGGACGATCGGCTGCGCGAGCACGGCGCCCACGACCGCGCAGGGGACGAGCAGGAAGGCGATCTGGCGGAACCCCGCGTCGAGCGTCGCGCGGTACGAGGGAAGGTTGCCGACGGCGGCGAAGCGCGAGAGCGTCGGGAAAAGGACGGTCACGACCGCCACCGAGAACATGCCCTGCGGGAGCATGTAGACACGGAACGCCTTCTCGATCGCCGCCGGCGCCAGCTCGGGGTCGACGAGCCGGGAGGCGAAGACCATGTCCACGAAGATGTTGATGTTGATGAGCCCGAGCGTCAGCGTCACGGGCAGCATGAGGACGAAGAAGCGCTTGACCGCCGGGTCGCGCCAGTCGATCACCGCCCGGATCCGGCCGTCGAGGCCGCGGAGCCACGGAACGGGCAGGAGCAGCTGGACGAGCGCGGCGAGGAGCGTGGCCACCGCGTAGACGACGAGCTCGGCCGACTCGCCCTCGACGAGCGGCACGAACGCGACGAGCCCGCCGATGATCACGAGGTTCCAGGCGACCGGGGCGAGGGCGGGGATCGTGAACTGGTCGTAGGCGTTCAGGATCCCGACGACGATCCCCGAGAGCGTGACCAGTCCGACGATGGGGAGCATGATCCGCGTCAGCTCCACGGCGAGGTCGGGGTCGCCGCCCGGGTCCCCGAACGGGAGGATGAGGAGCGGCGCGATCAGGATCAGCACCGCGGTGAGCACCGACACGCCGATGAGGACGAGCCAGAAGATCGTCGACGCGACCCGCCACGCGCGCGCCTTCTCCTCCTTCGCCAGGAGCTCGCTGAAGACCGGAACGAAGGCACCCGACAGCGCCGCGTCGCCGATGAAGGCCCGCACGAGGCTGGGCACCTGCGAGGCGACCGTGAAGGCGTTGATCTTGCCGGTGACGCCGAAGAAGTAGGCGGCCACGATCTCGCGCACGAGGCCGAGCGCGCGCGAGAGGCCGGTTGCGAGGGTGAAGGTCGCCGTCGAGCGCGCAAGCCGACGCGCCTGGCCGCCCTCGCTCATCCGGGCGAGTATACGAGCATGCGCGTACCGCGAACGCCGCCCCAGGAGGGACATGGCTCCGGAGCTTGACGCCGTCTCGCTCGCGCTCGTCCTCTGCGCGGCCGCGGTCGCGACGATCATCTCCCAGTTCAGCCCGCGGCTGCTCATCCCCACCGTCGTGGTCGAGATCGCCCTCGGAATCCTCATGGGCCCGCAGGTGCTGGGCATCGCCGAGATCGACCCGTACATCGTGTTCCTCTCCGACCTGGGGCTCGTCTTCCTCTTCTTCCTCGCCGGCATCGAGGTGATCCACAGCGACGTGCCGCGCCGGCTGCTCGCGCGCGGGACGATCGGGTGGGGCATGTCGCTCGCGCTCGGCGCCGTCTTCGGCTTCGCGCTCGAGGCGGCTGGAATCGGGGCGTCGGGCTGGCTGATCGCGGTCGCGGTGGCCACGACCGCGCTGGGAACGCTCATGCCGATCCTCTCCGACGCGGGGGTCATCCGCTCGCCGCTCGGCCAGAACACGCTCGCGTCCGCCGTGGCCGGCGAGTTCTGGCCGATCATCGTCATCTCGCTCTTCCTCACGGGCGCACACGCGACCGTGGCCAACATCGTGCTCCTGCTCGGCTTCGGGCTCGTCGTCGCCGGGGCGGCGGGGGTCGCCGTCCACTTCCAGCCGCCGAGAATCCTCACCATGGCCCGCGAGACCGTGAACAAGAGCGGGCAGCTCGCCGTCAGGCTCTCGGTCGCCCTGCTCGCCCTGCTCGTGCTGCTCGCCTACGAGCTCGACTTCGACTACGTGCTCGGGGCCTTCGCCGCCGGCCTTGTCATCGGTCTCGTCACCCAGGGCGAGACCGGCGAGCAGGTGCTGCCCCGCATCTCGACGATCGGGTACGGCTTCCTCATCCCGGTGTTCTTCATCGTCACCGGCATGGAGTTCGACCTGGATGCGCTGCTGACGGGCGCGGGCCTCGCGCTCTGCGCGGGCTTCCTCGCCATGCTCCTCGTCACGCGCGGGTCGAGCGCGCTGCTCTCGCTCCGCGAGCTGGGCGCGCGCCGGACGGCCTCGCTCGCGTTCTTCAGCGCCACGGGACTGCCGCTGATCGTCGCGGTCATCGAGGTCGGCGAGGAGCGCGCGGAGATCGGCTCCGACGTCGCGGCAGCCCTCGTCGGCGCCGGGATGGCCTCGGTCCTCGTCTACCCGCTCCTCGGCCTCATCGTCAGCCGCGCGGCGGCCAAGCCGGCCGTCGCGGGCGAGGAAGCCTGAAGCCTAGGCGTGCGCGGCGCGCTTGTCAGATAGCAGGAAGACGACCACGAGGGCGATCACGGGGAAGAAGAAGCCGAGAACGGCCCAGAGCACGCCGCTCCTGCCCTTGCCCTCCGCGATGCGGTAGCAGACGGCCGCCACCGCGATCGCGACGGCAAGCCCGATGACGAAGAACGTCCACTCCATGCGATCTCCTTGTGAGGAAGCTGACCGGCGCCCCGCGTACGCTCAGGCCGGTGTTCCACGTACGCGTGATCGCTCCTGCCGACGAGGCGCGGCGCGCGCTGCGGCTCTTCGAGGCGACCCGGGGTGCCACGAACGTGGTCTACCACCCGAAGTACGCGCGCAAGCCGCCCGGGGACCTCGTGGCCGCCGACGTCGACCGCTCGGCCGCCAGCGTCCTGCTCACCGACCTGGCCGAGCTGGGGATCGAGCGGGACGGAGCGATCACCGTGATCCCGATCGACGTGGCGATCTCGCCCGCGATCCCGGCGATGCACGGCCGGAAGGGACAATCGGGCGGCGGCGCAGTCGTCTGGGAGCAGGTGGCCGCCCGCAGCTCCGAGTGGACCGAGCTCGACGGCGAGTACCTCGCCTTCATGGCGCTTGCCGCGATCATCGCGGTCGTCGGCCTGCTGACGGACTCGGTCGTCCTCATCATCGGCGCGATGATCCTCGGCCCCGACTTCGGCCCCCTCGCAGGCACGTGCGTCGCCCTCGTGACGCGCCACCGCGAGGCTCTGCGCCGGTCGGTGGTCGCGCTCGCGGCCGGCTTCGCGACGGCGGTAGTCGTCGCCTGGGCGTTCACCGAGGTGGCCGTCGCGGTCGACCTGGCGCCCGGCGACCCGGGCACCGAGATCGTCACCGAGTTCGTCTCCCAGCCGAACCGCTGGTCGGTGATCGTCGCGCTCGCCGCCGGCGTCGCCGGAATGCTCTCGTTGACCACGGTGAAGTCCGGCGCCATCGTGGGCGTCCTCATCTCGATCACGACCATCCCTGCGCTCGCGAACATGGGGCTTTCGACCGCGTACCGAGACTGGGGCGCCGTCGGGGGCTCCGCCCTCCAGCTCGGCGCCAACGTGGCGAGCATCCTGGCCGCCGGTGTCGCGACCCTGGCCGTCGAGCGCGCGCTCTACCGCCGTCGCGTCCGGGTGCACCGTGCGGGCGCGGGCCGCCGGGCCGCCGGCCTCCCGGGCGGGTAACGCGCGCTACTCCGGGACGGCCGAGGCGCGGCCGAGCCAGCCTGCGTCCCGCGGTGGGGTTCCCCCGGATGGACGAGCGGGCCCCGGGGAGTGGAGTTCGTGGGGCCTCGCCCGTCCTGGCAGGAGGAGCGTGTGCGACTACTCGATGGCGAAGGTGACCGTGAGCGACGCGCCGACGTCCTGCGTGCCGGGCTCGACGGCGACGTCGCGGGCCGCCTCGACCGCGACGTCGCCGTAATACGGCACGGCGCCGCCGCCGCCGCCCTCGACGATGGCGACGGGCGCGCCGAGCGTGACCCCGGCCAGCCCGGCGATCGCCTCGGCCCGCGTGCGGGCGTCCGCGAAGGCCGCCTCGACGGCGGCGCGGTACTGGGCCTCGGTGTCCGAGACCGTCAGGCTCGGGCCGTAGACCTGGTTGGCGCCGGCCGCCACCGCCGCGTCGACGATCGCGCCGGCCTCGTCCAGGTTCCGGATCGTCGCCCGCACCGTGTTGGACGCGTCGTAGCCGACGATCGAGATGCCGTCGTCGCTCGTCCGCGGGTACACCGACACCTGCTCGGTCTGCAGGTCCTTCCCCTCGATCCCCGCGTTGCGAAGGGCCGCGAGCACGCGGTCCATCGCCTCGGAATTGGCCGCGAGCGCGGCCTCCGCGCTCTCGGCGCTCGTCTGGACGCCGAACGACCACGTGGCCGTGTCGGGCGCGACCGTCGCCGTGCCCGTCCCCACCACCGTGATTCCTCCTGCGGAGACCGCCGCGCCCGCCGCGGCCAGGGACTCGGCCGAGGCGCCCGCGGCGAGGACACCGCTCTCGAGACCGCCCACGGCTGCGACGCCGGCCCCTTCGTCGTCGTCGCCCAGGCAGCCGGCCGCCAGCAGGGCGGCGGCGGCAACGGCTGCGGCGGTCGTGGCTACGCGTCTCATCTCGCTCCTCCGGTCTCGTTTCGCGGTTCGACCGGGAGCGAGCGGAGAAAGTTCCCGCGTCAGCGGCGCGAGGGCCACGCGGCGGAGGAGCGCCCGCCGCTCGGCGAGCTCGCGCTCCCGGCACGCGCAGAACTGGGCGAAGCGGCCCTCCGGCGTGTCGAGCCAGGCGCCGAGCGCGAGCTCGAAGCGGCGCCAGCGGAGCTCACGGAAGCTCGGCGTCTCCACGGGGCGGAGTGTAAGGGATACCTGACGCGGTCAGTCAGGTATCCCTACCCACTCCGAGCGCTACCGGCGCCGGTGCTTCTTCTTGCCGCGGACTCCGTCCCAGACGAGGGTCTGCGGGTTCAGCAGGTCGACCTTCTCCGACTTGGCCTTCACCGTGCGGTCCTCGAGCCTGAAGACCTCGAGGCCCTTCGTGATGTCGCTCGAGTAGACGAAGCCGCGATACCAGTAGCTCCCCCAGGAGCCGCCCAGCGTGAGGGCGTTCGGGTCGAGCGGCGGCGGGTCGTACCAGGCGACCGTCTTCGGCTGCTCCGGGTTCGTGAAGTCGACGACGTACGTGCCCGCCTGGTAGGCGCCCACGGAGAGCAGGTCGCGCTTGCGGTTCGGGATGACGCTGTAGTTGTGGATCGTGCAGTTCTCCTGGGCGGTCTGGGGGCGGGGAAGCACCCAGGTCCCGAGCAGGTCGCCCGACTCCGTGTCATAGAAGAAGATGCTCTTGAAGAAGTCCGGGTCGCCGGCCTCGCACTCGGGGCCGACGCCGCCGCCGGGCTCCCAGCCCATGGCCGTGACCGACCCATCCTTGGAGAGCATGGCCGAGTGCCAGCCGGTCACGCCCTCGAAGGTGAAGGAGCTCAGCCGCTCGGGCTCGACCCGGTTTTTGATGTCGAACACGATCCCCTGCATCCCCGCGCACGCGGCGAGCTTCGTGCGCTTCGAGAGGAGCACGCCGATGTCGTGGCAGGAGTGGCCGCCCTCGAGCGGCACGTCCGCGATCACCTCGGCGTCCTCGGGCGCGTCGAGCGGCACCGACACGATCTGGAACTTGTCGTGCTCGACCGAGCACTCGTGCCCCCAGACCGGGTCGTTGTCGTACACCGGCGACGTCGCGCTCGCCGAGACGTACAGGAGGACGCGCTTGCGCTTCGGGTCGGGGACGACCGTGTGGGTGTGCGAGCCGCAGTCGGTGGCCACCGCGGTGACGAGGTCGTCAGCGCTCGCCTTCCCCGGCTTGCCCACCTCGAAGATCTGGATGCCCTCGAATCCCGGCACCGCGGGAGCCGCATCGCAG
>Ga0256867_10001149_pt1 | contig 10999 bp, 8 predicted proteins | sample RVTome_15_FD_185939 | JGI IMG/M metagenome (GOLD analysis project Ga0256867, IMG submission 185939) | Soil microbial communities from uranium-contaminated site in the Upper Colorado River Basin, Wyoming, United States - RVT150D86 (HiSeq) ... | reverse complement strand
CCGTACCTGTACCGGTGCCCGTACCTGTACCGGTGCCCGTACCTGTACCGGTGCTCGTACCTGTATCCGTATCCGTATCCGTATCGGTATCCGTATCTGTATCGGTATCGGTATCCGTATCCGTGGCAGTATCTGTATCCGTGCTGATGGCTAGGCGCACGGCTTCAAACGTGTCCTGCGTGGTGCTATTCGTTACCGTCACGGAGGTAAACAATTCGTCAAGTTGCAACGTGTATGGAAGCGGAATCCCCTGATCGACTAGAGTACCGATAAGGGTAACTGAGCCCCTACCAGTATCGGTATCCGTCGCGGTATCCGTGTCCGTCGCGGTATCCGTGTCCGTAGGGCCACCCACGCTTTCTTCCCAGACGCCAAACAGCGTCTGATTCGTGGCAGGGTCAAAAAGCGTCCAGTTACCATCGAAATAGATCACGACAATCCTAGGGGTTGCAGTAGCCGGGTCTTCAACATAAGTCCCCGCACTTAATAAACCCGTTATATCCCCCTGTGCCTCAGCCGATCGCGTGTCTAGCAGAGTCACCATGAGGCTTAGCGAGACAGCAAGTGCCATTCCTGCGACAATCGTCCTGATGCGTCTCATATCAACCCTTCCTCCCTGTACCTGATGCCATATGCACAACCGGCAAGTGAATAATCCTCAGACCTACTCAACCTGTTTATCCATCTCAGGCGCCTCGGCATGCCTCCCAGCGAGTCCGATCGTACCGTGTTGGCCCGCAATAGGGCGCTACGATCTCGATACCGAATCTTATGGGAATAAAGCTGATTGATATTCAACCCCAAGCTACTACCTATCTGATAGCAGCATAAAAAATCGTTTTTTTCAGCTCCGAAATCGCACATTCAACGAAAAATTGGCCGTTTGGATAGCGACTCGATGTCAGGCATCCCAACAAACTAGGGGGATTTTAATAGATGGATATTGATAGCAATATATTACAAAAAAACAGAAAAAACAAGTGAAAATTCAATAAAATTTATAGACCAAGCTCGTTGCACTCTAATCCTACAACGACATCTATTCCGAATATGACTTTTGCGGGATATGGGTCGCCCCTTGAGAATACGAACTACGCAGCTATCCGGGCCGTGAAAGACCCGAGATCACCGAGGCGTCCGTTCACGTCAGTGTTTTATTTCAACGAGACTTTGGAAATTCGTATATACCAATCTCCCTTTGCCTGAACTTCGTATAACGTTTCCAATTTTACATTATCCAACCGAGTGGAAGCGGTCGGTTGTTGATTGGCATATTGTATTTTTTGAATGGCAAGCATATCTTGGAAAAGATGTTGCTTCAGTTGTTGGGTCAATCCCTTGAGATGCGCGTTGGCATAAAAAAAGCTCACCGCTCCCCACAAATGAGGGGTGTAGAGCCCCGGTCGTTCCGCAATAATGACAATATCTGAGTGAGAATAGTTGCGTTTTAAAAAGTCTAAAGTCACTTTATATTCTCGATACAATATAAGATGCCGCAATGATTCATTATTTGCAGCAACAGGCCAGTACCAAATTAGACATACTATAACGCCAATCCAGACATATCGTTCTATTTCTAATTTATATTGATATAAATAATTTAATAAGAGAATGGCACCAAAAACAATTAATGGAAGAAAAGAGATGCCATAACGGACCGTTGCTGGATGTATTAACCCGCCTGTTCCATTATTAAAAGATAGAATAATGATGAGCAACAGTAATACACTTAACAATGTTGCTCCGCTTAAAGTTAAAAGCTGCCTTGTGATGAGTTCTCGGTGCCGCATTACCTGTAATGAACCATAGATAAAACCAATTAAAGCAATATAGAAAAGAATTGGAATCGTATTATGTTTCTCGGGTTGGGTGGTAAAATACAACCATGCATTGCCCAGATTGTCCTTAAATGCCTCAAAGCTAAAAATCTCCTGTCCTTCAGAAAGCTGTAAATCTCGACTATTCAAATTAATCAATCGTTGCCAGGCCACAGGCAAAAATAGCAATGGCAAAATGATCAACCGATAATTAAGGTCTTCAATCTTGATCTGCCGTATAAAGCTCATACCAGCGATTCCAACACCTATTGTAATCGCAATCGACTCATATCGTAATTGGGAAAGTAAGAGCAATGTCAATCCTAATTGTTCAATTGTAATACCTTGTTTATCTTGTATTAACTTATCTAGTAATATAAAAGAAATAATAATAAACAAGAGATTAACGATCTCAAACCCACCTGATGTGGTCCAAAGGACAAAAAGCGGAAACGACGATAGAAGCAACATCCCAATGATTGACATCCATTGCGGAAACCATCTCTGTAAGAGTCCATAAAAACTTATCAGACAAAAAACACCGGCAATCGCATTAATGACAAAAGCATTTTCTGCTCGATAACCAGAAAAGGTATGCATTAGACTCACAAGGAAAGGGTAGAATAAAGATCGTATATCCCAGACATGTTGCTGATCATGATATTTCTCATAATAGACAAGTCCTTGTGTTGAATTATAAAATGTCTTATGTCGGTACATAGAAGCTGACATGCCAGCTAGATTGGTCTCATCGGCCAGGATACGGAACCTTGGTGGCGTCACAAGCCATGTCGCACCAATGACCATAAGCGCTAACAGAAGAACACCACCGTGCTTCCGAAGACGGCGTATCCAGACATCGCAATGAAAACGTCGTGGTAGAAGGCTCGCGACCCATAAGATAAATCCTGTAAAAATGAAATAATAACCCGTTGTATGGAACCATATGGTCATTTGCTCTTTGGAAGGAATAATAAATCCGAGTAGTACGGCCGATATGCAAGAAAAACTCAATCCCACAACAATAATAATTTTATGAATCCATTGCTTCTGCATCATACATTCACTTTCAGTATATGAAAGAGTCGACAGAACGTCGTGCGAAAATCTTATTGGTGTTGTGAAACTTCTGTCCGTCACCATTCCAGACGGTGAAAAAGCATCACGGTCAGCTTAGCCCGGCGGAGTGTCTCAATGGCAAGCGTTATGCATCGATCTGATTAAAAAACCTTGTCGTATCGGAATTCATCAATGGCTTCGATGGTACTGATAGAAAAAGGTATAACCAGCGCTTTTCCTAAGCATATCGGCAATCGCCTCGATCCCCGCCTGTACACACATCTCATCCTGGTCGCCCGGGGCGTCGCTCACTATCGTGTCAGTCTACGCATGGCTTTTTCTCCGCTAGAGAGTTGGGAGTTTCGGTTGCGTTTCTTATGCTGTGGCCCCTGACCTACACATGGGACAGCGCGACGCTCTTGTATCATACACTGCCTCATGACGGCTAGGAAATTCGCAGCCCATTTTTGCACGGATAAAAATTTCAGTGCGCCCCGGCAAGGCTGGTCAAAAAGGATAAGATGATGTGATGTCGCCATGAAACTTCGTTTGTCGTCGAGCAGGTGAAAATTTTGCCCGGCTCAGGATGAGCCCGCCTGAGCCGGTGGCAAGCCTTGCGATCCTAGCTCGATAGGGTGGCGCCTATCACGCCGAGCACATAGAGATTGCGGCTGCCAATCAGTCCGACCATCCAGCCCAACGCCGGCATGGGGACGGCGCGGGAGATCAGATAGCCCGTCATCACCCCCTGGATGGAACTGACGTCTGTGCCAAACGACGTCATAATTTTGGGCAGGGCCACCACCACGGCGAACCTCCCGAAGGAGCCGGTTAACTGCCCGCTCAATATGGCGGCAGCGACCCACCACTTCAATGGCATGCGCTGTTCGGCAGATAGGTTGCTAGACTGCATCTCTACTCAATTCATTCGGCTTAATCTTTAATCCGGCAGGCTATCCGTGTGGTTCGGGAAAGTATGACACTCATCTTTGCCAACTCTGAAGGGCATGTCCTGGCTTCATTATTACAGACCTGCCCTCAGACCTCAATGCCGGAACTATGGTAAGCCGTGAAAACCCTTGTGCTTTAGGAGCGAATTTGCCACACTTTGCGTCGTCATGAACCTGCAAGGGACAAACAGAGCGGCCGACAGACAGGTTAGCGGCCTTCTAATGCCCGCACCGCATAGGCGAAGACGGCAACGCACAAACCGGCTTGCAGAGGAGTAACCCGGCATGGCAGCACATGAAGCGGTGATGCACGAGCAGGCAAGATGGGAGAACTGGGGAGAGGGACTCTGGCTGCGCAGTAAACGCTGGGATCTCTGCTGCCTGACGCTGAGTGGCGTCCTGGTCATCATTCCCCTGCTGCTTTACGAGATGGTGGGTAGCTCCGCCACGTTTGTCAATCTCTTCGTCGCCGGGGTCATCGGCGGTCCCCACATGTATGCGACGTTTTTCCGCACGGCGCTGAACCCCTCGTTTCGCCGCCAACACCGCCTCATACTGCCCCTATCGGGCCTGATTCCCCTGGGTGTCATTGGGCTAGCCTGGTGGCATTTTCAGTTGCTCATCACGCTATTCTTTTTTTGGGCCTCCATCCATGTGCTGCATCAAGTGGCCTATATTGTAGAGTGTTACGAGCGCAAACAGCCTCGTCCTTTGCCGATTTGGACTCGTGCCATTGATTATGCCGTGGTCTTTAGCTGCCTGTTCCCCATGGCATCTTATAAATTCATTCACAACGAGTTCTACATCGGCAGCACCCGATTGCTCTATCCCGAAATGCTCAAAACCCCGCTCATCTTTTATGCGATTACGGCCTTTTTTGCCCTGGCTCTATTGCTGTTTGTGATGAAAACCGTGACCGAAATTCGCCAGGGAGCGGTGCATTATCCCAAGGTGCTACTCATCCTCACGACTGTCGGCCTGGCCTTACTTATTACAAGCTATGGTGGGAAGCGTCTGGAAATCGCGTTTCAAGGCTTCAACACCTGGCATTCGTTTCAATATCTCGCGCTGACCTGGTACATTACGCTCTTGCGCCCCCAACCGAGCCGTGACGAGTCGAAAATCATGCACTGGCTGGACCACACGGCGTCCAACCGGCGTTTCCGCTCTTTTTATGGTGCTAACATTGCCCTGACTCTCCTGGCCATCGGGGTGATCGGCGCGGTGGTCGCGTTGACGCCTCTCAGTTTTGAGCACGCTTATTATATCGTGGTGTTGTCCGTCCTGTTGGTTCATTATTTTCACGACCACATTCTCTTCACCCGGTTTGATGCGCTCACGCGCCCGGCACCGGCATAGGTTAAAGTTCTCCTTTGTAGTATCTTTCTTGGCTCAATTTTGGTATGGTCCTCCGTTATCAAACCGGTTCTCTATGTGCAACGGTTAAGGTAGAGGAGCGCGGGCGCGTCATGGCAACACCCTTTCCAGTCATATCCGGTCTTAGCGAAGCGGCAACTGCCGAGTCCCTACGCGAAGCAGGCAACGAACATGTATGGCTTCATAGTTCGCCATGGCGGTCGCTGGCGGAGCAAGAAGGCAAGCGCATCCTTGTCGAGGGAAAAGGCTGTATCGTCAAGGATATCGACGGCAAGGAATATATCGACGGCTTAGCGGGATTATGGCTGGTCAATGTGGGGCATGGCCGACGCGAGATCGGCGAGGCCATGGCGGCGCAGGCGGCCACGCTGGCCTATGCCAGCTCCACTCAGACCACCACGGTGCCGGCGATTCAATTGGCCACCCTGCTGTCTGAAATCACTCCAGGGGATTTATCCACCGTGTTTTTTTGTAGTGGCGGGTCAGAGGCGGTGGAATCGGCGGTGAAGATCGCCAAGCAGTATCATTACTATTGCGGCGAGCCCAAGCGCAGCAAAATTATTGGGCGGCGCGGCTCTTACCATGGGGCCACGTATGGGGCGATGAGCGTCAGCGGCATGCGCCAGACGCAGGAGCCATATCACAGCCCATTTATGCACGGCACGCTACACGTGTCGCCGCCGTACTGCTATCGCTGCGATTACCGCCACACCTACCCGGCATGTGATGTGTATTGTGCGGACGCCGTGGGCCAGATGATCGAGTATGAAGGGCCGCAAACGGTCGCCGCCGTCATCGCAGAACCGGTATCGGCTTCGAACGGCATCGTCGTACCCCCGCCTGAGTACTTGCCGCGCTTGCGCGAAATCTGTGACCAACATGGCGTCCTGCTGATCGTAGACGAAGTCATCAACGGCTTTGGCCGCACCGGCAAAATGTTCGCCTCGGAGCATTGGAATTTGGTGGGTGACATCATGACCCTGGCAAAAGGACTGAGCAGCGGCTATGCGCCCATTGCCGCTACAATATGCCGCCCGAAAGTGCTGGAACCCTTTGCGCACGACAAACGCTTGTCACACCTCCTGACGTTTGGCGGCCATGCCGTGGCGTGTGCGGCAGCCCTCGCCAATATCGCCATTCTGCAGAACGAGGGTCTGGTGGAAAATGCATTCACGACAGGCGTCTATTTGTTAGAGCAACTCGAAGGCCTGCGGCAGCATCCCACGGTGGGCGATGTGCGCGGCATCGGCCTGTTGGCCGGTGTGGAGCTGGTGAAGGACCAAACGACGAAGGAAAAATTCGCCATCGAGGGCGACGAAGTGAAAACCCTCAATGCCTTGATGTTGGATAAAGGGTTGCTGACACGCGCCTCGAATATCATTTCCATTTCCCCGCCGCTGTGTATTACGCGAGCGGAAGTAGATCGTATCGTCGATATTATCGACAGTAGTCTGACCGCTGTTGAACAACAGTACGGCTATTGCTAACGACTTGGGTAGGACACACATGATGACGGCACCCCCAACCCTTTCAGAATATCCGCAGGGTTTTTTGAGCGTTGCCAAAAACCTGGGCATTAAAGACGAGACCTTGGATTTTACCGTGATCTACTCCACGGTCCGAGCCGCTGCGGCCGGCATGTTCACACAGAGCTTGTTTTGTGGCGCGCCGATCATCGTCGGGCGCGAGCATCTCGCCGATGGCCACTTGCAAGCCCTGGTGATCAACAGCAAAAACGCCAATGTCGCAACGGGCATGCAGGGCTTGGAAAACGCGCGCGAGATCACGCGTCTGGTGGCCCAATCGCTGGATATTCCGCCTGAAGATGTCTTGCCTAGCTCGACCGGGGTGATCGGCCAACAACTGCCGATTGACACCTTCCGCCGCGAGATCAAGGACCTGCATGAACAGCTTCTGCCGGACAACTTAGGCGCGGCTGCCCAAGCGATTATGACCACGGATACGCATCCGAAAATCACCTCAAGGCGAGTCGGTAACGCCGTGCTGGCCGGAATGGCCAAAGGCTCGGGCATGATCGAGCCGAATATGGCCACCATGCTGTCCTTTTTGCTCACGGATGCCGTGATTCCGCCCGGCACGCTAAAACCCATGTTGCATCAGGCGGTAGAGCAATCGTTTAACATGGTCAGCGTCGATACGGACACCAGCACCAGCGACACCACGGTGTTGATGGCGAACGGTCTGGCGGGCGAGGTGGATTTAGGCGAGTTTCAAGCGGCGCTGAATGACCTGTGTATCGAGCTGGCCAAAGAAATCGCCCGCGATGGCGAAGGCGCGACCAAGCTTCTCGAAGTCGCGGTGACCTCGGCTCGGGATGATGCGCAAGCCAAGCGCGTGGCCAAGGCGATCGTCAATTCGCCGCTGATGAAGACCGCGGTGTACGGGGCCGATCCGAACTGGGGGCGGGTGGCCATGGCGATTGGCAAGTGCCATGAGGAGCGTGATATCCGGCCGGATCTGGTGACGATCAGCTTTGGCGACACGTGTGTTTACGCCAAGGGCGAGCCTCAGGATGTGGCGTTGGAACACCTGGAAGCCTATCTGCGTGAGACGGAGGTCCGCATTGCCGTCGATCTGGGTTTACAAAATGGTCAGGCGACGGTGTGGGGATGTGATATGACGGAGGAATACGTGCGGATTAATGCGTTGTACACCACCTAATCGTGTCCTCCTTCACCACCCGAGCGCAGTTTGCTCTGCGGGTACGTTGTGAGCGACCGCGGACTGACTCACGGTTCGCCCATTTCGAAATGCAGTTCGGAGAATTGCTCCAAATATGGCCAAAAAGGCTCAACTTCCACATCCGGAGAGAACCAAAATCGTTCATTTGATAACAAATTTGTTGCCTTCCCATGTGTAGAGTGGGAAGCAGTCTGGAACCGATTTTGGGCCTTATTTCATAAGCTGCAAAAATACAATGGCTTACAGAATCTTTCAAACTCCAAAAAAAATGGGCGAACCGTGAGGACTGATGTCAGCAAAGATGAATGTGCCTTGACCTTTCTGGGACAATAGGTGGTGGACGGAAGAATCATGGTGCAACCAACCCGCATGAGTGGCGAGAAGGGCTGACAATAAGGAGGCCAGGATGGCACAGGTGAGCTTTGGGCTCTTCGATTGGGTCGACCGAGGCGAGGCGCCCTTACAGCAGCTCTATGAGGAGCGGCTTAAGCTTTTGGAGGTGGCCGATGCTGCCGGGTTTTTCTGCTACCATTTGGCCGAGCACCATGCCACGCCACTCGGGATGGCGCCCTCGCCAGCGCTATTCCTCACTGCAGTGGCGCAGCGCACCCGACTCCGTATGGGCCCCCTTGTCTACCTGCTGCCGCTCTACAATCCCCTGCGGCTTATCGAAGAAGTGTGCATGCTGGATCACCTCTCTGGCGGACGGCTGGAACTGGGGGTTGGTCGTGGCGTCTCCCCTTATGAGCTGAACTACTTCGGTGTCGATGCGGCCGACACCCGGGCGATCTTCGATGAGACACTGGCCATTCTCATTGCCGGGCTGACGCACGAGCGGCTGACGTTCAAGGGCCAGCACTACCAGTATGATGATGTCCCCATGGAGTTGCAGCCCTTACAGCAACCTTACCCGCCGCTGTGGTATCCCACTCACAACCCGGATAGTGTCCGCTATGCAGCCCGGCACGGCTACAACTTCGTGGGTCTCGGTCCAGCCGAAGTCGTGCGTCAACTGACGGACTTATACTGGCAGATCTGGGAAGCGCATCGGCAGGAGCCGGGCCGTCTCAATGGCCACGTGAGCGCGCCCAAGGTAGGCGTTGCTCGACAGGTGTTCGTGGCCGACAGTGATGCCGAGGCGCTGGCCGTCACGCGCGCGGCGCATCGAGACTGGTATAGCTCGATCACCAAGCTGTGGCACGACCATGACGACCACAGCGTCGATGGTCTCTTTGCGTGGGAGATGGCGACCCAACACGAAACGATCCTGTTTGGCTCGCCCGCGCGTGTTCGCGAGCAGCTGACGCGGTTGATCGAGGTGAGTGGGTGTAACTACGTGATCGGTGCGTTCGCTTGGGGTACCTTGACTCACGAGCAGGCCCTGCGGTCGCTGCGCCTCTTTGCAGAAGAGGTGATGCCCGCCTTCTCCGGAAACGCTGCGCCAGTGGCCTAGTCCGGCGTACCGCAAATGGTTCGCCGGTTGATACGGCTGAAGTGACGAACAACAGGCCGAAGAGACGTTGATGGCGTTCAGGTGCATTAGAACCGATTGAGCCCATGATAAGGCGGCGCGGTAACACGGCGAGGAAGCCCAGACGTATGACTGAAGCAGACAGCAAACCACTGGCTTCAAAGTCCGTATCAGATGGGGAAATCAGATCATCAAAATCCCTCACATACTGATGTCACTAATTGCTGGCTCGACAATCGCAACCACGCGTCACGATTCTCGTCGGATGCTTGCTGTGACAACACGGTAATGATGAGTTCCATATCGGGTGTAAGAGCAAACGGCTCATCTAAGATGATGTGTTCGCCATTAAAATGTGTGCGTAAGGTAACAAGAGGCATCCGATCGTCTCCTTTACATCGGTGTACCACTCTCTTCCGACTCCCAGCATGTTTGTAAACCCTGTAAGAGGCTTCGGTCGTCGGGACGATTCTCCCAGATTTGGCGCATCGAAGGGATTAAGCTCCGCAGCATCTGAGAGGTCTCGCGGTGCTTGGCGGCATCTATGAGGCCACGCGATTCCAGAAAGCGCAGCCAGGCGGGCAGCAGCTCGAACGTGGCGGCCGCTTTATAGAATTGGGGATTGATAAAGTTCAGCATCCCACCGAGAAAGCGGTCGAGCGTTTCTTGATCCGGACAGAGGGTATGGGACGGCTGGCGGCGTTTGGACTTACGGCGACGTTTCTTGCTGCGTCTCGGTTCGAGATCGAACAGGCTCTCCTGGGGTTCCAATCGTCCATCAAAACGCTGCAGGATGTACTCGATTAGCTGACAGCGCGCCAACTCGCCTTTGCTGAGCGGGACATTTGCGTCGCGGTGAAGATACCCGAGAAATTCAATGCTCAGATTGAATAAATTGCGCCGAGCCAGATCGACCGGAAGCGGTGCCGGTTCAGCGTCATCCTCGTCGAAAGCGTCAAACATATCTCGCTGTCGACGCTGGCGCCGAGGTTGGAAGTCAAAGTCGTCCAAGCTCCAGTCTCGTTGTATCTGTGCGGTAAGATGCGTTAAAAATTGCTGCACGTACTCAGGGTCTATGGGATGGTAATAGGCGAGTTGCTCGACCAAGATGGGATCGTTTGGATCGGGCTCCGCAGTCTGCTGGCTATAGGCCAGGAGCACGCAGTGAATCGCCTGCGTGCTGAACTCATCAATTCCCCAGGGCACCACGTTTCCAGGCTCTTGCACCCAGGGCCAGGCGTCGTGCATGGTGCCGAGCAAAAGCGCTAACTGGCCGTGGTAGGCCAGCGCATCGATGACCCGATTCAACATATCAATATCATGTTCATCCGTGTTGGCGAGGTCTTTAAGCAACGGGGAGAGAGCTTCGAAACGGCCGGTGTCGAGGAGATGGGTGATCCGCATGTTCAAATAATAGTGCGCCCTGCTTTCGTAGACCTCCGGCAGGCGAGTGTGCAAGGTCTCGATCAAGCCGTCAAAGCGGTCGCGCTGATCCCGTTCGAGCATCTGTGAATGCAGACTGTTGAGCATCTCGAAGGCCATTTCATCGTCCATCAGCTCGGGCTCGTCCAGGGTCTCCATGAACACGGCAAGCCGACCTTCATAGTCTTGAGCTTCAAACT
>Ga0256867_10001148_pt1 | contig 11006 bp, 8 predicted proteins | sample RVTome_15_FD_185939 | JGI IMG/M metagenome (GOLD analysis project Ga0256867, IMG submission 185939) | Soil microbial communities from uranium-contaminated site in the Upper Colorado River Basin, Wyoming, United States - RVT150D86 (HiSeq) ... | reverse complement strand
CCGGGCGGTGGCCCCGGTGCTGGTGGTGCACACCGCTGCGGAGCTGCTCGCGGGGGCGCCGGAGCGGGGAAGGCCGCACCTCGCGGAGACCGAGGGGGGCGTGCGGCTGTCGGCCGAGGCGGTCCGTCGGCTCGCATGTCACGCGAAGGTCGAATGGGTGCTGGAGGCGGACGGCCGCCCGGTGGGGATCGGCAGGCGCATGCGCTCGATCCCGCCACGAATCTGGCGGCTCCTCCGGTTCCGGGATCGCGCCTGTCGCTTCCCTGCGTGCGAGCGGCAGGCGTGGCTGAAGGCCCACCACATCCAGCACTGGGCGCGGGGCGGGCCCACCGACCTGGACAACCTCGTGCTGCTCTGTCACGCGCACCATCGGATGCTGCACGAGGGCGGCTGGCGCTTGCGGGGGCATCCCGCGGACGAGCTCGTCTGGATCCGTCCCGACGGCACTCGGCTCCTGACCTCGCCCGAGATCCTGCCGACCTGAGGCATCATGGTGTCGTGCATCTGCGGAACGCCCTGCGGCGGACGGGGATCGTGGTCGCGGTGGCGCTGTCTGGCGCCTCCGTGCAGCTGACGGCGCTCGCCGACACCGGGTTCGAGTACGAGATCGAGCGCGTGCGCCGCTCCGACCTCCCGCACTCGTGGCGCCCGGGCTGCCCGGTGGGGCCGAAGGGGCTGCGGCTGCTGATCGTGAGCCACTGGGGGTTCGACGGCGAGGTGAAGATGGGTCGCCTGGTCGTGGCGCGCAACAAGGCCGGCCCCGTCGTCCGGGTGATGCGCCGGATGTTCCGGGCCGAGTACCCGATCAAGCGGATGCAGCTCGTGGACGAGTACGGCGGGAGCGACCGGCGCTCGATGAACGCCAACAACACCTCGGCGTTCAACTGCCGGACCGCCACCGGCTCCTCCTCGTGGTCCGAGCACGCCTACGGCCGGGCGATCGACGTCAACCCCGTGCAGAACCCGTACGTCTCCCCCTCGGGGCGTGTGCTCCCGAAGCGGGGCCGGCCCTTCGTGGACCGGTCCCGCCGGCATCCCGCGATGATCCGCGCGGGGGACAGGGTCGTCAGTGCGTTCGCGAGCATCGGCTGGTCGTGGGGTGGGTCGTGGAGCTCCGTCAAGGACTACCAGCACTTCTCGCAGACCGGGCGCTGACTCGAGCCGCCGACCCGCCTAGAATCCGCGCATGGCCACCGACGCCCGGCGGGCGTTCCTCGAGCAGCTGATCGACGACGCGGGGCTCTTCCCACCGGCCTCTCTGTCGATGGAGGCCGCCGCCGGGCAGCATGCCGCGGCCAGAGCGGGCCCCCACGCGTGGATGCTCGGGCGGTTCATCTGCCCCGCGGAGCGCCTCCCCGAGCTCGCGGAGCGGCTCGAGGTCCTGGAGCGCTGGCGCCTGAGCGTCCTGCTCGACGCGGCCGTGCTCGACACCGGGCTCGAGGCCGCGGCCGACTTCGCCGAGAGGGACCGCGTCGAGGTTGAGCTCGTCGAGACGAAGCTGCCGGTCACCGACGCGGCCTCGGTGGGGGATCTTCTCGAGTGGGTGGACGGTGTCGGGCTGGGCGGCGCCCTCCCGTTCCTCGAGGTGGAGGCCGGGCCGGGCCTCGACGACGCCCTCGGGGCGGTCGCGGAGCACGCGGCCGGCGCGAAGCTGCGATGCGGCGGCGCGACCGGCGAGCTCTTCCCGTCGCCGGCCGGGGTGGCCGCGTTCCTCGATGGGTGCCGGCGTCTCGGCGTCCGATGCAAGGCCACCGCCGGCCTCCATCACCCCTTCAGGCATACCGACCCGGAGACAGGCCTCGTCCACCACGGCTTCGTGAACCTGGTGGGGGCGGCGATCTTGGCCCGCGAGCTCGACCTCCCCCCGGGGAAGGTCGAGGCGATCGTCGCCGAGGAGGACCCCGGTGCCTTCGACCTCACCACCGAGCGGTTCCGCTGGCGCGACCTCGATGCGAGCCCCGCCGCCATCGAGGAGGCGCGCCGGTCGCTCTTCTTCGCCTACGGAAGCTGCAGCTTCGACGAGCCGGTCGACGACCTCCTCGGTCTCGGGATCCTATGAACGCCGACCCGACGCTGGACCCCGGCCTCCGCTCGTGGGTCGCCGTCTCCGAGGGCTCGGACTTCCCGATCCAGAACCTCCCCTACGGGGTCTTCTCACGCGGTGACGAGCCGCCGCGGGTCGGCGTGGCGATCGGGGAGCTCGCGCTCGATCTCGGGGAGCTCGCGCTCGGGGGGCTCCTCGACGATCTCCCCGTGCGGCCCGAGGTATTCCTGGCCGACTCCCTCAACCCCTTCATGGTTCTCGGGCGCGAGGCGTGGCGAGCCGTGCGCGAGCGGATCTCGGGGGTCCTGGCTGAGGGGGACCGCCGGGTCCGGGACGCGGGCCTCGCCGATCGGGCCCTCGTCCCGATCGGCGAGGCCCGCCTCCATCTCCCGTTCCGGCCCGGCGACTTCGTCGACTTCTACTCCTCCCTCGAGCACGCCACGAACCTGGGGCGCATGTTCCGACCCGAGGGCGACCCGCTCCTCCCGAACTGGCGCCACCTCCCGGTCGCGTACCACGGGCGGTCGGCGACGGTCGTCGTCAGCGGGACGCCGGTGAGGAGGCCGATCGGGCAGACGTCTCCCGGCGGCGCGGACCCCGTCCCCGGCTGGGGCCCGTCCCGCCTCCTGGACTTCGAGCTCGAGGTCGCGTTCGTCACCGGGCCAGGGAACCCGCTCGGCGAGCCGATCCCGATCGACCGCGTGGGAGAGCACATCTTCGGCCTCGTGCTCGTCAGCGACTGGAGCGCCCGCGACATCCAGCGCTGGGAGTACCAGCCCCTCGGGCCGTTCCTCGGAAAGTCGTTCGCCACCTCGGTCTCGCCCTGGGTGGTCACGATGGACGCCTTGGCTCCGTGGCGCGTCGCGCCCCCGCCCCAGAACCCGGAGCCCCTCCCGTACCTGCGCACCGACGAGCCCTGGGGCCTGGACGTCGGGCTCGAGGTGGCCCTGGCCCCCGAGGGCGCCGCCGACGCGACCGTGATCTCGCGGACGAGCCTCCGCGGCCTCTACTGGACGGTCGCCCAGCAGCTCGCGCACGCCACCTCGAACGGGGCCTCGACGCGTCCCGGCGACCTCTTCGCCTCCGGCACGGTCTCGGGATCGGAGCCCGGCTCGCAGGGGAGCATGATCGAGCTCACGGAGGGCGGTCGCCGGCCGCTCGAGCTCCCCGGAGGCGCCTCGCGCGGCTTCCTGGAGGACGGCGACACCGTGGTTCTGCACGGCTGGTGCGAAGCCCCGGGTCGCCCCCGCATCGGCTTCGGGGAGGTCCGCGGCCGGATCCTCCCCGCCGACGTCCGTTGAAGTCGCCGCGGGGCGGTGCTACGGTGCGGGCGTGTGACCCGACGCCTGGCCGCGCTCATCGGCCGGGCGTCTCGCGTCTCTGAGGGGGAGTCATCGTGGACATCGAGATCGGGATCGGGAAGCAGGCTCGGCGAGGGTACGGGTTCGACGAGGTGACGATCGTCCCCTCGCGGAGGACGCGGGACCCCGACGACATCGACATCTCGTGGGAGGTCGACGCCTGGACCTTCCCCCTGCCCCTCATGGCCTCGGCGATGGACGCCGTCGTCTCCCCGGCCACCGCGATCGAGGTCGGGCGGCTCGGGGGCCTCGCGGTGCTGAACCTCGAGGGGCTCCAGACGAGGTACGAGAACCCCGACCCGCTCTTCGACGAGGTCGCGAACCTCCCGCCCGAGAAGGCCACCCGCAGGATGCAGGAGCTCTACCAGGAGCCGATCAAGGAGGAGCTGATCGTCCGCCGGATCAGGGAGATCAGGGAGGGTGGGGTGGTCTCGGCCGCCTCCCTCACCCCCCAGCGGACCGCTCGCTACGCCGACCTGGTCCTCGAGGCCGAGCTCGACATCCTCGTGGTCCAGGGGACGGTCGTCTCCGCCGAGCACGTCTCGACCCAGACCGAGCCGCTCAACCTGAAGGAGTTCATCGCCAGGTTCGAGATCCCCGTGATCGTCGGCGGCTGCGCCTCGTACTCCACCGCGCTCCACCTGATGCGCACCGGGGCGGTCGGGGTACTCGTCGGGGTGGGGCCCGGGGCGGCGTGCACCTCACGCCAGGTCCTCGGCATCGGGGTCCCGCAGGCCACGGCCATCGCGGACGCCTCGGCCGCGAGGATGCAGCACCTCCACGAGACCGGGCGATACGTGCACGTGATCGGCGACGGCGGGATGCGGACCGGCGGCGACATCGCCAAGGCGATCGCCTGCGGCGCCGACGCGGTGATGGTGGGGTCCCCGCTCGCCAAGGCCCACGAGGCGCCCGGCCAGGGCCACCACTGGGGGATGGCGACCTTCCACCCCTCGCTGCCGCGCGGGGCGCGGGTCCACACCCGCCAGATCGGCTCGCTCGAGGAGATCCTCGTCGGCCCGGCCCACGAGAACGACGGCACGCTCAACCTCTTCGGGGCCCTGCGGATGTCCATGGCCACCACCGGCTACCAGAACATCCGGGAGTTCCAGAAGGCGGAGGTGATGATCGCCCCATCGGTCACCACCGAGGGCAAGCTCCTGCAGCGCCAGCAGGGGGTCGGCCAGGGAGCCTGATCGTCAACGCCGGCCGCGGAGCTTCTTCGGCAGCCGGACCTGGACCTCCTTCGAGTCGGCCACCCCCGTGAAGATCGGGCCCTGCCCGTACTCGACGCCGATCCCCTTGAGCGCATCCAGCTGCCCGCGGTGCTCGATGCCCTCTGCGACGATCTCGGCCCCGAGCTCCCGGGCGAAGGAGATCAGGGCCGTGGCGAGCGCGTACATGCGCGGGTCCATGTGGATGCTGCGGGAAACGCGCTCGTCCATCTTCACGAGGTCGGGCTCGATCTCCGCGACGTGGCGGAGGCTGGCGAAGGCCGCGCCCGCGTCGTCCACGGCGAGGCGCCCGCCGCGCCTCCGGAGATCCCGGGCGGCCGCCCGCAGCTGGCCGTAGTCGTCCACGGAGGAGCGTTCGGTGACCTCGATCACGATCCGCTCCCAGGGGAGGTGCTTCACCGCGCCGAGGAAGCCCGGCTCGACGAGGCATCCGGGGGAGAGGTTCACCGCGATGAAGAGCTCCTCGGGCAGCCGCTCGAGCCTCGCTGCGGCGCCCTCGAGCACCGTGATCTCGAGCTCGGCGCCGAACCCGAGCCGCCACGCCTCGCGGAACCAACCCTCCGGCGTGCGCTTCCCGGCGTTGCGGAACCGGGGGAGCGCCTCGGCGCCCACGACGTCCCCGGTGTGGAGACGCACGATCGGCTGCCACGCCATCCGAAGGTCCCGGCCCGAGACGAAGCGGCGCACCTGTCGCTCGGCCTGGTCGCTCGAGTCGCGGTCGTCGGCCTCGAGGCGGACGCGCTCGGTCAGGGCTTCCATCACCTCTCCGGCCACCCGGCCCGAGAGCGGGCGCTCGCCGCGCATCGCCTTGCGGATCGCCCCCGCGACCTCCTCCTGGGGCCCGCCCTTGACGAGGTAGCCGACCGCGCCGGCCTCGAGCATCGACAGCACGGCCCGTCGCTCGTCGAGCGCGGAGTAGGCGAGGATCCGGGTCGAGGAAGAGAGGGCCAGGATGCCGCGAGCGGCCCGTGGCCCTCCCCCCCGGGGCATCCGCACGTCCACGACGGCGACGTCCGGTTGGGAGGTGCGTGCGATCCCGATCGCCTCGGAGACGTCGGAGGCTAACCCGATGACCTCGATGTCGTGCTCGCCCTTGAGCGATACCGCGAGCATCGCGAGCGTGCGCGGCTCGTCGTCCACCAGGAGGACGCGGATCGGGGCGGGCGCCCCATCCCCGATGGCGGCGGCGGGGACGTCCTCCTCGTCTTTCGTGACGGCCCCCTCCTCGACGACATCGAGGAGGGGGGTTTCCTCGATGGTCTCGGAGATGGTGACGTCGTCCGCGGCGACGTCAAACACCTGATCGTTCGGTTGAGCGACGACCGCCGGAGCGACCGGCTGGACCTCGGTCTCGGCCGCCTCGTCGTCCATCCGTGCCGCCTCCTCGACGACCGAGACCTCGGCCGCCGTGGTCTCGACCTGGAGCTCCTCGGGAGCGGCCAGGCCCCGGCCGGCTCGCCGGAGGGCGAGCTCGATCGACCATCCGACCTCCTCGATGTCGGCCGAGGCGCCCTTGCGAGGGGTGAGGGCGCTCAGGCGTTGAAGCTGCCTGACGATCCCGTCCACGATCTCGAGCGGCACCGACACCTTGGGCGCGATCCGTTCTCCGCGGCCCGTGGCCGACGCGGCCTGGGCGGAGATCTGGTCGAGGACGGCGCGGACGATCGCGGGCATGTGCCCGGGCTTCGGGGTGGGGGGGAGGGCGCGGCGCAGGCGCTCTGCCCACGTCCCGTAGGCCTTGGCGGAGAGCTCGGGCAGCAGAACGGGCTTCACGTCCATGTGCACCCCCTTACTTCCCTCCATCGGCATCCCGGGCCCTCCCGGCGCAGTCGGCCGGACGGGGTAGATCGCGGACTCACCAGGTCGGGGGACGCTGCCTGGGAGCCGCGTCCGACACGATGCGCGCCGGGGCGGGGCGCAGCGCCAGATCCAGCACGGCGGGCCGCAGGGCCCCCGAGGACGGCGTGGCCAGGAAGTCGCCCTGTCCGAAGCCGACGCCGAAGCGTCGCAGGATCCGGAGAGCCTCGCCCGTCTCGATCCCCTCGGCCACGACCGAGATCCCGACCTCCTCCGCGAAGGCGACCAGGGCGCGGGCGAGCGCGCGCCGCCGATCATCCCTGGCGATCTGCAGGATGAGCCGCCGATCGAGCTTGATCAGGTCCGGGGACAGCTCCACGACGTGATGGAACGACGCGAACCCGGCTCCCGCGTCGTCCACCGCGATCCGGGCGCCCCTGTGCCGCAGCTCCGCGATCGGCCCGCGGAAGCGCTCGTAGTCCGGGATGGGTACGTGCTCGGTCACCTCGAGCACGATCCGCTCCCACGGCATCGCGTCCCTCAGCTCGGCGAACCCCTCCGAGAGGAGGGTGTCGGGGGAGAGGTTGACCGCGAGGTAGATCTCCTCCGGAAAGGAGGGGAGCGCCGCGACCGCGCGCTCGAGCGCCGCGAGCTCGAGGTCGGCGCCGAGCCCGAGGTCCCAGGCCTCCCGGAACCACGGCTCCGGGTCGCGTGGGGGCGAGTCGAACCGCGCCAGGGCCTCGATCCCCACCGGCAGGCCCGTCCCCAGCTCGTAGATCGGCTGGCCGACCATCGTCATCCCTCGACCCGTCGCGAAGCGCCGGATCCGGCGGGCCCTCTGCTCGCGGACCCCGTCCATCCTGGCCTCCGAGCGGACGCGCTGGGAGAGCTCGTCCACCACGTGTCCCATGAGCTCGGTGGACACGAGGGGCTCGCCTCGAGCGGCGCGTCGCGTGGCGTTGGCGAGATCGCCCGGGTCCATCCCCTTGAGGAGGTAGCCGGCGGCCCCGGCTCGGAGCATCTCGATCACGGGCTCGCGGTCCTCGAGGGCCGAGTGGGCGAGGATCCGGGTCTCGGGCGAGAGGGCGACGATGCCCCGCGCCGCGGCGGGGCCCCCGCCGCCCGGCATCCTGACGTCGAGCAGCGCGACGTCGGGCCGCTCGGCGGCCGCCAGGCGGATCGCTTCCTCCGCGTCCTCCGCCACCCCGGCGATCTCGAGGCCCTCCCGATCGAGGAACAGCGCCAGGACGCGGCGGATCCTCGGGTCGTCGTCGGCGATCAACACGCGGACGCGTCCCGGCCCCTGCCGAGACGCGGAGGCCCGAGAGGCGGGGCTCGGGCCTCCTCCGTCCTCCGCCGAGGTTCGCGAGAGGGCGAGCATGATGGCCAGCGTGGACGCCTCGAGATCCTCCGCCTGGGGGTCGCGGTCTCCCAGCGCGTCGCCGAGCGATCGTCCGATCAGCTCCCGGGCCGAGGCGAGATCCTCGGGTCCGAGCGCGATGCGCGGGCGGAGACGCTCGGTAGGGGCTGCTGCCCGGGCCTGTCGGGCGATCGCCTCGACGAGCTCATCGGCGGCCGACCCGAGATCCTCGACGACCCGACGCGCGAGCTCCGTCCAGCGCAGGTAGGTCTCGACCGGGAGATCGGGCAGGAGGATCTCGGTCGGATGGGTCGGCTCGCGCGCGTCACCCGCGCGTCCCCGGTCTCGTTCGCGTGCGGCCATAGCGCCGCTCGATGGTGGGCCCCCTGGGGACGGCGTTCCAGTCCCGCGATAGGGGGTTTCGACTGATGCCCTAACCGCCCGACCCGGGTCGGCCCCATGCCCGAGGGGCGAGCGTCCTCCTTCGAATGAGGCACGCCGTTGATGCGCGCCGAGCCCGGTGGTACGGTCGCGCCACCTTGCCTCCAGACGCCTCCGCTTCCGAGCCGCGACCGGTCCTGGTGGTCGACTTCGGGGCGCAGTACGCGCAGCTGATCGCCCGCCGCATCCGCGAGTGCCACGTCTATTCGGAGATCGTGGCCCACGACGCCACGCTCGAGGAGGTGGCCCGGCGCCGTCCGGCGGGCATCGTTCTCTCCGGAGGCCCCGCCTCCGTGTACGAGGAGGGCGCCCCGGTGCTCAACCCCCACCTGCTCGACGCGGGGGTGCCCGTGCTCGGGATCTGCTACGGCCAGCAGGCGATGGCGCGCGCCCTCGGCGGTGTCGTCGAGGCGACGGGGGCTCGCGAGTACGGCAAGACCGGCCTGCGGGTCGTCGATCCGGGGGTCCTCTTCCGGGAGGCGTCCGTCGAGCAGACGGTGTGGATGTCGCACAGCGACACGGTCGTCGCCCCGCCCGAGGGGTTCCGCGTCACGGCCCGGACCGAGGCCACCCCCGCCGCCGCCTTCGAGGATCCGCAGCGAGGTCTCTACGGCGTCCAGTTCCATCCGGAGGTCTCCCACACGCCTCACGGCCCGGACCTCCTGAAGCGGTTCCTCTACGACGCGTGCGGCCTCCTGCCGGATTGGACCCCCGTGAACGTGATCGAGCGCGCGGTGGAGAGGGTCCGCGAGAAGGTGGGCGACGCCGAGGCCCTCTGCGCGCTCTCGGGCGGGGTCGACTCGGCCGTCGCGGCCCTCCTGGTCCACCGGGCGATCGGCGACCGTCTCACGTGCGTCTTCGTCGATACGGGGCTGCTCCGCGAGGGCGAGCCCGAGCAGGTCGAGGAGGCGTTCGCCCGGCACTTCGGCGTGCCCCTCGTGCACGTCAAGGCCGAGGACAGATTCCTGGCGCGCCTCGAGGGCGTCACCGACCCCGAGGAGAAGCGGCGCCGTATCGGCGAGGAGTTCATCCGGGTCTTCGAGGAGGTGGCGCGGGAGCATCGCGGCGCGCGCTTCCTGGTTCAGGGCACCCTCTACCCCGACGTGATCGAGTCGGGGTCCGACACCGCCGCCACGATCAAGACCCATCACAACGTGGGAGGGCTCCCCGAGCGGATGGACCTCGAGCTCGTGGAGCCCCTCCGCGACCTCTTCAAGGACGAGGTACGCGTGATCGGCGCCGAGCTGGGGCTGCCCGAGGAGGTCGTCCAGCGTCAGCCCTTCCCGGGGCCGGGCTTGGCCGTGCGCGTGGTGGGCGAGGTGACCCGCGACCGTCTCGCGCTCGTCCGCGCCGCCGACGCGATCGTCCGCGAGGAGATCAGCCGGGCGGGGCTCGAGCGCGAGATCTGGCAGGCGTTCGCGGTGCTCCTCGACGTGCGCTCGGTGGGCGTGATGGGCGACGGCAGGACCTACGAGCGCCCGGTGGTCCTGCGGGCCGTCACCTCCGAGGACGCGATGACCGCCGACTGGGCCCGCCTCCCCCACGAGGTGATCGAGACGATCTCGACCAGGATCGTCCGCGAGGTGCCCGGCGTGAACCGGGTCGCCTACGACGTCACGTCGAAGCCGCCCGGCACGATCGAGTGGGAGTGACGGACTAGGGGGAGATCTCCGGTTGCTCCTCGGGGGGCGGCCAGCGACCCTCGCGTTTGGCGATCGTCCGCTGCCGCTCCACGATCAGCAGGCGAACCGTCACCGCCACGAGCAGGGCCGCGAACAGGACGGCCGACAGGCGCGGGTCCATGCGGATCGCGAGCTTCGACGCGAGAAACGCGCTGACCACCCCGCTGACCCCCACCGCGACCGCGGCTCGCAGGTCGAGGTTCCCGTAGCGGGCGTTGCGCGCGGTCCCTACGAGCGCCGCCGGGAGGATGACGACGAGCGAGGTGCCTTTGGCCACGGGGTCGGGGATCGAGAAGAGGATCACGAGCGCCGGCACGATCACGACGCCGCCTCCGACCCCGAACAGACCGGCTACGCCTCCCGCGAACAGGCCCAGGAGGAGCAGGCCGAGGATCATCAGGACGTCGAGATCGGCCCTTCCCGTGCGGTCGGGGACCTCGAGGAACAGGCGGGCGGCCGTCGCCAGCAGCAGCGCGGCGAACCCGATCCTCAGGGCCCGTCCCTCCAGGCGCTGGAGCGCGGTGGTCCCGAGGAAGGCCCCGGCAGCGGCCCCGACTGTGACGACCGCGGCCACCGGCCAGTCCACGGACCCCTCCAGCCAGAAGCCCACGATCCCCGACGCGGCGATCGGGATGATCGCTGCCAGCGACGTCCCGTGCGCCCGGCGCTGGCGCATCCCGAGGAACACCAGCCCGGGGACGATGAGGATCCCCCCGCCGACCCCGAAGAGGCCGGCCAGGAATCCCGACGCCACCCCGACGACGATCGCGCCTCCGAGGGAGGTCTCGCCCGCTCCCCGGTCGGTCACCCGGTCCGTGCTGGCCGCTCCACGCGGCGTCAGTGTAGTCGGGGCCGGGCGGAGGGGACGGAGGCCGGACCTATAATCGCCGCGTGGAGTCGCCGATCCTCGCCCCGCTCAACCCCGTCCAGCGCGAGGCCGTCCTGCACACCGAGGGGCCGGTGCTCATCGTGGCGGGCGCCGGGTCGGGCAAGACGCGGATCCTCACCCACCGCATCGCCTACCTGATCAAGGAGCTGGAGGTCCCCCCGGGAGCCGTCCTCGCGATCACCTTCACGAACAAGGCC
>Ga0256867_10001146_pt1 | contig 11008 bp, 7 predicted proteins | sample RVTome_15_FD_185939 | JGI IMG/M metagenome (GOLD analysis project Ga0256867, IMG submission 185939) | Soil microbial communities from uranium-contaminated site in the Upper Colorado River Basin, Wyoming, United States - RVT150D86 (HiSeq) ... | reverse complement strand
GCAGATTCGAACGACGTGCCCTCCACTGGCGCCGGATCTAACGAAGCGGCGTCGAGGAGCGCGGACCACCGCTGCGCTTCGGCGGTCTGGCCGGTCAGCGCCGCCACCCAGCCGGCAATCACGGCCAGTGGGGGGAAGTCCTCGATCGCTGGGTCGCCGAGCGCCGACAGCCACCGTTGCACGGTTGACATGTGGCCAGCCTTGTAGGTTGGTATTGCGAGCTGCGTCACCAGTTGGACGCATCGGTCTCGCTGGGTGGTGGTGCTCAGCAGGTGCTCGAGGGCGAGCACCGGAGATCCGTTCGCCTCATACCAGTCGGCGGCACGCAGATGCAGCGTCATGATGACGTCGGGCTCGGCGCGATGAAGCTCGCCGAGTAGGAACTCTCGGAATAGTGCGTGGTAGCGGTACCACCCTCGCCGGCGATCCAGCGGGATCAGGAACGAGTTTGAGCTCTCGAGCTCGCGGAGGCGATCTTGGCTGTTTGCATCTTCGAGGAGGGCGTCGCAAAGGGGCGCACAGAGTTGATCGAGCACCGCAGTGCGTCGTAGGAATCGCTGCGTGCTCTCAGGGAGCTGGCTCAGCGACTCACGGTAGAGGTAGTCGGCCACGAAGCGATCGTCACCAGAAACCGTCAGACCCTGGCCTGGGTTGGCTCGAGCGATCATGGCAGCGAGGTAGAGGCCGGCTGGCCAGCCTTCTGTCCGCTCTGTGACGGCGGCCGCCGCCCCGCGAGTGATGCTGACGCGTGCTTGCGCGAAGATCTGCTCGGCCGCGTCCGCGCCCAGCGCTAGGTCGCTCGCACCGAGCTCCCACGCGTCACCAGCCGCTCGTAGCCGCGGGACGTGTGGTTGCTCTGAGCGACTCGCTGCCGCGAGTTGAGACCCGCGAGGTATCCCCGAGATCACTACCCCCAGGACATCGTGACAGGCCGGTGACCGGAGTTCGTGGAGATCGTCCAACATGAGTACGAACGGGGCTTGGCTTGTGCTGAGCACCGCGGCCAGGAGCGGCGCGGAGCGTCCCAAGGCGGACACGCCCAGACCGCCCATGTCGGCGACCAGGTCGTCGTTGCCCGGCGAGACGCGAGCGTAGGCGGAGGCCAACAAGGTGAGCAGTGCCGCGGGGTCGTCGTCGAAGCCGTCGAGGGACACCCAAGCGACACGACGATCCTCGGCCAGCGCCCATTGAGACAGCAGGGTCGACTTGCCGTACCCCGCGGGAGCGGTGATCCCGACGACACGGCAGCCGCTCGCTTTGGCCGCCTCGATGAGCGCGGAACGACTCACCGAGCCCGGCGAGGCTGCGGAAGCGAGAGCTTGGCGGCGAGAAGCAGCCGATCGACCTCCACCCCGGCCGGCGTTTGGTCACGCAGATCGTCTGACACGGTCTGAGCATAGGGACCAATCGCAGGCTGGCTCAACCATCACCCACCGGGCAGAGCCCGCTCGGCACGGCGGCCACGCGCTGGACGTCGCGGTTTCACGCGATCTGGGCGATGACCGGCAACCGCTGGGGGCCGTACGTTGGCCGCGGAGCGGGTCGGCCTGCAGAGCCGCTCCAACGGCGGGCGCCGATGAGCGTTGTGGGGGCTCTGGTGGTGAATCAACAATCAACAGGAGGAAAGTGATGAATTCCGACCGGCGTGCGCGAGCGATCCTGCCGATCCCTGACCGCGCGGTGCAGGGTCTGACGACCTACGACGCGAAGGATCCGAACACCTCGTTCCCGCCGATCGAGCCGCTGCTACCGCCTCCCGGGGCACCGAACGTTCTGGTCGTGCTGCTGGACGACGTGGGCTTCGGGGCTTCGTCTGCGTTCGGAGGTCCGTGTCGGACGCCGACGGCCGACCGGCTAGCGACGGCCGGGCTGCGGTACAACCGGTTCCATACCACCGCACTCTGCGCTCCGACGCGGCAGGCGCTCCTCACCGGCCGTAACCACCACTCGGTCGGCATGGGGAGCATTACCGAGCTCGCGACATCGTCACCGGGCAACAACTCGGTGCGGCCGAACACCAAGGCTCCCTTGGCGACCACGCTGAAGCTCAACGGTTACTCGACCGCCCAGTTCGGCAAGTGCCACGAGGTGCCCGTGTGGCAGACCTCCCCGATGGGGCCCTTTGATGCGTGGCCCACCGGCGGTGGCGGGTTCGAGACGTTTTACGGCTTCATCGGCGGTGAGAACAACCAGTGGGACCCCGCGCTGTACAGCGGCACCACGCCCATCGAGCCACCGGCCACCGCCGAGGAGGGCTACCACCTGACCGAGGACCTCGCCGACCACGCCATCGGCTGGGTGCGTCAGCAGAAAGCGCTGATGCCGGACAGGCCGTTCTTCATCTACTTCGCCCCCGGTGCCACCCACGCCCCCCACCACGTCCCGAAGGAGTGGGCCGACCGCTACCAGGGCGAGTTCGACGACGGCTGGGACGCCTTGCGCGAGAGCACCTTCGCCCGCCAGAAGGAACTGGGGGTCATCCCGCAGGACGCCGAGCTGACCGCACGGCACGAAGAGATCCCCGCGTGGGACGACATGCCCGAGGAGCTCAAGCCGGTGCTGGCCCGGCAGATGGAGGTCTACGCCGGGTTCCTCGAGCACACCGACCACCATGTCGGCCGTCTGATTGACACCCTTGCCGACCTGGAGGTCCTCGACGACACGATCGTCTACTACATCATCGGCGACAACGGTGCCTCGGCCGAGGGCACGATGAACGGCGCCTTCAACGAGCTGGCCAACTTCAACGGCATGGCCGCACTCGAGACCCCCGAGTTCATGCTCAGCAAGATGGACTCCTTCGGCGGGCCGGACTCCTACAACCACTACTCGGTCGGTTGGGCCTGGGCGAACGACACCCCGTTCCAGTGGACCAAGCAGGTGGCCTCGCACTGGGGCGGCACCCGCAACGGGACCATCGTGCACTGGCCGAACGGGATCCAGCAGCCCGGCGGCCTGCGCTCCCAGTTCACCCACGTCATCGACCTGGCGCCGACCATCCTGGAGGCGGCTGGGCTGCCGGAGCCGACCATGGTCAACGGTGTGCTGCAGTCGCCGATGGAGGGCACCAGCATGCTGTACAGCTTCAACGAGGGCGACGCCTCGGAGCGCCACGACCTGCAGTACTTCGAGATGTTTGCGAACCGCGGTATCTACCACGAGGGCTGGAGCGCGGTCACCAAGCACAAGACACCCTGGGTCATGGTCGGTGGCGTCCTGCGGGCGTTCGACGACGACGTGTGGGAGCTCTACGACGGGAACAGCGACTACAGCCAGGCCCGCAACCTGGCGGCCGACAACCCCGAGAAGTTGGCGGAGCTGCAGCGGCTCTGGCTGATCGAGGCCACCAAGTACAACGTGTTGCCCCTAGACGACCGGAGCATGGAACGGGCGGTGGCCGAAAGTGCCGGACGCCCGACCCTGATCCACGGAAACTCCCAGCTGTTCTTTGCCGGGATGGGTCGGTTGTCGGAGAACAGCGTGGTGAACATCAAGAACAAGTCGTTCTCGGTCACCGCCGAGGTCGAGGTCCCGGACGGTGGGGTCGAGGGGGTGATCGTCGCCCAGGGCGGCCGCTTCGGCGGGTGGTCCCTCTACCTCAAGGAGGGCAAGGCCAAGTTCGTCTACAACGTCCTCGGCATCCACGAGTTCACCACCGAAGCCGAGACGCCCATCCCGGCGGGCACCCACCAGGTCCGCATGGAGTTCGCCTACGACGGCGGCGGGCTGGCCAAGGGAGGCGACGTCACCCTGTACTACGACGGAGACGGCGTCGGGACCGGCCGCGTGCAGATAACCCAGCCGATGGTCTTCTCCGCCGATGAGACCACCGACATCGGATACGAGTCCGGCACCACCGTCACCCCCGACTACACCCCGGGCACCAGCCGCTTCACCGGCCGGATCAGCTGGGTCCAGATCGACCTCGGCGACGACGACAACGACCACTTCATCGACCCCGAGGAACGGCTCCGCATCGCCATGGCCCGCCAGTAGGCGGACTGAATCCCGCAGCCTGATGCCAAGGGACATCGGCAACTCGACCAACCAAATCAGGGGATCTGACACCGCCCTCACCCAGGGAGCGGGTCGAACTCCAATAGGAAGGGAGAACGAGCGATGGCAGACACATCGCTAGACCAGCTAGGCCCCGTCGACTACATCGTCGTCGAGTTCCCCGCAGGAGCAAGCAACTTCACCGGCGACATGGCGAAAGAACTAGTCGCCCTGGTCGACTCCGGAACCATACGGGTGATCGACGTACTGATCCTGACGAAGGATGAGGACGGCTCGGTCGAGGCCATGGAACTCTCCGACGTCCCCGACCTTGGCCCGCTCCAACAGATCGAGACCGAACTGGCCGAACTGTTGGCCGCGGACGACGTGGCCGACCTCGCCGAGGCCATGGACCCGGGAAGCACCGCCGGAGTCCTCATCTGGGAAAACCTGTGGGCGGCACCGTTCGCCTCCGCCGCGCGGCGCTCGGGTGGACAACTCATCGCCGACGGACGGATTCCCATCCAGGCCATCATCGCCTCGATCGAGGCCGATGACGACACCACGACCGAAGGAGACTGACATGCCCCTCAGGCCAGCTCGAGTAGGAAGAGTCGGGGTCATCGGCCACCCGGTGGCCAAGACCGCCGTCGTCGCAAAGGCCGTCACACCCGGTCCGTCGCCGGTCGCGAAGACCGCCGTCGTAGCGGCCGCCGTCACCCCTGGGCGCCGTCGCCGGCGGATCTAAGCAGTTGCATGGCGCTGTTGCGAACTCCTGCCGCTGATGCCAAGGCCTCTACATCCTGCGAACCTTGTCGCCACAGTGTCTTGGCGTCGTGGTGGTCTTCGGTCTCTGGTCGATCGGTCAGCGGGATTCTCACGGACCCGGCAGAGCGCCACGGCGTGCTGTGTCAGCTACTTGACCCAGGGTCTGCGGTCTGGCGGCTCGCCCGCCCGAACAGAGCGCGTGATCGAGGCGGCCAGGGTGACCCCTTTACAGGATCGCCGGGATGCCATGCCCGGTGAGCCCGTACCCGGCCGTGGCCAGCGGGGGCGATGGCCACCAATGCCTGGACGAGCCTCCGACATTGGCTCGGAGGTCGACGTCACCGGCGTCATCGGCTACTCGGTGGCGGCTGCACGGACTTGGGGGCGGGTGAAGAGGATCACGATGCTTACCAGAAGGACCCAGGCGGGGAAGAGGAGCTGGGTCCACTGGTCCTCACCGGCTACGAGTAGGAGCACCGCAGCGACCAGGTATCCGAGGTAGCAGACCCAGCGTGGGATGGCGGAGGTGCGGAGCCCCAGGGTGCTCACCGAGAGGATGACCACGCGGCCGCCGCCGCGACAACGACGCCCGAGCCGGAAGCCACGAGGGTTTCCACCTGCTGTGGGCCGCAAGACCGGTCCCTAGCCGCGCTGACCTCACCTTCGCAAGTTCATCAGCCCGCGACGAAGGTGATCAAAAGGCGGATCGCACCTCGTCGGGCGACTCGTGGTCGGCGGAGCGACGGTGAACGCCTCTCTTTACGATCGCCGGTCCGCTGGGCCGAACCCCACACAGGGGTGATCGTGAGTGTTCAGGCGTTCCAACGCTGGGACTTCGTCCAACAACGCCGCATCACATCTAGCTGTACTGATCGGTGAGGTTGGTCAACCTGGTGATGGGTGCTGACCCGCCGAGTGCGGTGTGGGGCCGGTGGTGGTTGTACTCGTGCAGCCATGCTGGCAGAGCTGCTCGGCGGGCGAATTCGGAGTTGTAGAACTTCTTTCAACTGCTGTTTCTTGCCGCCGACAGGCGTGAAGCTGCTCACACCTGGGCGCTCCGAACCACGTCGACGCTGCCGGGGCCGGTAGCCTCATACTCGCGAAGGGGAGTAGCCCTAATGTCGCGGTCGACATACTGACGCCCGCCTACCGGCGGATCGTCCGGCCCGGCAGCCTGTGACCAGGCGGGCGAGACCTTCGACCCAAGGCAATCATGCCGGGTCGAGGTGTCGCCTATCCCGATCCGGTCCGGATCGGGAGGTAAACAGCCGATGGCCGAACTGTGGGCCGCGTTCTGGTTGAGCTTCGGGGTCATATTCATCGCCGAACTCGGCGACAAGTCTCAGCTCATGGCGTTGGCATTCGCGACCCGCTACCGCGCCTGGCCGGTTATCGCGGCCATCACCACGGCAACGACAATCGTCCATCTGGGATCGGTGGCGCTCGGCGCCGGCTTCAGTGAACTGCTACCCGGCCGCTGGGTCAACCTTGTCGCCGCCCTGGCATTCTTCGCGTTCGCGGCCTGGACGCTTCGTGGCGACGCGCTGTCCGAGGAGGACCGGCGGCGGGCGCGGCAGAATGCCCGCTCGGCCTTCCTCACGGTAGGGGTCGCGTTCTTCCTGGCCGAACTGGGCGACAAGACGATGCTCGCTACCATCACGCTGGCCACCCAGCACGGGTGGATCGGGGTCTGGGTCGGCTCGACGCTCGGCATGGTGGCGGCTGACGCACTGGCCATCGTCATCGGCCGCCAACTCGGGACGCGGCTACCCGAGCGGGCCGTTCGCTACGGTGCCGCCGCGCTGTTCGCAGTCTTCGGCGGCTGGCTCCTTGTCGATGCGCTGATCCGGTAGAGCACTTAGATCCACCGGTTGAACCACATCCTGGCTTCCCACGCGTCCCGTGGGATGACCTCGTCGACGTGGATCGGGTAGAACCAGGCGGCCAGGGCGACGGTGCACAGCACGTATGCCCCGGCCAGTGCGGCTCCGACCATGCGACGCGCAGGTGACGAATCTCGCGGCCCAATTATCAGTCCCAGCCCGTACGCGACGGCGAGCACGACGAACGGTGCGATCGCGGCAGCGTAGAAAGCGAACGTCGTACGTTCGGTGAAGAACAACCACGGAACCCAGGTGGCGAGGATCCCGGCCAGGATCGCGCCGGCCCGCCAATCGCGCTTGACCAGCCACATCCACAGGCAAACGAGCAGTGCGACGCAACCGCCCCACCACAGCAGCGGAGTGCCGAGCGCCAGCATCGCCTGGCTACATTCGTCGACCTCGCAGCCCTGTTCGCCGCGCTCGATGCTCTCGTAGTCGAACAGCACAGGTCGTAGTAGCAGCAGCCATCCCGAGGCGTACGACTCGTATGGATGGTCGTCGGTGATGTTCTGGTGGGATCCCAGTATCTCAGCGTGGTAATGCCACAGACTGCGCACCCAGTCCGGCAACAGGGCTCCCATGCCGGACGACGGATTGCTCTCGGCCCAGTGCCGGCTATGTCCGTTGTCGCCGACGATCCAGCCCCACCAGGTCACGATGTAGGTCCCGATGGCGACCGGAACCATCGTCAGAAACGCTACGGGGCCGTCCTTGGCAAAGGCACCCGCCCACGGAGCCGGGGCGCCGGCGGCCTTGCGCGAGCCGATCTCCCACACAACGGTGAGAATGCCGAACACCACCAGTGCATAGGCACCGCTCCACTTGGTCGCACAGGCCAAGCCGAGCAACACCGCTGCGGCAAGCCGCCATGGCCGCCAGGCGATCAGTGGGCCGAGATCGGCCCGGTCGGCCCCGACGGACAGGTTGGCGGACCACTCGGCGTACCTTCGGCGCGCATAGTCGCGATCGGCCAGCAGGCAGGCGAACGCGGCGACGATGAACATCGCCAGGATCCCGTCGAGAAGTGCTATCCGGCTCGTCGCGATGGCCAACCCGTCGAGCGCCAGCAGCAGACCGGCGAGCGCACCCAGCATCGTGGACCGGAACAGGCGACGGCCCGCCCGCACGACGAGCATTGCGGTTACCACGCCCGCGATTGCAGAGGCCAGGCGCCATCCGGTGGGCTCCATGCCAAGCAGGTGGATTCCGCCGGCGATCAGCCACTTACCCGCCGGTGGATGTACGACGAACGACGGGTCGTCGGTGAAGATGTCCAGGTTGCCGGCGATGATCATCTCGTCGGCCCCTTCGACGAAACTTCGCGAATCGCCGAACCTCAGCAACGCGAACGCGTCCTTGGCGTAGTACGTCTCGTCGAACACCAGCCGGTTCGGCCGCCCCAGATCGACGAGGCGCAGCACGGCCGCGACCGCGCCTACGAACAGCGTCGCGATCCAGCCCCACAGGCGATCGTCCGGCATCGGGCGCACGAGGCGCTCCCGCAGGGCTTCGCGGCGCGCCTCATCCGGCTCCAAGGCAGTCGGCGATCGCCTCTCCTGAACCATGGTGTCGGCGCTGCGGCTCACCCGCGACATCCTAGGACGAACTGCCAGGATGGTCACATGACGACTCCGTCAACCGGCCTGCTCGTCCTCGCCGGGACGCCCATCGGCGACGTGGACGACGCGTCCCCGCGGCTGCGACGTGAACTGGCCTCGGCCGACATCGTGGCCGCCGAGGACACGCGGCGGCTGCGTCGGCTGGCGACGGCGCTCGGCGTCGAGATCGGCGGCCGTGTCACGTCGTACTTCGAAGGCAACGAAGTGGCCCGCACGCCCGAACTCATGGATGCCCTGCTGGGCGGTTCCCGGGTGGTGCTGGTTACCGACGCCGGCATGCCGTCCGTTTCGGATCCGGGCTACCGGCTCGTTTCTGCGGCTGTCACGGCCGGGGTGAGAGTGACGGCCGTACCCGGACCTTCAGCCGTCCTTGCTGCCCTGGCCGTGAGCGGGTTGCCGGTCGACCGGTTCTGCTTCGAGGGTTTCCTGCCACGCAAGGCCGGCGAGCGGTCACGACGGCTGGCCGGCCTTGCCGGGGAAGAGCGGACGATGGTGTTCTTCGAGTCTCGGCACCGGTTGCAGTCGGCGCTCGCGGCGCTGGCCGAGGCGTTCGGGAATGACCGGCGGGCCGCGGTCTGCCGGGAGCTGACCAAGACGTACGAGCAAGTGCGACGAGGATCGCTGGGCGAGCTGGTCGACTGGGCGTCAGCCGGCGATGTGCTCGGCGAGATAACGATCGTGGTGGCTGGTGCCGAGCCGGCGCCGGCGAACGTCGAGGACGCCGTGGCCCGGGTCGCCGAGCGTGAGGCCGCAGGCGTCCCCCGCAAGCAGGCAATCGCCGACGTGGCCCGGGAGTCCGGGCTGTCCAGGCGCGAGGTCTACAACGCCGTCGTCGGCGCACCGCGCTAGCCGTAGCCGCGGCACCTGTCGGTTCTGAAGACTTTGCAATGCACACCCATGAGAAGCGGCGCTGCGTATAGGTGTGCATTGCAAAGCCAGCGACGGTTACCACCCCAGGCGCAATGCATGCACGCTGTCCGCGGTGTCCGTAACCGAGTGGGCCGGCCGCGGCCGCTCCCTCTACGATCGGGGACCATGACTCGTAACGTGCTCACGGCCGTGGCCTGGCCCTATACCAACGGGCCCCGCCACATCGGCCACGTATCCGGTTTCGGCGTCCCCTCCGACGTGTTCAGCCGGTACATGCGGATGTCGGGGCACGACGTTCTCATGGTCAGCGGGACGGACGAGCACGGCACGCCGATCCTCGTGCTGGCCGAGCAGGAAGGCGTCAGTCCCCGCGAGCTCGCCGACCGTTACAACCGGGTCATCGTCCAGGATCTGCATGACCTGGGGCTGTCGTACGACCTGTTCACCCGAACCACTACTCGCAACCATTACGCCGTTGCCCAGGAGATGTTCAAGACGCTCTACCGCAACGGGTACATGATCGAGAAGACCACCATGGGCGCGATCTCACCCTCGACCGGGCGGACCCTGCCGGACCGCTTCATCGAGGGCACCTGCCCGATCTGCGGCTACGACAGCGCGCGCGGCGACCAATGCGACAACTGCGGCAACCAGCTCGACCCCACCGACCTGAAGAACCCGCGCAGCCGGATCAACGGCGAAACGCCTGAGTTCGTCGAGACCGAGCACTTCTTCCTCGACCTGCCGGCGCTCGCCGACACGCTGGGGCAGTGGCTGCAGACGCGCACCGACTGGCGGCCGAACGTGCTCAAGTTCAGCCTCAACCTGCTCGACGACGTGCGTCCGCGGGCGATGACCCGCGACATCGACTGGGGCGTTCCGGTGCCGCTGCCGGGCTGGGAGGACAACCCGAACAAGCGGCTGTACGTCTGGTTCGACGCGGTCATCGGCTACCTGTCCGCGTCGATCGAGTGGGCCCGGCGGTCCGGCGACGACGACGCCTGGCGAGCCTGGTGGTCCGACCCGGAGGCCCGCTCGTACTACTTCATGGGCAAGGACAACATCACCTTCCACGCTCAAATCTGGCCGGCGGAGCTGCTCGGGTACGACGGTCGTGGCGAGCGCGGCGGCGCGCCGGGCAGGTTCGGGACGCTGGAACTTCCGACGGAGGTCGTCTCGAGCGAGTTCCTCACCATGGAGGGCCGCAAGTTCTCCTCGTCGAGGGGAGTCGTGATCTACGTCAACGACTTCCTGTCGCGGTACGACCCGGACGCGCTGCGGTACTTCATCGCCGTGGCCGGTCCGGAGACCCAGGACACCGACTTCACCTGGGCCGAGTTCGTCCGGCGCAACAACGACGAGCTGGTCGCCGGATGGGGCAACCTGGTCAACCGCACCGCCTCCATGATCGCCAAGAACATCGGCTCGATCCCTGCGGCCGGCGAACTGACCGACGCCGACCGGTCCCTGCTGGCCACGACGCAAGGTGCCTTTGCCACGGTCGGCGACCTGATCGGCCGGCACCGGCAGAAGGCCGCCATCCAGGAGGCCATGCGGGTTGCCGGCGAGGCCAACAGCTACCTGTCGCAGCAGGAACCTTGGAAACTCAAGAATAGCGACCCCGATCGCATGCGCACCGTTCTCCATGTCGCGGCGCAGGCGGCGGTCGACTGCAACACGCTGCTCACGCCGTTCTTGCCCCATTCGGCGCAACGGGTCCACGAGGTGCTGGGCGGGACGGGACGCTGGTCGGACCGCCCTGCCATTCGCGAGGTGGACGACTTGGACGGCGGGCCTGGATACCCGGTACTGATGCTGGACGACGATCGTGGCGCCGGTAGGTGGCAGCACACCCCCATCGTTCCCGGCACC
>Ga0256867_10001144_pt1 | contig 11021 bp, 9 predicted proteins | sample RVTome_15_FD_185939 | JGI IMG/M metagenome (GOLD analysis project Ga0256867, IMG submission 185939) | Soil microbial communities from uranium-contaminated site in the Upper Colorado River Basin, Wyoming, United States - RVT150D86 (HiSeq) ... | reverse complement strand
GCCGCTCGGTGCCGAGGAAGTGCGGGCCCTCGGCCGCGAGCTGACGCACCGATTCCACCACCGCACCGTCCAGGAGATCGTGGAGATGGAGCAGGCGCCCGACGACCCGCTCGACGCCCTGCACACGCGGGCCCGCGCGGTGACCGAGCAGATCGTCGGCATGCTGCGCGGCCGCACGCTGTACGTGAGCGGCGCCATCAACATGCTCGACCACCCCGAGTTCTGGGACATCGAGACGACGCGCCAGCTCCTGCGGACCTTCGAGCAGAAGGAGCGGCTGGCCGAGATGATGACCACACTGGCCGGCGACGAGGGCGTGCGGGTGACGATCGGAGACGAGAATCCGGTGAGCGAGATGCGCGAGTGCACGCTCATCACCTCGACCTACATGTACCGCGACCAGGTGCTGGGCATCCTGGGTGTCGTCGGCCCGCGGCGACTGCCCTACCCGGATGTCATCTCCGCCGTCGAGGAGACGGCCCGGCAAGTGACCGAGGCGCTCTCGCGGGTGCGCCAGGACCTCTACCTGCCGTCCTGACCCGCCGGGCGGCCGGTAGGCCGCTGCTATACTTCTAGCGATATGGACGACCGCATCCCGCCCGACACCGCCGAGCCCGAAGCGCCGCCCGCCCCGACCGAGGCCGAGGACCTGCGTCGCCAGCTGAAGGACAACCAGGACCACCTGCTCCGGGCACTGGCCGAGACCGAGAACGTCCGCCGTCGCGTCGAGCGCACCGCCGACGACCGGGTCAAATACGCCAACGAGGCGCTGCTGCGCGATCTCCTGCCGATCCTCGACAACTTCGATCGGGCGCTGGCCGCCGCCCGCGCCAGCGGCGGCGGCATCAACGTGGTCGAGGGCGTGGAGCTGATTCAGCGGGAGCTGCTGCGCGTGCTCGAGCGCGCGGGCCTCAGTCGCTATTCCGCGGTCGGCCAGCCCTTCGATCCCGCCCGCCACGAGGCGATCGCGCGGGTGATCAGTGCCGAGGCGGCGCCCGACACCGTCGTCAGCGAGACCGGGCCCGGCTACCTGCTGCACGGCCGGGTGCTGCGCCCCGCGCTCGTCGCGGTGGCCGCCGCGCCCGACGAGGATGCGGCCTAAGTGGCCGGTTACTACGAGGTTCTCGGGGTCGCGCCGCAGGCCACCGATGCGGAGATCAAGAAGGCCTTTCGCTCGCTGGCGATGCAGTACCATCCCGACCGCAACCAGGGCAACAAGCAGGCCGAGGAGCGCTTCAAGGAGATCAACGAGGCGTACGCGGTCCTGTCCGATCCCGACCGGCGTGCCCACTACGATCGCTACGGCACCGCGCCCGGCACCGGGTCCTCGGGCTTCGACGCCGGGTTCGGCTCGCTGTTCGAGGACATCTTCGAGAACTTCCTGGGCGGCGGTGGGCGCGGCCGGCGCTCACGGGCGGCGCGCGGCGAAGACCTCCAGTACGAGCTGAAGATCACGCTGGAGGAGGCGGCCGTGGGACTCGAGACGAAGATCCAGATCCCGCGTCTGGAGACGTGCGAGCCGTGCCGCGGCACCGGCTCCGAGGCCGGCACCCACAAGGTCCCGTGCGACGGCTGCGGCGGCCGGGGCGAGGTGCGGATGAGCCACGGCTTCCTCACGGTGGCCCGGCCCTGCCCCAGGTGCCTGGGGGAGGGCGTGATCAACAAGACTCCTTGCAAGACCTGCCGGGGCGAGGGCCGCCAGCGCGCCGAGCACCTGCTGTCCGTCAAGATCCCGGCCGGGATCGAGGACGGCATGCAGCTCCGTCTCACCGGCGAGGGCTCCGGCGGATTCAACGGAGGGCCGGCCGGCGACCTGTACGTGCTGGTCCGCCTGCGCGAGCACGCGATGTTCGCCCGCGACGGCGGCGATCTCTACTGCGATTTGCCGGTGTCGTTCCCGCATCTGGCGCTCGGCACCGAGCTCGAGGTCCCCGTTCTCGGCGGCACCGGCAAGCTGAAGGTGCCCAGCGGCAGCCAGCCGGGCCAGGTGCTGCGCCTGCGCGGCCGCGGCATGCCGCGCCTGCGCGAGCGTGGCCACGGCGACGCCTGTTACCGCCTGGTCCTCGAGGTCCCGCAGAAGCTCAACGCCAGGCAGCGCGAGGCCCTGGAGACATTCGCGGAGGCCTCCAGGGAGCGCGGGCCGCTCGCCACGTCCTTCCTCGAGCGCATGAAGAAGCTCCTCGGGTGACCACCGTCACCGGCCACTCCGCCTACATCGAGCTGGTGGTGGAGACGGGGGAGGAGGCCTCGGAGGCGCTGACGAACTTCCTGTGGGAGCTGGGCGCCGTGGGCGTCGTCGAGGAGACCGTGGCCGGCGGGCCCGCCCGCGTGCGCGCGTTCTTCCCGGCGACGCTGGAGCACGACGTGCTCGCCGACGCTGTCGACGCCTACCTCGACGGGCTCCGTGCGCTCGGCCTGGCGGCGGGGACGCGGACGCGGCTCGCACCCCTCGTCGACGTCGATTGGGCGGCGGCCTGGCGCCAGCACTTCCGTCCCGTCGCCGTCGGCCGCGCGCTGCTGGTGGCGCCACCGTGGGAGATCCCCGCCGGCTCAGATCGCGTGATCGTCACCATCGAGCCCGGGCGGGCGTTCGGCACCGGTCATCACGGCACCACCGTGGGCTGCCTCGAGCTGCTGGAGGCGCTCGTCGACACCGAGCGCCCGGCGCGGGCGATCGACCTGGGAACGGGCTCGGGCATTCTCGCCGTGGCCGCCGCCTGCCTGGGCATCGGCGAGGTGCTGGCATGCGACACCGACCCTGACGCCATCGCGGCAACGCTCGCCAACGCCGCCCGCAACGCCGTCGACACCCGCGTGCGTGCGCTCGTCGCCGACGCCGCCACCGTCGTGACCGAGCCCGCCCCGCTCGTGCTGGCGAACCTGCTGGCCGCGGCCCACCAGGCGCTCGCGCCGCGCTACCGGCGTCTCGTCGCCCGGGGCGGCGCCCTCGTGCTCGGGGGCCTGCTCGATGCCGAGGCCGACACCGTGACCGCTGCGCTCGCCGCCCACGGCTTCCGCCGCGAGGCGGCGCGCAGCCGCGAGGGGTGGACGAGCCTGTCCCTCCGTCATGCGCCGGTTCACGCTTCAGCCTGAGCAGCTCGCCGGCGGCCGGGTCACCTTCGACGCCGCCGAGTCGCGCCACCTCGCACGAGTGCTGCGCCTGCGTCCTGGCAACACCGTCGTCGCCACCGACGGGGCGGGCCGTGACTACACGGTGCGGCTCGAGAGCCTCGGCGACGCGGCGGTCGGCACCGTCCTCGGCGAGGCCGCCGGCGTGGCGGCCTCGCCCCTGTCGATCACCCTGATCCAGGGCGTGCCCAAGGGCGACAAGATGGAAGCGATCGTGCGTGCCGTGACCGAGCTCGGCGTGGCGCGCGTGCAGCCCGCGCTGTGCGAGCGGACGATCGTCCGTCTGGAGGCTTCCCGCTGGCGCGATCGCGCGCGGCGCTGGCAGCGCGTCGCTCGGGAGGCGGCCAAGCAATCCGGCCGCGCGATGATCCCCGAGGTCGAGACACCGCGGCCACTGGGCGATTGGCTGGCGGCCGCCGCGCCGGCCGACCTCGCCCTGTGCCTGTGGGAGCGCAACGGTGCCTCGCTGGGCGGCGTGCTGGCGGCCTCCGGGTCTCCGCGTTCGGCGCTGGTCCTCGTGGGGCCAGAGGGCGGGCTGGCTGGTGAGGAGGTCGAGAGAGCGGGCGCGCACGGCCTGGCGGTCGTCTCCCTGGGTCCGCGCATCCTCCGCACGCAGACGGCCGGGCCGGCCATCGTGGCCATCCTACAGTCGCGGTTTGGCGACCTCGGATGAGCGCGGGCTGGGAGCCCTTCGAGGTCGAGCCGGGCGTGGGCGTGGTCGGCTGGGGGACCACGCGGGCTGAGGCGTTCGCGCAGGCCACGCTCGGTGTTCTTGCCCAGCTGGTCAACCCGGACGAGGTGCTGGCGCGCGAGCCGCGCGAGGTCCGTGCCCAGGCCGAGGGGCCGGAGGCGCTGCTGGTGGCCTGGGTCGACGAGTGCCTCTACGTGCACGAGATCGAGGGCTTCGTGACGCGGTCGGTCACGATGACGATCTGCACCGACACGCTGGCCCACGGCGTGCTCCACGGCGAGCCGCTCGATCCTGGCCGTCACCGGGTCGGAACGATGGTCAAGGGCGCCGCCTCTCGTCAGGTGTCGGTGGTAGATCGGGAAGGGCGCCACGAGGCCCGCATCATCGTCGACGTATAATCCTCGATGTCTCATAAATGAGACTCAGCGGTCGCCAGCTCGTATCATCCCAGCGACAGTTTGCCTTTCAGAGCCTGATCTAGGGCGTAAATATGACATTATTTCAGGCTGTTGTGGTTTTGCCGCGCTCTGGCACCCGCGTTGCTGATAGCTGTGCCCGGTGATGCGCCAGCAGACGATCCGGCGTTCCGTCACGCTCGAGGGCATCGGGCTTCATTCCGGCAAGCCGGCCAGGATCACGCTCTCGCCAGCGCCCCCCGACTCCGGCATCGTGTTCAGCGTCGGCCATGACGGGCCGCCCGTTCCGGCTGCCCCGGAGAGCGTCGTGGACTCGCATTACGCCACGACGATCGGCCGCAATGGCAGCCGCATCCAGACCGTCGAGCACCTGATGGCGGCGACCGCCGGCCTCGGCATTGACAATCTGGCGGTGCAGGTCGACGGCACCGAGGTCCCGGCCGTCGACGGCAGTGCCAAGCCCTTCGTGGGGCTGCTGCACGCGGCCGGCCGCACGGCCCAGAGCCCTCGGCGGCGGCCGATCACGATCCGTCAACCCATCCACGTTGGCGGCGGTAACCGCTGGATCGAGATCGTCCCGGCGCCGGAGCTGCGCATCAGCTACACGCTCGACAACGATCATCCCGCTATCGGCACCCAGGTGCTGTCATGCGTACCGACGGAGGAGTCGTTCGTCAACGAGTTCGCGCCCGCCCGCACCTATGGCTTTCTCAAGGACCTGGGCGCGATGCGCAAGCACGGACTGGCGCTGGGTGGCTCCCTGGACAACGCCATCGTGGTCGGCAAGCGGGGCACGCTGAACGGCCTGCGGTATCGCGACGAGTTCGTGCGCCACAAGGTGCTCGACCTCATCGGAGATCTGGCGCTGCTCGGCCGCCCCATCCTGGGGCACGTGATCGCGCGCAACGCCGGCCACGGGCTCAATTTCGATCTGGTGGTCGAGATCCAGCGCGCGCTGGGGCTCGAGCGCCGGCCGGCCGGCGCTGCCCTGCGGGTCGTGCCGGCCCTGGACGCTGTCGAGCGTCCGGACGGCTTCACGCCCGCCCCCGCCGCGATCTGACCTCCATGGGGGCTCCGACACCGCCCCCCATCCGGCCTTCGACGCGCCATGGCAGATCCGTGGCGCTCCCCGAATCGCGGCCCCGGGCCTGACGGCACTCGCCACGCCGGCCCCGGCAGCGCGGGGCGCTATAATGTTGCGTTCGCCATGCTTGCAGGCATCCGTGCGCGATCGTTCTGGGCGCTGGCGCTGGGGGCATCGATCCTGGCGGTCGCGGTGCCGGCGGGCGCTGATCTGCGCATCAGCGACCTGGACGTGTTCCTCAACGACCATGAGCTCACCGTCAACGTGGCCGTGCTGGGGGCGATCGGGCCGGCGTCCCAGGAAGGGATCCAGAGCGGCATCCCCACCCACCTCCGCTACACCGTCGAGTTGTGGCAGTACAACCCCTACTGGCGTGACAGCCGCCTGCTGACCATGATGGTCGAACGCCAGCTCGCCTACAACGTCGTGACGAAGGAATACAAGGTGACGACGCTCAAGGGCGAGAGGCGGGCGCCGCACGTCACCCGCGATCTGCGCGACGCCCAGCGGGTACTCTCCGAGGTGCGTGGGCTCAAGCTCACCCCGGTCGGCGCCGTGGACAAGGCCGGAATCATCTACGTGCGCGTGCGCGCCGAGTCGGCGCTGAACGGCGACAACTCCATCGTGAGTCGCATGGCCGGGACCGCCGAGCAGGCGATGCGCCAGTCCGACTATCGGACCCTGCAGCGGGTGCAGTAGCCGTGCCGCTGCTGAGCGACCAAGACCGCCGCAAGCGCAACATCGTCATCATCGCCGCGTTCCTGCTCCTCGTCGGCGGTGCCAGCGCGCTCGACCTCGGCATCTTCGCGCCGGAGCTGCCGGTCGCCTCCAACATCGTCATCCTCGCGCTGTTCAACCTGAACCTGATCGTGCTGTTGCTGCTGCTCTTGCTCCTCTGCCGCAATCTCGTGAAGCTGTGGCTGGAGCGCCGCCAGAACGTGATCGGCGCCCGCTTCCGGGCCAAGCTGGTCCTGGCCTTCCTGCTGCTGTCGGTGGCGCCGGCCGGGTTGATCTTCGTCATTGCGTCCAACTTCATCAACAAGTCCATCGAGGGCTGGTTCAAGCCCCAGGTGGAGCGCCCCCTCGATCAGGCGCTGACCGTGGCCCAGACCTACTATGCCAATCTCGAGCGCACGGCGCTCCGGCACGGTCAGCACCTCGCACGGATCATCGAGCGGGACGGCCTGCTGGCCGACGACCGCCGCGAGGCGCTGGCTGCGTACCTGGTCGAGCAGCAGGATCTCCTGTCCATCAGCACCGTCACCGTGGTCGACGGCGAGGGCCGGGAACTGATTCACGCCAGGGATCCCATCCTGGGCGACCTCCCCACCCGCGACCTGAACGAGAGCCAGGTGCGGCGCGGGCTCGGCGGCCAGGAGGTGACGACCGTCCGCGAGCTGACCACCGGCGATCTCGTCGAGGCCGTCACCCCGATCTGGTTGGCGCGCGGGGGCGAGCGCGAGGTGATGGGCGCCATCGTCGTCGGCAGCCACGTCTCCGAGCGCCTCGAGCAGCGGGTGCGCGGCATCTCGCAAGCGTTCCTGGAGTACAAGCAGCTCAAGCTGCTGAAGAATCCGATCAAGGGCATCTACATCCTCCTCTTCCTGCTGATGACGTTGATCGTCGTCTTCTCGTTCACGTGGTTCGCGCTGCACCTGGCCCGTGGCATCACCGGTCCCATCGAGCAGCTGGCCGAGGGCACCCGGGAGGTGGCGGCCGGCAACCTCGCCTACAAGGTCCAGACGCGCGGTGACGACGAGATCGCCACACTCGTGGAGTCGTTCAACCGGATGACCGACGACCTCGGCCAGTCCAAGCGCCAGCTCGAGGAGGCCTACCTCGACCTGCAGGACAAGCACACCGAGCTCGAGGACCGCCGCCGCTACATCGAGACCGTGCTGGAGGCGATCACCACCGGGGTGGTGTCCTTCGATCCGCTCGGCCGGGTGACGACGATCAACCGGGCCGCCGCCGGCATGTTCGGGATCGCCGAGGCGGCCAGCGTGGGCCGACTCCTGGAAGAGGTGTTCGCGGCCCCGGAGCTGCGTGACATCGTCAGCCTCGTGCAGCGCGCGCGGCGCCCGCGGGCCGGCAGCCTCGCGCTCCAGATCCCCGTGCGCCGCGGCGGGGTCGCGCTGTCGCTGCTGGCCGCCGCCACCGCGCTACGAGGGGAGAACGGCGAGTACGCCGGCGCCGTGGTCGTCTTCGACGACCTCACCGAGCTGCTCAAGGCCCAGCGGCTGGCGGCCTGGCGCGAGGTGGCCCAGCGCATCGCCCACGAGATCAAGAACCCGCTGACACCGATCCAGCTCTCGGCCCAGCGCCTGCGCCGCCGGCTGGGCTGGGGCGACGAAGACGAGCATCGGCTGGTGGCCGAGTGCACCGACACGATCGTGCAGGAGGTCGACGGGCTGCGGCGGCTGGTCGACGAGTTTTCGCGCTTCGCCCGCATGCCCGCGTTCATTCCCAGGCCGACCGACGTCCGGCCGCTCGTGGAGGGCGTGGTCGCGCTCTACCGCGACTCGCATCCCGACCTGGCCCTCGCGGGTCGCCACGCCGACGACCTCCCGCTGTGCGACGTCGACCCCGACCACGTCAAGCGCGCGGTGCTGAATCTCGTCGATAACGCGGTGGAGGCGGTCGCCGCCAGTGGTGGCGAGGTCCTGGTGGAGACGCAGCACCTCCCCGAGGCCGGCCGGGTGCGCATCGTGGTGAGTGACACCGGCCCCGGCATCCCGCTCGACGACCGCGACAAGTTGTTCCTGCCGCACTTCTCGACCAAGGTCACCGGCATGGGCCTCGGCCTGCCGATCGTCAGCGAGATCGCGACCGAGCACGGCGGTACCGTGCGCGTCGAGGACAACGACCCCCGGGGCAGCCGCTTCGTCATCGATCTGCCGGTGGCGCGCACGCCGGCCCCGGTGGAGGTGTAGCCGTGGCCGGAGAGCACATTCTCATCGTCGACGACGAGCCCGCGATCCAGAAGGCGCTGCGCGACGTCCTCGAAGACGAGGGATATCGGGTCAGCGTGGCCGGTGGCGGCGCCGACGCCCTCAAGGCGGTCGCCGACGAGGCGCCGGACCTCGTGTTCCTCGACATCTGGATGCCGCGCATGGACGGCCTGGAGACTCTGGCCGAGCTCAAGCGTCTGCGGGCCGACGTGACCGTGGTCATGATCTCCGGCCACGGCACCATCGAGACGGCGATCAAGGCCACCCGGCTGGGCGCCTGGGACTTCATCGAGAAGCCGCTCTCCCTCGAGAAGATGCTGGTGACGGTCACTCGCGCGCTGGAGCACGGCCGCCTGGAACGCGAGAACGCCTCGCTGCGGGCGCGGCTCGAGCAGCGGATCGAGATCATCGGGGAGAGCGCGCCGGTCCGGGCACTCCGCGAGCAGATCGCCACCGCGGCCCCCAGCAGCGGCCGCGTGCTGATCCACGGCGAGAACGGCAGCGGCAAGGAGCTGGTGGCCCGGGCCATCCACGCGCTGTCGGCACGGGCCGAGCAGCCGTTCGTCGAGGTCAACTGCGCGGCGATCCCCGAGGAGCTGATCGAGTCGGAGCTGTTCGGCCACGAGCGGGGTGCGTTCACCGGCGCCCTGGCCCGTCGCCGGGGCAAGTTCGAGGCGGCCGACCACGGCACGCTCTTCCTCGACGAGATCGGCGACATGAGCATCAAGACCCAGGCCAAGGTGCTGCGCGCGCTCGAGGAGCAGGCCTTCGAGCGAGTGGGCGGCCGCGAGCCCCTGCGGGTCGACGTCCGCGTCATCGCGGCCTCCAATCGCGATGTGGTCTCGCTCATCGCGCAGGGCGGGTTCCGCGAGGACCTCTTCTACCGCCTCAACGTGATCCCGATCGAGGTGCCGCCGCTGCGGGCCCGCAAGGAGGATGTGCCGGCCCTGGTCGAGCACTTCATCCGGGTGTTCTGCGCCGAGAACGGCAAGCGGCTCAAGACGGTGTCGCCTTCGGCGCTGACGTACTTCATGACCTACGACTGGCCCGGCAACGTGCGCGAGCTGCGCAACATGGTCGAGCGCCTCGTCATCATGGTCCCTGGCGAGGCGATCGGTGCCGAGGACCTGCCACCACCACTGCGGCCCAAGAGCGAGACCGCGGCGGCCACGCCCGGCAACGGCAAGCCGCTCAAGGAGGCCCGTGATGGCTTCGAGCGTGCCTACATCCTGGCCGAGCTGCGCGCCCAGGACTGGAACATGACCCGGACCGCCGAGCGTCTCGGCATCGAGCGCAGTCACCTGTACCGGAAGATCCGCGCCTACGGAATCGCCGCCCCCAGGTAGCCGCCCCGTCGGACGCCGCCACGGAGGCCGGCCGGAGCCTTGGTGTAGTATCGGCCCGGTGCCCGTCTGGAACTTCCTGCAGCGCAGCGTCTATCAGGACTCCGTCACGCTGATGCGACTCACCCACGACATGGAGGCGGTGGCCGGCGTGCGCCAGGCCGCGGCGATGATGGGCACGCCCGCGAACCGTGCGCTGCTGGCCCAGGCCGGCTTGCTCGACGCCCAGGGCGAGAGGGCCGGTCCCGGTGACCTGGTGATCGCCATCGTCGCCGACGGGGCCGCGGCAGCCGAGGCCGCCCGGGCCATCGCCGAAGCGGGCCTGGCGGCGCCACGGCCGGCGCCGGTGTCCGGCGCAGCGTCCCCGCGTACACTTGCCGGCGGCCTGCGCGCGCTGCCGGGGGCGACGCTGGCTCTCATCTCGGTACCGGGCGCCTACGCGGGCGCCGAGGCCCGCCGCGCGCTCGATGCCGGACTGCACGTCATGCTGTTCAGCAACAACGTGCCGCTCGAGACCGAGGTCGAGCTCAAGCAGGTCGCGACCGCACGCGGTCTCTTCCTGATGGGCCCCGATTGCGGTACCGCCATCCTCGCGGGCGTGCCGCTGGGCTTCGCCAACGCCGTCCCGCGCGGCCGCATCGGTCTGGTCGCCGCCTCCGGCACCGGCCTGCAGGAGGTGAGCTGCCGGCTCGCCGCCGAGGGCGAGGGCGTGTCGCATGCGATCGGTGTGGGCGGGCGTGATCTCTCCGATGCCGTCGGCGGCGCCATGACACTGACCGCGCTCGCCGCGCTGGCCGACGATCCTGCCACCGCAGTGGTGGTCGTCGTCGGCAAGCCGCCCGGGCCGGATGTCGCCAGGAGTCTGGCCGAGGCACTGAACGCGCTCGGGAAGCCGAGCGTCGTCTACACGGCCGGAGCCACAGTCGGGAGGTCGGGGGGCCCGCATGTGCATCGGGCCGCCACGCTCGAGGACGCTGCTCTAGCGGCCGTCGCGCTGGCGCGTGGGCAGACGCCGCGCGGGGTGGAGTTCTCGCGGCCGGCCGACGAGATCGACCGGCTGGTGGCGAAGCACGCGCGGGCGCTCGGGTCCGGACAACGGTTCGTGCGCGGCGTGTACTCGGGTGGCACGCTGGCGTGGGAGGCCGTCACCCTGCTGGGCGCGCGACTGTCCGGCGTGGTACCCGGTGTGCGGGGCGAGGGCGACGGCCACCGCGTCGTCGACCTCGGCGACGACGTGCACACGCTCGGGCGCCCGCATCCGATGATCGACGGCTCGAGCCGCCGCGAGCGGATCGCCCGCGAGGCGGCCGATCCCGCCACCGCGGTGGTGTTGCTCGACGTCGTCCTCGGCTACGGCGCCCACCCCGATCCGACCGCCGAGCTCGGGCCCGAGATCGAGGCGGCGCG
>Ga0256867_10001142_pt1 | contig 11023 bp, 10 predicted proteins | sample RVTome_15_FD_185939 | JGI IMG/M metagenome (GOLD analysis project Ga0256867, IMG submission 185939) | Soil microbial communities from uranium-contaminated site in the Upper Colorado River Basin, Wyoming, United States - RVT150D86 (HiSeq) ... | reverse complement strand
CCAGTTGGCGTATTAATTGAGACGGCGGACAAGCCGGCCACAGAGCAAACTTCGTGAGGCCATGTTCCACAAAGCGTTGCAATACGTCCCGGCATTCCGCCGGTGTTCCAATCGCACTGCGGGCCAGCATCAACTCCGGCGGACGACGGTTATTGGCGGAAAAAAAAGCCGTCACGTCACGCCGCGCCTTGGCGCCATCCGGATCCACGTGGCAAAACACAATGCTTCCCGCCTCAATCTCTTCGTCCTCGCGGCCATAGTCGACCGCGTAGTCGGCGATTTTAGCTTGTCCTTCGGCAAACCCTTCAGGGGTGACGAACGAGGCAAACCAGCCGTCGGCAATGCGGGCCACGCGCTTGAGGGCAAAGTCGCTGCGGCCCCCAACCCAGACATCAATTTTCTGAGCCGGACGCGGATTAATCGTGACATCGTCGAACTGGTAATGCCGCCCGTGATGGCTGACGTTGGGGCCGGCCCACAACTTCCGCATCACGTCCACCCCTTCGTCCGTCATCGAGCCGCGCTGTTTGCGCGGCACGTTGAAAGCATCGGCTTCCTTTTCGTCGGCCCCGAGTCCGACGGCCATAATCATGCGGCCGCCTGACAGATAATCCAGCGTGGCGACGTCTCGCGCCACTGCGATCGGATGCCGCAATGGCAGCATCATCACGCTCGGGCCGAATTTCAGGCGCTGCGTGCGGGCCGCAATCGCCGCCATCATCGGAACGATCGAGACTTCAGCTCGCTCACCCATCATATGATCGCTCAACCAGACTGAATCAATACCCCACGCTTCAGCTTTGTCGATATATTCAAACAGGGTGTGAGCATCCGGCATGCCTTGCTGCCAAAGTCCGAAGCCAATACCCATTTTGATTGTATCCATGCGCTCTCTCCTGTGCCCACACCTCGAGCGGTTGCAAGGGAACCGTGAGCACGATATTGTATCGTGTTCGCAGAGGCGCCGCAACGGGCGGCTCCGAGAGCGGGTATCACGGGAGCGTGTCGAATGATGGCAACCTACTGGTGGATTGGACTGGGTGGGTTTTTGGGCGCGAATGCGCGCTATCTCGTGGGCCAATGGGCCGTAACCCATTGGGGCGTGATGTTTCCTTACGGCACTATGATCGTGAATATCACCGGGAGTTTTATCTTGTGTAGCCTAGTGGCATTTTTCGGGAATCGCGGAGACCTTACCCCCGCCCTGCGCATGGCGCTGATCGTAGGCTTTCTCGGCTCGTATACGACGTTTTCCACGTTTAGTCATGAATGGCTGCAATTGCTCGAACGCGGGGAAACCTTCCGCGCCATGATTTATCTGCTCGGTAGCGTGATCGGTGGTGGATTGGCCGGCAGTGGCGGGTTGCTCCTGGGACGCGCCCTGGCATCGTCATGAGGCACTTATGTATCCTGGCACGCTTTGTCTTTGAGCAAAGTGTCTAGCAACGTCTGCGTCGCCTCACTCGTCCATTGCAACACTCCGGTGACGGAACCCAGCAGTTTGCCGGAACAGTCAATCAGATACGAAGCCGGCAGCCCCCGGACTTTGTAATTGGCGGCGGTGCGTCCTTCGCTGTCGAGCAGGGCTGGAAATTGAAAGCCTTTTTGCGTCATGAATTGGGCCACATTTTCCTGGCTCTCTTGCAGATTCAACGCGAACAGCGCAAACGGCTGCTGCTGACGGGAGTTGAGAAGTTGCTGCATCATGGGCATTTCGTGAATACACGGTGGACACCAGGTGGCCCAAAAATTGAGAAACACGACCTTGCCACGCAGATCGTGTAGACGTACCTTCTTGCCGTGGTGATCGGAAAGTTCAAAATCTGGAGCCGTACCGGATGGCTCAACTGCACGGAGTCCGGCGGCTTGCAACAGGGCATCGTGCGGCGTGGCATGGACGGCCGTGCCGGTGAATTCGCCCCAGATGAGGACAAGACCGAAAAGTATGATCACCTGCATGTGAGGTCCTTATACCAATTGAAGATACGGATGCAACATTGCCAATTTAGCCTATCTAAACTCGTAGGCAGAAACGCCTCAGAGGTTGTAGCTATTCCCATGCGTTACTGAACGGCACGCGAGTGGGGCTTGCCATTAACGGCTTTTGGAGATACCGTGCACGACACAAAGGGACATGATAAAACCGCCATTTGTGAGGTGTGGCGGCGGCGTAAACGCCAGCTTCCAGAAGCCCAGGCGCAGGTGCGCCGGGCCGCTTTCGACATCATTCGGCGTGGCCACATCGCCACGCCTGAGCGTTTGCAGAATCGCGTCGAGTTGTCCAACGAGACGCTGCATGATGCGCTCAGCCAACTGCACACGCAGGGATTAATCGTCCACGATCCGCAGCGCGGTGGCGTGGTGGGAGCGTATGGCCTGTCGTTGCAGCCGACGCCGCACGTGTTAGACCTCGGCGCTGTACGCCTGTATACATGGTGCGCGCTTGACGCCGTGGGCATCCCTGCGGGTTTGCAGGAAGATGCGGCGGTGCGTGGCCAGTGTTTCCATTGCCAACAAGAGCTGCGTGTGAGGTACGACGCCGGTCAGGTTGCTCACTTCTCCACTTCGACTTTGCAGGTGTGGATTGCCGTGCCGGACCGGCAGCGCTCGGCGGTGGGTGAGACGTGACTGATGATGAACTTCTTTTGCTCAGTTGAGCATGCGAATCAATGGCGTGGGGAACGCATTTCACAAGGTGCAGGGTTGCTCAGCGGCCAGCCGTTTGACCTCATCGAAGCAGTCGATTTAGGCCGTGATTTGTGGGGTAAACTGCGGAGCTGAGTGACACCGCCGGATGGTGTTGTTACGACGCGTCGGGAGTTGCCGGTTCGTCGAGAAGCGTCTTGATCATCTGCCGGACTGATTGGCTATTCCAGTCTCTCGCACCGACTTCTATCCCAGCGATGCGACTATGTTTGTCCAGCAGATAGCTCGTCGGAATACCCGGCAATTGGAGCTGGGCACCAACTGTGTTATGTGCATCCAGCAGGATGGGAAATGTGAGTTGATGCTTCTCGGCGAAAGGCCCCACGACGCTCTGACCTTGCGGGTCACTCGCAATGGCGAGAATGGTAAAGTCTGCATGTTGGTAAGCCTCGTACAAGGCCTGCATCGAAGGCATTTCGGCCCGGCACGGATAACACCAAGTGGCCCAGAAATTGAGGAGCACCACCTGGCCATGCAACTTTGAGAGCGGCTGCGCCGGGCCGCGCAAGGCCGGCAGCGTCAGATCAATCGCAAACGGCTGCCGCTGAGCTGGCGGCGTTAGGGTGAGAGCCGGCTCTGGGGGACGCGAAGTGGCCCATCGCAATACCCCATAAACGACGAGAATCAGGCAGAGAATGACAAGTTTGCCTCTCAGATGTTGGCCAGCCATCAAATCCTCAAAATCGATGTTCCGCTTGGCGTGCCAGCGCCACGTGTTGACAGGCAAACTCCGACCCTCAAGTGGCCTCCGGCCCCTCGACGGATTCGGCGTCATCAAATAACTCAGCTAATGGCAACTGAAATTGCGGCAAGACCGGTTCACCTTGCAGCACATCCGTGCGGGTCAAGATCCGGACCCGGGTAGGCGACTCGTAGACATAGACGTGCTCCTGGGAAGGCAACACCACCCAAACCTGTTCGACGCCCGCATGAAAATACTCGGCGACTTTGTCCACCACGTGGTCAGCGCTATCAGTGCGACTCACGACTTCGACAGCCAGGTTAGGCACCACCTCCCATGCCTCGGTGCGCGGGATGCGACGCTGCCTCGGCCAGCGCTCAAACGAGACGAATGCAACATCCGGACGGCGTTTCCGCCCGACCGCCGAAGTCAGATCAAACAGCATTTCCTGCACGGCTCGGCCCAGTTGGTGCTGCCTGGCGAAGGTCGCGAGGCGTGTCACCAGCAAGGTGGCAATCCACACTTCATACGCTCCCATCGGGGCTAACTCCATCACCTGGTCATCCACAACCTCGTAGAGGACGTCATCAGTCTGTAACAGGATGGTGCGGTTTCCCACCTTTTTCTCCTACTGTTTTACGCGCAGCAGCGCTTGGTGCGACAGTATGAAAGAAAATGGAGGACGAAGCAATGTGGGAATCAATGGAGTCGAGCCATCCGATGATGTCGCTATGGATGAGCGCGCAAGCTCACGTTCTGGACTGTTGCGCCAAGTGTCCTTCTCCTGTACTTCCCAACTGCTAGTTGCCCTGCCCGATATGCATAAGCGTTGAAATGCTTGACTTTTTCTCCTCTCTCCTGCACTCTTGCATCGGATAATTTGCTCAACCCTACCATTTGTCAACTGCTATAAGTGTGAAGTGTCGGTCTGGAGGGGTAAGTACAGATGGACTCTCTACCGCATCACTCCATTGCCAAGCCCTGTCAGGTGGAGGCCAATTGTCATGCAATGCATGAAAATACTTATAGCCAGTAGCTTGTTTTGTCTCGTGCTCGCACGCGCAAATGCAACGGAGATTAATCTGATTACGGCGCCTTACCCGCCCTACTACGGACCGAATCTGACGAACCAGGGACCGGTTACTGAAATCGTCGTCTCAGCCTACAAAAAAGTCGGTTACCGAGTCAATATCAGCTACGTTCCTTGGGCTCGAGCCCTGGAGACTGTAAAAGCCGGCAAGGCGGATGGTCTGTATGGCGCCTGGTACTCCGCAGAAAGAACCCAGTGGTTCGTCTATTCGCATCAATTGCTCAGCAATGAGATTGTGTTGTACAAACACAAAGGGACGGCCCCTGAGACTTTCACCTCCTACAGTGATCTGCAGCCCTACAAGATCGGCATTGTAAGGGGATATCGCAACCCACCCGCATTCGATGCCGCCCATCTGCGAACGGACGTAGCCGATATAGATGCGACGAACTTAAAAAAGTTGGCCGCAAAACGCATTGACCTCATTTTAATTGATAGGGGGACGGCGACCCACCTCCTACAACATGAGTTGCCCGAATACCGCGAGCATTTGGAGGCGGTCGAACCTCCCGTAGAAGTGGTGCCAATGCACCTCATCATCTCGAAAAAGGCGAAAGATTACCAGACTAAGATGGATGACTTTAATCAAGGTCTAGAGCTTCTCAGCGCGGCAGGCGTCGTCGAAGCGATCTTGAAGCAACACAACATGCGTTAATCGGGAGAGGCGCTTCGATCAGCACGGGCGTTGGCTGAGGGTATCAAAACACGTCTCATCCTCAATTTGGACGGTCGCGTGAGAAATGCCGAGGTGATCTTTGAGAACGTTGTGGATGGAGATGAGAATCCCATGGGAGGTGGGCACATCGGCGACGCGGACGTGTAACGTGAGGATGAGGTGTTCATTGGTAAGCGACCAGATATGGATGTGATGCACGTCAATAGCGCCGGGTACGTGACCGGTGATCACCTCACGGATGGTGTTGGGATCGACCTGTTCCGGCGCCCCTTGTAACAGAATATGACCTGACTGTTTCACAATGCTATATCCAGCCTTGACGATGAGCAGTGCGGCCAGAATCGAGAGGAGGGGGTCGGCCTGCATCCATCCGCCGTAGAGAATAATGAGCGAAGCGGCGATGGCCGCCACCGATCCCAGCACATCACCCAGGACATGCAACATGGCGCTTCTAAGATTGAGATTGCCCTGATGGCCGCGTTGCAGGAGCCCAAGAGCCATGAGATTGATCACCAGCCCGAGCACAGCGATGATGAGCATGGGGCCTGCGAGCACGTCAACGGGTTTAAAGAATCGCGTCACGGCTTCGATGCAGATCCAAGCAGCAATGGCCAACAGTGACAGGCCATTGACGAAGGCGGCGAGTACCTGGAAGCGATGATAACCATAGGTTTGGCGCAAGTCTGCCTGGCGGGTGCTCAGCCTGAATGCCACCCATGATAGCAGTAAGGACACGAAATCGCCGAGCATATGACCGGCATCGGCGAGAAGCGCCAGTGAGCCGGATAACACCCCTCCGGCTACTTCGGCGAGCATGAAGCTGCCAGTGAGAAGCATGGCCCAAAATACGCGTCTTGTGCTGTCGGCACTGATCTCGACCGCGTGATCATGAGCATGGGTGTGTGGGTTCTGATGGTGATCGCTCATAACGCCGTTTAGCCGTTACCCATCTTGTGGTATCCTAAAAATTCTAACACCTGCTTGCAAAGATTATAGGACAACTCAGCATCGACGACTAGAACTATACCGCGATGGGCCTCACGGATTTAAAACTTCTGGAATGGTTAAGAAAGAGGAAGAGATGCCGGCCAAGATTGAGGACTACGCCCTCATTGGGGATTGCGAAACCGCTGCGCTGGTGACACGGGACGGATCCATCGATTGGCTCTGTTTCCCGCGATTTGATTCTCCCGCATGCTTCGCGGCACTGTTGGGCACGGAGGATCACGGCCGCTGGCGCATCAGGCCGGCAGGGCGTATCCGAGAGCTGCGTCGCCGCTACCGCGACGGGACTCTGATACTTGAAACCGATTTTATCACGGACGAAGGGGAAGTCCGATTGATCGATTGCATGCCGCCACGCACCGAGGCGGCGGATGTGGTCCGGCTGGTGCAAGGGAAGCGGGGGAAGGTGAGCATGCGGATGGAATTGAGCATCCGTTTCGACTACGGTGCCGTCGTCCCCTGGGTCCGCCATGCCCAGAAAGGCATCTGGGCCATCGCCGGTCCCGATGCCCTGTATCTCCGTACTGATGTCGAGACGCATGGCGAGAACTTTCATACGGTTGCCGAGTTCACCGTGTCAGAGGGGGAAGAAGTGCCGTTTACACTTAGCTGGTACCCTTCCCATAAACCGGAGCCACCGGAGAAAGATGCCGCCAAGAGCGTGGCAGAGACGGCAGCGTGGTGGCGCGCGTGGTCCGATCGCTGCACCTACGATGGCGGCTGGCGCGACGCCGTATTGCGCTCGTTCATTACGCTTAAAGCCCTCACCTATGCGCCAACCGGAGGCATTGTGGCCGCAGCCACCTCCTCACTGCCCGAAAAGCTCGGCGGGGTGCGCAATTGGGATTATCGCTATTGCTGGTTGCGCGACGCCACGTTTACGCTTTATGCGCTGATGATCGGCGGCTACACGGCCGAAGCCCGGGATTGGCGGGAATGGCTTATCCGCGCTGTGGCCGGCAAGCCCGAGGAGATCCAGATCATGTACGGGCTCGCCGGTGAGCGGCGGCTCACTGAACTAACCCTGCACTGGCTGCCCGGGTACGAAGGATCAGTACCCGTGCGGATAGGGAACGCGGCCTCCGAACAGCACCAGCTCGACGTATACGGCGAGGTGATGGACGCCCTGCACCTGGCACGGGATGCCGGCCTAGAACCTAGCGAGAATGCGTGGCGCGTACAACAGGCCATGATGGAGTTCCTGGAAACCGATTGGCAACTGCCGGACGAGGGGATCTGGGAGATGCGGGGACCCCGCCGACATTTCACGCATTCCAAAGTCATGGCCTGGGTCGCTGCTGATCGCGCCGTCAAGGCCATCGAGCACTTCCATCTGGACGGACCACTCGACAGGTGGCGGCAGTTGCGCCAAGAGATCCACGACCAGGTGTGCCGGGAAGGATTCGATCCCGAACTGAACGCCTTCGTGCAGTACTACGGCTGCAAGCAGCTCGACGCCAGCCTGCTCATGATGCCTCTGGTCGGCTTCCTGCCTGCCACCGACCCCCGGATGCGCGGCACGGTCGAGGCCATCGAACAGCGCCTGGTGCGCAATGGTTTTGTAGACCGTTATACCCCGCTGCCAGAAGTCGACGGTCTGCCACCCGGTGAAGGAGCGTTTTTAGTGTGCACCTTCTGGCTGGCCGACAACCTGGCCCTGCAAGGACGCTACCGGGAGGCTCGGAACCTCTTCGAACGCCTACTCGGCCTGTGCAACGACGTCGGACTGCTATCAGAAGAATACGATTCCGAAACGGGACGCCTGGTCGGCAATTTTCCCCAGGCATTCTCGCATGTGGGATTGATCAACACGGCGCGGAACCTGTCGCGTCATGGCGGCCCGGGCGAAAAGCGACCGGGTCACTGACGCCAAGGCTTGGGGGTACACCCGGCGATAACCGTTGCATTTACCCGTTCTGAGTATTATGGCCAGTGCGCATCCCATCTGGGCGGCAGACACGATTTAAGTCCTCACGATACACCACGCCGAGGAGGCGAGGCGGCCGGGACCGATCGACAACCGGTAAACACCACAGATCGCCAGACGCCATGCGATCAACCGCTACCGAAAGGAACTCATCAGGATAAACGGTAGCGACCGTTGTCGTGGCGATATTACCCGCAGTTAGGCCATTCGTTGCCTCGCATATCAACGCCCGTTTGAAGTCTGAAAGACTCAGAAGACCATGGAAGGCCCCATGCGGGCCTATAACCAGCACCGCCTGCAAGCCCAAATGGTCGAAAGTGCGCGCCAGTTCGCTCAGTTCCATCGTCGTCGGCACGGCTGTGACTTGTGTCTTCATGATTTGCACTACCTGAAGGTGTGGGATTCGATCCTGAGCGTTGTCCGGTTCCCAGTAGACGTGATGACGCCACAACGCCACCGTATAAAGTGGTGTTCCCCGAGCGTACTGTGAGAAACAGAAACTGATGCCAGTGGTCAGCAACAACGGCATTAGGATGTGAGTGTCACCAGTAAACTCGAAGACGAAAAGGACCGCCGTGAGCGGGGCACCCGCTACCGTCGCTAAGACAGCCGCCATGCCCACCAGAGCATAGGCACTTGGCGCGGCTGTGAAGGTAGGCCACAGGTGATGCACGACGCTGCCAAAGCTCCCGCCCAGGAGGGCGCCGATGAGCAATGAGGGCGCTAATACGCCACCCATGCCCCCAGAGCCCAGGGTGATCGACGTGGCCAGTATCTTGATGGCGATGAGTATGATCATCAGATACAGAGGGAATTGAGATTGCAAGACTTTGGTCAGGGTGTCATAACCCATGCCCAAGACTTGCGGGAAATGAAATCCGAGGATACCGATGAAGAGACCGCCGATCATCGGCTTCAGATCGGCGGGATACTCTAGTGACGTAAACCAGATATCAACCAGACAGAAGATGATGACGAAGGCGAGGCTCACAATGGCGGCCAGACCCCCCAACACCGCATAAAGCGGAAGTTCCCAGGAACTGATGAGCGCAAACGCGGGCACCGGGATCACCGGCGCTTGATACCCCATCAGGTTCGCAATTGTGCAGGCGCTGACCGATGCGATGACGATGCTGCCAACTGCCGCCGTCGTGAATTCGGCCAAGACCACCTCAAGGGCGAAACACATAGCGGCAATCGGGGCATGTAGCGCCACCGCGATACCGCCCGCCGCTCCGCTAGCCACCAGATACCGGAGCCAGTCCTCAGGCAAATAGAGCCGTTGACCAATAGCCGATGCCAACGCGGAGCCCAACTGGGCGATCGGCTCTTCGCGTCCGACTGAACCGCCTGTTCCCATGCAGATGGCGGCTGCAACCGCCTGTTTGAGCATCCTGAGAAGCCGGAGACGACCGCCCCACAGCGCTACGGACTCGACGACTTCGTCAAGTCCCAAACCGATGGTCCCCGGGGCGTGGCGATAAAGCAGCAGCCCAATCACCATACCGCCAAGCGTAGGAATTAAGAGCACCGCCGATATTCCAAGCAACGCCAGAGTCGGTTGTCCAATCGGAAAGGTGAAGTGCGCGAGCCGATCGGTCAGCTCGCGAAACAGAACGCCCCCCAAACCCGCCACGAGTCCTACAATACCCGCCGTACTGAGCAAGACCAGTGTCGCTGATGAAGGGGGGCTAGCGGCATACCGGTGCGTCAGCCGCTTGAATAGACGGCATGTTCTTATCCAATGTCGGCGGCGGAACGCCATGCGGCACTACTCCTTACCCATCACTCGCGAGACGGTCCATTCAGCAAGGTGACTTCGACTAAAAATCCGCCGAGCTGACTGACAGAAGCACCACCTGCCAAGCGGGCACGCTGCAGCTCTCGCTTCAGAATGAGCTCCCAGCCGCATTTCTGGCGCAGTCGTTTGACATAGGCCTCCAGCACATGGGAGAGTATAACAAGGCAACCTGAATTCAGACTGAACGCGGGAACGATTATTTTTAAGTCATGTGATTGAGCACCCCAACCGTACTATTTCCCTGCCGATACCAGCCGGCCCGGCATTCCCCACCGAAGAGATAGACGAAGCGGCTATTACCAAACCCGCTCTACCCAGCTTTTGGCCATGGGCGGCACATTGAGGAGTTCAACTTCAAGTCCCGTCTTTCGGACCTCTGCTCTGAAATGGTCGAGCATCATGGCGGCACTCAAATCGATACGACCTAAACCATCCAGGTGTATCTGGATGAACCGGATATCCGGATAGTCGCTGAGCAACGACACCAGCTTGTCTTCCACAGCCGGGGCTGAGCCGAACCATAGCACCCCTTTGGGTTTAAAGTGCAGGCTGTCAGCATCAATCCAGTATTCATAAACGAGACGTTGCTCGCGTCTTAAGTGATGGGCAACGGCGAGTCCAACCCCGATCAAGACGGCGATGTCGATTCGGGGCGCTAGAGCCAACGTCAGGATGAACGTCACCCAACCTAGGTAGGCTTGGGGTCGAGAGGAACGGCGCAACTGCCAAAGCGGTCGCAGGCGAACCAGGCTGACGACAGAAGCAATGACAATAGCTCCGAGCGTCACTTTCGGCAACAAGGCGAGGGTACGGGTAAAGGGGAGTAAGGAGATCACCACCAAGCCCGTGATGGCGCTGCTCCACTGCGTTTGGGCGCCAGCCAGCCGGTTGGCGGCGGTGCGGGCAAACGAGGCCCCAACCGGGAAGCCGCCCACTAAGCCCGATACGATATTGGCGATGCCCTGGCTGACAAATTCACGGTTGGGATTCCAGCTCAGTCGATCCATGGTGGCATAGGTGGAGGCGATGGAAGCCGCCTCCGAAAAGCCGACAATGGCGATGATCATCCCCCCGAGCAGCAGGTTGGGGAGTATCCGCCAGGGAAGGTGTACCGAGACGGTGGGAAGGCCCACTGG
>Ga0256867_10001141_pt1 | contig 11039 bp, 10 predicted proteins | sample RVTome_15_FD_185939 | JGI IMG/M metagenome (GOLD analysis project Ga0256867, IMG submission 185939) | Soil microbial communities from uranium-contaminated site in the Upper Colorado River Basin, Wyoming, United States - RVT150D86 (HiSeq) ... | reverse complement strand
CTCTCGGGGAAGCCTTTCAGCTCCATCATCCCCCGGCCTTCCAGGACGGCATTGGGGTGCAGGAACCCGTCCGTACTCACCAAATCGACCTTGGGGTGATGGGGCCATCGCTCGAGGAGAGCCTCGAGCACACGTGCGATGGTCGATTTCCCAACTGCCACCGAGCCGGCGACCCCGATGACAAACGGCCGAGGGACAGGCTGGGTGCCCAGAAACGTGTCGGTGACAGAGGAGAGCAGTTGGCTCCCCTGTACGTAGAGATTGAGCAGACGTGACAGAGGCAGGAAGGTGTCCTCGACCATCTCGAGATCGAGACTCACCTCGATGCCACGCATCTTCTCCACCTCGGTCTCGGTGAGAGTCAAAGGCGTGCGGCCACGCAGCGAGGCCCAGTCGGCTCGGTCGAATTCGAGGTAGGCGGGGTGGCTCAAGGCGCGTTCAGGCTAACCCCGGCCATTCCCTGTGATCGTTCTGCGATACTCCTCCTGGTGACGCAACCACAGTTTCCCCAAGAGACCCCTGCCTATCCGGAACAGAGTCAGGCGACCACCGCCCTGGTGCTCGGCATCCTCGGGCTCGTCGCATGCGGCATTCTCGCCCCATTCGCGTGGTCGATTGGGAACAACGAGCTGTCCGCCATCGACGCGGGCCGACGCCCGCCAGAGAACCGGGGCACGGCGACTGCCGGTCGGATCCTGGGCATCGTCGGCACAGTCTTCTTGATTCTCCTCGTGGTTCTCATCGTGGCGATCATCGTGCTCATCGCGGTCGGGACCATCGCCAGCTGGGATGAGATCTTCTCGGAACTGACTTGAAAAACGGTCAGGTCTCAAGTTGCGAGGCCGATAAATCGCGATGGGCACACATGCCGCCTCATTGCGCGCGGTCGGGGACGTGACGGGCGTCCAAGCCACGGTCGAACTCGAGGGCGGCCGCATGACCATCGCCGCCGGAGACACCGATATCGGAAGCTGGCCGCTCGACGACATCCACTTCGAGCCGATCCCCACCGGCTACCGGGTAGCGATCGAGGGCGAGCAGATTCTCATCGAGCTCAAAGACCGTGAGTCATTCGACGAGGAGTTGAACAGTCGCCGCAAACGTCGTCGTGGTCGTAAGACCTCGTCGGACTCCGAACGTGGCCGTGTTCCCAAGCAGAGTCGAGATCGGCCACCCAAAGCGGCAGCCACCAAGGTCAAGAGTCGTGTTGACCCCAGCGAATACGGCCAAACGCCGAAGAAACCACCAGCAAAGGACGTCGCCTCACGCTCACCACGCACTCGAACTGAGGGTGAGTCGAAGATCGACCAGCTGATCCTCTCGGCCGAGCGAAAGCTGGGCTCCTATTTGCCCGATTGGGTCTTCAGCCGGGGCACCTTCGGGATCCTGGTCCTCGCCTTGGTGGTGATGATCATCCTCCCCGGGTTGATGTCTGTTGCCCTGCTCGTTGCCGGGGTCATCCTGGTGATGCTCGGTGCCGTCGTTTATACCGATCCGGTGCTGGCGTCTCGCTGGCTTCCCGGGGCAATGGGTGCTCAGCACGTCCTGTTGTCAGGACTGATAGTGCTCCTGCTCGGGGTGGTCGTCGGCTTCTTCAGTACGTGAGTCTCTAGACGTTCGAATCTCGCGAGGTGGAGCCGACCGGGTGCTCCTGTGAGGTCATCGCAGGCCGATGGCGCGCTCATAGAACTCGCTCATCTGGGCCGCGACCACCTGAATGTCGTAGGTGGTCTCGAAACGCTGCATGGCGTTCTCCGCCCTCAGCGAAGCCGCATCGATGTCCGTCAGAGCGCCAATGCAGGCTCGCGCGAGCGAAGCCTGGTCGGATGGCAGAAAGAGGCTCATCATCGAGCTCGGGTCCTCTCCGCCCAATTCACGGATCGCCGGGATGTCCGAGACAACCAAGGGGAGCCGCAACGCCATCGCCTCGAGGATGACGCCCGGTGATCCCTCGACGAGCGACCCTTGGGCCAAGACATCCGCAGCACACATGAGGTCATGTACGTCGGACCTGAAACCGAGCAGTTGCACCGAGTCGCCCAATCGGAGTTCATCGATCAAAGCTTCAATCGCTGATGTCGCCGGCCCCGGACGACCGGCAATCAAGAGTTTCACATCGGGGAGCGCGCGACGGACCTCGTTCAATGCAGACACGACCGTCGTGATTCCTTTGACATGCACGTGTCGACCGACACTGAGGATCACGGGCTCCTCACCGAGTCCCAGGGCTGCCCGTGTCGTATCTCTTCGCCGCGAGGTGCGCTCTCCCAGGAGCGAGGGACCTCTGCCTCGGGGAACCACGTCGATACGTGACCGTGGTATCAGGAGACGCCGGGACATCGTTGCAGCGGCACTCGCTGAGACGGCGTGAAATCGCCTCACGAGACGCGCGGTGAGTATGTCGGTCAACTGGGCGGCACGAACCTTCCAGGCTTTGTACTCCGGGTTTCGGACGTGTTCGGGCCCGTACGGCTCGCTCACGAGGCTGGAGACCACAGGCACCCTCTCGATCCATGATGCGACCCGACCGGCGACATCCGCCTCGAACAAGGTGGTGTGCACGAGATCCGGTCGTATCGCATCGATCAACCGACGTACGGCTCTGACTTTTGCAACTCTGCCGGCAGATGTTCCCACCGGGTGCAGAGTCGCCCCACCATCGGTCAGCTTGTCCCCAACGCCTCCATTCGCACCGAAGAACCCCACGTGGACACTGATGCCTCGCTCGACGAGGAAGGGTGTCATTGTGGCGAGCGACTGCTCGGACCCTGCGGGCGCCAGGCTGTCGATCACGAAGAGGATGGTCATCCGTGGGGGCGGTTCCACTACCCCGCCCAAACGTGCGCCACCGTTATCCCGGAGTCGGAGACGACCAGCCGGCTGCTGTCGGGTGGAACGACCCAGTCGATACGTTCCTGCTCGTGAGCCACAAGACTCGCCCCGAGGGCCAATCGGGGTTGGATCTCGGGGATCACCGACGAGGCAGCAGAGCCGGGTAGGAATGCGAAGACCAGGTCGGCGTCGTCGACCGATGAGTCACGGAGGTCCGACTCCTCGATGGTGATTCGATCGGCAAGTCCGGCCTTCGCCACGTGTGCCCTCGATAGCTCGACGAGCTCACCGTCGAGCTCTATGCCCCTCCCTCTACATCCGAATACCTGGGTGGCGCGGATCAGGACGCGCCCATCGCCAGAGCCGACATCCACGATCATCGACTCGGGACCGAGGTCGAAGGGCTCCAGGAGAGGTGTAACCAACCCCAACGGAGTCCCCAGGAACGGCCCGGCGGGCCGATCGTCCGACCGACGTCGGACGGTTCGGTAGGCCAGCCTCGCAGGTCGTATGAGCCAATAGCCCCACCAGAGGCTCTCAGGCAGCGGAATAGCCCGGAGATCAGGGAGGGCCGGTACGAAGAGACGTCCGAGCGCGCCGATCGGGCGCGGGTCACCCCAAGCCAACGTCACCGCAGTCAAACTCGAGTCGCATGCGACCAGCGAGACCCTCCTCCTGAACCGGCGTCTGGCTCTCGCCGCTCCGGGACTCAGTCGGTGCATCGGGACGAATCCGGCCTCGAGCAGCAGCCCCGCGGCCACATCGAATCCTTGCTCGGGGATGCTGATCGTGCCGGAGCCATCGATGCTGCTCGTCTCTCGAATCGTCGCATCGACGTCGAGCGACCCGAAACTAGCCACCAGAACGGCGAGCTCCCTCCGCACCCTTCGGTCGATCTCGGCCACCGAATGACGGATCTCTCCGACCCGGTCTCGCTGCTCGTCAGTCAGCTCGCGCTCCCCCAGGCTTTCGACCGCTTCATGGAGCCTTTTCTCGTACAGGGCTTTCATGAGCTCTCGGTCGAGATCCTCCACCGACTCGAAGCCCACCTCACACCTCTTGGTCGGATCCGACCCGAGCCTTCTCTTCAGGCAAGAACGAGCCGACGGGGCTGACAGCGAGCAGCTGACCGCGCCTCCTCTCGAAGAGGAACAGGCCTATGGCAAAGGTGGTCAGGATGCCGACTTCGAGAACGGGCCGGGGCCATTGCAGCACTTCCTCAACGAGACGTGTGACCAGCGACTCCCCGCCGACCACCCTCTCCACCAGCCACACCGCCGAGATCACCATCAGAACCCCCGACGCCGACTTGAAGAGCGGCATGTAGGCCCTCGTGCGTCTCATGATGAAGAGCGCCGGGAAGAGGAGAAGGACTATCGCGACCTGGCCGACCTCGATCCCGAGGTTGAACCCGAGCAGGGACATCACGCGATTGCTCCGATCCAAACCCAAGTCCGTCAACAGCGAGGCGAAACCGAAACCATGGATGAGCCCAAAGCCGAACGCAATTACCCACTCCCGGTTGAAGATCACCGGTCTGAGGTTGTGCCAGGCCGCCAGGCCGATTGAAAGCGCGATGAGCGGCTCGACGACGTCGGGCGACATCGTGATGAAACCCAGACCCCCAAGGGTGAGAGTGATGGTGTGGGCGACAGTGAAACTCGTGGCGATCTTGACCACTCGCCAGAGGCTCGCCCCAAAGCTCTCGGCCGGCCTCCATCCGAACCGCGGATAGAAATAGAGGACGGCCGGTAGTAGCAGGGCAATGATGAAGAGAATGTGGTCCGAGCCGATCCGGATATGGTCGATGCCAAGCCCGACCACCCCCCATAGGCTACGCACCAGGGACGTGTCACCGAGATCGACCGCGAGTGTGGGTGCCGACGGATCAAACACCGCGAGGTGATCCTCGACATTGTTGAAGGTCCCAGACCTCCAGTCAGTGGCGACGAGCAACAGCGCCGACCGGTCGGGAATCTCTGAGATGATCCCGTCGTAGGTGACCTCGAACCGGCGTGGCATCGGGTCGAACCGGCGATCGACCACGAAGGGCACCACGACGACCGTGAGGCTCCCCTCACTCAGGATCTCATAGCCATCGAATCGAATCGGCCAGGGGTCCGGTGGAATCCCGAGCGAAAGGTGATCCGCTGAGTAACCGTGGATCAGGCCGAGGTTGGTGGCAACCGAGTCAGCTGCCGCATCAGCGTCGGCGGGGATCCCAACATCGAGCACCAAAGAGAGGTCATCCACGGGATACTCGATCCGACCCTCGATGATGTCGTCGTATATATCCAGATAGACGTAGCTCTCGTTGGTCGAGTGTGCGATCGCCTGTCGAGGAAACAGCGCGAAGGAGACCAGTGCGGCGGCGACTGAGACCAAGAAGGTGACGATTGCAGGACGCACGAGTCTTCCGCCTTTCGCCCTCAAACGCCCTTTCATTCGTCACAAGCTAGCCCCAGCGATTCGATGTCACCTCGGGAGGCCTGCGATGAGCCCACCGATCCGCGCCGTACTCGTCTACGAGTACCTCATGAGCCCCGCACATACGGAGAGTGGGGGGGCACAACTCTCTGCGTTGGACGGGACCGGACTATATTCTCATGCTTGAGGCGGGCGGTGATTTGCAGATATGACACGAGCTGTGTTGTCATGTCACGACTGAGGGGCGGGGGGGACCATGGTCGCTGGACTTAGGCACTCGCTCCTCATCGACGCGGGGAACGTACGACGAATCGCCGCTGAATACGGCATAAGCCCCTTGATGGACGAGCTCATGAATCGTTTGCTGCAGACGCTGTCCACCTTCGATGACCGCCTCTTCGAGTCACCCCCACGTGACGGATTCGGGGACGACGGAAACGGTCTGATCGAATGGATGCCGATCCACGAGCGGGACCACACTGTGACTCTCAAAGTCGTTGGCTATCACCCCCTCAACCCGACTTCTCACGGTCTCCCTTCCGTCCTCTCATCCATCAGTGTGTACGACTCCCAGAGCGGCCATCTCCTGGCCTTGGCAGACGGCACCTTCATCACCGCGTGGAGAACGGGTGCCATGTCTGGTGTGGCCAGTCGACTGCTCGCCGAGCCCGGGAGTGCCACCGTCGGTCTCATCGGTTGCGGGGCTCAGGCCGTAACACAGCTGCATGCCGTCTCGATGGCGTTCGACATTCAGAGCGTGTTGCTCCACGACATTGACCAAGACCGTGTGCAGACCCTTCCCGAGCGCGCACGCGCGTTTGCAGGCCCCGACATGATGTTCAAATCGCTGCCTCCGGAGGAGATGCTGGCCGCCTGTGACATCATCTGCACATCGACATCCAACCCGGTTGGCGCAGGTCCTCTGTTCGAGGACGCTGAGACCAAGGCCTGGTTGCACATCAATGCCGTCGGATCCGATTTCCCCGGCAAGCGTGAACTGCCCGTCTCCCTTCTGAAGCGGAGCCTCGTCGTCGCGGACTTCCTCCCCCAGGCCGTGAGAGAAGGTGAGACACAGCAACTGCATTCGGGCACCGCTCGGATCGTCTCACTGCCAGACATCGTCCGACACGACATCGCCGGCGCCGATTACCGAAACGACCTCACCGTTTTCGACAGCACGGGTTGGGCTTTGGCCGACCACGTCGCGATGGCCCTCATCGTCGAGCTGGCGGTAGAGATGGATGAGTTTCGACACGTACAACTGGACAACTCTGGCTTCGACCCGTACTCGCCATACGAGGAACTCTCGACACCACCGCTCGCCCCACGGATCGGCTACTGAGATGGATTTCTCTCTCTCCGAGGAACAGCTTCGTGGGCGAGCCTCGGTCATCGAGTTCGCCTCGGCGAATTTGAACGTAGGACTTGCCGAGAGGGAGGCGTCCAGTACTTTTGATCGTGCGATCTGGAAGCAACTCGCGGACTTCGGGGTCCTCAAGTGGAACATACCCCTCGAATACGGCGGGTTTGGGCACGGGGTCGTCACGTCCACCCTGCTTCTGGAGGCGCTCGGGTACGGATGCCGCGACAGCGGTCTGAACCTGGCGGTCGCCGGTCAGATGTGGACCGTTCAACAGCCCATAATCTCCTCCGGATCCACCGAGCAGCAGGCGACCCTTCTCCCGGCCCTTGGCTCCGGCTCGCTCATTGGTGCTCATGCCATCACCGAGCCTGGCTCCGGTTCGGACACGTTCAGCCTGTCGACCGTTGCCGAGCCATCTGCAGACGGTTTCCGGCTCACCGGCACCAAGGCCCTCATAGGTATGGCGGCGGTAGCCGACCTTCTCCTGGTTTTCGCCAAGACAGACCCTGACATGGGGCATTGGGGAATCTCGGCGTTTCTTGTGGAGGTCGACACTCCCGGTGTTGACGTCAGCACCACACACGAGAAGATGGGGCTGCGGACCAACCCGACCACGACAGTCACGTTCGACGAGGCGCCGATTTCCCATGCAGCGATGTTGGGCACCCGCGGCGCAGGGGTCGGGATATCGACAGACTCCCTGGAGTGGGAACGCGCCTTCATCCTGGCATGGCAGATCGGCGCGATGGAGCGACAGCTCGAGATGACGATCGACCACGCCAAGCAAAGAGAGCAGTTCGGCCAACCAATCGGGCGTTTCCAGTCCGTCGCCAACCGGATAGTCGACATGAGGCTCAGACTCGAGACGGCGCGGTTGCTCCTCTACAAGACCGCCTGGTTGAAGGAGTCGGGCCGTCCGGCACAATTGGAGTCTGCACTCGCCAAGCTCCACATCGCCGAGGAGTTCGTAGCCTCCGGTCTCGACGCGGTGAGAACCTTCGGCGGGATCGGCTATCTGACCGAGACAGGTGTCGAACGCGATTTACGTGACGCCGTGGGCGGTCTGATCTACGGAGGCACATCCGACATTCAGAGACAGGTGGTCGCCCGACTGCTGGGGTTGTGACATGGCTTACCTACTACACCAGCTAATCGAAGAGGCCGCCGCCGCCGACCCCGACCATGTGGCTCTGTCGTGTCGCGGAGCCGACATCACCTATGCCGAGCTCTTCGAGCGCGCCGGCCGTCTGGCGAACGTGCTGACTATGCGAGGGGTGAAACCGGGGGATCGCGTCGGGATCTATCTCAACAAGTGCCTTGAGACCGGCATCGCCCTCTACGGGATCATGATGGCCGGGGCCGCCTATGTGCCTTTGGACCCGACTGCACCCATCGCCCGTCTCGCCTTCATCGTCAATGACTGCCACATCGAGCACCTGATCAGCGAGCCGGCCAAGAGGGAAAGATTGGAAGCCATGGCACGCGAGGCGCCGAGCCTGCGAGCCGTGATTGGCCTGCACGAGGACATCGGCGACGTCGAGGCCATCGATTGGAGGGCGGTGGCAGGGGCATCTCAGGAGACGTCACCCCGCGTGACCGAGATGGACCCCTGCTACATCCTCTACACATCCGGCTCGACCGGGGTGCCGAAGGGCATCGCCCATACCCACCGCAGTGCCATCTCATGGGCCAATGTCACCGCGAGCACCTACCGTTTCGGCCCCGAGGACGTGCTGTCCAACTACGCACCGCTTCAGTTCGACCTCTCCACCCTCGACTTCTTCGGGGGAGCCCGGAGTGGGGCCACCACAGTCATGATCCCCGAGGAGTATCTCAAGCTGCCCACCAGCCTCGCCGGGTTCCTGGAAGAGAGTGGTATCACGGTCTTCTTCACGGTCCCGATGGCTCTCATCCAACTTTCCCAGCCAGGCGTTCTGGACGGTAAGGGCCTGGGGAAACTGCGCTTGGTGCTCTTCGGGGGCGAGCCGATGCCCCTCAAGCACCTGGTATCGATCATGGAGCGAGTCCCCCAGGCCGAGTTCGTGAACGTCTACGGGCCCACCGAGGTGAACGGCGTCACTCATTTTCCTGTCGAGTCCGTGCCCGACCCCAACGGACCTCCTCTCCCGATCGGGGAGCCGTACGCAAACGTGGAGGCCTTGGTAGTCGACTCGTCGGGCAATCCGGTCGACGACGGAGAGATGGGTGAGCTGCTGATTCGGGCTCCCACGATGATGCGGGGCTATTGGGCACGGAACGACCTCAACGAGGAGGTTTTCTACTTCCGACAGAGGTTCTCGGGACTACCCGAGGTGTTCCTCAGGACGGGAGACCTCGCCCATCGTGACCGGGAGGGAGTCTTTCATTTCCATGGCCGCAAGGACCGTCAGGTCAAATCACGGGGGTTCCGGGTGGAGCTCGACGAGGTCGAGGCGGCCCTTCTCAGCCACCCGGCCGTCGAAGAGGCAGCGACCTATGTGATCACGGAGGGAGACGGGACAGTTTTGATTCGCGCCGCGGCCACCCTGGCTGGACATGAGGTAGAGGAAGCGGCCCTCCGGCGCCACATGGCGACCAGCTTGCCCGGCTACGCACTGCCAACATCCATCGAGATTGTCGATGACTTCCCCAGGACCACTACGGGGAAGATCGATCGCAAGTCACTCGCGGAGCGGGCGGGGGCACTGATCCGTGAAGGAAGCCGAGCTTGAGACCCGAGAATCCGACCGCGGCCATTCGCGACTTCATCGCCAACGACCTGCTGTACGACCCGTCGATAGAGATAGGCGTCGATGACCAGCTATTACTCGACGGGCTCGTCGACAGCTTGAGCATCGCCCGGTTGGTGATCTTTGTCGAGGATTCGTGGCAGATACATATCCCACCAGGAGATGTGTCGATCGAGAACTTCGGCACGATCGAAGCAATCGTTGGATATGCCGACGGGCGAGCCTCCCAACAGCAGGGATGAGCACTCACACGGCCCTGAGCTCGAGGGTGACTCCACAGACGTCGCTGCAAACCGCCCTCCGCAGTGATCGACCGATCGACATCGCATGGCTGGTAGGCATGGTCTTGGTCTATGCGCTCCTGGATGGGGGCACCCGGCTCCTGGCGACCGTGCAACCGAGGTATCTGGACGACCCGATGCTGATCGTCGGGGCGGCGCAGTCGAGACAGCTGGCGTACGCGGCTGCAGCATCGGGGTTTGCCGTGCTCGCCTGGAGGTTTCGTGCCCGGCTCTGGAACTCGTGGAGTGAGTTGGACCACGGCCAGACGCTTCGCTGGCTTGCCGTCCTATTGCTGATCTTGCTCGCCTGGCGGGGTGCCTTGTACGAGCGGAACTGGCTCCTCGGCCAGGACCACCTCGTCGACCGGGGGCTGCTGCTGGGCCTGGCCGTCTGCACGATCGCCAGACCTGTGTTCCTGGTGCCGTTTGCGCTCCAGATGCGAGTCATCGACTCACAGTTCAACTACCCATTTGGCACCCGATCGGCCCAGAACATCGACGACCTGCTGGTCATAGCCCTCCTGTGCGTCGCCGCGGGGCATCTCGTCTACGTGTTGAGCGGGCGTCGGCAGAGCTCGCCGATCATCTTGTTGCTCTCCACGGCGATCGCCGCCCATTACTTCATCCCCGGTGTCGCCAAGCTGACTTCGGGCTGGATCACCTCCAACGACATCTCCAACCTTCCCCTCGGCTCATACAGCGCCGGCTGGCTCGCCGGAGGGAACGGCGAGTTTGCCACCGCGATGTCCGATGTCCTTGGGGCAATTGGGACAGTGGCCCTGATGGCGACGCTCGTGGTGGAACTGGGCTCGGCGGCCGCCGTGACGCACTTTCGGGTGCTCCGGGTCTGGCTGATGATGGCGGCGGGATTCCACGTCGTCTTGTTTGCTGCCACCGGGTTTTGGTTCTTCGACTGGATCGTCTTGGAGATCGCCCTGGCCGCCATCCTCTCGATGCGTCGCTTCGCTCCCTGGTTCCGCGAGAACGCCACGCCAATGCGTGGGCTGATAGCCGTGGTCCTGGTGGCCCTCGCCGGATCGTTCCTATTTCACCCGCCGAGACTTCTTTGGCTCGACTCACCGGTCTCGTACGGATACCGCTTCGAGGCGACCACAGTGTCCGGCGACCGAGTCACTGTGCCCGCGTCGAGCTTCGCTCCCCTGGAGCAGGAGGTCCTGTTCCTCCAACTCGGCCTTGGACCGAGGGCCCCCGCCGCCGGTGGCTACGGATACGTCGGATCCGGCGAGACCTACGTCCGCCTGCTTGATGCCGGGTCGGTCGAAGAACTGCTCGGGCTCGAGCAAGCGCGGGACCAGGGCCAGAGAGAAGCCTCCGAGCAATTCATGTTGCTCCTCTTCGACGACCTCAACCGCGGCCATTCCGCATGGTGGTCGGCACTCGCACCAC
>Ga0256867_10001140_pt1 | contig 11042 bp, 9 predicted proteins | sample RVTome_15_FD_185939 | JGI IMG/M metagenome (GOLD analysis project Ga0256867, IMG submission 185939) | Soil microbial communities from uranium-contaminated site in the Upper Colorado River Basin, Wyoming, United States - RVT150D86 (HiSeq) ... | reverse complement strand
TGGATAGGTTTCCTCGCATGACCGAGAGCAACGGGGACGCGAACGGCTCCAGCGGCGCGCCGCTGGTCGTCCTCGACGGGGTCAACAAGTACTTCGGCGACCTGCACGTCCTTGTTGACATCGACTTGACGATCCACCGCGGCGAGGTGGTCGTGGTCATCGGCCCGTCCGGCTCCGGCAAGTCGACGTTGTGCCGGGCCATCAACCGGCTCGAGCCGATCGACTCGGGGACGATCTCCCTCGACGGCCAGCCGCTGCCGGCGGAGGGCAAGGCGTTGGCTCGACTCCGGGCCGACGTCGGCATGGTCTTCCAGTCGTTCAACCTGTTCGCCCACAAGACCGTGCTCGAGAACGTCACCCTGGGACCCACCCGGGTCAAGGGTGTCCCGCGGCGCCAGGCGGACGAGGAGGCCATGGCGCTGCTGGAGCGGGTCGGCGTCGCCAACCAGGCGCCCAAGCTGCCCGCCCAGCTCTCCGGCGGCCAGCAGCAGCGGGTCGCGATCGCCCGCGCTCTCGCGATGAAACCGAAGGTCATGCTCTTCGACGAGCCCACATCGGCGCTCGACCCAGAGATGATCAACGAAGTTCTCGACGTCATGATCGCCCTGGCCAAGGACGGCATGACGATGGTGGTGGTCACCCACGAGATGGGGTTCGCCCGGCGTGCGGCCAACCGCGTGGTCTTCATGGACGAGGGCGAGATCGTCGAGGAGGCGCCGCCCGACATGTTCTTCACCCAGGCCCAGAGCCACCGGGCCCAGGATTTCCTCAGCAAGATCCTCACGCACTGATCCCCAGACAAGAAGGAAGGATCCCAGCAATGCGCAAACGACGTTTCGCGTTCGCGGCGATCGCTGCCACGGCTGCGCTCGTCCTGGCAGCCTGTGGCGACGACGACGATGACGGAGAGGCGGCCCCGACGGTCGAGGCGAGTCCCGAGTTCGCAGCCGGCTCCACCATGGCCGAACTCTCCGAGGCGGGCTCGATCACGGTTGGCACCAAGTTCGACCAGCCGCTGTTCGGCCTGGTCGGCCCGGACGGAGTTCCGGTCGGTTTCGACGTCGAGATCGCCAAGATCATCGCCAGCGAACTCGGCATCGAGGAGGACGGCATCGAGTGGGTCGAGACGATCTCGGCCAACCGCGAGCCGTTCATCCAGGACGGCCAGGTCGACATCGTCGTCGCCACGTACACCATCAACGACGAGCGCAAGCAGGTGGTCGACTTCGCCGGGCCGTACTACCAGGCCGGTCAGATGATCATGGTGCTCGAGAGCAACACCGACATCAACGGGCCCGACGATCTCGCCGGCAAGATCGTCTGCTCCGCCGAGGGTTCGACGCCGCTGGAGAACATCCGCACCAACTACCCGGACGCTGAGACCCGGGCGGCCGGCGCATACTCCGAGTGCCTCGAACCGCTGCGCAACGGTCAGGTCGACGCGCTGAGCACCGACAACGTCATCCTCTCCGGGTTCATCGACCAGAACCCCGACGAGTTCAAGCTGGTCGGCGAGCCGTTCACGGAGGAGCCCTACGGGATCGGCCTCGAGAAGGGCGACGACGACTTCCGCAGCTTCATCAACGACGTCCTCGAGGAGTCCTTCGAGGACGGCCGCTGGGTGGAGGCCTGGGAGTCGACGGCCGGCGCCGTGCTCGAGACGCCTGAGCCGCCCACGGTCGACCGGTACTGACGCAGCACGACCGGGGTGGGCCGCCCACCTGGCGGCCCATCCCGGTACGGGCGTCCGGGAGGTGAACGGGCATGGATGCCGTCATCGACAACCTTCCGCTGTACTGGGAGGGATTCAAGACGACGTTGTCCCTGACGCTGATCTCCGGCGTGATCGCACTCGTGCTGGGCACCGTCCTCGGCGCCCTTCGGGTCTCGCCGGTCGCGCCGCTGCGCTGGTTTGGGACGACGTACGTCGAGTTGGTGCGCAACACCCCCCTCACCCTGGTGTTCGTCTTCTTCGTGTTCGTCGGACCCCAGCTGGGCTACACGCCGAGCTCGTTCTTCGTGCCCGCGATAATGGCGTTGTCGGTCTACACGGCGGCGTTCGTCTGCGAGGCTGTGCGTTCCGGGGTCAACAGCGTCGGGGTAGGCCAGGCCGAGGCCGCGCGGGCGGTGGGGCTGACCTTCACCCAGACCCTGCAGGCCATCATCCTTCCGCAAGCGCTGCGCACGGTGATCCCGCCCCTGATCAACATCTTCATCGCGCTGACGAAGAACAGCTCGGTCGCAGGCGGCTTCTTCGTGGTCGAGCTCTTCGGAGTCGGCCGCCAGCTGGCCAATGCGAACCCCGCCGACGTCGTCGCGGTGCTGGTCGGGGTCGGCATCTGCTACCTCGTCATCACGATTCCGTCCGGCATCCTCGCGGGCCGGGTGGAGCGGAGGGTGGCGTTCGCCCGATGAGCTCGGTCCTCTACGACGCCCCCGGGCCGAGGGCCCGCCGCCGAGCACTCGTCGGTTCCATCGTCGGTGGCCTGGTCGTACTGGGAGTGCTCTACCTGGCGTACCGGCAGCTCGACAGCCGCGGACAGTGGGAGTCCGAGCGCTGGCAGGTCTTCACCGACCCACCGCTGGGCCAGAGCGCCGAGGACGTCTGGCGCTCCCTCGTCGTCACCGGCCTCGGTGCCACGCTCCGTGCCGCCGCAGTGTCGGCGTTGATCGCGGCCGTCGTCGGGCTCGTCCTCGCGATCGCCCGGATGGCCAGGGTGCGATGGGTGAGGTGGCCGACAACCGCCGTCATCGAGTTCTTCCGCGGGCTCCCCGTGGTGCTGCTGATGTTCTTCGGCGTCATCGCGCTGGGCCTGCCGATCTTCTCGGGTGTGGTCTTCGGCCTGGTCATCTACAACAGCTCGATCATCGCCGAGATCCTGCGGGCCGGAATCGTCTCGCTGCCCAAGGGGCAGTCCGAGGCGGCCTACGCGATCGGTCTGTCCCGGACCCAGACGCTGTTGACCATCCTCCTCCCCCAGGCAGTGCGGCGGATGCTTCCGTCGCTGGTGAGCCAGCTGGTGGTGCTGCTCAAGGACTCGTCGCTCGGCTTCATCATCGGCTACGCCGAGCTTCTGCGGCGGCTCCAGCAGAACACACAGTTCTTCGGTCAGCGGTACTGGTTCCAGTTCTTCGTGGTCGGCGCGGCGATCTACATCGCAGTGAACTTCACGCTCTCGAGGCTGGCCGTGTGGCTCGAGCACCGAGGGACGGCGAAGGCGGCCGGCGGTGTCGCCGCCGCGGACCAGGCCGAGATCACCGGCACCCGCGCAGCCGGCGCCGAACAATGATGCCCGTCAGCGGGCGAACTCGGTGGCTCGCGACTCGCGGACGACGGTGATGCGGATCTGGCCGGGGTAGGTCAGCTCCTCCTCGACCTGCTTGGCGATGTCGCGGGCGAGCACGCCGGCGGCAAGGTCGTCGACGACGTCGGGCAGCACCATGACGCGGATCTCCCGGCCGGCCTGCATGGCGAACACCTTCTCGACACCGTCGTGCGCCTTCGCGATCTCCTCCAGCCGTTCGAGCCGCTTGACGTAGGCCTCCAGCGACTCCCGCCGCGCACCCGGGCGTCCGCCGGAGATCGCGTCGGCGGCCTGGGTGAGCACCGCCTCCACGGTGCGAACCTCGACCTCGTTGTGGTGTGCCTCGATCGCGTGGACGACGTCCTCGTGTTCACCGTAGCGGCGCGCGATCTCGGCGCCGATGATCGCGTGACTGCCCTCCACCTCATGGGTCAGAGCCTTGCCGATGTCGTGCAGGAGGGCGCACCGCTTCATCGACGCCACGTCCATCCCCAGCTCCGCGGCCATCATGCCGGCCAGGTGTGCGGACTCGACCAGGTGCTTGAGGACGTTCTGGCCGTACGACGTGCGGTAACGCAGGCGACCGAGCAGGGCGACCAGATCCGGGTGCACGTCGGTGACGCCGACGTCGACGAGCGCATCCTCGCCGGCCCGCACGCAGAGCTTGTCCACCTCGGCCTTGCTCTGCTCGTACTGCTCCTCGATCCGGTGCGGGTGGATGCGCCCGTCGAGCACGAGCTCCTCGAGTGTCAGCCGCGCGACCTCACGGCGGACCGGGTCGAAGCAGGAGAGAAGGACGGCTTCGGGCGTGTCGTCGATGATGAGATTGACGCCCGTGACCTGCTCGAAGGCGCGGATGTTGCGGCCCTCCCGCCCGATGATGCGGCCCTTCATGTCATCAGCCGGAAGGTGCAGCACCGACACGACCGACTCGGCGGTCTGCTCGGAAGCCAATCGCTGGATGGCGAGCGTGATGATCTCGCGGGCCCGGGCCTCGCCGTTCTGGTTGGCCTCGCGCTCGATCTCGCGGACGAGCAGGGCCGCCTCCCGCTTGGCCTGCGTCTCCACGGCGGCGACGAGTTCGGCCTTGGCCTGCTCGGCCGAGAGGTTGGCGGCCCGCTCAAGGACGGCCAACCGTTCCTGCTCGACTTCGCGGAGCTCGAGCGTCTTGCGCTCGATGTCCGCCGCGATCTCGGCCAGCTCACCCGCACGTTCCTCGTGAGTGCGCGCCTCGGCGTCCAGCCGCTCCTCACGCTCGGTGAGCCGGCTCTCCCGGCGCTCCAGGTCCAGGCGCTGAGCGCTGAGGTCGGCGCGGGCCGCGCGCATCTCCGCCTCGGTCCGCAGCCGCGTCTGCTGAGCGTCGTCGGCCACCTGGGCGGCATGCTGTCGGATCTGATCGGCCTCGGCGTGCGCTCGGGTCCGCAGGTCGTCGGCCTCGGCGCGGGTCTGCGCCCGCATCTCGTCGGCGTCTCTGCGAGCGGCGGCGAGCGTCGCGTCGGACAGTGACGCGCTGCCGTCCGCACCGGTGCCTGCCACCTTCGGTGCATGGCCGTGCCGGCGCAGGAGGGTGAAGGCAACGATCCCGAGCAGAACCACGACCAGGATTCCGACGACCAGTACCGCTGCCCCGATGCTCATCGTCGGCTCCCTCTATGTCGGCGCCCGCACGCGGACGGTCCTCATGTGGGGGTCCGTACCGCGGGCCGCGGCGACACCGGGTAGCACAACGACCCGGTCACCCGCGACGGGGTGCCGAGCATCTCCGGCGCGGTTGATGCGCCGGCTCCGGCCCCTGGCAACCAGGGACTACAGCTGTGTCAGACCTACCGGTCGGGGACCGGAGTGGTTGCGGTGTCTCTCGTGCGTGTCGTGTTGTCTGCGTATTCCGCGGTAGCGGAGCTTCCCCTCCTCCTGTCGAGGCTACGAGGAGGTCACGAAACGGTCAAGGAGGCGAACCGTGCCGTGCCGCTCGTCAGGCTCGGAGGTCGTCAGCCGCCCGCCGGCTCCTCCGGCAGCTGCTCCTCGCCGACTCCCTCCGCGGTCAGTGCGTCGCGGACGACGCGGAACGCGAGCCCGGGCGGGTATCCCTTGCGAGCGAGCATGCCGGCGAGCCGGCGAGTGCGGGCGGCCGGCTCGAGGCCGCGGGTGCCGGCCAGCCGCGCCGCGACCAGGGCCCTGGCGGTGGCCTCCTCCTGCTCCGGCGCGAGCGCGGATACCGCGTCGTCGACGACCGCAGGTTCGACCCCACGACGCCGGAGCTCGAACGCCAGCGCCCGTTTGGCCAGACCGCGTCCGGCATGGCGCGACTCCACCCATGCCCCGGCGAACATCGCATCGTCGATGAGGCCGACCTCGCCGAACCGGTCGAGAACGGTGCTGCGGACATCGTCGGCGACACCGCGGCGGCGCATCGCGTCGTCGAGTTGGGCACGAGTTTGCGGCGCCGCTGCAAGCCTGCGCAACGCGATGGTGCGCGCGACACCCTCCGGATCGGGCTCGGGATCCGGGTCGCCCTGTCGGCTCGTCATATGCAGTCGGTCAGCCCCTAGAAGTCGACCGGAGGCTCGACCGGCGCATCGAGGCGCGGACCGACCCCGAGCTTCTCCTTGATCTTCTTCTCGATCTCGTCGGCGAGGTCGGGGTTGTCGCGCAGGAACTTGCGCGCGTTCTCCTTGCCCTGGCCGAGTTGGTCGCCCTCGTAGGTGTACCAGGCCCCGGACTTGCGGACGAAGCTGTGCTCGACCCCCATGTCGATCAGCCCACCCTCACGGCTGATGCCTTCGCCGTAGAGGATGTCGAACTCCGCCTGCCGGAACGGAGGAGCGCAGTTGTGAACCACCATCTGCTCCGCCACCAGGTTGTGCAACTCCTCCACTTCCACATCGAAAGTCCGTACACGGCCCGCAGATTCGACCCGTACGACCTTCGCATAGGAAATCTCCTCCGCTAGAACTTCGCGAAGGAACTGGTCGTCAAGTGCATCCGCCAAACGGAAGACGCGGTCGCGTCGTAGCCGAGGAGTGCCGAGCAACTGCCGGAACCCGGCCGCTCCTGCGTCGGCAGGGCGTCCGATCAACATCGCCGCCTCGGCGCAGCTGAGACCTCGCTCCTTCAGATGGGCCAGCACAGGCTCGTTCGCCGACATAGGCAGATACACCTGCTGACTGCCACGGTGCCTTCCCCGTCCAGCCGCTAGCGCTTCAACCAGAGCAGTGCTGCGTGGTCCCCAGGTAGGTATCGCTGCGGCAAAGGCGGTGACGTTGTCGTCACCAGCGATTCGGACCTCGAAACAGTCTCGCTTTCCACGTACCGAGCGTCCCTCGATCAGGCTCGGCCGCCTGTGTGTGGGGTCGTAGCTGCGGACGCTCGACGTCACTCCGAAGCGAAGGAGCAGCCAGTGAATCTGATGCGCCAGCTGTTCGGACGTGGTGGTGAAGCCGACGCGGACTGCTCCGGTGCGCTCAGCGCTCACGTGGCCGTCGGTCTCCAGCAGGCCGAAGAGAAGGTGCGCTGGAATCGCCGGATCGATGTCGTCGGCGAACGCCCACGTGGGAATCGTCTTCTCCCAGGCGAGCTTGCCCCAGATGCCGGCTCGACGGGCGAGGTCGAGCAGGCCGTTCTTCTCACCCCGAACATGCGAGAACGCGATCTGGTAACGGTGCAGTTCATGGGCGACACAGCCAAGCGACGCCGCGATTCTGATGGCGTCGTCGCGTAGTGGCACTTCGGTGTTGATGAACGTGATGGGCGTCTTCCCGCCGACATACCCATCGCCGATGAGGTACCCGAGCATACGGGCTTCATCCGGAGATACCGGCTGCCGGCTGCCGAACGCGCCAGAGCGCCGCGGCCTCGCCACCCGATCTCCCGTCGTCAGTTCCCCCGCCGGCACCCAGCCACGCTCGGTCAACATCAGGTGATCGGGCGTGACGGTGATCGAGCTGCCACCGCGCAGATCGACCCGGACGACGTCTTGCTCTCCCTGGTCGAACCATGACGTCACGGGCCGGACGCAGACCTGTCCTGCCTTGCTCATCGCGGCAACATGGATGGGGAGCCGCCCATCGACCACATCCTCGATCCGGTGCGTGATACCGGAAAGGGGGTCGAACACACGCGTGCCAGCCGCCAGGCACTTGTTCTTCACGACCTTCACCCGAGTGCGGTTGCCAACGGCGTCGGTGCCGTCCTTGAGCGTCTCGATCCGCCTGATGTCCAGGCGAACCGACGCGTAGAACTTCAATGCCTTGCCACCAGTGGTCGTTTCGGGCGAACCGAACAAAATGCCTATCTTTTCGCGGAGCTGGTTGATGAAGATGGCGGTCGTTTTGGACTGGCTGAGCGCGCCGGCGATCTTTCGCAGCGCCTGGCTCATCAACCGAGCCTGCAGGCCGACGTGGCTGTCGCCCATCTCGCCCTCGATCTCGGCGCGCGGCACCAGGGCGGCGACCGAGTCGATGACGATGACGTCGATGGCACCGGAGCGGATCAGTGTGTCGGCGATCTCTAGCGCCTGCTCACCGGTATCGGGTTGCGACACCAGCAGAGCGTCGGTATCGACGCCGAGTGCTTTCGCGTAATCAGGATCGAGGGCGTGCTCGGCGTCGATGAATGCCGCGACCCCACCCGCCTTTTGTGCGTTGGCCACCGCATGCAGGGCAAGGCTTGTCTTCCCGCTGCTCTCCGGTCCGTATATTTCGACAACCCTGCCGCGGGGAAGGCCGCCGATGCCGAGGGCGACGTCCAGCGAGATCGAGCCGGTGGGGATCACCTCGACCGGGACGCGGGCCTCGTCGCCGAGGCGCATCACCGACCCCTCGCCGTGCGCCCGCTTGATCTGGGTGAGCGCCGTCTCGAGGGCCTTGTCGCGGTCCGCGGGAACTGCCATGGATGCCACCTGAGGTCGACGGGCCGCGCTGCGACCCGGGGTTCGTCTGGTCATCACCTCGGACGCTACGCATCCGCTCCGACAATTCCGCAGAGGCGCGACGCGGGTTGTGGACGGCGCTCGCGTTCCGAGGTCACCTGTGGACCGTAGACCGAACTGGTGTTCGAAGAAACCCGACACGCCGACGGCCGTCGGGCAGCGTCCTATCCGGTGCCGGACACGGTCATGGACCGGGCCGAACGAGCCGCCGGATTGGCTGCGGCGAGAAGGAGCGCCACCACCAGCACGGCCGCGCCCGCGTTCAGCAGCCCGTATCCCAGCGTCCCGACCACCACGCCGGCCAAGGCTCCCCCCGCGGCCGCGGCGAGGCCCATCAGCAGGTCGGAGGACCCCTGGGCGGCCGGCCGGTCCTCGAGCGGCACCGCCTCGGTGAGCATCGTCGAACCGGCCACCAGGCACGCCGACCACCCCAGGCCGAGCAGGAACAACCCGACGGTCAGCCCGGCCGAGTGCCCGGTGGCCGACGTCCCGGCGAGCACCACAGCCGCGAGCAGCGCGACGGCGCCGCCGATCACCACCGGGATACGGCCCGCCTGGTCGGCCAGCCACCCCATGACCGGCGAGAACGCGAACATCCCGGCGATGTGCACGCTGATGACGAACCCGATGATCTCCAGACTCGCCTGCCCGTGGTCCATGTGGATCGGCGTCATGACCATCACCGACACCATCACCGTGTGTGCGACGACGACGGCGGTCATGCCCAGGAAGGCACGCGGTGACCGGACGGTGGCGCTCAGGCCGGTGCGCAGGACGCCGTGCCGCCTCGCCGGGCGGTCGGCGTGCTTCACCTGCAGTGATCGGGCGACCAGCAACGGGTCGGGACGGAGGCCCGCGACGACCACCAGGGCACCGATGGCGAGCATGGCCGCGCCGACCAGGAACGGCCCGGCCAGCCGCTCGATCCCGAGCTGCTCACCGAGCCAGCCGGCCGGACCGACCAGATTCGGCCCGACGACCCCACCGATGGTCGTCGCCCACACCACCACCGACAGCGCCCGCCCGCGGCGCTCCGCCGACGCCAGATCGGTCGCCGCGTAGCGGGCTTGCAGACCCGCCGTCGTGCCACCCCCGAACAGCGCCGTGCCCAGCAGGAGCAGCGGGAACGACTGGACCTGCGCGGCCAGCACCGCCAACAGGCCGCCGACGGCCGCCACGCCGTACCCGACCCCGAGCCCAGCCCGGCGGCCGGCGGCCAGGGCCAGCCGGGCCGCCGGTAACGCGAGCAATGCCGCACCGAGCACCTGGGAGCTCTGCACGAGCCCGGCCAGGTCCTCCCGACCCAACACGTCGCTGGCGAGCAGGGCGCCCACCGCGCCGCCGCTCGACACGCCGAGGCCGCCCGCCACCTGGCTGGCGACGAGCGTCCGGACGGTGCGGCGCTGGACGGTCTCGACGGTGCCCGTGCCGGTCGTGTGGGCCCTCACGTGAGCAGCAACCGTTCGACCCGTCGGGCCGCGAACACCGCGCCGACCAGGCCCATGACGGCAAGGTACGCGACGTGCACCAGGACGCCGGCGCCGACGTCGCCCAGCATGAGATCGCGCACCAGCGCCACACCGTGGTACAGCGGCGTCACCTGCACGAGCCACTGCAGCCCGTCCGGATACGTCGAGAGCGGGTAGAACGTCGCCGAGAACAGGAACATCGGAAGCAGGACGAGCTGGACGTAGTCGAAGTCCTGCCAGCTGCGCATGAACGTGGTCGCAGCCATGCCGACCGCCGCGAACGCGAACCCGATCAGGCTGGCCGCGGGAATCGCCAGCAGCGCGGACCACGACGTCACCACGCCTGCGGCGGTCGCCACGACCAGGAAGGCGACGGAGTACAGCAGCCCGCGGATCAACGCCCAGGAGATCTCGCCTACAGCGACATCTCGCGGCCCGAGCGGCGTGGACAGCACCGAGTCGTAGAGCCTCGCGTACTTGAGCTTGAAGAAGACGTTGAAGGTGGAGTCGAAGACGGCTCCGTTCATCGCCGCCGACGCCATCAGCGCCGGCGCGACGAACACCGCGTACTCGACGACCCGGCCGTCGTCCGTCGCGACGCTTCCGATCAACGCACCGAGCCCGACGCCGAGCGAGAACAGGTAGAAGATCGGTTCGAAGAAGCCGCTGACCAGGACCACCCACACGTGCCGGAACGCTCGCGCGTTCCGCTCGACCAGGGTACGGGCAAGCCCGGCACCGGCGGGCATCGGCAGCGCCCGCGCCAGCATGTGCGCCGGCCCACCGCGGCGCGAGGTGACGTCGGTGGCGGTCATACGACCAACCTCCGCCGGAACGAGCGCACGGCCAGCCACAGACCGACGGCGACCCAGAGCAGCAGGTACGCGACGTGGCCCGACGCTGCCACCGGCGTGGCCGTCCCCAGCGCGAGTGAACGGCACAGGTCGACGGCGTGCCACAGCGGGGTCACCCATGCGACCAGCTCGAGCCAGGACGGCAGCTGGTCGACAGGGAAGAACGTCCCGGAGAACAGGAACATCGGCAGGATCACGAACCGGAACAGCATCGCGAACCCGCCGTCGACTTCCTGGCGGACGGCGAACGCGAAGACCGGAGCCGCGTGCGCCATGCCGCACAACGCGGCCACCGGCAGGGCCAGCACCGCCCACGGCGACCCGATCGCGCCCAGCGCCCAGGCCACGAGCAGGAACGAGGTGCTGGTGATGGCTACCCGCATCAGGATGAAGGCCAGATGCCCCAGGACGATGTCGTACGGACCGAGCGGCGCGGCGAGCATGGCGTGGTACTGCCGCTGCCACTTCACCGCGCCCAGGACCGGGT
>Ga0256867_10001139_pt1 | contig 11048 bp, 11 predicted proteins | sample RVTome_15_FD_185939 | JGI IMG/M metagenome (GOLD analysis project Ga0256867, IMG submission 185939) | Soil microbial communities from uranium-contaminated site in the Upper Colorado River Basin, Wyoming, United States - RVT150D86 (HiSeq) ... | reverse complement strand
GCGATGCGCAGCGTCCGGCGTCCCAGCGCCACCGCTTCCGGAATCCGGCCGAGATCCTCGCCGAGCAGCACGACATCGGCGGCTTCCGCGGCGATGCCGCCACCATGCGCGGCGAGGGCGAGGCCGACGGTGGCCGAGGCGAGCGCGGGCGCGTCGTTGGTCCCGTCCCCCACGACCAGCACCCGGCGCCGCTCCGCATGCAGCGCCGACACGTACCTCGCCTTGTCCTCGGGGAGCAGGTCCCCCTTCACGATCGGGATGCCCACCGCGGTCGCGACGTCCTGCGCGGTGGCCTGGTCGTCGCCGGAGAGCAGGGCGATGTGCGCGAAGCCCAGCCGACGCAGCCGGCTCACCATGTCGACGGCATCGGTCCGCAGCCGGTCCGCGAAGGTGATGGTGCCCGCGAGCCGGCCATCGATCGCCACATGCGCGCGGAGTCCCGACCCATTGGCGGCCGGCCCCGACGCGGTGCAGTCCCGCAGGAGGCTCGCCGCGCCGACGATGACGGTCCGGCCGTCAACCACCCCCTCGACCCCGCGCCCGGGAAACTCGTGGATCTGCTGCGCCACCATTCGGGGGATGTTCCGCGCCTCCGCCTCCGCCACGACCGTTCGGGCCAGCGAATGGCCGGAGCCGCGTTCCACCGCCGCGGCCAGCCGGAGTATCTCGGGCTCCGTGTAGGGCGCGTGCGCCGTGACCTGAGAGACCTCCGGGCGGCCGATGGTAAGCGTGCCGGTCTTGTCGAACACCGCCGTATCCACCTCCGCGAGCGCCTCCAGCGCGCCGCCGTGCCGGATGATGATTCGGCGCCGGGCGGCGCGGTTGATCCCGCCCACCACCGCAACGGGGGTCGCCAGGATCAGCGGACAGGGCGTCGCAACGACCAGCACGGCCAGCACCCGCGAGGCGTCATGGGACCAGAGCCAGGTCGCGAGACAGATCGCGAGGGTGAGCGGCGTGAACCAGACGGCATAGCGGTCGGCCACTCGCTGGATGGGTGCCTTGCTGGCCTGCGCGGTCCGGACCAGCTCCACGATCCGGGCGTAGAGACTCGCGCTGGCCAGGGCCCGGGCTTCCACGACGAGGGGACTGTCCTGCACCAGCGCACCGCTTCGGAGGAGACTGCCCGCCACCGCGATCTCGGGAATCGGCTCCCCCGTGATGCGCGAGACATCCACCTGGGCGTGCCCTTCCAGCACGACGCCGTCGCACGGCACCATCTCTCCCGGACGGACCAGGAGCCGGTCGCCGACAGCCACGGCGTCCACGGGCAGGTCGACGGCAATCCCTCCTTCGAGCCGATGCGCGATACGCGGAGCGTCCTCCTCGAGTGCTCGAATGGCCCGCGATGCACGCCGGGCCGCGATCCGCTCCAGCGCCTCGCCTCCGGTCTGCATCAGGACGATGACGAGGCCGGCGAACGACTCGCCCAGGGCCATCGCGCCCAGAATCGCAAGCGCGGCCACGAGGTCAGCGGCGAACCGGCCACGGGCCAGGCCCATGGCTGTTCGAATCAGGACGGGAATGCCGGTAAGCCAGAGCCCGACGGTCCAGATGAGGTGCGCTGTGCCCGGGTTACGAACGACTGGAACGGCGAGAAAGACGAGACCGCCCGCCAGGGTGGCGAGCACGATGGAGGGCCGGAGCCAGGCCCGGCCCGCGGCGATCACTGCCGCGATGCGCTCCGGCTCGGAACGCCCTCGTCACCCTCCTTCGCCGCGTGCTGGAGGCAGAACCCCACGCCCCGCACCGTGTCGATTCGCTGGTGGGAAGTGAGCTTGCCCAGCTTCCGCCGGAGGTTGCCTACGTGCACGTCCACGACGTTGCTCTCCGGATCGAAATGCATGTCCCACACTTTCTCCAGCAGCGTGGTCCGCCGGACGACCTCCTCCGGGTGAAGGAGGAAGAACTCCAGGAGCTGGAACTCTTTTGCGGTGAGGTCGAGCCGCCGATCGGCCACCATCGCGATGTGACGCAGGCGGTCGACCGACAGGTCACCGAACCGGAGCACTTCGAGTCGCTCGGCGCCGCCCCGCCGGGAAAGTGCCCGCATGCGGGCCAGCAGCTCCTCGAACCGGAAGGGCTTGGGCAGGTAGTCGTCCGCGCCCGCGTCGAGGCCCCGCACGACGTCTTCCACCGCGTCCCGCGAGGTGAGCATGAGGATCGGCGTGTTCCGCCCCTCGCGCCGAAGCTCCGTGGCGACCTGGAAACCGTTCTTCTTCGGAAGCACTACATCGAGGAGGATGATGTCGTAGTCGTAGACGTGCGCCAGCATCGTCGCCTCGTCGCCATCTGCCGCGACGTCGACGACGTACCCCTCCTCCTTGAGGCCCTGTTCGATGAACCCGGCGACCTTCCGGTCGTCCTCGACTACGAGAATCTTCATGGTGCCAGGTTAGCGGGGTCCGGGTGAACTCATCTCAAACTGTCCTTGAAGGTGTCTTCATGATTCGGGGGACGGTCCCGGCAATCGCAGCACGAAGAGCCCCCCTTCCCCACGCCGTGGATCCGCCACCAGGTCCCCGCCCAGGAGCCTGGCCAGCCGGCGGGACAACGGCAGCCCGAGTCCTACCCCCATGCGCTCCTCGCCCGCGGTGGTGACATAGATATCGAAGATCTGCTCCTCCTCACCCGGCGGGATGCCCGGACCCTGGTCGGAGATCCGGAAGACGATCCCCCCACTCTCCCGGGTCGCCTGCGCGGTGATGGTACTTCCCTGAGGCGAGTGCCGGATCGCGTTCCGGAGCAGGTTCACCAGAATCTGCTCCACGCGCTGGGCATCCGTAAGACTCAGCAATCCCGGCTCCAGCTCGACCGGCGCGAGGACGACCTGCTGCTCATCGGCCGCCGGGCGGACCCGCTGCACCGCCCCGCGCAGCACGCGGCCGCACTCGACGTTCCGGAACACCGGCTTGAGACGGTCCTCGTCCAGCCGGGACAGGTCGAGCAGGTCGTTGATGAGCGACACGGCCTGCTCCGCCGAATCCAGAATTTCGTGCGCCGCGCGGGGCACGGTCCCGGGTTCCTTCTGTCGAACCATCAATTCCGCCCAGCCATAGACCGCGGCCAGCGCGTTGCGCAGCTCGTGATTCACCATCGCGAAGAACCGCTCGCGGGACCGCTGCAGCTGCTGGACCTCCTCGAGCAGGTGCGACCGGTCGGTGTGCAGCCGGGCATTCTCCACCGCGGATGCGGTGGTGATGGAGAGCAGCACGGCGATGTGCTCATCTGCTTCGGTGAACTCCTCGCCGCCGATCTTCTCGGTGAGGTAGAGCTCGCCGACGACACCGTGCCGCCCCGTGATCGGCACACCGAGAAACGATGTCATCGGGGGATGATTGGCCGGAAACCCGCTCGATGCGGGGTGCTGGCCCAGGTCCTTCAGGCGAATCGGCCGGCCCTCCCGGATCAGCAGCCCCAGAATGCCTCGTCCGGTCGGGAGCGCGCCGATGGACTCTCGCTCCTTCTCCCCGATGCCCGTGGTGATGAAGCTGTCGAGCGTCTGGCCGTCGGGAGCGAGCAGTCCGACGGCGACGTAGCGGGCGCCCACCACTTCGGCCGCCAGCCCGGCGACGCGCTCGAGCACGGCGTGCAGGTCGAGCTCGGCCATGAGCGACGGCACCTCGCGAATCACGCGCTCGATCCGCGCATCCTGGCCTGCGTTCGAGTTGGGCATGGAGCGGATACTAGTCCGCCGGCATCGGCCCGGGGAGGGGCTGCGCTTCAGGGCCCGTTCACGCGGGCTTAATGGTGCGCACTGTATCCTGTTCCAGGCTTCGAGCAGGGAGACCAGTGTGAGTGGATACAAGCGCGTCCTGGCGGCGACGGACGAGTCGGACCAAGGAGCGCACGCGGTGGAGATCGCCTGCACTATCGCCCGGAACGCGGGCGCGGTCTTCGAGGTCGTCACCGTCCGAACGGCCGGACTCGTCCCCGCCACGACCTCGTGCCGGACCTCGACGCCGTGCCTCACGGCGGTGACGGAGCTGCACGGCCTGCCGGGGGTCGAGGTCGTTCACCACGCCGAGTCGAGCCGGGCGGAGCTGCTCGTGCTCGGACGCTCGTCACGGAGCCGGGCCGCTCCCGCGATGCTGGGGGCCACCTCGGATGGGGTGATCCGGCGGCGCCTTGGCCCGACCTTGATGGTGCCGCGCGAAGTGAGCCGGATCGAGCGGGTCCTCGTGGCCCTGGATGGGAGCCGGCGGGGTCTGGGCGTTCTCGGACCCGGGATCGACTTTGCGCACGTCATGGGGGCCGAGCTCTCGGTCGTCTGTGTCCTGCCGGAAGCGCCGGGCGCGCTTCGCGACGACGAAGGCTGGGTCGATCCCCGCCGCGCTCGCGTGCTGGAGACCGCGGCCGAAACGGGCAATGGATCGGGCCCCATTCCGACCATCATGTCGACTGGGGAGCCGATCCGGCACATACTTCAAACCCTCGACGACCTGAGGTGCGAGGTGCTGGTGCTCGGCGTACGTCGGGGAGGGCCCCCCGGTGAGCTGGGCACGGGCCACGTCGGAAGGGATGTGCTGCGCGCCGCTCCGGGTGCCGTCCTCACCGTGCCGATCTGACGAAGGAGCAAACGCTCATGACCCGCAATCTCGGAATGCTCGATCGGGGAATCCGGCTCGTGGTCGGTCTCATGATCCTGGGACTGTACGGCGCGCTCGAGCCGCCGCTGCGTTATCTCACCCTCGTGGGCCTCATCCCGCTGGGGACGGCGCTCCTGGGAAGCTGCCCGATCTACACCCTTCTCGGGTTCTCCACCCGGCGAACCGGCGCTGGCCCCGCGGGGCCGTGACCGATCTCGAGATCGCGCTCCGCCTGGCCGTCGCCGCGCTCGCTGGGCTCGCGGTCGGCATCGAGCGAGAGTGGTCTGGCCATGCCAGCGGCCCGGGCGCCCGGTTCGCCGGCGTGCGGACCTTTTTTCTGCTGGGTCTGCTCGGCGGCCTCGCCGGGGTGCTCGGGGCGGAGGTCCGCTTCGAGATCACGCTGGCCGTCCTCCTCACCGCGGGCGCCCTCGTCGTCGCGGCGTATCTCACGGCCTCCCGGCGGGATGCGGAGGCGGTCGACGGCACGACCGAGACCGCCGCGCTCGTGGTGCTGGCGCTGGGCACCGCCGCGGGCCTCGGCTGGCTTCAGATCGCGAGCGGGGCGGCCGCCGTCATGGTGCTCGCCCTCGGAGAGAAAGAGACGATCCGCCGCTTCATCACGCGGATCGACGACACCGAGATGCGCGCGGCGCTCCATTTCGCGGTGCTCGCGCTGGTGATTCTGCCCCTCCTGCCGGTCGGCCCGATGGAGGCGCTCGCCGGCATCAGGCCCCGGGCGCTCTGGATCGTCGTGCTGCTCTTCTCCGGGCTCAGCTTCCTCGGATTCGTGGCGCGACGCGCGATCGGGGAAGCGCGCGGCTATGTCGTCGCCGGAGCGCTTGGCGGGACGATCTCGTCCACCGCCGTTACGCTCAACTTTGCCCGGCAGAGCCGGAAATTCCCCGCCGACGCGACCGCGCTCGCGCTCGGCGCGATCGCCGCGAGCACCGTCCTGGTTCCCCGCATCCTCATCCTGACCCTCATCCTCAATCCGCGCCTGTTTCCGGCTGCCGCGCTCGCATTGGTGCCGGTGTTCGGATTTGGCCTCGTGCTGGTCTTGATCGGCCTCCGGAGGGTCGGGGCGGGGGCCGCGAGCGCGGCGCCGCCGGAGCGGAATCCGCTCCAGCTCGGGTCCGCGATCCGCCTCACGGTGGCGTTCCAGGCCGTCCTGCTCCTGCTCGACGTGGTCGTGGGGCGCTTCGGTGACAGCGGCGCCTACATCGGCGCCGCCATCCTTGGCCTGACCGACATGGACGCGCTCACTTTCGCGATGAATCAGCTGGCCGGCGATCCCGCCGCCATCGCCACCGCGGGGGTCGCGCTCGCGATCGGCGTCGCCTCGAACAGCCTGCTCAAGGCCGGTGTCGCGTTCGGTGTCGGCAGCAGCGGATACCGCAAGCTCCTCACTCCCGTGATTCTGGGGTTCGCCGTATTGTGCGGTGGAGGGGCCTGGCTGACCTGGTCGGTCTTCGGCACGTAATGGAGGGCATCATGCTGCGCACGATCCTCGTCCCACTGGACGGCACCGGCTTCGGCGAGGCCGCCCTTCCGCTCGCGTCAAGGATCGCGAAAGCCGCATCGGGATCGGTTCACCTCGCCCTCGCGCACCGGCCGGTGGCCCCGGTCGTCCCGATGATGGAGCCGGTGCCCCTTCCGGTGAGCATCGACGACGAAATGCGACGCCGGGAGCAGGCCTACCTCGAGGGACGGGTGCAGGCGCTCTCCGGGAAGGGAAGTCCGGCGGTCACGTTCGCTCATCTCGACGGCTCCGCGGGTGGAGCGGTTGTCGCCGAGGCGACCCGCCTCGGTGCCGACCTCATCGTCATGGCCGCGCACGGCCGCGGGGCCCTGGGGCGGCTCTGGCTCGGCAGCGTGACCGATTACGTCATCCGGCACGCCGACGCGCCGGTGCTGGTCGTGCGCCCGGAGGAGGCTGACACCCCGTCGCCCGAGCCGCCCCCAATGCGCCGGTTCCTGGTCCCGCTGGATCTCTCCCCTGAGTCCGAGCAGGTGCTCGAGACCGTGGCGGAGCTCGCCGTGCTGTTCCAGTCCTCGGTCACGTTGTTGCATGTGGTCGAGCCCTTCTTCGATCTGGTCGACCCGGCGGCGCCGTACCCCCTGGCGGTCGACCACCGGCTCACCCAGGGCCGACTGGATGAAGCGGGCCGAAGGCTCGCGCGCGCGTCCGAGACCCTGCGCGACGCCGGTACCGTCGTCGAAACGCGGATCGTCGAATCGGCGACCGCGGCGGGCGGTATCCTCGAGGCGCTCGACCGCGGTGAAGCGGACGTGGTGGCCATGACCACGCACGGCGCGGGCGGCCTGCGCCGCATGCTGCTCGGCAGCGTCGCCGATAAGGTGATCCGCGGAAGCCGGAAACCGATACTCGTGAAGCGGCCGCTGACCGCAGAGGCGAAGACATGAAACCCGCACCCTCCGCCCCCGCGCTCCGGCCAGTCATTCTCGCATGCGTGTTCTGCGGGCGCCTCAACCGGGTCGACCTCGCGCGACTCGAGGATGGACCGCGCTGCGGGGAATGTGCCCGCCCAATTCTGCTCGACCGGCCGGTCAAGGTGTCTGCCGCGTCCTTCGACGAGACCATCCGCTCCGCGAGCGTGCCGGTTCTGGTCGACTTCTACGCCGATTGGTGCGGTCCCTGCCGCATACTCGGGCCGGTCGTCGATGAGCTTGCCAGCGTTCATGCGGGGAACCTGCTCGTGCTCAAGGTGGACACCGAGCGCGATGGCGAGCTGGCCTCCCGGTTCGAGGTCCGGGGGATTCCGACAGTCGTGGCCTTCCGAAATGGGGCGGAGTCGGGCCGGCACGTTGGCGTGGCGCGGCGAGCCGACCTGGAGGTACTCCTGGGGTTCCCTCCCAACTCCTGATGTCGCAGGGCTACCGCGAAGGAGGCCCCGGGTCACCCGGAGGTCACGGCAACCTTCCATCCTTCTCGCGGGTCAGGCAGAGACCCGCCCGCCAGGATCGCGGGCGGGCACCTCCACCGCTGAGGAAGCATGTTTTCTACCAGCCTGAGAGCCCTCCTGTTTGTCGGGATCACGGCCGGTTCGGCCGTGGCACAGGGCTCACGGCTCGATACCCAGGCGGCGTCGGAAGCGCTGGCCCGCCTGCATCCCGAGACGGTGGTCCGGATCGAATCCCGGGATGGTCGCCGGGTCCAGGGACGATTCGATGGTCTCTCTCCGACCAGCATCCGGGTGTCATTCGATGGTACCGGGGAATCCGTAGACCTCGACCGGCTGACCGCGGTGTGGGTGCGCGGTCGCCACACGAAGGCGGGGGCCATCGTGGGCGGCGTCGGCGGTCTCGGGCTGGGTCTCTTCGTCGGGTATGTCGCCAATGCGCTCTGCGAAACCGATGACTGCGGGAGAGCATACCTGCTCGCGCCCGCCCTGTTCATCCCGGCTGGTGCGCTCGTCGGCGCCGCGGTCGGCGCGGCGATTCCCAACTGGCGGCGGATCATCCCATGAAATGGCCCCTGCTGGCCCTCCTGCTCGTCGGACTCGCGCCGCCCCTCGCCGCGCAGCGACACATCGGTGAGCTCCGGCTGCTCGGCTCGGTCGGGAGGGCGACGACCGTCACCCGCGAGCCGAACTACGTGCCGCCCATCATCCCGGCCGAAAACATCGCCGGCGGGATGGCGAGCTTTGCCTTCGTCTATCGCAACCTCTCGGCAGGTCCGGAGGCGTTCAAGCTGTTCGGTGGCGATCGCCGAGTGTCCTCCCTGGGCGGGGTGTTGCGGCTGAGCACTACCACGGGGCGGCTTCGGCCCCACGCCGTGATCGGAGCTGGCCGGTACACCTGGGACCTGCGCCAGACCGGCGCGCCCGGACTGCCGCCGTTCTGGGGCGGCGATATCGGGCAGCACTTCTCCGCCAGCTTCGGCGCGGGCATCACGCTGGGTGATCCCCGGGCAACCTTCGGATTCACCGCGGAGGCGCGGGCTCATCGGATTACCGGCGAGCCGTTCGAAGACGGAAGGGGGCTGTACACCATCATGATGGGCGCGCGGATCGCTTGGTAGCCCTCGCGCGCGTTTTCGCTCCCGCGCGCGATTCCATGGTTCATACAGGGCGGAGGAGCGCGTTAGCGTGCCAGGCATGCCCGCGGCCGCCCTCCATCTCCAGCTCATTCTCCCCGAGATCAGCCCACTGGCCTACGTCCGGTTGGCTGAGGCCATCCCCGGACTGAGCGCCACGCCGATCCGGCTCGATATCCCGCTCGTCGATCTGGGGCCGGAGGAGGCGATCTCCGTCTGCCTGCGATTCGGCGTCACCTGCCGGGGAACCCGGATCGTCCCCGCGCCGGGAGCCGGTTGACTCGATTTGCCGGGGCGGCCTAGCTTTGCGCGTGCAAGCTCCCCAGGCCGCTCCCATAACGGCCGATAGCCTCGTCGCCGCGCGGCCGGCCTTCCTCGATCGCGTCGCCCAGTTTCTGAGTCTCGAGCCGGCGGCGATGGTCCGCGCGGCTCTCACGCTCGCGGTCATCTGGGGAGCGGCCTGGGTCGCGCTGCACCTGCTGGCGCTCCTCGGCCGGCGGATTCACCGGCTGGTGAGCGACAAGGACGACCGGACGTTCACCGCGGCGGAGAAGCGCGCCCAGACGCTGGCCGGCCTCGTCCGAAGCGTCGGCCGGGCGATGATCTTCATCGCGGCGACGCTGCTGACGCTGGACCTCTTCCTGGATATTCGTACCCTGCTCGCCGGCGTCGGAATTCTCGGGCTGGCCATCTCCTTCGGAGCCCAGAGCCTGGTCAAGGATGTCATCAGCGGCTTCTTCATCCTTTTCGAGAATCAGTTCGTGGTGGGCGACGTGATCGAAGCAGCCGGAAAGACCGGCACGGTGGAGCGCATCTCGCTCCGGTCGGTGAGCCTGCGCGACCTCGACGGGACGCTGCACGCCATTCCGAACGGCCATATCGCGGTGGTGAGCAACAAGACCCGGAGCTGGTCGCGGGCCATCGTGGAGATCAGCGTCAGCCATGATGTCGACCTCGACCTCACGCTGGAGGCCTTCCGGGACGAGGCGGCGCGCTTCTACGACGACAAGGCGTGGCGCGCCAGATTCGAGGGCGCGCCTGAAGTGCCCGGCGTCGAGCAGGTCACCGACTCGCGCGTGGTGATCCGCACCATGCTCCGGACGGCGGCGGGCTCGCAGTGGGACGTCGCCCGGGAATTCCGGCGCCGGATCCGAAACCGCCTTGCCGCGGAGAGCAAACGCGAGCAGGCGTCGAAGCAGGACGAACGCACATGACTCTGCGTCTCTACAACACCCTCTCCCGGTCCATCGAGTTGTTCGAGCCGGTGGCGCCTCCCCGGGTGACGCTGTACTCCTGCGGCCCGACGGTCTGGAACTACGCGCACATCGGGAACTTCCGCACGTTCCTGTTCGTGGACCTCCTGCGGCGGTGGCTCGAGGCCAGCGGATACGATGTCTACCACATCATGAACCTCACCGACGTGGATGATCGCATCATTCGCGAGGCCGGAGCCGCGAAGACCACCATCGGCCAGCTGGTCCTGCCCTTCATCGCGGCCTTCTACGAGGATCGCGATTACCTGCGCATCCGGCCCGCCCATGACTATCCGCGGGCCACCGAGTTCATCGATGCCATGATCCGGCTGGTGGAGGGGTTGCTCGCGAACGGTACCGCGTACCGGGGCGAGGACGGCTCGGTGTACTTCTCGATTGCGCGGTTTCCGGCCTACGGCCGGCTGTCCCGGCTCGATACCCGGGAGGTGAAGGCGGGGGCGAGTGGCCGGGTCTCCACCGACGAGTACGACAAGGAGAATGCCCGCGACTTCGCGCTCTGGAAGGCGGCGCGGCCCGAGGATGAGGCCGCCTCGGCCGCGTGGGACGCGCCCTTCGGCCGGGGCCGTCCGGGGTGGCACCTGGAGTGCTCGGCGATGGCGCTCGAGCTGATCGGCCGCCGGGCCGGCGCGCGGGTGCTCGACCTTCACACCGGCGGTGTGGACCTGATTTTTCCTCACCACGAGGACGAGATCGCCCAGAGCTGTGCGTTCACCGGCGAGGCAGATTTCGCCAGGTTCTGGCTCCACGGCGCGTTCCTGCAGGTGAAGGGTGAGAAGATGTCCAAGCGCTTCGGCAACACCGTCACCGCTCGAGCCTTGCGCGAGGAGCGGGTCGATCCCGCCGCGGTGCGGCTGCTCGTTTTTCAGACCCATTACCGGCAGGAGCTCAATCTCACCGAAGACGCCCTCACCGCCGCGGGCGAGGGGAGCCAGCGGATCGGGGAGATGAATCGCCGGCTGTTCGGCTCTGCCGGCGACCCCGGGCCGGGCTTTGCCGAGCTCGTGGAGCGCACCGACCGGCAGTTTGCCGAGGCCCTGGACGAGGACCTCAACGCCCCGGTCGCGGTCAGCGTCGTTTTCGATTTCGTACGGGAGGCGAACCGGCTGCTGGATGCGGGCGAGGCCCCCG